>Ga0247840_10000549_pt1 | contig 77715 bp, 76 predicted proteins | sample LaCruzMarch2015__FD_192404 | JGI IMG/M metagenome (GOLD analysis project Ga0247840, IMG submission 192404) | Freshwater microbial communities from meromictic Lake La Cruz, Castile-La Mancha, Spain - LaCruzMarch2015_17m | ecosystem: Environmental > Aquatic > Freshwater > Lake | place: Spain... | reverse complement strand
TGTTTCGAACATGAGTTCGATTTCTGAGGCGGTGGATGCCCTCGAGCGGGTGCTCGAGGTGCTCGGTGGCGCTGATTGGACTCAGGTGCCCGATGGTGAGCGGGTGGGTCTGCTGGATCGGTTGGAGACCTGCGCTCGTCGTCAGCGCGCTGTCGCGCACTCGGTGATCCATGGTCTGGATGCGGCGGAGTTGGGGGCGCCGGTGGCGGTGGTGGTGGCCGATGTGTTGCGGATCAGCCGCAGCGAGGCCCGCCGTCGGGAGCGCGATGCCGAACAGTTGGCGCCGCGCCGGAGTCTGACGGGGCAGCCGTTGCCGCCGGCGCTGCCGGCCACCGCGGCCGCCTGGGCGGCCGGGGTATTGGATCCGGAGCATCTGCGCACGATTCAAAAGTTCCTGCGGGAGTTGCCCGACCACATCGCAGTGGGGGTGGCCGAGCGCAGCGAGGCCCTACTGGCCGAGAAGTCCGCGGTGTTGCGTCCCGATCAGTTGGAGATGCTCGCCGATCGGCTGGCTATCACCGTCAACCCCGACGGGGTGTTCTCCGATGAGGACCGGGCCCGCAAACGCGGCTTCACCTGGTGTGGCCGCCAACGCCCCGACGGGATGAGTGTGGGGAAATTGTTCGCCACACCGCAATTGCGGGCCATGCTCGAGGCGTGGTGTGCGAAGTTCGCCGCGCCCGGGATGTGCAATCCCGCCGACCACGCCCCGACCGTGGCCGGGGAACCGGTGCCCGAGGTCGCCGATCGCGACGACCGCAGTCATGCCCAGCGCCAGCACGACGCGTTGGCCGCCCTCATCCGAGGCCAACTCGGCGACCCGAAACTCGGCACCCACAACGGATTGCCCGTCACGATCATCGCCACCGCAACCCTGGAGCAGTTACAGACCGGTGCCGGCGTCGCGGTCACCGCCGGCACAACCCTGCTGCCGATGCGGGATCTGATCCGGATGGCCAGCCACGCCTACCACTACCTGTGCGTGTTCGATCAACATACGGAGCGGCCGCTGTATCTCGGCCGGACCAAACGCATCGCCACCGCCGATCAACGCATTGTGTTGCACGCCCTGGTGCGGGGCTGTACCGCACCAGGCTGTGACGCGCCCGGCTACTTCACCGAGGTCCACCACACCGACGAATGGGCCGCCGGCGGGGCGACCGACATCGATAAACTCACCCTCGCCTGCAAACCCGACCACGGCCTCATCACACCCGGCGGCTGGCAGACCCGAAAACACCCCAACGGCACCTGCGAATGGATCCCCCCACCCCGATCACCCCAACGCGGCGGCACCAACGACTACCACCACCCCGAACGCTTCCTCGAGGGGGAGTAGGCAAACGGGGAATAGTGAATCCGTGACCCGAAATCAGGAACCAGGCGGGATCGCAGGTCGTTTCCACTTCGTGATGCGATCGCTGCTGCGTTCCCCGGCACGTGTTGCGGCCCTCTACCTGCTGGTGGAACTCGCGGCGGTGGTTCTGCTGATCTGGGCCTTTGGCTGGGGCTGGGCAATATTGGTGCTCATCGGGACCTTCCTGGCAGGCGTTCTGTTGGCGGGTACTCAGCTCAAGGGTCAACTTCGCGCGCTGCGGCGAGCCGAAAGCGTCTCTGGGGGAGCGGTCACCGACGGGGTGCTGGTCGGTCTGGGCGCCTTTCTCGTGGTCCTGCCCGGCGTGGTGAGCACCACCGCCGGTGTCCTGATGTTGGCGCCGCCGACGCGGGGGGTGATGCGGCCGCTGGCCGCAACCGTGCTCACCCGCGGGATTGACCGGCGGCTGGCCGCGACCGATCTCTCGGCGTTCCGGGGCACGGTGGGCGGCCGACGTGACTACATCGACGGCGAGGTCGTCGACGGCGAGGTCGTCGACGGCGAGGTCGTCGACGGCCGGGTCGTCGACGGCCGGGTCGTCGACGGCTGGGTCGTTGGCGGCTGGGGCGTCGCCGACGGGTCCGACGGGGGGGACAATCTCCCGATCATCCGCTGAACCGTCACACTGACCCGGTGACCACACTTCTGCTGAACGGGCTTGTCCATAGCCCGTCGCACCCCGATGCCACCGCCATGGCGGTCCGCGACGGTGTGGTCGCCTGGCTGGGAGACGACGCGGTGGGACGGGCGCAGTTCCCCGACGCCGAAACCATTGACCTCGACGGCGCGTTCGTGGCACCCGCGTTCGTTGACAGCCACGTGCATCTCACGGCTACCGGTTTGCAGCTCACCGGCTTGGATCTGACTACCGCCACCGAGCGCGAACATTGCCTGCGGTTGATCACCGACTATGTCGCGGCCAACCCAGGTCGGCCGGTCTGGGGGCACGGCTGGGATGACAGCGCCTGGGCTGCAGCGCTCACCACCGCCGACGTCGACGCCGCCGTCGGACCCATTCCGGCATATCTTCCCCGCGTCGATGTGCACTCGGCTCTCGCCTCAACGGCTTTGCGCGACAGGGTTTCCGGCCTCTCGTCGGCAGCCGGATTCGATCCGCAACGTCCGCTATCGGCCGACGCCCACCACCTAGTGCGAGCCGCGGCCCGCGGTCTGCTCACCGCCGGGCACCGTGCGGACGCGCGCCGTGCCGTCCTCGACGCGGCCGCCGCAGCGGGCATCGTCGCGGTTCACGAGTGCGCCGGCCCGGAGATCGGCGGGACCGAGGACTGGAATGAGTTGCGCGCCGGCGGTCACGGCGTCGAGGTGGTGGGGTACTGGGGTGAGGCGGTGGCGAGTGCAGCCCAGGCCCGCGCCCTAATGGAGGCCACCGGAGCTCGCGGCCTGGCCGGGGATTTGTTCGTCGACGGCGCACTCGGTTCACGCACGGCCTGGTTGTGCGATCCCTACTCCGACGCGCCCGGGGGTACCGGGAGCCGCTATCTCGATACAGACGGGATCGCTGCGCATCTGTTCGCCTGCACCGAAGTCGGCATCACCGCCGGCTTTCATGTGATCGGCGACGCGGCGGTGACGGCGGTAGTCGACGCCCTTGAGCGCACGGTCGCCAAATTCGGTATTCCCGCAGTGGCCCGCTGCGGTCACCGGCTTGAGCACCTCGAAATGGTGTCCGCGGACCAGGTGGCCAAGCTCGGCGCCTGGGGTATCACCGCCAGCGTGCAGCCGAGTTTCGACGCGTTGTGGGGCGGCGAGAATGGCATGTATGCCCGCCGTCTGGGCGCCGGCCGGGCCGCACGACTGAACCCGCTGGCGCTGTTGGCGGCGGCGGGCGTGCCGTTGGCTCTGGGCTCCGATACCCCGGTGACCGCGATGGACCCCTGGGCCTGGGTGCGCGCGGCAAGCCATCACCGCACCCCGGGCAGCGGCATCTCAGTGCGGGCCGCATTCGCCGCCGCCACCCGCGGGGCGTGGCGGGCCGGAGGAGTGCGCGACGGCATCACCGGGACGCTCGTCCCGGGCGCTCCCGCGTCCTATGCGGTGTGGGAGATCGGCGAGGTCGACGTCAGCGCGCCCGCCGACACCGTGCAGCGCTGGTCCACCGATCCCCGATCGAGGGTTCCCGCCCTGCCGCGTCTGGAACCCGGCGATCCATCGCCGCAGTGCCGCCAGACCGTCCACCGCGGCACGGTGCTGCATGGGTAGCCGGGCGCTCCGGTCAGCCTTGGCGGTACTGGCCGGACTACTGATGTGTGTGAGCTTCCCGCCCCTCGGATGGTGGTGGGCGGCGGTGCCGGCGCTGGCCCTACTGACCTGGGTGCTGGTCCATCCGAAGACCACCGTGGTCGGCGGCGTCGGGTACGGATTCCTCTTTGGTCTCGCGTTCTACCTGCCGTTGCTGCCGTGGATCGGCGGCCTCGTCGGCTCAGCGCCGTGGATCGCGCTGTCGACGCTGCAGGCCTGCTTCACGGCGGTGTTCGGTGGGTGTGCGGTTCTGGTGGCTCGTCTGCCGGGTTGGCCGCTGTGGCTCGCCACGGTGTGGTCGCTGCAGGAGTGGCTCAAATCGAGTGTGCCGTTCGGCGGATTCCCCTGGGGCGTAACGGCATTCAGTCAAGCCGATGGCCCCTTCCTGGCGTTGGCACACTTCGGTGGCGCGCCGCTGGTGTCGTTCGCGATCGCGTTGCTGGGCACCTCGCTGGGTGCCCTGCTGCCCGCAATCGCGGGGCGATTACGCCGCGGCGCTAGAGGCCCGGTGCCCGCCGGCCTGATCGTCCCCGCCGCTGGTATCTGCGCGGTACTGCTCATCACCGCGGCCGCCGCGCCCGCAGTGCGCCGCGCCGGAACGCCGGTCGCCGATGAGACGCGGATCGTTGTTGCGGCGGTTCAGGGCAACGTGCCACGGCTGGGTCTGGAATTCAACGCTCAACGCCGTGCGGTTCTGGACAACCATGTCCGCCAGACACTGCAACTGGCCGACGATGTCCGTGCCGGCACGGCTCCGCAACCGACGTTCGTGATCTGGCCGGAGAACTCCTCCGATATCGATCCGCTAGCCAACACCGATGCCGCCGAGCAGATCAGCGTCGCAGCGCGAGCCATCGGGGTGCCGATTATGGTCGGGGCGGTCGTCGCCCGCCCGGAGTCGACGCCGGACAACCCCGCCGCGTCCAACACGGTGATCGTGTGGGATCCCGACACCGGCCCCGGCGAACGCCATGACAAACAGATCGTGCAACCGTTCGGCGAGTATCTGCCGTGGCGGTCGTTCTTCCGGCAGCTGTCCTCCTGGGCCGATCGCGCGGGATACTTCGTCGCCGGCAGTGGCAGTGGCGTGGTGCGCCCCGCAGGCGTGCCCGTCGGGGTCGCCACCTGTTGGGAGGTGATCTTCGATCGCGCGCTGCGCCAGTCGGTGCGCAACGGAGCCCAGCTGCTGACGGTGCCGACCAATAACGCCACTTTCGATCAAGCCATGAGCGAACAGCAGCTGGCATTCGCCAAACTCAGGGCCGTCGAACACGGTCGTTACCTGATCGTCGCGGGGACCACCGGCATCAGTGCCGCCATCGCCCCTGACGGCCGGGAAATGGCCCGGACCGCCTTCTTCAGCCCCGCCTATCTCGACGTCGAAGTCGGTCTGCGGTCCGCGCAAACCCCGGGCACCCGGTGGGCGGGACCGTTGCAATGGTTTCTAGTGGCCGTCGCGGTCGCCGCCATCGGTGCCGCGATAATGCAGAATGGGAGTTTCCTGCGCCAGCGGCGCAACCGGCGCCGGGCCGAGTGCCCCGACAGAGGAGTCGCATGACCACCCAGGGCAGGAGCCGGGGCAAGAAGGCCGCTGAGAAGCCCCCCGGGATCTCCGCCAAGGGGACCCTGGTGATCATCCCGACCTACAACGAGCTGGAAAACCTGCCCCTGATCGTCGGCCGGGTGCACAAGGCCAGACCCGACGTGCACGTGCTTATTGTCGATGATTCCAGCCCGGACGGCACCGGCGAACTCGCCGATGAACTGGCACTGGCCGACCGGGACCGGATTCATGTGCTGCACCGCACCGCCAAGGATGGCCTCGGCGCGGCTTACCTGGCTGGATTCGCCTGGGGACTGGCCCGCAAGTACAGCGTCCTGGTGGAGATGGACGCCGACGGGAGCCACGCCCCCGAACAGCTCTACCGGCTACTCGACGCGATCGACAACGGCGCCGATCTGGCGATCGGATCCCGCTACGTTGACGGTGGGACGGTCCGCAACTGGCCGTGGCGGAGGCTGGTGCTGTCCAAGACAGCCAACACCTACTCGCGGCTATTGCTGGGCGTCGGAATCCATGACATCACCGCCGGCTACCGGGCCTACCGGCGCGAGGCGCTGGAGAAGCTGGATCTGGCCACCGTCGACTCCAAGGGCTATTGCTTCCAGATCGACTTGACCTGGCGAACCATCAATAGCGGGTTCAGCGTGGTTGAGGTGCCCATCACATTCACCGAACGCGAACTCGGCGTGTCGAAGATGAGTGGTTCCAACATCCGCGAAGCGATGACAAAGGTGGCCCGGTGGGGCATCAGTGGTCGGCTGGACCACGCCCGCGGCACGGGCCGTTAGTTACCCTCGGCGTTTGGTTTTGATCAGGTCGAGTCGCTCTTTGAGCAACTCGTCCAATTCTTCGATCGAGCGGCGCTCCAACAGCATGTCCCAGTGCGTCCGGGGCGGCTTGACCTTCTTCGGTTCGGGCAGATTGCCCTCGATGAGGGTGCCTTCAAGACCGTTGCGGCACTGCCAGTTACCGGGGATCTCGGCGTCGTCGGCGAACGGGACGTCGAATTCCTCACCGTTCTCGGTGCGGTAGCGCGCGACCTGACGCGGTGCCAGGTCGTGGTTACGGTCGGTCTCGTAGCTCACGGCCCCGAGCCGACTGCCTCTCAGGACACGATCAGCCATCGTCGATTCTCCTTGTATTCAGGCCGGACTCCGTACCGCAAGACCACAGCGGCGCGGTAGCCGACTGCCCCCATCCTACCGGGCCGCGGCGCTGCCCGGTTTAGTCTCAGAACGTGACGCGTCGCACCCGCCCACAGCCGTGCCGCTGGTGTGGCCGTGAGGTTGCCGATCTTGGACTGGGCCGGCGACGCCAATACTGCCGTCAATCCTGCCGTCAGCGGGCGTACGAGCAGCGTTCCATGGTCAAGGGCACCCCGGTTCCGGCCGATGCTGTAGTGCTGTCGGTCGCCGAGGCCGCGGAACTGTCCGACCGCGTCTACCAGGTGCGCTGTGCGGCCGAGGACGTCGCCACCGCCGTCGACGAGGGGGCGCCGGCCGCGGACCTCAAAAAGCTGTGCGAGGAGTTGTTGCGGGCCGCTCAGGCGGCCGACGGTTGGCGCTGAACCGCCAGGTGAAGCCCAAAATCAACAGTCGAAGCCGGGATCAACAGTCGAAAAAGACTCCGATACCTGGTGGTGGAATGGTCACCTTGGTGCAGCCATAGGTCTCGATGCCGGCGTCGCTGTAGTAGACCCCACTCTGGCGCGCGTAGTTGACACACACCAGCGACGACACGTCCGTGCGGCAGCGGAAGTCGCCGAAGGACAGTGATCTGCCCGCAGCCAGGGGCGGACCTTGGCCGGCACCGAACCGCCCCGGGTCGCCGTGGGCGGAGCCCACCTGAACGGTGGCACCGTCGAAATCCACCCAGCCGCCTTTCCATACCCCGTAGACATCAGGGGGCTGTCGAGGCGGATCGGCCAGATCGACCAGGCACGCTAATGCCGGCGAACCGTGCCGCGCATCGGTCATGCAACTGGTGCCCGACGGTGTGGTGAACGCGACATCGTCGCCGAGTTCAGTGCTGACCCCGCCCCGCAACGCGACGCGGAATTCGGCGCTGTCGACCGGTCCGGCCGCTTCGACCCATCGGATCGCCTCGGCGATCGGCGCCCCGGCCTCCGGTGCTGGTGCTCCGGACGCCGGCGCCGTCGATGATGTCTGCGCTGAACCCGTCGTGGTCGCGGACGGTGATCCGGCGGCCCGCGACGGTGTAATCGGCGTTAGTTGGGCTCCGCGCTGCTCAGTTCCCGACAGTGCGGAACATCCCGCCAGCAGCACCGACGCGGCGAGCAGCACGGAAATCCGCATGCGGTCAGGTTAGTCGCCCGCACCGTTCTACCCCGCCAGGCGCGTCGGTGGTGGCGGCGTTCGCTACCGTCGGGGGCATGCATGAGGAGATCGTCCGAGTTACCACCACCGGCGGGGTGGTCGAGGGCTTCACCCTCGACGGGGTCAACCGGTGGCGGTCGATTCCCTATGCGCGTCCGCCGGTCGGCCCGCTGCGGTTCCGGGCGCCGCAACCTCCGCAGGCCTGGACCGGTGTGCTGCCCTGCCACAGCTTCGGTAGCTGTGCCCCGCAGCAGCGCCGCTACACGATGGTCTCGCCGGGTAGATATCAGCCGATGAGTGAGGACTGTCTCACCCTCAATGTCGTCACGCCGAAATGGTCCGGTCCGGCGCCGGACGACCAACCGCTACCGGTGATGTTCTTCATTCACGGTGGCGGTTACATCCTGGGCAGTTCGGCAACACCCATCTATGACGGAGCATCGCTGGTTCGTCGTGGGTGCGTCTATGTGTCGATCAACTACCGACTCGGCGCCCTGGGTTGTCTGGATCTGTCCTCGCTGGCAACGCCGGCCAGCCCGATCGACGACAACCTGTTCCTGCGCGACATCGTGATGGCGCTGCGTTGGGTGCGGGACAACATCGCGATGTTCGGGGGCGATCCAGACAATGTGACCATTTTCGGGGAAAGCGCCGGAGCGCACGCGGTCAGCACACTTCTGGCGGTTCCTGACGCGAAAGGGCTTTTCGCCCAGGCGATCGCGGAAAGTCCAGCCTCAGGAATGGTGAGTACGTCCGAGGTCGCCGCCGAGTTCGCCAGCCGGTTCGTCGACGAGCTCGGGGTCGCTCGGGACAACGCCGCACCAGCCCTGCTGCGGGCACGCCCGGCCGATCTCGTGCACGCCATGGACAAGGTGATGAACAAGAGCACCATGGTCATGATGGGCGCCGCTCCCGTCGGGCCCACGTGTGGCGAGGAATACCTGCCACTTGATCCGCTTGAGGCGATGAGAGCGGGTGTCGCGCAGAAGATCCCGCTGATCGTCGGAACGAATGCCGACGAGGGCAGGTTGTTCACCCGTTTCCTCAAGCTGCTGCCGACTACTGAACACGCGATCGAAAGGATGCTGGAACACACTCCGCCTGGAGTGCGCGAACGGGTCCTGGCCGGCTATCCGCACTATCCGCACCCGGATGCCTGCGTGCAGTTCGGTGGCGACATGATCTTCAACACGGCGGCCTGGCAGATCGCCGAGGCGCACGCCAAGCTCGCGCCCACCTTCGTGTATCGCTACGACTTCGCACCGCGAACATTGCACTGGACCGGCTTCGGTGCCACCCATGCGACCGAACTGCTCGCGGTGTTCGGCATCTACCGGTCCCGGGTGGGCGCGGTGCTGACCGGCGGCGTGGACCAGCGCGCGGCGGTCAAGGTCAGCCATCAGGTCCAATCCCGCTGGAATCAGTTCGCCCATACCGGGGTGCCGGGCGACGACTGGCCGGTCTATAACCACATCGAACGTCCGGTCCTGGTCTTCGACCGGCATACCCACGTGGAGTACGACCCGCATCCGCACCGTCGCGAGGCCTGGGCGGACTTCTCGCTCGCGGATCGATAGGCGGGACGCTCCCGTGATCGAAGGACCCAACGATCTCTCGGCGGAGTGGCTGAGCGCAGCGATCGGTGCGGGAAGGGTAAGCGGTTTCACCGTTGAACGAATCGGCACGGGGCAGATGAGCGAGTGCTACCGGGTCGCCCTGAGTTACGAGACAGGCCAGCAGGGCCCGGCCTCGGTCGTGCTCAAAGTCGCCGCGACTGATCCGGTGAGCCGGGGGACCGGACTCGCACTTGGTCTCTACGAGCGTGAGGTGCGGTTCTATTCCGAGGTTGCCCCGGGCCTGAGTGACCGACCCGATGGGCCGATCGCGCACTGCTTTGCGACGGCGTATGAGCCGGAGACCGGGTTCTTCACGCTGCTACTCGATGATGCTGCGCCGGCGGAGGTGGGCGACGAGATCCGGGGGGCCAGCATCACCGACGCCACCCTCGCGTTGACCCAACTCGGCCGTCTGCACGCGCCACTGATCGGCAGCGAGGCCCTTGCCGACGCCGAATGGCTCAATCGGGAGACGCCGGTGAACCAGGCGTTGATCACCGCGTTGTACGCGGGGTTCGCGGATCGCTACGGTGAGGCGATCACCGACTCGCAACGAGAGGTCTGTGAGCGCCTGGTCAGCAGCTTCGACGCCTACGCCGCTGAGGAATCCGCCCGGATCATGGGACTCGTCCATGGCGACTATCGCTTGGACAACATGCTGTTCGGCCGGCCAGGTTCGCTACGCGACCTCACGGTGGTGGACTGGCAGACCGTCACCTGGGGGCCGGCTTTGACCGATGTCGCCTACTTCATCGGCTGCGCGCTACCGGTGGCAGATCGCCGCGCACACTCCGACGAACTGCTGCAGGCCTACCACGAAGGTCTGGGCCCCAACCCGCCGCTGACCCTTGATCAGGTCCGCGACGGTGTGCGCCGGCAGAGCTTTTTTGGGGTGATGATGTCGATCGTGTCCTCCATGCTGGTAGCACGCACCGATCGCGGTGACGAGATGTTCCTGACCATGCTGGATCGTCACAGCAGCCACGTGCTCGACACTGCAGCACTCGACGCGCTGCCCCGTGGCACCTGATTATGAGCTCAGCTGACGAGGGCAGGTCGCCCGAACCGGGTGTGGACGCCCGGGGAGTACAACGCGCGCAACGGTTCTCCAGCCGGCCGCACTCCGCTGGCCGCGAGCAACTCATCGGTGAGTTCGAAGATGGTCGCTGACCGCAGCGGCCATGGTTCGTGTTCGTTGGGTACCCACCAGGTTCGGCCGGCCTTGCGGGTGTGCGCTCCCCAGCGGGCGGTCAACCAGGTTTCCAGCGCGGTCGGTTCCACCGGTTCACCGGGGCTGATCGTCAGCCGGCTGAGCAGGCCGCGCTGAGGCCAGCGCCGCAGGCTCTCGTAGGTGATCGTCTCGGCTGATCGGGTGATCCGCATCCACGCCCAGGTATAGGGAATGCCCATCGCGATTCGCACCGCGGCAACCACGGCGAGACGGGTCGTTTCCAGCGACAGGAACAGCACTCCGTGGCGTCCGCGGTCATCGACGGAGTAGAGCCGGATATTGGTCTCGGCGAACGTGCCGAAATAGGGCACCGGCGGGCTTGGTCCGACCCTGGTACGGCTCATCTGGAACGGCACGAGCGCCACATAGGTCATACCGTCGGCGAATACGTCGGGCCGGGTGCCCGGCGGATACAGGTGGGCGACGTCGGCCGGCCGCACCGGCCAGTGCACGAACGTCAGCTCACCCCAGTGTTGGTCGAACAGAACCGGGCGGGGTAGCGGAGGCGGGCTGATCGGGTAACCAGCCACCACGTCGACTATGACTTGATGACCTGCGTTCCGCCGGCCAACTCATCATGCTTGCCCTGCTTGGTCGGGCTGCTGTTGATCGTCACGGCGATCAACACGATCGCGATCACACCCAGCGGGCCACCGATGAAGGGCACGATCGGCAGCAGTGTGAAGGCGTTGCGAATCGCCGACTGCTTCAAGTCCGGCTTCGGTGCTCCGCCCGGTCCGCGCACGCTCAGGCCCAGCGCCATCTTGCCGAGGGTCCGGCCCTGGGTGACCTCCATCGCGACGAAGTAGGCGAAGGTCAGCAATCCGGTGAATAGGCCGGTGACCAGAATGCGACTGCTGTCATCGAAGAAGAAGGACAGCAGGAGCGCAACGACGGCCAGGAGTAGACCGTCGATGAGACGCGCTCCCCAGCGCGCACCCAGACCGCCGGGGTGCCCGCCCCATGCTGCCGGCGGACCCGACGGGTAACCGCCGGGGGCGCCATAGGGGTTCGGCGGCGGAAGGTAGCCGGCCGGCGGTGGCGGATAACCGGGCGGGGGATACCCCGTGCCCATTGGGGTTGGGGGCGGCGGGGGATATCCCGAGGGTGGGGGCGGGGGATATCCCGAGGGCGGAGGCGGGGGGAAGCCGGAAGGCTGCCCGTAGGCATTGGGATCATATTCAGTCATCAGCTAACTCCTCCGGTCGGGAACCCCAATCTACCGTGCACGCCCTCCGGAGGTCCGGTGGCGCAGCTACCGCATCTCGATCATGACCTTGCCGCATTCTTTGCTGCTACCGAGAAACTCCAGCGCAGCGGCAATGTCGGCGAGTGGGAACCGGTGGGTGATCATGGCAGAAAGGTCGCGGCGGCTGAGCAGGTCGATGGCGTCGCCGAAATTCACCGGGTACTCAATCGATCCGCGGATCGTCAGTTCCTGCATCAGCACACTGAGAAAGTTGACGGGCACTGGTTCGTAATGCAGCGCGACCACGCAGATGGTCGAACCTCGGCCGGCCCGGTCGATGATCTTCGCCAGCATCTTCGACGACCCGGTGGCCTCGATGTAGGCGGAGGTGGCTGGTGCCGTGCCGAACTGCAGCTTCGTCGTGCCGTGGATCCGGCCGAGTTCGGCCCACACGCTGGTCTCTGCGGGGTCGATGCTGGCCATCGCACCGAGGCCCTCGGCCAGTCGGCGTCGGGTTGCGGACAGATCGATGGCGACGATCCTGGTCACACCGCGATCGGCCAGGCTTGCGATCGCCGCCAGACCGATCGGCCCGCACCCGAACACCGCGACCGTGTCGTCGAGACCGACGCCGGCCTGTTCGGCCGCATGCATCCCGACGGCTACCGGCTCGGCCAGGGCCGCGATGTCGAGTCCCATGTCGTCCGGGATCGGAAACAGTCGCCCGCCCCTGGCGGCCTCCCGCACCAGAACGGCGGTGGAAAGCCCGCCTTCGGGCGTTCCGTTGCCGATGCGACCGATGGTGTCGTCGCCGGGATGCACGACCACCCGCTGTCCCGGGGTGATGCCGGTGACCTCGGCACCGACGGTCGTGACGATGCCTGCAAATTCGTGTCCGAGTGCCATTGGCTCTCCGCTGAGCCCGGCCAGACCGCCGAGGCGGATGTAACTCAGGTCGCTGCCGCAGATACCGCAGGCCCTGATCTGAACGATCGCATCCCGGGGCCCGCACGGGGGCAACTCAACCCGATCGAGGCTGACCTTTCCCGCATCGACGATTCGGACCTGTTCGATGGTGGTCATTGGGCTCTCCTCGGATCGCGACGGCCGCGCCGCGATGGGCGATAGGTTGGTCGGTGCCACATGCGGTGTTGCGCTCCAAACATAACGATCAGGACGGAGAAACGAACAGTGGGTTCTTCGGCGCAGACCATTGGTATTGACGATCTCATCGATCCTCGGCTCACCGAGACTCAGCGACAGGTTCTCGACTACACCGAATCGCGGCCGGTCACGCTCGATATCGACCAGATGATCGACGAGGCCGTTGCAGGTGCGGGGTCCGACGATCTCGGCGACACGACAGACTTCACCGCGCGTCTCGGTGCCTATGTGGGGGCGGTCGACGCCGATACGGGTCTGACTCAGCTGGGTCGCGGCACACAGCGGGCGCGCATCGTCCGGCTGCTGCGGAACCGGATCTCACTGGCCGACCTGATCAAGCGCTACCCGGAGATCGAATCGATCGAGATCGAGAAGCCCATCATCGTGGTGGGCATGCCGCGATCGGGTACCACGCATCTGGTGAATCTGCTGGCGGCAGACCGGCGCCGACGGGCCCTGCCGTACTGGGAGAGCCAGGAGCCCATTCCGGCCCGCGGCCGCGGGCCCGATGTGTTCGGGGTCGATCCGCGTTACGGGCGCGCACGCGCCGAACACGACGCCATGCTGGCCAACATGCCGCTAGTGGCGGCGATGCACGATCAGTTCCCTGAGGCGATCGAGGAAGAAGTCGAGCTTCTCGATCTCGACTTTGCCAGCTACATCGTGGAATGGCTTGCTCGCGTTCCGAGTTGGCGCGACACCTACCTGGCACTCGACCAGCGGAAGCACTACGCCTATATGAAGAAGGTGCTGCAGGCGCTGACCTTCTTCCGGGGTCCGCAGACCTGGGTGTTGAAGTCCCCGCAGCATTCCGAGCAATTGCCTGCCTTAATGGCAACGTTCCCCGACGCGACGGTCGCGTTCACCCATCGCGACCCGGTGGCCGTCATCCAGTCGACGGTCACGATGATGGCCTATGCGGATCGCCTGCGTCGCACCAGCATCGATCCCGAATGGCTCATCGACTACTGGACCGATCGGATACACCGCCTGCTCAGTGCGGGCGTGCGTGACCGCGACCTAGTGCCCGCCGAGCGCAGTATCGACATCAGCTTCCACGAACTTAACGGCAACGAGATGACCGTCCTGGAATCGCTGTACGACCGCGCCGGCGTCGAGTTGACTCCCGGGGTGCGCAAGAGCTTCGAACGGTATGTCAACAGCAATCCGCGGGGTAAACACGGCAGCATCCGATATGACCTGCAACGCCATTTCGGGGTGACACCCGAGGACGTGCGGTCCCGATTCGACTTTTACTTCGATCGTTTCGATGTCCGGCCCGAAGTCGGCGTCCGGTCTAGCGATCACTGACAGGAGAACACCCATGCCGGAATTCGAGCCCGTGTACCTGACCCGTCCCGGCGCCGAGGCGATGGTGCCCGCGGTGCCGGACGTTATTGACGAAGTCAGTCCCGGCATCTGGTGCTCGCCCGGGTTGACGAATGTTTTCATGATCCCGACCTCCGAGGGCCGGGTAATCATCAACACCGGCATGGGATTCGAGGGCCCGGTCCACCGCGCCAGCCTGGATTCTGTCGACTCGTCTCCGGTGCGCTACATCATCCTGACGCAGGGCCACTACGACCACGTCGGCGGTCTGGACAGCGTGCGCGATCCTGACACGAAAATCGTGGCACAGGCCAACTGGTCGCAGTGGCGCGATGACAATGAACGCCTGGCGCGGTACCGAGTCTCGCGCAGCGCATTCGCCTTCTCCACCACTCTCGCCACCGGCATCGCCAAGATCCAGGAACGGTTCGGCAAGAAACTGCCCGGCCAGAGCACCCCGCACGCGGACATCGTCGTCGAGGACACCCTCACTCTCACCGTCGGCGAACGCACCTTCGAACTCATCGCCACGCCCGGCGGTGAGACCAACGATTCGATGGTCGTCTGGCTGCAAGACGAGAAGATCTGTCTGTGCGGCAATGTGTTCGGCGCATTGTTCGGCCATATGCCAAACCTGGTGACCATGCGCGGCGACCGCTACCGCGATGCGCTTACCGTGATCGACTCGATCGAGCGGGTTCGCGCACTGGAGCCCGAGGTACTTCTGAGCGGCCACTTCTGGCCGATCACCGGCAGGGAGCAGATCCAGTTTGAGCTCACCCGGCTGCGTGATGCGGTCCAGTACGTCCATGACGCGACGGTCGAGGGCATGAATGCCGGGAAGGATGTTCGCACCCTGATGCGCGAGATCACCCTGCCGGAGCACCTCGAGGTGGGCCAGGGCTACGGCAAGGTTCCCTGGGGTGTTCGGGCAATCTGGGAGAACTACTCGGGCTGGTTCCACCACCGGTCCACCACCGAGCTGTATCCGGTCGACCCGGTCGACATCAGCGCCGATCTGGTGGAACTGGCCGGTGCTGACGCACTCGTCGACCGAGCGCAGGCTCATCTCGACGCCGACCGACCGGTGCAGGCCATCCACCTCGCGGAGAAGGTGACCGACACCGATCCCGACCACGCTGGCGCACGCGGGATCCTCAAAGCGGCACATGAACGGCTGTTGGCCGACAGCAGTAACTTCTGGGAGACAGCATGGCTGCGCAAGCAGATCGCGAACAACACATGACCGCTCGGGCGACCTTTGATTTCACCGGCACGCGCGCACTCATCACCGGCGGTACCAGCGGGATCGGGCACGCGACGGCTGTGCTGTTCCGGGATGCCGGTGCCGATGTCACCGTCACCGGTACGCGGGCCAGTGCGGGGGAGTATGACACCGACCTGTCGGGAATGGCCTATGCGCAACTGGTACTGACCGACCCGGAATCCATCGATGCCGTCAAAGCGCGCTTCGACGTCCTTGATGTGCTTGTCAACAATGCCGGCGCCAACTTTCCCGGCGGACTCGACGAGTCGGCTCCCGACGGGTTCGACGCCTCGGTGGCGCTCAACCTCAACGGGACCTACCGGCTCACCGTTGCACTGCGGCGTGCGCTGAAGGCATCCACCGCTGCAGGTGGCGGCGCTGTGGTGAATCTGTCGTCGATGTCGGCACTGCGGGCGGTGACGATGGTTCCTGGTTACAGCGCCGCCAAGGCCGGGATCATCGCGCTGACGCGCACGCTCGCCGTGAAATGGGCTAAGGACGGCATCCGGGTCAACGTGGTGGCGCCCGGAACAATCGACACCCCGATGACGGCGCCGATGAAGGGGATTCCCGCGCTGATCGATTCTGAACTGGCACTGATCCCACTCGGTCGGTTTGGCCGTGTCGAAGAGATCGCCCCGACGATCGCGTTCCTGTGCACTGAACACAGCTCCTACACCACCGGGGCGCTGTTTGTTGTCGATGGTGCTTCCGACTGCTTCTGAACCGGCAGGTTAGGTTCATGACATGACCGCGACTGAGAACGACGCTGCCGGCGACACTGCGAGGCTGTTCGACCTCGCCGAGTCGGTCATCGGATTCATGCCGGCCGATGAGGGGCAAGCGCTTTTCGACGCGGCGGCGCGATTCCTCTCCGGTGGGGTAGCGGTCGAGATCGGCACCTACTGCGGCCGGTCGACCGTTCTGCTCGGTGCTGCGGCCACCCGTAGCGGCAGCGTGCTTTACACCGTCGATCACCATCACGGATCCGAGGAACATCAACCCGGCTGGGAGTTCCACGACACCACGATGGTTGACCCGGTCAGCGGGCGCTTCGACACGCTTCCGACGTTCCGTCGCACCCTGGATGCCGCCGGCCTCGATGACACGATTGTGGCGGTGGTCGGAAAGTCGACCGTGGTGGCTCGTGGCTGGCGCACACCGCTGGAACTGCTCTTCATCGACGGCGGCCACAGTGAGGAAGTGGCGCAGGCCGATTTCGATGGCTGGGCGAAGTGGGTGTCGGTGGGTGGCGCGCTGATCATCCACGACGTGTTTCCCGACCCCCGCGACGGTGGTCGCCCGCCGTACCACATCTATTGCCGCGCTGTGGATTCCGGTGATTTCGCCGAAGTCAGCGCCACCGGCTCGCTGCGGGTACTGGAGCGGATTAGGGGTGTGCCCGGCGATCAGCTGCGGACGCACTCGCAGTCATAATCGCCTTCCAAGCCCCGGGGCAGTGCATCATCCCGGAAGATTCCGCTGCCGGCTGTGGTCTCCGACAGTGAGTCCGCCGCGAGGATCATGGCCGCGCCGGTCCAGGTGGTGCGTTCTACCGGCCAACGCTTGCCGTCGGAGAACACCAGCCCGGTCCAGTACGAGCCGTCGACTTCGCGCAGGTGCTGCATCGCCTCGAACTGCTGTAGTGCCCGGTCCCGCTCACCCATAGCGTCCAGGGCCATCACTAACTCACAGGTCTCCGCACCGGTCACCCATGGGCGATCGTCGACGCAGCGGATGCCGAGTCCTTCGACGACGAAGTCGCTCCACCGCTCGGCGATCCTGTCATGGGCGGTCGACCCCCGAACGGCCCCGGACAGGATCGGGTAGTACCAGTCCATCGAGTGTTTCGGCTTCTCGGTGAAAGCATCGGGGTGATCGTTGATGGCGTGGCCGAGTCGGCCGACCGCGACCTCCCACTCGGGTTGCTGTTTGCCGAGGTAATCAGCGAGGGCCAGCGCGCACCGGATGCTGTGGTAGATGCTGGCGCACCCGGTCAACAGAGCCTCGTCGAACACCCCGGTCGGCCCTTGCGCCCAATAGATCTCGCCGGTTCCGGCCTGCAGGTTGAGCACCAGGTCAATGGCGTCGCGCACGGTGGGCCACATTCGTTTGGCGAAGTCGCGGTCGCCGGTGATCAGCACGTGGTGCCACACGCCGGTAGCGATGTAGGCGCAGAAGTTGCTGTCGGTGTTGGAGTCTTCGACCACGCCGCGGCGGTACTGGATAGCCCAGGATCCGTCGCTGCGCTGCTGCGCGCGACTCCACTCGTAGGCGGCGCGCGCCTGATCAATGAGTCCGGCGGTCGTCAGTGCCATGGCGCACTCCACGTGATCCCACGGATCGGTATGGCCGGCCAGTGACCATCCGATTTCACCCGAGCTGAGCTGAATCGTCGCGATCGACTCCGCCGTCTGTCGGCACTGGGCAGGCGTGAGAATCCCGGCGAGGCCGGGGACTCCCGCGAGATCAGTTCCGCGCATGGGATTTCTCGGGGGGCTTGGTGAAGTACAGCGCGACACTCTTACCCGCCACCGGATTGAGCACGGCCTCGGCCACCCGGGTCACGGCCGGGCTGCTCATCATGTCCCACACCAGCAGTTTGTGATAAGCCTTAACTGCCGGGTGATCGTTATTATCAACGCCCACAGCACATTTCAGCCACCAGTACGGCGAATGTAAGGCGTGCGCATGACGCGATCCGGTGAAGCGGACACCTCGGGCCTCGACCTTCGCCCGCAGTTCGTCGGCCTGATAGATACGGATGTGGCCGCCCTCATTGGCGTGGTAGGTGTCGGACAGCAGCCAGCAGATCTTCTCCGGTAGCCACCGCGGAACCGTGACGGCGAGCCGGCCACCGGGCCGCAGAACGCGCACCAGTTCAGCGATCGCGGATTCGTCCTCGGGTACGTGCTCGAGGATCTCCGAAGCGATCACCACGTCGAAGGCGCCGTCCGAATAGGGCAGCGCCAGTGCGTCACCCACGACAACCTGGGCCTTGGCCGAGGCAGGTGCCTCACCGGCGTGGCCCATGGCCTGCAGCATGGTGTCGACCTCGGCCAGTTCCTCGGCGTTCTGATCGAAAGCGATGACGTCGGCGCCACGTCGGTACGCCTCGTAGCTATGCCGACCTGCCCCGCAGCCGACGTCGATGACCTTCGTTCCCGCCCCGACGCCGAGTCGGTCGTAGTCCACCGTCAGCATGGTTCGTCGACCGCCGTCACTTCGCGGCGCGGTAACCCGCTTCGCTCGATGGCCCGGGTATAGACGCGCACCGTCTGGGCGGCCACCGACTCCCAACTGAAGACATCCAGCGCGCGTCGACGTCCGGCGGTACCCAACCACTGCCGGCGTCCGGGCGAGTCCAACAGGCGACTCAATGCACCGGTGAGTTCTTCGACGTTGCCGGGCGCGACGAGATCGGCGCATTCGCCCCCGGAGCCGAGGACCTCTGGCAGAGCGCCGGCGCGACTGGCGACGATCGGGGTACCGCTGGCCATCGCTTCGACGGCGGGCAGCGAGAAACCCTCATACAGCGAGGGAATGCAGGCGATTTCAGCTGAGGCGAACAGCGCCGCGAGGTCATGATCGGAAAGTCCGCCGACGACGCGCACGATATCGGACAGGCCGAGTTCCGCGATCAGCTTCTCGGTGGGACCGTTGGGCTCGAGCTTGGCCACGAGTTGCAATTCCAGGTCGTGGTCGGCGCGCAGCCTGGAGATGGCCTGCAGCAAGTGGCCGATGCCTTTCAACGGACGGTCAGCCGATGAGATTGCGATGATGCGGCCTGGAACCCGCGGCGCCTCGGCGGGTTTGAACAGCTCGGTGTCCACCCCCAACGGCACGACGTGCAACTGATCGGGAGTCACGCCGAAGTCTTCGGCGATATCGGCTGCCGACGACGACGACACCGTCAGCAGGTCAGGGATCGCCCGCGCGACCTTTTTCTGCATGGCGGTGAACCCGTACCAGCGGTGCACCGAGGGTTTGCGCCACCATGTTGCCGCGTCGAGATCGAGTATCCGGTCGCGGGTGATGGGGTGGTGGACGGTGGCTACGACCGGCAGGTGCGCGGCGATGGTGAGCAGACCGGTGCCCAGGCACTGGTTGTCGTGCACCACATCGAACTCGCCGCTGCGCTGCGCCAGCAGGCGGGCCGCGCGCAGGCTGAAGGTCCGCGGTTCAGGGAACCCGCCGGTCCACATGGTGGCCAACTCCAGCGCGTCGATGCGGTCGCGGATCTCGCGTGGGTGCGGAACTCGGAATGGATCGGGTTCGCGATACAGATCGAGGCTCGGAACTTCGGTGAGCCGGACCCGTGGATCAAGGATCTCGGGGTAGGGCTGACCCGAGAACACCTCGACCTGGTGGCCGAGTTCGACGAGGCCTCGGCTCAGGTGGCGGACATAAACGCCCTGGCCACCGCAGTGGGTCTTGCTGCGGTAGGACAACAGCGCAATCCGCATGCTCACACTCTGCCGGAGGCCGAAAATGCTGGGGCGGGCGAATTGGACATGTGTCCACCTTATAAGTCGCCATACGGCGGCGCAAAACGGGTCGTGACGCACGAATGCCGTGGCAGCTAGCGTTAATGCGGTGCATTACGGGTGGGAGCAGCTTGCCGATCGGGTGTATCGGTGCCGGTTGCCGTTCCTGGATGTCACCGTGGGGCTCGTTCACGGGCACCGGGCGACGCTGCTGATCGACTGCGGGACGACCCTGGCTGAAGCCGGCCGGATCGCCGACGACGTCCGCGAGTTGACCGGCGCCGAGGTGACCCACCTGGTGATGACCCACCACCATTTCGACCACATTCTCGGTTCCGGGGGCTTCCCGCACGCCCAGACCTACGCCACGACCCCGGTGGCGGCGGCACTGAGCATCGGCATTGACGCGGTCCGGGCTTACGCCCTGCGCTACGGGACCGATCCCGGCGATCTGGACCGGGCGATCGCGGCGGTGCGGGCGCCCGATCACGTCATCGAGAACACCGATATCGATCTCGGCGATCGCAGTATCGATATCGATCTCGGTGATCGCAGTATCGATATCGATCTCGGTGATCGCAGTATCGATATCGATCTCGGCGACCGCAGCGTCCGAGTCGAGCACCCGGGCCGCGGCCATACCGACCACGACCTGATCGTCGTGGTGCCGACGACGGGGCCCGGGCCGGTGGTCTTCTGCGGTGATCTCATCGAAGAGTCGGCCGATCCGGCCATCGACGAGGGCTCCGATGTGGCAGCCTGGCCGGAATCTCTGAACCGGGTTCTCGCTGTGGGAGGGGAGGACGCCCGCTATGTGCCTGGGCACGGCGCCGTGGTCGATGCGGGGTTTGTGCGACGCCAGCGGGACTGGTTGATCAACCGGGCCTGAATTCCTACCAGCCGGTGGACAGCACCCGGTCGAGCATGTCGACGAAGAAGTCGGCCGATTCCCGAGTGAGACACATCGGCGGTTTCATCTTCAGCACATTGAGCCGATCACCGGTGGGTTGCACGATCACCCCGAGTTGCAGCATCCGCTCACAGATTGCGGCGGTCTCCGCCGCCGCTGGTTCCAGCGTGGTGCGGTCCCGTACCAACTCAACTCCCATATACAGCCCGCTGCCGTGGACGGTGCCGATCAGTGCGTGGCGAGTGGCCAGGTCGAGGATCCGTGCTTTGAGGTGATCCCCGACCGTCAGCGCGTTCTCCTGAAGCCGTTCACGCTCGATCACGTCCAAGACGGTCATCCCCACCACACACGACACCGGGCTGCCGCCGGCGGAGGAGAAGAAGTAACCCTGGGTGCGGTAGGCCTCGGCGATCTCCCGAGTGGTGATCACCGCACCCAGTGGCTGCCCGTTGCCCATCGCCTTGGCCACGCAGACGATGTCGGGTATCACGTCCTGCTGCTCGAAAGCCCAGAACCAGCGGCCGGTCCGGCCGTAGCCCACCTGGACTTCGTCGGCGATCGCCAGTCCACCCGCGGCACGAACCGCCGCGTACACCGCGCGGAGGTATCCGTCCGGCAAGGCCATCCCACCGGCATTGCCGTAAAACGCTTCAGCGATGAACGCGGCCGGCGGACGTCCCTGGGCGGCGAGCGTCTCGATGATCAACACCGCTTCCGGTGCGTACTGCCCTGCCGCAACGCCGCGATGTTCGCCGCGGAATGTGTTGGGGGAGGGCACGGTGTGCACCCAGGATGGTCGGGTGGACAGCGCGTTGGGATTGTCGGCGATCGACGTCGAGATCGCGTCGGTGGCGTAGGTCCAGCCGTGATACGCCTCCGCGACGGCAACCACGTCCTGGCGCCCGGTGGTCGCCATGGCCAGCCGAAGTGCCAGATCGTCGGCTTCGGACCCGGAGTTGACCAGGAAGACCGTGTCCAGCGGGTCCGGCAGGGTCGCGGCAAGGCGCTCGGAGAATGTCGCCACGCTGGCGTAATTGAACCTCGAGTTGGTGTTGAGCCGTCGCCACTGCCGCGCGGCGGCATCGGCAAGTGCCGGGTGGCCGTGGCCGATTACCGCAACGTTGTTGACCATGTCGAGATAGACCCGGCCATCGGTGCCCACGAGGTGTTCCCGCCAGCCGCGCTCGATGCGGGGCGGGTTGTGGTAGTAGTGCTCCTGCACTTCCGCGAAGGCCTGTGACCGGCGGCGGCGCAGGGTGGCGCTGTCCTCGCCAAGTAGCGGCGTGGGCGGCAATCCGAGCAGCGGTGCCGGATCACTGACCTGAGCCAACCAGCCGGCCGCGTACTCGGGACGGACGAAATCCGGTACCGCGACATCGCCGGGATGACGAAGGCACTGAATCCACACCGGGCCCTCGATTACGCCGAGGGCCGTGCCGACGGCGACGTCACGCACTGCGCCGACAGCGCTCTCAGGTCGCACGCCGCCCCTGATGCTGACGATCCCCACCTGTGCCGTCAGCGTGAGGGTTGCCTCGTCGCCGATGGTCGTCACCTCCACGATCCCGGGCCATGGTGCGGTCAGGGTCGCTGCCGTGGCCGGCCAGAGTCGTACCCCGGTGGCCACCGTCGCCGACGAGGTTTCGCGAAGTGTCGTCGAGCGAGTGAGCTGTGCGTGACCGAATGTGGTCACGACCGCGGTGGCGCCGGCCTCGACCGCGGCTCGGGCCATCCGCTCTTCGCAATCGGCACTGAGCCACGCGCCGCCGTCCATCGCGTCGGACTCCACGGAGAGGTCCAGCCGAGTGACGTCACGCGGGTTCACCCCGAGGACAAGCGGAGCCGCACCCGTGATCGACTCCAGTGCTTCGGCGACCCCGAGAGCGTGCCGGATCTGATTCGTCATGACGTCGAGCGGAAGTTCTGTCGCGCGCTCGAAGACTGCCAACTCGAGATCCTGCCGGGTATTGGCGTAGACGTTGTCGGTGTCGATTGCGGACTGTTGCATTCCGCTGACCACCAAGACGGCCGCGCGTAGGACAACCAGCGGCCACAGCGCTTCGATCTCTGCCGGTCCCAGCGGGCGGATCGCGTGGAAGGCCTCGATGGCGACCAGCGTGCTAGCGGGCGCGGCGCCGTCGTGACCCAGGATTGAGGCGACGGCGATCGCCAGTTCACCGATCGTCCAAGAGCGCGTCAGATCCCCGAAGTCGATGAGGCCGTCGGGAATTCCGTGCGGATCACACACCACGTTATCGCCGGTGACGTCGCCGTGAATCACCTGCACCGGCAGATCCTCGGCGAGTTCATCGATGACCGCCCAGGCCCGACCGGCAGCCGCCTCAAGTGCCTCGCGAAGATCTGCATCCTCGACATGGTCAGCGAGCAGTTCCACCGTGCGCATGCTGTGCCGCAGATCCCACTGCAGTACCCGGTCGACGCCGACGTGGTCGAAATCCGCCAGCGCACGAGTAGTCCGGCCCGCCAGGTCACCGAGAGCGCCCACCACCGCAGGGCTGAGGTACATCTCACCGCTGAGCGTTCCCCCGTCGAGGTAGCGGATCACGCGGGCGAACAACCCGCCGTCGACGTCGACGGCGGCGATCGGATCCCTGCCGGCGAATTCCCGGTTGATGGCGGTCCGGATGTCCTCGGCTGCGGCAATGAACTCTGCCGCGGCGTCCTGGGCCTGGAGTTCGGTCAGGCTGAACGCGGGGTTGGCGATCTTGAGGACGCCGATCGGCATTCCGCCGTCCGATGACCGCCCTCCGTTTGATCCGGCAACGTGCTCGCGCAGCAGAAAGTTGGCATCCTGCTGGCTGCCGAGCGAGGTGACGGCCGCGTGCACGCCGAAGCACTCGGCGGAGATGGCGCGGGCCTGCTCGTCATTCACCGCCGGAACCGGCAACTCGGCGGTCCGGAAGAAATCGAACGGGCTCACGACCACCAAAGATACCGTGGTGGAATGCGGGCACTGGTGATCGTCGACGTGCAGAACGATTTCTGCGAGGGCGGGTCGCTGGCCGTGGCCGGCGCCGGCGCGGTCGTCCTCGCCATCAATGCATGGCTGACCGAGGCCGACTGCTACGACCACGTGGTGGCGACGAAGGACTTCCACATCGACCCAGGGGGCCACTTCTCGATTGATCCGGATTATGTGTCGTCCTGGCCGCGGCACTGCGTGGCGGGAACGACCGGCGCCGACTTTCATCCCGACCTTCAGACGGCGCGGATCGAGGCGGTATTCCTCAAGGGTGCCTATCGCGCGGCCTACAGCGGGTTCGAAGGCAGCGCTGACGGGATAGATCTGGCTGACTGGTTGCGTGCCCGCGGGGTCGACGAAGTGGACATCGTTGGTATCGCGACGGATTACTGCGTGCGGGCCACCGCTGAGGATGCGGTGGAATCCGGCTTCGTCACCCGGGTACTGGTGGACCTGACGGCCGGCGTGGCGGCTGAGTCGACCGCCGCGGCACTGGACGCGATGGGGCGCCGCGGCGTCGAACTGGTCGCCGGCGTGTGACGGCAATCGGCTCACTGCCGGATCTGCGCTAGGTCTGGATCCGCTTTCGGCGATACAGGGTGCCGGCCGCCAGCACGATGAAGCTGATGGCCAGGATCGCCGTCGCCAAGACGTTGATCTGCGGCGGCACCGCGGCCTTGGTGGCGGCGTTGACATAGAGCGGGTAGGTGACGGTGGACCCGCTAACGAAATAGGTGATGATGAAGTCGTCGAGGGATAGCGCGAAGGAGAGCATCGCGGCGGCGACGATTCCGGGAACAATCAGAGGCAGCGTCACCTTAAAGAAGGTCCGCACCGGACCCGAACCCAGATCCAGCGACGCGTCTTCCAGGGACCAGTCGAACCCGCGAATGCGCGCCCGGACCGTCATCGCGATGAAACTGACCTCGAAAGCCACGTGCGCGATCAAAATCGTGACGTAGCCCGTCGCCCAGCCCAGGCTCAGGAACAGCGTCAGCAGCGACGCACCCATCACCACCTCGGGCGAGGTCAGCGGCAGAATCAGGAAGGTGTCCACTGCGGTGCGGCCGCGGAAACGTTGCCGCACCAGCGCGATCGCCACGAGTGAACCCAATACCAGGGCGATCGCCGTGGACACCGCCGCCACGTTGAGACTGAGCTTGAGTGCCTGGGTGAGCGCCGGGTACTTGAAGGGGTCAGCCCAGTTATCCAGCGTGAAGCCCTGCCAGGTGTAGTTGAATTTTCCGGCCGGCTTGTTGAACGAGAAGACGATGATGACCAGAATCGGAACAAACAGGAACAGCAGCACCAGACCGGCCATGGCCCGCAACGCGAAGTCGCCGAGCTTGAAGCTGCCTCGGAAACTGTGCCCGGGGCCGGACAGCGCGCCGACTGCCGGAATGCTCACGCTGAGCCCTCCCGGTGATCGCGCGGGCCGATCACACCAGATCCTCGGTGCCGAGCGCTCGGGTGTAGGCGAGCACCCCGACGAGAATGAGCGCCATCAGCACGAAACTCATCGCGGCGGCCACTGGATAATCCTTGACCACCAGGAACTGTTTCTGGATGACGTTGCCGATCATCGTCGTTTTGGCGCTACCCAGATAGTCGGCGTTGATGAAGTCGCCGACCGAGGGGATGAAGACCAGCAGACTCCCGGCGAGAACGCCGGGCAGCGCAAGCGGGAGGATCACCTTGCCGAACATCCTGCGGTTGGTCCCGTAGAGATCTCTGGATGCTTCCAGCAGGCGGGGGTCGATCTTCTCCAGGCTGACATAGAGGGGAAGGATCATGAAAATGATCCAGTTGTAGGTCAGGCCGCCGATCACCGCCCAACTCGTTGAGAGCAGACGTCCCTCGCTCGGTAACAGCCCTACCGAACCCAGCGCGCTGACCAGCCAGCCCTGATCGGCCAGAATCGTTTTCCAGGCGATGGTGCGGATCAGGAACGTCACGAAGAACGGCAGGATCACCAATCCGAGAATGAGATTCTTGTACCGGCCGGCCTTGAACGCGATGACGTAGGCCAGTGGGAAGGCCAGCAGCAGGCACAGCACCGTGGCCGCGAGGGCGTAGCCGAATGACCGCAGGATCTGGTCCCGGTATTCGCTGAGCGCCTGACCGTAATTGCTGAAGTGCCAGGCAAAGGTGAGCTTGGGCAAATAAACCGAACCACCCATCGTCGACAGCGACGTCCGCAACAGCGAAACGAACGGCACCACGTAGAACACCGCGAGGTACGCCATCGCAGGCAGGATCATCAAGTACGGCGCGATTTTGCTGCGCTGACGATTGCTGCCGGCCACACCCGCCATGGGTCAGCCGCCGGTGACTGCGGCGTACGCCTTGTTGAACTCAGTCGTCTGCTCGTCGGTCAACGTCGGCCAGGCCTTCAGCAGATCAAGAGTCGCCTTCGGCGGGTTCACCAACGGGTTGGCTGCCAGTTCCGGATCAATCTTGGTGAGATCGTCGGTCATGTCGCTCAAGACCGGGACGTACTGCGTCTCGGCGACGAGTTTGGCGTAGTTTGCCCGGTCATAGATGAAGTTGATCCACTCCTCGGCGGCCTTCTGGTTCTGCGTGGTGTACGGGATCGTCATGGTGTCGACGAAAGAGGTGCTGCCGGACTCCGGTACCACGAACCTCAGGTCCGGGTTGTCCTTCTGTAACTGCACCACGTCGCCCGAGTAGGCCTGGGCCACAACGATATTGCCCGCGGCAAGGTCGTCGGCATAGTCGTTGCCGGTGAATCGGCGGATCTGACCCTTGTCCTTGTATTCCTTGATCACGTCAACGGCCTTCTGGACGTCCGCGGTCTGGAGGTTGTCCAAGTCAGCGCCCTGCGCCAGCAGGAACATGCCCAGCCCGTCCTGGGTGTCGCCGAACAGGCTGACTTTGCCCTTGAACGCCGGATCCCACAGGTCGTCAAGCTTGGTGATGTCACGGTTGGTCGCTGCCCGGTTGTAGGCGAGGCCCACCATGCCCGCCATGTAGGGCGCGCTGAACTTGCGGCCGGGATCGGCGCTGGCATTCAACAGATCGGTTCGGAGGTTCTTCTTGTTGGTCCACCGGGCTTCGCTGATCTCGTTGAGCCAGCCGAGCCCCTTGAGGCGAGCCATCATGAACTGGGTGGGCACCACCAGGTCTGCCCCGATGTCTTGCTTGCGCGACAGCGGTTCCTTGTTCTTAGCGAACCACTCCTCGTTGTCGTTGAAATCCTCCTTGTAGTCAACCGTCAACCCGGTGGCGGTCTGGAACGCTGCGACGAAGCCTGGCGCCATGTACAGCGGCCAGTTCGAGATGCGCAGCTTGCCGGTGGCGGGGCTGCCGTCATCGGCGACGGAGGGAGCAGCGCTGTCGGTCGCGGACTTCTCGCCCGAACTGCACGCGGCCAGGAACGCCGGGCCCAGGATCAGCGCCGCGGCGGCGGCACTTCCACCGCCGATGAACCGGCGGCGGGAGGCCATCCTGGCGAGTGCTTGGGGGTCAGTCTCTGATGCCATGGTGTTGCCTTTCATTCGGTCGATGAGCGGGGGAGTTTTCGGGGGGAGGGGTTCAAGCGTCGTCGAGAATGTTCTCGAGGTCCCGCGCCGTCGGGATCTCCGCGGCGGGCAGCACCAGTGAGGCGTCCGGCGACCAGCCGACATAGACCTCGTCGCCGGGCCGCAGCATCGGCAGTTCCTGTTCGGAGCCGACGTGGGCGACGATCGGGGAGCCGTCGGCGGCGACGAGCGAGAGTCGCAACACCGGACCCTGGAACGTCAGGTCGACGACCCGGGCCAGCACTGCTGCGGTGTCTCCGGTCGGGGGAGACATCGAGACCCGCACCCGTTCCGGGCGCACCATCACGGTCGCCTGCCCGCCCGACTCGATGGTGGTATCGCCCGGGCGTGCCTTCAGGGTGGTGCCCAGGACGTCGACTTCGACGTAGTCGCGGTTTGCCCTTCCGGTCTGACGCCCCGACCACAGGTTGGCCTGACCGATGAACCCGGCGACAAACACCGACGCGGGTCGGTCGTAGATTTCCGTGGGAGTACCGATCTGCTCGACATGACCGGCGTTCATCACCGCGATCCGGTCGCTCATCGTCAGGGCTTCCTCTTGGTCGTGGGTCACGTAGACGAACGTGATCCCGACCTCGCGCTGAATTCGTTTGAGTTCGAACTGCATGACGTGGCGGAGTTTTAAGTCCAGCGCGCCCAACGGCTCATCGAGAAGCAGGGCACTGGGGTAATTGACCAGGGCGCGGGCCAACGCGACCCGTTGCTGCTGGCCACCGGACAGTTGTGCGGGCTTGCGCTTGGCGAACTCGGTCAGTCGCACCACCTCGAGCATCTCGTCGACGCTGGTGGAAACGGTGGCCCGGTCTTTTTTCTGGCTGCGGGGACCATAGGCGACGTTGTCCCACACGGTCATGTGCGGAAATAGGGCGTAGTGCTGGAACACCGTGTTGACGTGGCGCTTGTGCGGTGCGACCCGCGACACGTCGACGCCCTCGAGGCGGATGGCGCCGGAGGTCGGGTTTTCGAACCCGGCGATCATCCGCAGGGTGGTGGTCTTTCCGCACCCGGACGGGCCGAGCATCGAGAAGAACTCGCCGGCGCCGATCGAGAAGTCGGCGTCTTGGACGGCTACGTAGTCGTCGAAACGTTTGGTCACGTGGTCGATTTCGATGACCGGCGTGCCCTCGGCACGACCGGTGCGCGGTGCCGCGGCCAGCGATACTGCGTCAGTGTCGGTCAGGACCCCGTCCTCCCCTCAGCGCGGTGCTCGTGCGGTAAACCCTTACGGATTTCCCCAGCATCCGCAACAGCAACAGAGCTCACATGTGGGCTCCGCCGTCGATACGCACCTCAGTGCCGGTGATGAAGAACGCCTCGGGACTGCCCAGCATGGCCACCACCGCCGCGACTGCGTCCGGATCGGCGAAGCTGGCCTTGTCGGGAAGCCGCAGGAGTGGAGCCACCCGGCCGAACAGCCGGTAGTTCACGTCCTCGGGAAAACCAGGTCCGACGCTCTGCTTGGACTCCCCACTGCCGTCGGTCATGCCGGAGGAGATCGACCCGGGCTGGACCGAGTTGAATCGGATGCCCTCCCGGGCGTACTCCGCAGCCAGTGCGTGCGTCATCGCCAGGATGCCCCCCTTGGAGGCGGCGTACGCCGACATGTACGGGTGGGCGAAATGCGCCGACGTTGAGCTGAAGTTGACGACGGCCGGGGCGTTGCCGGCCCGAAGCGCTGGCATCGCCTCCCGGGTGACCAGGAAGGTCCCGACCAGATTGACCCGCAAAACCTGCTCGAAATCGGCCAGGGTGGTCTCGGCGAAGTGCGCCGAGCGCAGGATCCCGGCGACGTTGACCAGCGTATCGAGGCCGCCGAGGGCATCGACCGCCGCGCGGACCCCGCTCGTGACCGACTCCTCGTCGCCGACGTCCATCACGACGCTCTGCAGCATTTCGGCGTCGGCACCCGCCCGGGCGCGCGTGTCAGCCAATCCGTCTGCGCTGATGTCGGCCGCCACCACCGCACCGCCTTCGGCCAGTATCCGCACGACGCAGGCCTGTCCGATGCCTGAGCCGCCGCCGGTAACCAGTGCTCGACGATCGGTGTAGCGCGGCAAGGTCGCTCCTGTCAGATCTGAGGATGCGGGCGTTATCGGCCCGGGGGAGGACGCGGGGGACGACGCGCGGGGGACGACGCGCGTCCATTCCGTCCGATTCTGGCACCCTTTGCGGTTTCTTAGCCTAGGTTACGAAAACACAGTGGAACAGTACTGAAAACCCAGCGGAAAACGTTTCAGTGAGGGAGATCGCGCACGCGTATGGCGAACAGGGCCGCAGATCGTTGGTCTCCGGGCATTGCGCTCAGCAAGGGCGCATCAGGTCCAATGGAGGCCATCGGGGGCTTCTTCGCCATGTCGGCCGATGCCGTCCGCTTTATCTTCCAGCGGCCGTTCCAGTGGAAGGAATTCCTGGAGCAGGCCTGGTTCGTCGCCCGGGTCTCATTGGCGCCCACCCTGCTGGTCGCGATCCCGTTCACGGTGCTGGTCAGTTTCACCCTGAACATCCTGCTGCGCGAACTCGGGGCTGCGGATCTCTCCGGCGCCGGAGCGGCGTTCGGTGCGGTGACACAGGTCGGCCCCCTGGTGACAGTGCTGATCGTGGCCGGCGCAGGCGCCACGGCGATGTGTGCGGACCTGGGGTCGCGCACCATTCGTGAAGAGATCGACGCCATGGAGGTCTTGGGCATCAACCCGGTCCAGCGACTGGTGACGCCGCGTGTGCTGGCATCGGGCCTGGTAGCCCTGCTGCTCAACTCGCTGGTGGTCATCATTGGCATCCTGGGCGGCTACGTCTTCTCGGTGTTCGTTCAGGATGTGAACCCGGGCGCGTTCGCCGCCGGTATCACCCTGCTGACCGGAGTACCCGAGGTGATCATCTCGTGCGTGAAGGCCGCACTGTTCGGTGTGATCGCCGGACTGGTGGCCTGCTACCGCGGATTAATGATTTCCGGCGGCGGCGCCAAGGCGGTCGGCAATGCGGTCAACGAGACGGTGGTGTACGCCTTCATGGCACTGTTCGTGGTCAACGTGGTGGTCACCGCCATCGGCATCCGATTGACGACGGGTTAGGGCTGTGGGATCCCTCACCGTGCTGCGCACTAACTACCCGCGACTGTTCCGCGAATTCCGCCGACCGGCAGGCTTCTTCGGCCGCATCGGTGACCACACCCTGTTCTATGGCAAGGCGATCGCGGGCATACCCCAGGCGATCGTGCGCTATCGCACCGAGATCATTCGGCTGATCGCCGAAATCTCCATGGGTGCAGGGACTTTGGCGATGATCGGCGGAACAGTGGCCATCGTCGGCTTCCTTACCCTCGCGGCAGGTGGAACGCTGGCGGTGCAGGGCTACTCGTCGCTGGGCAACATCGGTATCGAGGCGTTGACCGGCTTCCTTGCGGCGTTCATCAACGTCCGGATCTCCGCACCCGTTGTCGCTGGCATCGGTCTGGCGGCGACTTTCGGTGCCGGCGTGACCGCCCAACTCGGCGCCATGCGGATCAACGAGGAGATCGACGCACTGGAGTCAATGGGCATCCGCCCGATTGAGTACCTGGTGTCAACCCGACTGGTGGCGGGAATGATCGCCATCACGCCGTTGTACGCCATCGCGGTCATCCTGTCGTTTCTCGCCAGCCAGTTCGTCACGGTGGTGCTGTTCGGCCAGTCCCGCGGCCTGTACAACCACTACTTCGACACCTTCCTCAACCCGATCGACCTGCTGTGGTCGTTTCTCCAGGCAGTGCTGATGGCGATCACCATCCTGCTGATCCACACCTACTTCGGCTATTTCGCCACCGGGGGCCCCTCCGGGGTGGGGGTGGCGGTCGGCAACGCGGTGCGAACATCTCTGATCGTGGTGGTGTCAGTGACATTATTCGTGTCACTGGCGGTCTACGGTTCCAACGGCAACTTCAACCTGTCCGGATAGGGGGGCTCGATGACGACGAATCTCGGCCCCGGACCGTCCGACCGTTCGGAGACCGAAACCGCGGCGGTGCCGGTAGCCGCAAGAGCGGGGCAGAGTTTCGGTGCCCGTGGCAATGCGCGGCCGATCGCCGGTCTGCTCACCGTGCTCGCGGTGGTCTTGATCTTCGCGCTGGCTGTCGGGTTGTTTCGGGACAGCTTCTCCAAATCCATTCCGGTAACGGTGATTTCCGATCGCGCGGGCTTGGTAATGAATCCCGAAGCCAAAGTCAAACTCAACGGTGCGCAGGTCGGCAAGGTGGCGTCGATCGAGGCGCTTCCCGACGGTGGGGCAGCGCTGCACCTTGCCATTGACCCGGCGTCTCTCGACGCGATCCCCGCCAACGTGGGCGCGGAAATCACGTCCTCGACGGTGTTCGGCTCCAAGTTCGTCGAGTTGGTGCCGCCGGCTGACCCGTCTCCGGCGTCGCTCAGTGCGGGCAAGGTGATCCGAGGCGGGAACGTCACCGTCGAGATCAACACCGTCTTCGAGCAGCTCGTCTCAGTGCTGTCGGAGGTGGAGCCGGCAAAACTCAACCAGACCCTCGGTGCCCTGTCGCAGTCGCTGTCCGGTCGCGGCGACAAGTTCGGCCAGAGCCTGGTGGACCTCGACAGCGCGCTGGGCAAGATCAACCCCGCTCTGGACAACCTGAACCAGGTGCTGGCCGTCACACCGACGGTGTTCGGTGCCTTCGCCGACGCCTCGCCGGACCTGCTGGCGGTGCTGGACAACACCGCGAGTTTCAGTGGGACCGTCATCGATGAGCAGAACGGTCTGGACGCCCTGCTCGTCAGCGCGATCGGCCTGGCCGATATCGGTACCGATGTGGTGGCGGAAAACCGGGCACCGCTAACGGACGTCCTGCGTCTCCTGGTACCGACCACCGACTTAACCAATGAGTACAACGCCGCCCTGACCTGCGGCCTCGGCGCCTTGATACCACTGGCCACCGGCCCCGGCGCGCCGGTTCCTGGGGCGATTCTGCTGCAGTCATTCTTCTTGGGCCGGGAGCGTTACCGGTACCCGGGTAACCTGCCCAAGGTGGCGGCCAAGGGCGGGCCGCAGTGCACGGACCTGCCCAACGTGCCCTACGAGAAGCGGACGCCGTTCGTGGTCGCCGACATCGGGGCCAACCAGGCGGAGTACGGCAACCAAGGCATCCTGCTGAATTCCGACGGTCTCAAGCAAGCATTGTTCGGCCCCCTCGACGGCCCGCCGCGCAACACCGCGCAGATCGGCCAGCCGGGCGGATGAGCACCATGCGCGGCACCTCGATCAAGGTCGGCATCTTCGCCGTGGTGATGCTGTTGCTGACCGGTGTGCTGTTCGCGATCTTCAGCCAATATCGCGGCGGCCCGGACAGCAGATACTCGGCGGTGTTTGCCGACGCCTCCAGCCTCGAGCCTGGCGACTCGGTCCGCGTCGCGGGAGTACGGGTGGGAACCGTCAACAAGGTTTCGCTGCAACCCGACAATTCCGTGGTCGTCGGATTCGGGGCCGATCGGAAAATCGCTCTTACTTCGGGCACCAAGGCCGCCGTGCGCTATCTCAACCTTGTCGGGGACCGTTATCTGGAACTCATCGACAGCCCGGGGTCGGCGAAGATCCAGCCGCCCGGATCGGTTATTCCGGCCGACCGCACGGAGGGGGCTTTGGATCTTGATCTGCTGCTGGGTGGACTCAAACCCGTTGTGCAGGGGCTGAACCCGGAAGCTGTCAACGCGCTGACCAGTTCCCTGATCCAGGTATTGCAGGGCCAGGACGGCAACCTTGAGTCGTTGTTCGCCAAGACGTCGTCGTTCTCCAATGCACTGGCCGACAACAGCCAGACCGTGCAGGACTTGATCGACAACCTCAACGTCGTCCTCGCCACGATCAGCAAAGACGGGGAGAAGTTCTCGGGCACCGTCGATCGCCTGGAGAAACTCATCACCGGCCTGGCACAGGACCGCAATCCGATCGGTGAGGCCATCACCGCCCTCGACGGCGGCACTGCGTCGCTGACCGGTCTGCTCACCGAGGCTCGTGCGCCGTTGGCCGGCACCGTTGACGAGCTAGCGCGGCTAACGCCGCTGTTGGACCAGGACAAGGAGACACTCGACATCGCCCTGCAGAAGGCGCCGGCCAACTACCGCAAGCTGGTCCGGCTCGGCTCCTACGGAAGCTGGATCAACCAGTACCTGTGCGGGATGTCCGCACGGGTCACCGATCTGCAGGGCCGCACGGCCTACTTCCCCTGGATCATGCAACACACCGGAAGGTGCGCTGAGCCCTGATGCTGAAATATCGCGGTTCGGCCCTCATTCGCTCCGGCTTCATCGGCCTGGCGTTGATCCTGCTCGTCATCATCGTGGGCCTGCAGCCTCAACAGTTGTTCTCACTGGCCACCACGGTGCGCCACCAGGCGCTGTTCACCGAAGCCGGAGGCTTAACGCCGGGCAACGAGGTCAAGGTCTCCGGGGTCAACGTCGGTACGGTCTCCGACGTGGCGCTGAGTCAGGGCAGGGCGTTGGTGACGTTCCGGGTCGATGGGAAGGTCCGACTGGGTTCGGCCACCACCGCCCACATCCGCACCGGGACACTCCTGGGCCAGCGGGTGCTGACCTTGGAATCCGACGGCAGTGGAACGCTGCGGCCGTCGGACGTCATCCCGGTGTCGCGGACCGGGGCGCCGTATTCGCTGACCGATGCGGTCAATGAATTCACCGCCAACACCGCCGACACCGACACCGCCGCGCTCAACACCTCTTTGGACACCCTGTCGTCGACAATCGACCGCCTCGCGCCGCAACTGTCGCCGACGTTCGATGGCCTAAGCCGGATCTCCCGAGCGCTCAACGAGCGCAACGAGTCACTGTCCGGATTGCTCAAGAGCGCGTCAGAAGTGACGACGGTGCTTTCGGAACGCAGCCTGCAGGTCAACACCTTGATCCTCAACGCCAACGAACTGCTGGGGGTTCTCGAACAGCGCCGGTACGCGATCGTCAACCTGCTGGCCAACACTTCGGCGCTGGCGCAACAACTGACCGGGTTGGTGGCCGACAACGAGCAGGAACTCGCACCGGCCCTAGAGCAACTGAACGCGGTGACCGCGATGCTGCAACGCAACAACGACAACATCGGCAAGGCGTTGGCCGGTATCGCCAAATTCCAGGTCACCCAGTCCGAAGCGGTCAACAATGGCTACTTCTACAACGCGTTCGTCGCCAATCTGAGCCCAGCCCAAACGATCCAGCCCTTCCTGGATTACATCTTCGGATTCCGTCGCGGGGTCAACGCCGGCCAGCCCCCGGACAACGCTGGACCCCGCGCGGAGTTCCCCTTCCCGTGGAACAGCAACCCGGAACCATGGCGGCGAACAGGGCAGGTGCCCGGATGACGCGCAAACGGCTCACCACCCTCATCGCCGCGGCGTGCGCGGTGCTCATCGCCGCGGGCATTGCACTGCTTGTCCGCAACACCGCACTGAAGCCGACGACCATTACCGCCTATTTCGCCAGCGCGAAGGCGATCTACCCCGGAGACGAGGTTCGGGTTTCCGGAGTCAGGGTGGGCACCGTCAAGTCGATCCAACCGCAGGGCACCAGGGCGAAGATGACCCTCAGCGTCAAGCGCGGCGTGCCCATCCCCGCTGATGCCAATGCGGTGATCGTCGCCCAGAATCTGGTCGGTGCCCGGTTCGTTCAACTGGCACCGGCCTACGGGGTGGACGGCGAATCCAGCGGACCGACGATGCGCGACGGCGCGGTGATCGATCTCGATCGCACCGCCGTGCCGGTCGAATGGGACGAGGTCAAAGCCCAACTGGCCCGGCTGTCAACGGATCTCGGCCCGAGCAGTGGAGTGTCGACGTCGTCGGTGGGGCGCTTCATCGACAGCGCTGCCACCGCGATGGACGGCAACGGGGACAAGCTGCGGGAGACCATCAAGCAGTTGTCGGGCCTGAGTCGGATCCTTGCCGACGGCAGCGGAAACATCGTCGACGTTATCGGCAATCTGCAAACCTTTGTCACCGCACTGCGGGACAGTAACGATCAGATCGTATCGTTCCAGGATCGCCTCGCCACGGTGAGCAGCGTGCTCAACGACAGCCGCTCTGAACTCGACGGCGCCCTGACCAACCTGTCCAGTGCGGTCGTCGACGTCGAACGATTCGTTGCCGGTAGCCGCGACCAGACGTCCGAGCAGATCGAAAGACTCGGCGACGTGGTCAGGAACCTCAGCGACAACCAGATGGCGCTGAAGAACCTTCTCCACGTGGCGCCGAACGCGATCGGGAACAGCTACAACATCTACAACCCCGACACCGGCAGCGGCCTCGGCGGCTTCGCGTTGGGGAACTTCGCCAATCCGCTCCAGGTGATCTGCGCGGCTATCGGGGCCATTCAGAACGCGACCGCATCCGAGACCGGGAAGCTGTGCTCGCAGTACCTAGGGCCCGCGCTGCGCTTGCTGAACTTCAACTACCTGCCAGTGCCGTTCAATGCCTACCTGGCGAAGTCGCCGAGTCCGGAGAACCTCATCTACTCCGAGCCGAACCTGGCTCCCGGTGGCGCCGGGGGAAGCCCTCCGCCGCCGTTGTCGCCGCCCGCGATCTCGGCGTACACCGGACTCAACGGCGACGTTCCTCCGCCGGCCGGTTGGGGAGCGCCACCGAACACGACCCCCGGTAGCTACACCCCGACCGGACTGCCCGCCTATCCGCAGCCCGCGCTCTACCCCAATGCGCCGATTCCGGGTGTCCCCAATCCGACCGGGGTGCCCAATGGACTCGGTGCCCCGCCGGGACCCGGTGTTCCCAGTGGTCAGGCCGGTCAGTCGCCGTCGACGCTGCAGGATCTGTTGCTGCCGGCGGAGGCGCCGACGCCGCAAGCCGCCGAAGGGATGCCGCCGTCATGATGTCTCGGGTGCGCCGCCTGGCGGTCACGGCCGCATGTGCGTCGGTCAGCGTGACCGGATGCTCGTTCGGTGGCCTGAATTCTCTGCCGCTGCCCGGTACCGTCGGTAACGAGCTGGGATCGTCCAAGTACCGCATCGAATTGGCGAATGTGAGTGCACTGGAACCGAATTCTCCGGTGCTGGTAGGCGACGTGGTCGTCGGCAGCGTGGCGTCGATGGCCGTGCGAGATTGGCACGCCGACGTTGAGATCACGGTCAAGCCCGACGTGGTGATACCTGCCAACGCGCTCGCCACCGTCGGCCAGACCAGCCTGCTCGGATCCATGCACTTGGCGCTGAACCCGCCACTGGGTCAGGCCCCGCAGGGGCGCCTGCAACCCGGAGCGACGGTGGGTCTGAACAAGTCGTCGACCTACCCGTCGACTGAGCAAACCCTGTCGGCGCTCTCGGTGGTGATCAACGGCGGGGGAGTAGGGCAACTCGGCGACATCGTCGCCGAACTCAACGGCGCTCTCAACGGCCGGGAAAGCGAGATTCGTGGTCTGCTGACCCGCCTCAACGAGTTCGTCGGCGTACTGGCCACCCAGCGCGACAGCATCAACGCGACCGTGGTGTCGCTGAATCGACTGGCCGGTACCTTCGCCGGTCAACGCGACGTGCTCACCCGGGCGTTGGATCGGATCCCGCCTGCCCTTGATGTTTTGGTTCGCGAGCGCCCGCAACTGACCGCGGCCCTGGAGAAACTGGGCGATTTCAGCAACCTTGCGGCCGGGCTGGTCAACGACACCCAGGCGGACCTGGTGCGCAACCTGCGCAACCTGGAACCCACATTGCGGTCGCTGGCTGACGTCGGACCCAAACTCGATACCGCGCTCGCGTATTTCACCGCTTTCCCGTACGGCCAGGAATTCATCAATCGGGGAATCCGCGGTGACTATCTCAACCAGTACATCATTTTCGATCTCACGGTTCCGAGGCTGAAGAGAACACTGATGCTCGGCACCTCGTGGGGCCAGGAAGGTGCGAAACTCGTTCCCGCACCTGGTGACCCGTGGTACGCCACCTACACCTACGACCCGATGAACGCGCCATTCAGCGCGCCGCCGGCAGAGGTCGCGACGGTTCCACCGCTCGTTGACACGGTTTCCGCCGTGGGCCCCCAATCCGGTCCGGACAGCTCCGATCCGGAGGGCCCGATTGAATCCGGCTCAGACACCCATGGCGCCGGAATCATGCCGGGGCCCCAACCCGGCGCGGTGCCACCGGACGGAGGCGGCAACTGATGCTGACGCGGTTTGTTCGAACCCAGCTCATCATCTTCACGATCGCCTCGATCATCGGCGTCACCGCCATGGTTGTGGTCTATATGCAGGCGCCGACACTGCTCGGCATCGGCCGGATGACCGTGAAGCTTGAACTACCGAGAACCGGCGGGCTGTACCGGTTCTCGAATGTCACCTACCGGGGCGTCCAGATGGGAAAGGTGACCGATGTGCGTGCCACCCGGGCCGGTGCGGAGGCGACGCTGTCGCTGGCCACCTCACCGAAGATCCCGGCTGATCTGCAGGCGAACGTGCTCAGCGTCTCTGCTGTCGGCGAGCAGTACGTGGATCTGCAACCGCGAACCGATTCCGGGCCCTACCTGCAGAACGGGGCGGTCATCGCCGCCGAGGACACCACCGTGCCGCAGGCGGTGGGTCCGATGCTCGACTCGGTGAGCGCCCTGCTCGAGACCATCCCCAAGGAGAAGCTCTCGAAACTTCTCGACGAGTCATTCAAGGGACTCAACGGCTCCGCTGACGATCTCGGCGCCCTCTTCGAGTCGTCCTCGACGGTGGCCGGTGACCTCGATGCCGTCGCCGACCGGGCGCGGACACTGATCGATGAGAGCCGGCCGTTGCTGGACAGCCAGGCGCGTTCCAGCGACGCACTGCGTGCCTGGGCGCGTGGTCTGGCCGGCGTCACCGGACAACTCGCGGCCAATACCCCGCAGGTTCGAGGTCTGTTGCGCGACGGACCGGGGGCGCTCAACGAGGCGTCGCGGTTGCTCGAGCAGATCCAACCGACGCTCCCGGTGCTGCTGGCCAATCTCACCACGGTCGCGCAGATCGGTATCACCTACAACGCGTCACTGGAGCAGTTGCTGGTATTGCTCCCGCCCTTTATCGGATCGCTGCAGACCGTGGGATTGCCGCGCAATAACCCGACCGGGTACACCCAGGGAGATTTCACCCTCACCCTCAATGATCCGCCTGCCTGCACGGTGGGATTCCTGCCGCCCTCGTCGTGGCGTTCGCCGGCGGATCTCTCCGATATCGACACTCCCGATGGGTTGTATTGCAAGTTGCCGCAGGACTCGCCGATCGCGGTCCGCGGCGCCCGCAATTATCCCTGCATGGGCCAACCTGGCAAGCGGGCCCCGACCGTCGAGATCTGCGAGAGCGACGGGCAGTTCGAGCCATTGGCCATGCGCCAGCATGTGCTCGGCCCGTATCCGTTCGACCCGAACCTGCTTGCGCAGGGCATCCCGCCCGACGATCGGGTGACGTTCCAGGAGAACATCTTCGGGCCGTTGGAGGGTACGCCTCCGCCGCCGCCTGCCGACGCCGTCCCGCCGCTTCCGCCCGGCGCCGTCCCGCCGCTTCCGGCCGATGCCGTCCCGCCGATGCAGGCCGAGGGCACGACAGGTCCCACGGTCGCGCCGAGTGCGTTCGCCCCGGTCAACACCGGTGGGCCGTCAGTCGCGATTGCCACCTACGACCCGAAGACCGGGCAGTTCGCCACACCCGACGGTGGCGTCTACCGACAGACCGATCTCGTCCCGCAGTCCGGTGAGCATTCCTGGGAAGACCTGCTGCCGACCGCCTGAACCGGCTCAGTTCAGTTCGGCGAGCTTGAACGGCATGGTGATGTAGAGCGGGAGGCTGCGACCGCACGCACCGCTGGGACCGGTGGTGATGTCCTCGCCGACCAGGGTATTCGACGTCGGGTCAGTCGACGCGCCGTCGGGCGTTGCCCTGATAAAGCGGAATACCTGCAGCCCGGACGCGAACGTGCCGTCCGGGCAGGGAATCCAGTTCGGCACTACATGCTTGACGTACCAGGTGCCGCCGGTCTGGTAGATCGGTGCGGTCCAACCCTGATCGCTGGTCACGGTACCGGTGCACTCAGAGGGGTAGCTGCACTGCGAGGAGATGGTCCAGATGGCTCGCACGCTGACCTCGTTGCGGAACACGTCGTTGGTGCGGGCCCATTCACCGTTGGACGTCGCGGTGAAGGAGCCGTTCAGCGACCCCCGATCTGCCGCCTGGGCCTGCGGCGCCAGCGATGTGGCGGCAATCATTGCGGCCGCAGTCAATGCGGTGGTCATGATTCCACGCATCAGCGAACTCCTCGTCGCGGTCGAAAGGACGCCACCATTATCGCTGCTTCGCCATGTCCAGCGCCGCGATATGGCTGAACAGCATCGAAGCGCCGATCGGGTTGCCGCCGCCCGGATAGGTCGTTCCACTGACCGCAGCCATCGTGTTTCCCGCCGCGTACAGACCCGGGATCACCTCGCCGGCCTCGTCGAGAACCCGGGCCCGGGAGTCGGTGCGCAGACCACCTTTGGTGCCGAGGTCGGAGAGTCCGAAGGCTGCCGCGTGGTACGGGGCGGTGTCAATCGGCACCAGCGGTGGTTTACCTCGCGAAAAGGCCCGGTCGTAGGTCTCCTCGCCGCGTCCGAAATCGGTGTCCACCCCGGCGGCGACCATCTGGTTGTGCCGGGCCACGGTGTGTGTCAGCGCGTCGCCGGGCACCCCGATCAGCTCAGCCAGTTCGGCGATCGAGTCGGCGGTGTGCCACAGCCCGGCAGCCTGGTAGAGCTCGGTGTCGACCAGCGATACGTTCGTTGCTTTCACCGGCGGCACCTCACCGCGTCGGTCGTCGTAGATCATGTGAAACGGAAGGCTTAGTCGCCCGGCGCGCATCTCGGCGATGATTTCTCGTCCGAGGCGGTCGTAGGGGGCTGATTCGTTCACGAACCTTGTGCCCGCCTGGTTGACGAAGATGCCACCGGCGAACCACAGGGCGAATGCCGCGCCGCGGCCCGGGTGGATGAGCCCGGGGGACCACCACGCCTGATCCATCAGGTCAGTGGCGGCGCCGGCGCGGATCGCCGCCCCGTGTGCCGCACCGTTGTTATCGGGCGCGCCCAAGCTGTCGTCGACGCGGCCTGGCACGCCGAATTCCGCGCGCATCGCCGCGTTACGCTCAAAACCGCCGGCCGCCAGCAGCACACCGCGGCGGGCGCGGATGCGCACCTGCTCGTTATTGCGACGCACGACCGCCCCGATCACTGCGCCGTTGGAGACGATCAGGTCCACCAGTTCGCTGTTGCGGTGCAGTGTCGTCGCGGGGAAACCGCGCAGCGCCATGAGGAACCGACCGATCAGGGCGCGTCCTCCGGTCAGAACCTCGGGTGGCGGAGTGCCGAACCACTCGTTGTCCAGCGGGCCGCGAACGAGTTCTGCGTCGTGACCGAGGCGCTCCGCGGGCAACGGGGTAGCGACGATGTGCCGCAGACCGTCGAGGCGGGCCTGAGGTGCAGAGCCGAAATAATCCGGCCAGGGCAGCACCGTGAAGTCGAAGTTGTCGTCGGTTTCCAGGTAGTCGATCAGTGCCGCGCCACCGCGGACATAGGTGTCCTGCAACTCGCGCGGGGTGCGGTCACCGACGACCGCGTGGAAGTAGGTCAGCGCCGCCTCGATGGTGTCGTCGCTACCCGCTCGACGCAGAACGGCATTGCAGGGAAACCACATTCCGCCACCGCCGGAGTAGGCGGTCGTGCCGCCGAACTTCTCGCCGGCCTCCAGCAGTGCCACCGAAAGGCCCTCCCGCGCCGCCGTGTAGGCGCCGGTGATCCCACCACCGGAGCCGACGACGATCACGTCGACGGTGTCGTCATACCCGGTGTCGTCATATCCAGTGTGGTCGGCACCGGTCATCGCGTCATCCCCACTCATGGTTCATCGCCCGGGACTCGGCGATCTCATCGACAGTTTCGATCGGACGCAATCGCGGCCGACTCACCGCGATGAGCACCAGAGCGATCAGGCCGGTGACCGCACCCAGTCCGAATATAATGGTGTAGCTGCTTTCCGGAGGAAATCCAGTGCCGTTGCGGCTCAGCAGCACCGCGACGATTGCGGCGGCCACCGAGGCACCGACGGTACGGGCGATAGCGTTCATGGACGTCGCGACCCCGGTCTCGCCGACGTCCACCTCCCGGACAACCAGGGAGGGCAGCGCGCCGTAGGCAAGGCTGATGTAGATGTTGATCAAGAGGCCGGCACCGATGATCTGCCAGGGCGCGGAATGGGCCACTGCGAGCAGGGTGAACCCGACAATGCCGACGGCGATGCCCACGACCAGCACCGGCCGGGCCCCGAAACGGTCGATGTAGCGCCCACTGACTAGTGCGGTGAGAAATCCGGCGAGTGCGCCCGGCATCAAGAACACCACGCTGGCGAACAATACGGTGGCCGCAAAACCGTAGCCGCTGCCGGCGGGGGCCTGAACGAAGCCGGTCAGTCCGAGGAACCCGAAGTACAGGCCCATCCCGACGGCTACGGTGGCAATGTTGGTCAGCAAAATCGGACGACGCATAAGCATGGTCGCCGACACCAGTGGTTGCGGGCATCGTCGCTCCCACCACCACCAAAGAGCCAGTACAACGGCCGCAGTCACGGCGCAACCTATCGTGCGTGCCGAGGTCCACCCCCACGGACTTCCCTGGGTAATCCCGAGCAGCAGCAGTGACAACCCGACCGCCAGACCTGCCGCGCCGATCCAGTCCACCGTTCCCGTGGCGCTGTGCGGGCGCTTCGGGACGATGACCATCACGGCGACGGTGACCACCGCGACGAACGCTGACACAAACCAGAATGCGCGATGGTAATCCGCATCGCCACGCATGAGCAGTCCGACGGACACCAAACCCATGGCGCCGCCGAAACCGAGTACCGCCGACAGCACCGCCAAGGCTGACATCAGGCGTTCGGGTGGGAGTTCTTCGCGCAGTATCGAGACGCCAATCGGATACAGCGCAAATGACGCGCCCTGCAGGACCCGCGCCACGATCAGCAGCGCAAAGGACGTTGTTGTCGCTGCGAGCAGCGAGCCAGCCAGGACAACCGCCAGCACCCCCAGCAATATCCGTTTCTTGGTATGGAGATCCGCCAGCCGGCCCAGCAGGGGAGTGATGGATGCCGCTGCCAGCAGGTTGGCGGTGACCGTCCAACTGATGGCGGCAAGAGAGACGCCGAGTTGGTTGGACATCACCCCGAGGATCGGGACGACACCGGTCTGCAGCACGGCCACCGTCAGCACCGTCACGCTCATGGTCGCGACGAGCCGGGGATTGGTGGTGCTCACCGCGATATCCGCCATCAGTTTGATTATGCGGTCTAAGGATATTGATCGGGTGGCGGGGTACCCGGCGCGGCCTGTGCAAGGATTCCCGCGTGGTTGTGGCTCTCGCGCATTTCATCGCAGATGGCACAGGCGCCTTCGAGCCGACAGAGTTCGCGCTCAGCCGTTGGGGAAAGGACACCCTCAACGGCCCGGCCATCGTCGGTCTGGCGACGCGGTGCCTCGAGTTGGAATACGGGATCCCTGGCTTCTTGCCGGCGCGATTGACCGCCGATCTGTTCAAATCCGCTCGCCGGGTGCCGACCCTCGTCCGAACACGCCTCGTCCGCGACGGCCATCGCATCCGCAATACCGAGTGCGACATTGTTCAGGCTGAGGTCGTCGTTGCCCGAGCCACCATGGTGCAGTATCGGCAGTCCGGCCCGCCGCCGGGCCGGGAGTGGGTGGGCCGAACCGACTTCAGCCCTCCCGCCGACGTCACGGGCGCGGTCTACTTCGTCGGAAGTGATGACGTCGGCTGGGATCCGTCCGGAGAGGTCCACCAGAACACCTCGCGCAAACGCGTCTATCACCGAACCATCGATGTGGTGGCCGGTGAGGCACCGAGTCCATTCGTGCGGGCCGTAGTCGCCGCGGAAGCGACAAGCCTGGTGACTAATCTCGGTACCCGTGGAATTGGCTATATCAACGGTGATCTGACCGTCGCGCTGTCGCGACTTCCGGTGGGGGATTACGTTGGTGTGCAGGCTGATTCCCACTGGTGCTCGGAAGGAATCGCCACCGGCAGCGCTACGCTCTTCGATGATGTTGGTCCGTTCGGCACCGGGATGGTGACCGCGATCGCCAACCCGGCGGCCCAGATCGACTTCGGCCGCTCCGGCACGCGATGACACGTAGCGCGGTACTGATCGACGTCGCCGAATTGATGAGACAGTTGGCCGAGGGCCATCAGCCGGCAACTCTCGATGTCCGGTGGCGGATGGACCAGCCTGACGGTCGGGAAACCTATCTCGCCGGCCACATTCCCGGGGCGGTGTATGTGTCGCTGGAGGATGAGCTCAGCGATCATTCGCGCACCGGGAGAGGCCGCCATCCGTTACCGTCCGGAACCGAGTTGCAGACCGCTGCTCGGCGCTGGGGCCTGCGCGTCGACCAGCAGGTGATCGTGTACGACGACTGGAATAGGGCCGGGTCCGCTCGCGCCTGGTGGGTGCTGACAGCGGCCGGCATCGACAACGTCCGCATTCTTGACGGCGGTCTGGCGGCATGGACGGCGGCCGGAGGAGAATTGCAGGCGCACGCGCCGCAGTTTCCGCCGGGGGATGTGAGCGTCGTCCATGACGACCTCTATGCCGGCGCGCGCGCGACGCTCACGGCGCAGCAGGTCAGCGATGAACAGGTCACCGTCTTGCTCGATGCGCGGGCACCGCAGCGTTTCCGCGGTGAGTTCGAACCGGTGGATCCAGTGGCCGGGCACATTCCGGGTGCGCGGAATGTGCCCAGCACGTTGGTGCTCGCCGACGACGGCGCGTTTCTCGCAGATGCCGATCTGCGGGCGCTCTGGGCGGACATCGGCGTTGCCGACAACGATGTCGGGGTTTATTGCGGTTCTGGTGTCACCGCGTCGGTGGTGCTGGCGGCATTGAGCGCCACCGGGATTGAGGGAGCACTGTTTCCCGGGTCCTGGTCCCAGTGGTGTTCATAGTCAGTGGTGTTCATAGTCGGGGGAGTCAAAGCAGCAAAGCCGTTGACCAGCGCTATGCTGCTGAGTAGATGTCCAGGGGAACTTATGGGGGAGACGGTTCGGTGACGATGACGACGGCGGCGTGGGCGGGACGCGTCGGCGGCTTGGCGGCCGCACTAGGGGCCGGTGCCGTGATTGGTTTTTTGACCTGCGCCCCTGCCTCGGCTGCACCCGCGGACTCGGCGGACTCGGCGAACTCGTCGGCGCGAGCCGACGATCGGAAAGCTTCACCGCCGCGCCGCGCCGGCGTCCGCAGCGACCAACCGCGCACCGCGGCCCGACCGGTGGCAGCGGCGGCGTCAAGGGTCGCACCGGTGAGCGCCAGTTCTCCGCTGAGCACGCGTGTTGCCGCGAACCTCGTAGCGCAGACCCCCGCTGCGCTGCTGCCGAGTGTCGGCGCGCCCCGGGAAGCACGCAAGACGCAGCGCGCTGCGGCACAGCAGACCCCTACGCAGCCGGTGCAGGACGCCAGCATCACCTTCCCGTGGTGTGACCCCCGTGGCCGCCAGATCACCATCTATAAGGGCACGCATTTCGCCATCCCGAACAACGGCGGATACTTCATCACACAAACCGTCGGCACCGGAACCTTCACCACCAACTCGGCCTACGACCTCAAAGATGTTGACCAGTTCGACTGGAACAAGTTCACCGGGATCACCTTCACTCCACTGGAACCCGACTACAACGCCGCCATGGTCGGCTGGCGGTACAACCTGAGCACTCAGGAATTCGAGATCGGCCCCTACTACAACCTCGACAAAGCGCGGCTTAGCCCGAACGCCAACGAGGTGATCTCGGTACCGGCAGGGGAGACATTCCAGTTCAACGTCGACTACAGCGGCATCACATTGATCTACGGCGACCGCAGGGTGTACAAGCCCTACCCGCCTGGTTTGACCGCGAACGTCTGGACCGCCGCGCGGGTCAGCGGATGGTTCGGCGGCAACGAAGTCGCCCCGCGGACGGTTTCGTATTTTCTGCGGCTGAACTGAGGCTCGGCGTCAGTGCGCGCGAGCGCCCCCCGGCCCACCGCGCCAGGCGGTAACGCTTATCCGCGCGAGTCGCTCGAACGCGACCACGAGGCTGTCAGCGCCGATTGCACCGCCGGCGCCACCATCCGCACCACTTCCTCCTGCGACGCCGACGCTAGCGGCTCCATCTGCAGGACATAGCGGGCGGCGGCGACTCCCATGAGGTACGACGTCGCCAGAGTCACCCGCATCCGGGCGTCCGGAACACGCAGGGCGGCGGTGACTCGGTCGATGATCGCCGTTTCCAGGAATTCACGCAGCGTCGTGATCATCTTGGCGGCACTGGCCGCGTCGTGCACCATGACCGCGATCTGGTCACGGACCTCCGAATCGTCGAGCATCTCCAGGGTGACCCGTACAAGGCGCTCGCCGAGACCGTCGATGCCCGGTGCCAGGATGCGGGTGATAGCGGTGCCGGGTTCGAACGGCAGCTTCATTGCTGCGGCGAACAGTTCCTCGCGGTTGGCGTAGTAACGCCGAATCAGGTCCGGTGCCACACCGGACGTCGCCGCGACACCCTTGATGGTGGTGGTGAGGTAGCCCTGCCGCGCGTACAACCCACACGCCGCGTCGAGCACAATCTTCATGACGTCGGGGTTAAGACTTTCTTTCGCCATCGCCATCCCTGTTCAGATCACGCGGTGTATTCAATCAGTCGAGGCCAACTTACCGTGCTTCGTCGCTGACATCAGTTGCCGCCTAACCCGGGCCTGGTGGCCAATGTATGGACCGCCGCGCGAGTCAGCGGCGTCAGTGCGTGCGAGCGCCACTGCTCCGACGACGGGGCCCGCCAGACCTGCTGCGGCCCGGCTGATTCGCGGCGGGCGCGTTACCCCGACCGCGTCGGTGGCCGGCGTTGTCCGGTCGACGGGACCGACTGCCCTGCGAGTTGTTCTGCGGCGGAGCCACTTCGGGCGCGAGCATCCGGTGCGGTGCGGCCTCACCGACGAGCGTGTGCACGGCTTCGGAGTCGGCTGCCACCCGTTGCGGGGTGACGGTGATGCCTGCCTTGCGCATCAACAACTGGGTTTCTTTGCGTTGCTCGGGCAGGACGACGGTGACGACATCGCCGGCACCGCCGGCCCGCGCGGTGCGTCCGGATCGGTGGAGGTACGCCTTGTGTTCGGCAGGGGGATCGATGTGCACGACCAATTCCACATCATCGACGTGAACTCCGCGTGCCGCGATATCGGTGGCGACCAGAACCATGACGTCGCCGGCAGCGAATTTCGCGAGGTTGCGGTCACGGGCCGGCTGGGACAGATTGCCGTGCAGATCAACCGAAGGCACCCCGGCCTCGGTGAGCTGCTTGGCGAGTTTCTTGGCCTGATGTTTGGTCCGCAGGAACAAAATCCGTCGGCCGTTACCGGCGGCCAGTCGATGCACGAGGGCTTTCTTCGCGTCAACTCCGTCGACATGGAAAACATGGTGGGTCATGTTCGACACAGGCGAGTTCGCCTCATCGACGGAGTGCATGACCGGATTGCGCAGGAACCGGGTTACTAGTTTGTCGACGCCGTTGTCGAGGGTCGCCGAGAACAGCATGCGCTGGCCGCCGGAGGGTGTGGCAGCAAGAATGCGGGTGACCGCGGGCAGGAAGCCGAGATCGGCCATGTGATCGGCTTCGTCCAAAACGGTGATCTCGACTCGGTCCAGGCTGACCAGGCGCTGCTTCATCAGATCCTCGAGTCGGCCGGGACAGGCCACAACGATATCCACGCCAGACTTGAGCGCAGTGACCTGACGTCCCTGCGGAACACCACCGAAGATCGTCGTGACCTTCAACCCGTAGCACTGCGCCAGTGGCCCCAGCGCGGCGGCGATCTGGGTGGCGAGTTCCCGAGTAGGCGCCAGAATCAATCCTGAAGGTTGGCCGGGATTGCGCTTACCGCCGTTGAGTCTGCTGACCATGGGGATCGCGAAGGCCAGCGTTTTGCCGCTGCCCGTTTTGCCGCGACCGAGTACGTCCCGGCCGGCCAGAGTGTCGGGAAGTGTCTCGATCTGGATCGGAAAGGGCGCTGTGATGCCGAGCTTGGTCAATTCGCTGACTAAGGCGCTCGGCACGCCGAGTTCGGCAAAGGATGCAGTGGTAGTCATGAGGGATGCCTTTCAGGCATTGGCGTGCATGGTCGACGACTAGCGAGTCGCGCGCCTGAGCACGTGTGTGGCGAGATTGCCGGAGGGCAAAATCGATCGCCGCGAGACGTATGTGCTTGGCTGCACGGAACATCCGAGTCGGCGCCTTTGTTGCGATATGCATTCGGCGCGACGGTGAGGATGACCTTCATTCCACGACGTAAGCTGACATCGAGTGACAGCGTTAGCTTAATAATAGCGCACGAAACGCGTATCCCCGCCAACGGTGTAACGTAAAGCACACAGCTCATCCCAATGACCGCGCGTCTGAGCGGTTCGCATCAACCCTGAGGACGCGATGATTAGCGACCGTGACGATCACCGCCCGGCGACTCGCCTCCGGCTGACACTGGCGTCCGAACTGGGCCGCGATATCGACGGCGCATGGTGGTTGCGTACCGTGCGGACTGCCAGAGAATTGCCCGAATTGATCGCCACCCTCAAGGGCCGGTTGGGGGAGATCGTCGACATCAATGTGAACTGGTCGCTCGATGGACCACCCCGGATGACGTTCTATGGCGGTGAGTGCAAGCGTCAACCGGTGATGACCCTTACCGGTGCCAACGCCGAAATCAGTCTGCTAGTCGTTCCCTCCACTACGAGTGCCGCGCTGGCCGTAATGATCCTTCGGCACGCGGCACGCTTGCCCATCGAACCGTTCCACCTTGACTCCGACGCGTTCAAGACAGCGGAGGGCATCGTCCTTGCGGCACGCGCCCAACGAGGATTGCCGGTCACGTCACTGTGACCTGAAGCAGCGTGGCGTTTATTCTGCTTCACTATGAGGAAAGCATTACTCGTCTCAGTGACGGTCCTCGGCGTTATTGTCGGCGCGGTCGCAATCGCCGGCTTCATCCGATTCAATTTCACCAGCGGCGGTGATGTGGTCAGTGATCGAAAATCATCACCGGAAATCTCCGACCTGACCATCACGATTGACACACAGGAATTCGACATGTCCGACGGTGTTGCCGAAATAGCGCCGTCACAGGGTTCGGGAACGGCGAATACCCTCCGCCTCATCGGCGTACCGGTGCTGGGTGACAGTGACGGTGACGGCACTCCGGATGCGGCGCTACTGGTTCAACACGACCCCGGTGGTAGCGGAACCTTCTATTACGCCGTCGTCGCCATTAATGACGGCGGTTCCTACCGCGCCTCGCGTGCCGTGCTCCTGGGGGACCGCATTGAGCCGCGAGCCGTGGAGTTCACCGACGGCCGCTTCGTCTACACCTACGCCGAACGCAAACCCGGCGACGCAATGTCGGAGCGCGGATCCGTTGAGAAAAGTGTGACAGTCACCGTCGATAATTCCACCGGCGCCATCTCATCGTCGTGACCCTTTCACGCCAATTCGTCACAGTGACGTTTTAGGCTCTCGTGACCGGTGTAGGCGATAGGCGTCCATTTCGGCCGGCCTGCCGACCTAACGGGCGGATCCGGCCAACGAGTGTTGGGCTGACTGATCTCGGGCCGACGTCCCTCGGGCCGACGTCCTCGGACCGGCTCGGGTCGCGTCGCAGGCGAGCGGACGCGAACGACCTGACGTACGCCAGCGACAAGACGAAGCCCGGGCTGGCGTAGGCGGCGGATACGCGACATGGCCATCCCTCCAGTTCCTGGTTGTGCCGATAAGGAACATTATGTCAAGTTATTGGAACCGGCACGCTCCGGCCGCGGAACGTGTGGTTGGTAGGCGGCGCTGTGGCGCTGGCCTTCGGTGCCGCTGGCACCGGGATTGCGAATGGAGAAGACAGCCGTTCTGGTGACAGGTCCCCGGCAACCGAATCTTCTCCGACAACTCCACGGTGGTCGTCCCATCGAAGTGCTGTCGACCGGGCGGCCGGCGGCATCGCGCCACGGCAGGTCTTGGTGTCCCTCGAGTCGACCCGCAGACCCGTTGGCGCCCGAGCCTCGGCGACTCCCTTCCGGCCCTCCCTCACGCCCGCCTGGAAGCCCGGGACAGTGGCGTCGGTATTCATTTCGAACGGCACCGCCGGACACCCCGATGGTGGCGTTCTGATCGGGAACGGCTACAGCTGGACCGCCGAAACCTGCCCCAGCGGATCGTGCGCGGGCGGCAAGGCGGGCCTCGTCGGCAACGGCGGCGCTGGTTTTAACGGCGGACGTGGTGGCAACGCACTTTTTGTCGGCTCCGGCGGAAACGGTGGAGCCGGAACGGCCGGGTTCGATGGCGGCGCGGGCGGCCGAGGCGGATTATTGCTCGGCGGTGGCGGAGACGGCGGCAGCGGGGGCGACGCGTCCACATCGGGAGGATCCGGCGGTGCGGGTGGTACCGGCGGTGACACCGGCTTCTTATCGCTCGGGGGCCGCGGCGGATCCGGCGGGCGCGGCGGATCCGGCGCAGCCGACGCCGGCAGTGGCGGCGTTGGCGGCACGGGAGGCGGGGCCGGATTCTTGGCGCTGATTAGTGGCGGCGGTGCTGGTGGAGAAGGCGGTACCGGCCCAGTCAGCGGTGGAACCGGCGGCGCTGGCGGCGCTGGCGGATTGGTGTTCGGCGGTGGTGGTATCGGCGGGAACGGTGGCGGCACCGGCACCGGCACCGGCGGTACCGGTGGACGCGGCGGCAATACCGGACTGCTGGCACTGTGGCACGTGTTCTTTCAGCCTGGTTCCGGTGGAACCGGGGGCCTCGGAAACCTACGCGGCGGCGACGGCGGCGACGGCGGCGACGTAGGGCTGCTATCCGTCTGGGGAACTGGTGGTAACGGCGGCTCGGGAGGAACCGGCGCGAGCGGTGGCGGCGGCGGCACGGGCGGTCGGGGTGGCCTGTTTGTCGGCGACGGCGGAAATGGCGGAAATGGAGGGCCTGCCACCGGACTCGGTGGCGTCGGCGGAAAAGGCGGCGGGATCGGCGTGCTGTCGATCTGGGGCCATCCCGGCGCTGATGGCGTCACCGGCGTGGCACCCTGAGGGCGAATCGGTTTACCGCCCCGGAACCCAGCCGAATCTTCAAATGTTTGCCAGTGAAGTTCACCAAATCGAAACGCCAAGCGCACTCCCCTATGCCAGACTCGCCATCATGGACACAGTTCCCCTCCTGATTATTTTCTCAGCGGTCGTGCTGATCGGGTTGATTTGGGCGGCGCTTCGTCTGACGATCAAACGCGACCGCGAAACGATCAAATCCGACATGGACGAGCAACACGAGATCGAGGCCTACCAGAAGCGCTGGCGAAAGCGGCACTGAGAAGGCTAGCCGCACCTCGACGGCGGCTACGCTTCGCTGGTGCACGTGCTGAGGACTCCCGACGAACGATTCGTCGGCTTGTCCGGATATCCGTTCGAACCGAATTACCGCGATGTCGCGGCCACGGGTCTGCCCCCACTGCGCATGCACTACGTCGACGCCGGCCCCTCCGACGGCCCTGTCGTCGTACTGTTGCACGGTCAACCCACATGGTCCTTCCTCTACCGCGACGTCATCGCGAGGCTGGCTGAGGCGGGACTGCGCGTCATTGCCCCCGACAACATCGGTTTTGGACGATCCGACAAACCCGCCGATGCCACTGACTACACCTTCGCCAGGCACATCGATTGGGCCCACAGCCTGATCGTCGGTCTTGACCTACGCGCGGTCACCCTCGTCGTCCAGGATTGGGGCGGGCCGATCGGCTTGAGTGTGCTGGCCCGCGAACCGGACCGATTTGCCCGAGTGGTGGCGACCAACACCATCCTGCACACGTGTGATCCGGGGTTAGCGGGCAGACTGACCTGGGCCCACCACGGTGTGGATCAGGATCGAGTGCTGCTGCAGGAAACACTGCTCGACTATGTCTCGTTCTACCAACGCTCACCGGACATCGTTCCGAGCCTTTTCCTCGATGCGGTCGCCGGTCCGCTCAGCGCGCCGGTGCTCGCTGGCTATGACGCGCCCTTCCCTGATCGGGCCTACAAGGCTGGGTTGCGGCAGTTGACCGCGCTCGTTCCGCTCACCAGGAATGACCCGGGAGCCAAGATCGGCGCTGCCACGATGGCGGCCCTTAACGAATGGCACCAGCCCTTCCTGACAGCCTTCTCTGACGGCGATCCGGCCACCCGTGGCTGGGATGTGGTGTTCCAGCAGCACGTCCCCGGTGCCCGCGGGCAGAACCACACGACCATCGCGGACGCCGGCCACTTCGTTCAAGAGCAGCAGGGCGAACGTCTCGCCAACATCGTCGCGGAATTCGTCGGCGCCACGGCCTGAGTTCGGGAACGCTCCCGGGGGACGCGCCCGGAGGGCGCTGTCGGGGGACGCTTTCGGGGGACGCTGTAGCGTGTCGGATCGTGAACTCCTCCCGTGTCTGCTCCATTGCCCTCGCCGCCTCGGTGCCGCTTGCCATCACGCTCTCCGCCTGCGCCTCCAAGACCGATACCTCCGCGTCGAGCACGATCTCCCAGGTGTCATCGTCGGTCACCGAGACCACGGTCCCGATCAGCCCCTGCCCGATGGCCCTGCCGCAGGCGGGCGGAACACCCGAGTGGACGCTGCCCGGCGCCACCGGCAGCGTCGCCGTCAGTGGCTCCACGGACACGACCGCCCCTCTCGTCGAGGTCTCCCCTCCGTTCAGCGTGACCCAAACCCAGGTGAAGACCCTGCAGGCCGGCGATGGACCGGTTGTGGCACCGTCCGCGACGGTGTCGGTGTGCTACATGGGCGTCAACGGTCGCGACGGGTCGGTGTTCGACAGCAGCTATGAGCGCGGTGCCCCGGTCGAATTCCCGCTCACCGGTGTGGTGCCGGGATTCCAGAAGGCCATTGCCGGCCAGAAGGTCGGGTCCACCGTCGCGGTTGCGATGGTCTCCGCCGATGGCTACCCGGACGGTCAGCCCGCCGCCGGGATCGAACCCGGCGACTCGCTGATCTTCGCGATCAAGATCCTCGACGTCACCGGCTGAGCCGAGTGCCCCTAGAGGTTAAGGACCAGACGCAGCGCGGCATCGACGCGACGCAGTTCTTCGAGGCTGAGGTATCCCACACTCGCTCCGAGGCGTTCGGGATCCACCGCTGCTGTCTGTTCGGCAAGGACTCGGGTGGCTTGGCCGGCTATGTAAATTTCGGGTCGGAAGCTGGCTGGGCGTGCAGACGTTGATGTTGGTGCCACGAGCCAGGTCGATAACGGCAATTGGTCGGATTGAACCACTACCGCATAGCGCGAACCGGATTGTTCGTGGCGACTGCTGCGCCGTGGAGCGTTGAGCTGGTAGACCTCACCACGCACGCAATGCCTCCATATCGCGCAGCACCTGCATCGCCTCAACTCGGTCGGACTCGTCCGCCGCAATCTCCTCCGCTTCGGCTCGGATAGCCGCGACGGCTTTCTGCCGTGCGGCATCAATGAGCGCTGCCCTGACAGCTGCCGAGACTGGCGTCCCGTCCCGGGTAAGAACGGCCAATGCTCGCGTGGTGTCCTCATCGGGTCTAAAAGTGATCGAGTCAGCCATACAAGAATTGTACTACACAATGTAAGACAACTATAGCTTCGTTCGCCGGCACGTTCTGGGAGAAGCCAACTATCAACTCCTTCGAAAGCGGTATGGAGTTGTTCAAGCCGACCATTGCCGCTGTGCATGGACCCTGCATCGGCTACGGGCTGACCGGAGTACTGTTCTGCGACTTCGTGATCGCCAGCACCGAGGCCACTTTCTGTTTCCCCGAGGTGTCGATCGGGATCCCCACCATCGTCGGCGCCATTCGACTCCCTCAGCGGATCGGCTGGGCCAACGCGATGGAACTACTGCTCACCGGCAAACCCGTCGACGCACAGCGTGCGAAAGAGACCGGGCTGGTGTGGAAGTTGGTCGCGCCGGACAAACTGCAGGAGCAGGCTCATTCATGGGCGCGGATTCTCACCGAGGCCGCTCCCCTGGCTCAGCGGGCGACCAAAGAGGTGGCCTGGCGCACCGCCGATATGGGCTGGATCGAGTCTGTCCGTTTCGGTGAGGTCATGCGCAAGGTCGTCGGCGCGACCGACGATGTTGCCGAGGGCATGGCGGCCTGGCGGGACAAGCGCAAACCTCACTGGCGCGGCCGCTGAGAGGTCTACCTAGCGCGTTCGTAACCTGATGATGGGAAGTTCGCGGTCGGTTTTCTCCTGATATTCGGCGAAACGCTCAGATGAGCCGGAGATCTGGCGCCACGCGGATTCCCGTTCGGATCCGTGAAGTTGTTCAGCGACAACCGATTCCGTCCGTCCGGCGAAGTCGATGGACACCCGATCGGGATGCGCGCCGAGGTTGTAGTACCAGCTGGGGTTCTTCCTCGCTCCGGCGAACGAGGCCACGATCAACCAGCCACCGCCGTCGGCCGGAAAGTAGGCCAGTGGAGTCTTGCGTTCCTGGCCGCTCTTGCTACCCACCGTCGTCAGTACCAGTGATGGCAATTCACCGAACTTTCCGGTCTTGCGGATCCGAACGGCGGAGAACTTGTTGAACAGTTTGAGGAACTGCTTGGCAATGCCCGGTTGGGAAACTCCGCGGCTGCCGGCGGGGGTGTCGAAACTCATGTCACACTCCTTCGTTATTGATTGTGACCGGTCATTTCGGCCGGGTGCCGACCTCGAGGGCGGCCAGTTCCGAGGTGCCGTCGAAGAGCAGCCGTCCGCGCTCTCGGACGGTGAGGCGCAGCCTGCCGCCGAGGTGTTCGAAGTCGGTGTCGATATTGCGTCGCTCGGCCGGCAGCGGCACCGGCAGGACGTGCGGTGGCAGATGCCGTCCGTCGCCTTCGATCTCGATCTCGTAGCGCGGCGAGCGCCCGCGCAGGAACCATTGGTTGTCGCCGATCTGCGACCGCACCAGAACCGGCGGGGTCATCCGGATGACCTTGCGGCCCAACCTGACAACGATGCCGTTCACGTCGCGGGCGATCGGCCCCAGGGACAGCAGACCACCGGAGAACGCAACGCACACATCGGCGCCGCTGAAGTCGTGCGCCTGCCCCCACCACCACCTCAGCGGGAAGCCCTTGCCCCAGTTGCGTTCGGCGTAGACCTTGGCGCCGTCGAACGTCCAACTCTCGGTGCCGTATTCGACGCTTCCGCTGGCTCTACCGCCGAGATAGTAGGGATGCCAGTACTGATTGAGGAACGGGATCGCCGAGAATATGCCTCCCCCGCCGAAGGCTTTGGGCCAGGTGATCGGATCGCGGATCTCCATGTTCAGGCGCAGGTCGCCGAGTTCGAACCGGACCCGATCGGTGCCGACGGTGAAGCTGTCCGCACCGTCACCGGCGGTCACCGAGAACGGTGATTCCTGGGCCCGGGCGCCGTCGAGGGCTGCGGACCGCACCACCAGGCCCGGATGCACGCCGACCGCGGTGGTGGACCAGTCCCCCGCCGGATGCCGGTTGATGCTGCACAGCGCAATCAGGGCACGTCCGGCTGTCTCGTCGGTGATCCGCCAGAACCAGCCCTCCATTTCGGTGCCGTGCGAGGGCAACGGATTTCCGTAGGGAACGTCCGCTCCGGTACGGCGGTAGGCATCGGCCAGGCGCATTTCACCAACATATCTCGCCGGTCCTGTGTTCTGAATGTGCGGAGATTTCCGCTGCGGATATCGTGAGCCTGACCTCGCCGATCCCTGGAGGGGCTACGAAGCATGGAGAGGGCCTGGAGGGGTATGCCGAGCTGGATTGCCGACCTGGTCCGCCTTGACGGCGATGGCACGGTATTCCGGACCTCCACGGCGCTGGGCGCGGGTCCGCGTTTGTTCGGCGGACTGATCGCCGCACAGGCGCTGGCCGCCGCTGCGGCGACCGTCGACAGTGCGCGGTTACCGCAATCGCTACATGCCTACTTCATCAGGGGTGGCCGGGTCGGGGTGGACGTCGAGTACGTCGTGGAGACAACCCGCGATGGTCGCTCATTCGCCACCCGCCGGGTCACCGCACGCCAGGACGGCGTGCCGATCTTTGAGATGCTGGCCTCATTCCACTCCCCGGAAAAGACTCTCGACTGGCAGCGGCCGGTGATTCCCCGGCTACCGCTCACCGACGCCACAACCATCGTCACTCCCCCGGAGCGTTGGGCCGACTACTACGAAATGCGAGTGGCGGCCGACGCCGACACCACCTGGCCGCAACAGCCGTTCTGGTTTCGCTCCCGCGAGCCGATTGAGGATGACCCCGTCCTTGCGGCCTGCGCGTTGACCTTCGTCTCGGATTTAGGCATGGTGTCCACCGCACGCCCGCCCGGCGAGCAGGAACCCGGACCTGGCGGCGCAGCAAGCCTTGACCACGCCCTGTGGTTGCACCGACGAGTCGACCCTCGACAGTGGCATTGCTATGACGCCGTGGCGATCAGCCACAGCGACGCACGCGGACTTGCTTTCGGGTCCATCCACGACAACCTGGGCACGCTGGTGGCCAGCGTCGCCCAGGAGTCGTTGTGGCGGTGTTGAGGGTCCTGCCCGGGTTTGACGCGTCAGGCGATGACGCGGACCAGGTAGGGCGCCATATCGGTGGTGCGAACCGGCGACACTGCCACGCCGGCGTCGGTTACCTCCAACATCTCGTTGTTGCCGAGGAACATCGTGACGCTCTGGCCGCCTTCGGGACCGTAGAAGATCAGGTCGGCGGGCAGCGCCTGGGCCGGCGTCACCCGTTGTCCCACGTTGTACATCGCGCCCGAGGAACGCGGCAGTTTGGCGCCGACGCCGGCGTAGATGTACTGAATCAGACCCGAGGAGTCGAAGCCGACAATCGACGCCCCGGTGTCGGTGCCCAGGCTGGGGCCGTCGATGTTGCCGCCCGCCCACGAGTACGGCACGCCGCGCTGCGCCAGGCCGCGGGCAATCACGTAGCTGACGGCCTGATCCCGAGAAACCGGGGCCGCGGCCGCCGGTACCGGCACCACGGCGGGCGCCAGGACCACCATCGCCATGCCGAGTAATACGGCTCCCATGCGCTTCATATGTCTTTAATCCCCTCTCCGGGCCGCGACCGGGCCGATGCCCGTCTGTCGAACCCGCTCTTTACTGAATTGAGCGCGCATTCGCGAGCCGCGCTCAGATCACATCAGTCACTGCTACCACTTCTACAACACTCCGCGGCCTGCTACCACCGATGATCGGATCGACGCAGGACACTTTGTCGAACCGTGATCCAACGGTGTCCAAGCCGGGGCGAAACGTGGCCGAACGGTCGCCGCGGTCCGGGCGGCCGAATTCCGGCCGTCCGACGCTAAACTTCGCAACCATGACCACTACGGAGACGGTTCTGCCCGGCGGACGTGATCTGCAGACCGCGATTGCCGAGGGAAGACGCACCTACGAACTGGACCGCCGGCACGTCTTCCACTCGTGGTCGGCCCAGGCCCAGATCAAGCCCATGACAATCGTCGCCGCGGACGGCTCGTACGTCTGGGACGGCGAGGGCAACCGGTTGCTCGATTTCTCGTCACAGCTGGTGTTCACCAACATCGGCCATCAGCATCCGAAAGTCATTGCGGCCATTGCCGAGCAGGCTGCCACGTTGTGCACCATCGCACCGCAGCACGCCAACGCCGCTCGCTCCGAGGCCGCCCGGTTGATTTCCGAACGCACCCCCGGTGATTTGAACCGGGTGTTCTTCACCAACGGCGGAGCCGACGCGGTCGAACACGCGGTGCGGATGGCACGGCTGCACACCGGCCGCTACAAGGTGCTCTCGCGGTACCGCTCGTATCACGGCGGGACCGACACCGCGGTCAACCTCACCGGTGACCCCCGGCGCTACCCCAACGATTACGCCAGCAGTGGTGTCGTCCACTTCAATGGCCCGTTCCTTTACCGCTCGTCGTTTTATGCCGATACCGACGAGCAGGAATCCGAGCGCGCGCTGGACTACCTCGACCGCCTCATCGCCCACGAGGGCCCGGCGTCCTTCGCGGCGCTGATCCTGGAATCGGTGCCCGGCACGGCGGGCATCATGGTCCCCCCACCCGGCTACATGGCCGGGGTGCGCGAGATCTGCGACCGCTACGGCATCGTCTTCATCGCCGACGAGGTGATGGCGGGCTTCGGCCGCACCGGTAAGTGGTTTGGCATCGACCATTTCGATGTGGTTCCGGATCTGATGACCTTCGCCAAAGGTGTCACCTCCGGTTACGTTCCGCTCGGTGGAGTCGCGATCAGCGACGCCATCTACTCAACGTTCGCCGACCGGGTTTATCCGGGCGGGTTGACCTACTCCGGGCACCCCCTGGCGACGGCCGCCGCGGTGGCGACCATCACCGCGATGGAAGACGAGGCGATGGTGACCAACGCCGCCCGGATCGGCGAACAGATCCTTGGCCCGCGCCTGCGCGAGTTGGCGAAGCGACATCGCAGTATCGGCGAGGTCCGCGGTCTCGGCGTGTTCTGGGCGGTGGAGATGGTCTCTGATCCGCTCACTCGAGAGCCCCTGGCGCCCTATGGCGGGTCCAGTCCGGCGATGAACGAGGTACTGGCGGCCTGCAAGTCCGGTGGGTTGCTGCCGTTCGCCAACTTCAACCGCATCCACCTGTGCCCGCCGTGCAATGTCAGCGACGCTGAGGCTGCCGAGGGCCTGTCAATCCTGGACGCCGCCCTCGACGTGGCCGATCAGCACGTGACCGGCTGAGGTGGTCAGGGTCTCGAAACCTCAGTAGGCATGGGCCTGCTGGACGAGAAGACACAGCACGAATCCCAGACAGGCCAGCAGGTTCAGCGCCACCAGCAACGCCCCCGACACGACCAGCCAATGCAGGCAGCGCCGCCGCAGCCGGTGTCGACTGGCCTGCCGATCCTGCGCCAGAGTTGCCGTAGCAAGCAGCGCGAAGCCCACATCGAGGCGCTCTGATTCGGTGGCGTCGGCACCGTCGGCGATCTCTCGTAGCCTCGCCGCCGGGATATCGACACCCACCGCGGTGAACTGTCGGCTGAGCCGGCGCAGACTGACCGGCTCGCCACGGGGGCGTACGGGGTTCGGCCGGGAGCTCATAGCTTCGCGACTGTAGTTCCGATCCGCTCGCCTGTCCGGAAAACCGGATCTATATTAGCGTCATGACACGCACCATCGAACACGGTAAACGGACCGGATATGCCTCTCTCGGCGCTGGGGGGCTGAGCCAGGAATCCTTCCCGATGCGGCTCTTCCTCAAGGGCGCCGGTAAGCACTGGAACCCGGCCGACATCGACTTCAGCCAGGACGCGGCGGACTTCGCGGCGATGACCGAACGGGAGCGCGAGTACACCACGATGCTGGCCGCGCAGTTCCTGGCCGGCGAGGAGTCAGTGACGCAGGATCTGCAGCCGTTCGTGGCGGCGATGGCCGCCGAGGGCCGCTTCGCCGACGAGATGTACCTGACCCAGTTCGTCTACGAGGAGGCCAAGCACGCGCTGGCCTTCCGGCTGTGGTTCGACGCGGTGGGCGTGAAGTCGGACCTACACGAGTTCGTCGAGTCCAATGAGCCGCTGTCGGAGATCTTCACCCGCGAACTCCCGGAGAGCCTTTACGCGCTGCAACTCGACCCCGGCCCGGTCAACCAGATCCGCGCCTCGGTCACCTACAACCATGTGGTCGAGGGGTGCCTTGCACTGACCGGCTATTACGGCTGGAACAAGGTCTGCAACAGCCGGGGCATCCTGCCCGGCATGCAGAAGGTCATCAAGCACATCGGCGACGACGAGCGCCGTCATATGGCGTGGGGCACCTTCACTTGCCGCCGTCACGTGGCCGCCGACGACGCCAACTGGCAGGTGGTTCAGGACCGGATGGGCGAATTGATGGGACTGGCGGTGGGCAGTGTGTCGTCCGGTACCGAGAAGTTCCAGGACGACCCGCCGTTCGGCATCGATGCCGACGAACTGGCCGCCTACGCCGCAGATAAGCTCACCCGCCGCCTCGGTGCCATCGAGTCGGCCCGCGGAGCCGACCTGTTCACGATCGACCGCGACGCCTCCCCGGAGACCCTCGAGGAGCAATTCCACACCGAGGATCAGCTGACGCTCACGGGTTAACCCGCACGCGGGGCGCTAGAAAAGGCCGCTGATGTTGCCGCTCGCATCGACAGTGATGTGCTCCGCGGCCGGTACCTTTGGCAACCCCGGCATGGTCATCACGCCACCAGCAATGACCACGACGAAGCCGGCTCCCGCCGCCAGTCGGACTTCGTTGAGGTGGACCGTGTGGCCGCTGGGTGCACCCAGCGCGCGTGAGTCGGTCGAAAACGACATCTGAGTTTTCGCGATACACACCGGCAGATGTCCCCACTGGGCATTGAGTTCATCGATCTGCGCTCGGACTCCTGCGCTTGCGGTGATATCCGCCGCACCGTAGATACCGGTGGCAACCGCCTTGATTTTGTCCCACAGCGCCATGTCGTCGGGGTACACGTAGCGATGCTCACCCTGGTTGTTCGCAACCGCCGCGACCACCGCTTCGGCCAAAGCCTCCGCGCCGGCGCCGCCCTGCGCCCAGTGTCGGGCCACCACCGCCTGGCCGCCAAGGCTGGCGACTTTGGCTTCAATGAGTTCCAGTTCCGCCGGAGTGTCAGCGGTGAAGTGGTTGATGCACACCACGGCGGGCAGACCGTACTGCGTGGTGATGTTCTGATAGTGCCGCTCAAGGTTGACCATCCCGCGTTCGAGGGCGCCGAGATCTTCCTGATTCAGGGCATCGAGTGACGCACCACCGTGATACTTCAGGGCCCGGGCGGTGGCGACCAGAACGGCGGCGCGGGGCCTCAGGCCAGCTTTGCGGCATTTGATGTCGATGAATTTCTCGGCACCGAGGTCGGCGCCGAATCCCGCCTCGGTGATCACGAAATCGGCGAGCTTCAGCGCGGCGCGCGTGGCCGAAACGCTGTTGCAGCCGTGCGCGATGTTCGCGAACGGGCCACCATGAACGAACGCCAGATTGTTCTCGAGCGTTTGAACGATGTTGGGTTTGATGGCGTCTTTCAATAGGGCTGCCATTGCGCCATCAGCCTTCAAATAACGCGCGCGCACCGGTTCGCGCCGTCGGTTCACGCCGATCACGATCTCGCCGAGCCGCGTTTTGAGGTCGGTGATAGAGGTGGCGAGACAGAAAATCGCCATCACCTCGGACGCCACCGTGATGTCGAAACCGCTTTCCCGCGGGTAGCCGTTCGCGGCGCCGCCCAGTCCGAGGACGATCTCGCGGAGGGCGCGGTCGTTCATGTCCACCACGCGCTTCCAGGTGACGCGACGCTGGTCGATGTGCAGGGAGTTGCCGTGCTTGATGTGGTTGTCGACCATTGCGGCGAGCAGGTTGTGGGCTGCGCTGATGGCGTGGAAGTCGCCGGTGAAGTGCAGATTGATGTCTTCCATCGGAACAACCTGGGCATAACCGCCGCCGGCAGCGCCACCCTTGACGCCGAAGCAGGGTCCAAGCGAGGGCTCCCGCAGACAGATGATGGTGCGCTTGCCCAACCGATTCAGCGCATCGCCAAGCCCAACGGTCGTGGTGGTCTTGCCTTCACCGGCCGGCGTCGGGCTGATGGCTGTCACCAGGACGAGTTGGCCGTCGGCGCGGTCCTGCAGGCTGTCGATGTACTCCAGGGACAGCTTGGCCTTGAAGTGGCCGTAGGGCTCAAGGTGTTCGCCGGGGATACCGTACTGGCGCTCAGCGAGGTCGAGAATGGGCCTCTTTCGCGCGGCCTGTGCAATTTCTATGTCGGACATCAGGGCGAACTTAACATCGACCGAGTCCACATCTCGGCCGCTTGCACCAGAGCATCTAGGGTTCCAGCACCACCTTGATCGCGCCGCTGGCGCGGTCGGTGGCTACCCGAAAGGCCTCGGCCGCATCGGCCAGCGGGAATCGGTGGGTGATGACGGTGTCGGCGATCTCGGGGTCAGCGGCTAGCGCTGCGGCGGCCAGGGCGAACTCGTGGCCACCGGCTCCGTTGTCGTAGCAGCTGCAACCGACCATGGTCAGTTCCTTCATCAGGAATGCCATCCCCGGCACCCGGCGGTCGCCCTGGGCGAATCCGGCCATGGCGATCCGTCCGCCCGGTGCGGCCCAGCGCACACACTCCGCCAGTGCGGAGTCGGTGCCGGCCGCCTCGACCAACACCTGGTACTCCCCGGTCGGAGTTCCGGCGCCCAAGCGCTCCCCGGCCTCGCGCTGGTGGTCGTGGCGCGCCGCCAAATCGACGTCCAGGCCGAGGGCGCGCGCTGCCGCCACCGCCATCAGGCCGATGCTGCCACCGCCGATCACCAGAATCCGCTCCCCCGGCATCGCCGAAACCTTCTGCAACGCATGCCAACTCACGGCCAGTGGCTCGACAAGCGAGGCATCGGCGACTCCCAACCCGTCCGGCAGTGGCACCAAGCAATCCTGCGGTACCGCGACTCGATCGGCCAGTCCGCCGTCGAAAGCCGCGCCGATGATGCCGTGCCGAGCTAATCCGCGGCAGCGCTGTGGCTGGCCGATTCGACACTGGTCGCAGTCGCCGCACCGCACGGTCGGCTCCACGCAGTAGGCCTGGCCGCCGAGGGTCCCGGCGATCTCATGCCCCAGGGTGGTCGGCAGGTTCCACCTCAGCAGCGTCAGGTCGCTGCCGCAGATACCGACCGCGCCGACCTCGAGGATCGGCCAGTCACCGGTGGGATCGTCGACGTTAACGACGGTGGGCTCGCCGCCCAACGCCCGCACAGCACGCATCGCACTCCTCCACTCGGGCCGTTTGCCGGATTCCCTATACTGCGCCGATGCAATGTGACTACGTCGTCGTGGGTACCGGATCGGCCGGATCGGTGGTGGCCAACCGGCTCAGTGCCGATCCCAGGATCAACGTCGTCGTCCTTGAGGCCGGCCCCAAAGACAAAGACAAATTCATCCATATCCCGGCAGGCTTCTCGAAGCTGTTTCGCAGCGCGGTGGACTGGGATTACCTCACCGAGCCGCAGAAGGAGGTGGCGGGGCGCGAAATCTACTGGCCCCGCGGAAAGATGTTGGGCGGGTCGTCGTCGATGAACGCGATGATGTGGGTTCCCGGCTTCCCGGCGGACTATGACGAGTGGGCCCAGCATGCGGGCGAGGACTGGGACTACGCGCACCTGCGCTCCTACTTCGACCGGGTGGAGAACTCTGCGCTGGTGATCTCACCGCAGCGCAGTCCGCGGTCGTCGACGGCGGCATGGCTGCGGGCTGCGCAACAGGCCGGCTACCGGGTGACTACGCCCGATGCACCGATGCTCGACGGCTTCTGTGAGACCGCGGTGACGCAACGTCGCGGCGCGCGGTGGAGCTGCGCGGATGCCTATCTCAAGCCGGTGCTGTACCGCTCGAACCTGACCCTGCTGACCGACTCGACGGTGCGCCGGGTGATATTCGAGGGCAGCCGCGCGGTCGGGGTCGAGTTCGACGATGCCAATGGGCGCAGGCAGACGGTGCGGGCCGCTCGCGAGGTGGTGCTGTGCGCCGGTGCGGTGAACACGCCGCAGCTGTTGATGCTGTCTGGGATCGGTGATGAAAAAGAGCTATCCGAGTTCGGAATTGGTCTCACCTACCACAGCCCCGAGGTGGGCAAGAACATGCTGGATCACCTGGTCGCCACCCTGGGATTCGACGTGCGCGACGACAGCCTGTTCGACGCCGAGAAGCCCCGCGAGTTGCTCAATTATCTGCTCCGCCGCCGGGGCATGCTGACCTCCAACGTCGGCGAGGCCTATGGCTTCGTGCGCAGCCGAGATGACCTCGACCTGCCGGACATCGAACTGATTTGGGCGCCCGCCCCATTCTTCGACCAGGGCATCGGTGAGCCGTACACCGGGCATGCCATCGCCACCGGTCCGGTCCTGCTGAAACCGCGCAGCAGCGGCACGATCGGGTTGCGTTCAGCGGATCCGGCCGCCAAACCGGTCATCGATCCGCGCTACCTGTCCGATCCGGACGGTATCGACCGCGGCGCGATGATGGCCGGCCTGCGGGCGACCGCCACCATCGCCGGGTCCCCCGCGCTCAAGGACATCATCGGCCCGATCGCCCGACCGTTGCACGCCACCACCCTCGACGACGAGACCCTCGAAAAGGCTCTCGACACCTGCTCGCACACCCTCTACCACCCGGTGGGCACGGCCAGGATGGGCCGCGACGACCGCAGCGTTGTCGACCCGCAACTGCGGGTGCGAGGCGTGCACGGTCTGCGGGTGGCCGACGCCTCGGTGATGCCCTCGATCATCCGGGGACACACCCACGCGCCCGTCGTTGTCATCGGCGAGAAGGCGGCGGAATTGATCACCGCCGACGGGTGAGAGCCAATCAGTAGTCGGCCAATTAGTAGTCGGCCAATTAGTAGTCGGCCAATTAGTAGTGATACGTGTCCGAGGGTGCCGCGACGTGCGCGGCCTGGTCGTCGAAATCCGACACCTCGATGCCGTAGGAGCGAGCCAGGTCGATGATCTTGGTGGCGCGGGCGATCCGCGGCAGATCGGAACCGTTGCGAATCTCGCCCCCGTCGCGTTCGTACTCGGCGAAGAATTCCTTCGCCCAGGTGATCTCCTCCTGTGACGGCGAGAGCCCCTCGTTGACGGTGGCGCACTGGTCGGGCGTCAGGCAGATCTTGCCGGTCATACCGAACTCGGCAGAAACCGCGGTGGCCTCGCTGAGCTTCAGAGCGCTCGAACCCACTGTCGGCCCATCGATCGCGCCGGTGAGGTGGGCCGCCTTGGAAGCGATGGTGAACCGCGAACGCGCGTAGGCCAGGGTCGTCGGATGCTCGCCGAATCCAGTGTCGCGGCGGAAGTCGCCGATGCCGAACGCCAACCGGAAGGTGCCTTTGGTGGCCGCGATCTCGGTGATGCGCTCCAGGCCGCGGGCGGTCTCGACCAGCGCGACGATCGGGATACCGGGCAGTCGCTTGGCGGTTTCGGTGACGTGGTCGACCGACTCCACCATCGCCAGCATCACTCCTCCGACCGAGGTTTTCGCCAACGTTTCCAGGTCGTCGGCCCAGAACTGGGTGCCGAACCCGTTGACCCGCACCCAATCGCTGTTGCCCTCAGCCAGCCAGCGCACCACGTTCTCCCGCGCGGCCGCCTTGCCCTGCGGCGCCACCGCGTCCTCTATATCGAGCACTACGATGTCGGCGCGCGATCGTGCGGCCGGAGCGAACTTGTCGAACTGGGCGCCATTGACCAGCAGCCAGCTTCGGGCCAGCACGGGGTCGATGCGGAAACCCGGATCCTGGGTGTCCGCGCTGGCTTCGAGTCCGTTGACGTGGTCGTACATACCTGGCCCTGGTGCCTTCCCTGCGGCGAAGCGTCGCTCCGCGTCGTTGCGGAGTACTCAGATAACGTGCGGAGTCCCGGATAACCCGGGAAACACGGAATCCCCGAAAATATAGTGTCACTGGCAGCCGTTGATAGCCAAACCCGCCCGATCAGGCAAGATCGCCACCATGCGGAAAACAGTGGGTGCACTCGGCGTGGTGATGGCGTTATTCGGGGTGCTGTTCACCCTGCAGGGATTCGGTGCGGTGCAGGGCAGCCCGATGAGCAACACAACAACGTGGTCGGTGCTGGGGCCGATCATTGCGGTGATCGGTGTCGTACTCGCGATCGGCGGCTGGCGCAGCCGCTGATCGTCACCGGATGCTGGACGTCACCGGATGCTGGGCGTCACATGTAGCGCCGGACCGACGCGAGCCGATGGCGCCACCGGGCGACGGTCGCTTCGTCAGCCGCGAACTGCGTCAGCCGGGCGGGATCGGGCGCCGGTGGCATCGGCGAGACAGGAAGGGTGCCGTCGACGGGAATGAGGGCACGGCCCGCACTGACGATGTCGCCGCCGAGCATGCCCACCCCGAGCACGCTCGCGTAACCGGTGTCGGGCAGGACGCCGGCCAGGGCCAGGCCGCCGGCAGTCCCGATACTGCTCTCCAGTGAGCCCGACACCACGCACGGCAGCGCGCAGGACTCGGCGACCCGCAGCGCACGCCGGACCCCGCCCAGCGCGGCCACAGTCAGCACTGCGATGTCGGCCGAGGACGCCACTTGCAGCCGCAGCGGATCGGGCGCTTGGCGGATCGACTGGTCGACGGCGACCGGAACGCCCACTCGCCTGCGGACCGCGGAAACCTCCGCGAGGGTGCGGCACGGCTGTTCGATGAACTCCAGTCCGCCTGCGGCTTGATCCAGCGCCGCGATCGCCGCGACCGCGGTGTCGACATCCCAGTTGCCGTTGGCGTCGCAGCGGATCGACCCCGACGGCCCCAGCGCCGCGCGCACCGCCGCGACCCGGGCGATGTCCGCCGCAAGAGTGCCACCAGGATCACCGACCCTGATCGACGCGGTCCGGCAGCCGGCAGCGGCGACGATTTCCCGGGCCCGATCCGGATTCACCGCCGGTACGGTCACCGCGACCGGCACCCGGCCCCGGACCGGGTCCGGCCAGCCGACCGTGCCCGCCTCGACCGACGCGGTCAGCCAGCGTCCCGCGCGCTCGTCGTCCACATCGGAGGGTGCACTGAACTCCCCCCACCCCTGCGGGCCTTCAATGAGCATCCCCTGATGAACACGACGCCCACCGATCGCGTCGGTCAGCGGAATCTCGAACACCGGTGCGTCATCGAAGTCAATCCACGTCCTCACGCGCGCGGCGGCGACCAGTAGGCCAGCATTTCGGCAAAGGTATCGAAGGCCGGTGCGGAATACCCGTACGTCGCCTCGAAATGGATGCTGAGTGGGAATCCGAGCTCGGCGACCCCGTCGATCACCCGCTTGTAGAGATCGACGGTGAGCCGACGCTTGTCGACCGGATCGGACGCGGCCAGCATCGTGACGAAATCCTGCTCGGCGGCAACCGCGGCATTTCCGGCGTCTTGGATCAGCCAATTGATCAGTCCCACACGACTCTCCACCTTCGGAACGAATCCGAAGGACAACAGGATTTCGGGGCGATCATCACTGATGTCGGCGAATTCGCGCAGGAATCCAACGATGGCGTCGGAATACAACAATTGCGTCATCCCGTAGGTGGCGCCGCGAGCGCACTTGAACCCGAAGCGGCCCGTCTCCCCTTCCCGGGTAGGGATCAGGATCGCCCCGCGGTTGGGCACCAGTTCTTGGTAGATCGCCAAGGCGTCGGTGGGTGCGACGCCGCCGCCTTCGCCGTCGCTGAGGGTGCGCGGCACGCCGACGAACGCGATGCCCTCCATGCCCGCCGCGACGAGGTCGGTGACTCGCCGACGCAGTGCGATCTCGTCGGAGAATGCGGTGACCTGGGTGCACAGACCCTTCACGCCGGGAAGTTCCGGCGAAATGAGTTGCCAGTAATCCACGACGTCGAGCTTGGGCTTCATCTCGACCGGACGGTCGTCGTCCTCTTCGATCATTCCGGGAATCATCACGTGGCCGATCAACTCGGCGATTCCGGTCTCGGTCGAGATCCGCGCAACCTTGCGTGCTTCATCAAGTTGCTCGGTCAGGCTGCGGTCGATGTTGGGCGCCACCATTTCCAGGGCGACCGTAGAGAGAGACACGAACATTAACCTTACCGATCGACCGGACGCGCCCGGCACACACTTGACTGATTCCAGAAAACGGAGCAGGATCTCAACTATGCCGTCCACGTCGGATTATGCGGAGCTTCTGCGCAACTCCGCCCTGCGGGTGACGCGGCCGCGGGTCGCCGTTCTCGATGCGGTACACGGCCACCCCCATGCCGACACCGACACGATTTTCGGCGCGGTGCGGGTGGGACTACCTGACGTGTCGCGGCAGGCTGTCTATGACGTCCTGGCCGCATTGACCGACGCGGGATTGCTCCGGCGCATTCAACCCTCGGGGTCAGTCGCCCGCTACGAGTCGAGGATTAGTGACAACCATCATCACGTCGTCTGCCGGTCCTGCGGAACCATCGCGGACGTGGACTGCGCTGTTGGCGACGCGCCCTGCCTGACCGCGGCGTCCGACCACGGTTTCGTTCTCGACGAAGCCGAAGTCATCTACTGGGGACGTTGCCCGGATTGTTCGACCTGACCTACGCTGAGATCACAACCGTGATCGCAGCTCGAATCACCTACTCCTGAAAGGAAATTCAATGGCTGAGGAAAACGCGGGCGGCTGCCCGATGCGGATCAGACCACCCGCCGAAGGGGGCAGCAACCGTGATTGGTGGCCCGATCAAATCAATCTGAAGATGCTGGTGAAGTATCCCGCCGAGAACAATCCGATGGATTCCGATTTCGACTATGCCGCCGCCGTCGCGACCATCGACGTCGATGAACTCAAAGCCGACGTCGAAGCGGTCATGACGAATTCGCAGGATTGGTGGCCCGCCGACTACGGCAACTACGGTCCGTTCTTCGTCCGGATGGCCTGGCACTCCGCCGGCACCTACCGGGTCCAAGACGGCCGAGGCGGCGCCGGCTCCGGCATGCAGCGCTTTGCGCCGATCAACAGCTGGCCGGATAACACCAGCCTGGACAAGGCCCGCCGGTTGCTCTGGCCGGTCAAGAAGAAGTACGGCAAGAGCCTTTCGTGGGCGGATCTGATGATCTTCGCCGGCAACCACGCGATGGACGCGATGGGCTTTAAGACCTTCGGCTTCGCCTTCGGCCGAGAAGATCGCTGGCAGCCGGACGAGGACATCTACTGGGGCTCCGAGGACACCTGGTTGGGAACCGACGCGCGCTACACGGGCCAGCGAGTCCTGGAGAACCCGCTGGGCGCCACCACGATGGGCCTGATCTACGTCAATCCCGAAGGCCCCGAGGGTGTTCCTGATCCGTTGGCCGCCGCGATGGACATCCGTGAGACGTTCGGCCGGATGGCGATGAACGACGTGGAAACCGCGGCGCTGATCGTCGGCGGACACACCTTCGGTAAGACCCACGGTGCGGGCGGCGACGGAACCGTCGGCCCGGAGCCGGAAGCCGCTCCGATCGAGTTGCAAGGCCTGGGCTGGAAGAGTGCTTTCGGCACCGGTGTCGGTAAGGATGCGGTCACCAGCGGACTGGAGGTCATCTGGACCCCTACCCCGACCGAGTGGGATAACAGCTACCTGGAAACCCTGTACGGCTACGAATGGGAACTCACCGCCAGCCCGACCGGAGCCCATCAGTGGAAGCCCAAGGACGGCGCGGGTGATGATGCCGTGCCCGAGGCCTTCGGCTCGGGCAGGACACATCCGTCGATGCTGACCACGGATCTCTCGATGCGGGTGGACCCGATCTACGAGCCGATCACCCGCCGCTGGCTGGACCACCCCGAGGAACTTGCCGACGCGTTCGCCCGGGCCTGGTTCAAGCTGGTCCACCGCGACATGGGGCCGGTCGCCCGCTATGTGGGGCCACTGGTGCCCAAGGAGGCACTGCTGTGGCAGGACAACATCCCCACCGGCCAGAGCAAGCTCAGCGCTAAGGACATCACGGCACTGAAGGCGCAGATCCTCGCGTCGGGTCTGACTGTGCCGCAGCTGGTTTCGACCGCGTGGAAGGCGGCCTCGTCCTATCGCGACAGCGACAAGCGCGGCGGCGCCAACGGCGGACGCATCCGCCTACAGCCGCAAGCTGGCTGGGAATCCAACGAGCCCGATGAGCTCGCCCAGGTGGTGCGCAAGCTGGAGGAGATCCAGAAGGCGTCCGGTACCTCGGTGTCGTTCGCCGATCTTGTGGTGCTCGGCGGCGTCGCAGCGGTGGAGAAGGCCGCCAAGGACGCCGGATTCGACATCACCGTGCCGTTCACCCCGGGACGCGGCGACGCCACCCAGGAGATGACTGATGTCGAGTCCTTCGCGTACCTGGAGCCGAAATCCGATGGTTTCCGCAACTTCGCCGGCAAGGGCAATCCCCTACCGGCGGAGTACATGCTGATCGACCGGGCCAATCTGCTGACGCTGACGGTTCCGGAGATGAGCGTTCTGGTAGGCGGTCTTCGGGTGCTCGGCGCCAACTTCAAGGACTCAAAGCTCGGTGTGCTCACCGACAAGCCGGGTCGGCTGACGAACGACTTCTTTGTGAACATTCTCGATATGGACACCGAGTGGTCGCCGTCATCGAAGGACGACGAGACCTACGTGGGTAATGATCGGTCCACGGGTAAGCAGAAGTGGGTCGGAAGCCGCGTCGACCTGATTTTCGGGTCGAACTCGCAACTGCGTGCGGTGGCCGAGGTCTACGCCGAGGATGACGCGAAGGAGAAGTTCGTCCGGGACTTCGCCGCGGCGTGGTCCAAGGTGATGGACCTGGACCGGTTCGACGTCAAGAAGTAGCAGCCCGCAGACGAGATGCCCCGCCGAGTGGCGGGGCATCTTGTCGGTCGGCGCGTCTACCCGCAGCTGTTGGCGCTGACCCAGCGGCCGTTGTAGCCCACGCAGGCGTTCACGTTGGGCGCGATGTCTTGGGGAAGCGGCGCGTAGGTGTCGGGCCCCACCACATAGGGCGCCATCACGTCGGACAGGTTGGCGCACCCACTCACCGAGACTCGCCGCCCGGCGCTGGCGCAGACATCGGCATGGGCCTCTCCGCTGCCGGAGATGGTGACGATCGCCACCGGCACCGTCGTCAGACCCAGAACTGCCGCCGCAGCGGCAACCCAGGTGCGGGTGGACTGTCTCATCTCGTTCCTCTCGACCTCGTCGCATTCCACTCGTGCCCAACCGCGTACCTCGGGTCGGGATTCGACTATAGCGGCGCTGCGCCTACCGGTGGACCCGTCGCCGCCGTGCCCATACCGCCGCGGCGGCCGCGATGAGCACACCGAGGGCCAGCAGCCACGGCCAGGCGCCGTGGGTATAGACCCAGCCCGCCAGCGCACGCTGGATCCGCCCCGCCGCACTGACCACCGGATCTTCGGCACTGCCGTTCGCGGTGAACAGCCGAATCTCGTAGAAGCCGTAGTAGCCCACGTACAGGCCCACCACCACCAGGATCACGCCACTGATTCGGTTGATGTGCGGCAACACCGCGCGCAGCCGGTCGACCATCGACGAACTGGCCAGCGCCACGGCTACCGCCAAGACACCGACAACGAGGGCGATTCCTGCCGCATAGGCGACATAGACCAGCACACCCTGGGCCGGCGATCCCCCCCGAAGGCTACTTCCGGTGACCGCCAGGAAGGGCCCGATGGTGCACGACAGGGACGCGATCGCATAGCCGACGCCATATCCGAACATTGATCCCAACCGCGCCGTGGGCGCCCACCGGCCACCCGCCAGGTTCGGGGCACGAAGTTCCCGGCCCGACAGCAACCAGAGACCGGCCGCGACCAACCCGACCCCGATGATCAGGGTGACGTAGGGCAGATAACGCTGCACCGTTGAGGCCACCGACACGGTCAGCAGACCGAACGACCCGAACACCGCCAGGAACCCCAGTGCCATGGCCGCGGTCGCGGCCAGTGCCCGTCCCACCGCGGCGAGTTGCCCGCCGCTCTGCGGATCGATCACCAGGGTCAGGTAGGCAGGCAGCATCGCGAACCCGCAGGGGTTGAACGCCGCGACCATGCCGGCCACGAAGGCCAGCGCGACGAGATTTTGTTCCACCTACGTGAGCGCTTGCACCCGATTAGTGAGATCCTGCTGGGACATCGCCGAGACCGGGTTGTTCACGAAGGTCGACGAACCATCAGAGTTGAGGAACACGTAGGCGGGCTGCCAGGGCACGTTGAACATCGCCCAGATCGAGCCGTCGGCGTCGTTGAGATTGGTGAAGTTCAAGTTGTACTTCGACGCGAAGTTCGCCATGGCGGAGACGTCTGCCCGGGTCGACACCCCGACAAAGGTCACCTTCGGATTGGCGGCCGCGACCGCGCTGACGCTGGGTGCTTCCTGATTGCAGAATGGACACCATGGAGTCCAGAACCACAGCACTGCGGGCTTGCCCTGAAGGCTTGCGCCGTTGAACGGTGCCCCGCTCAGGGTGGTCCCGCTGAAGTTGAGATCAGCGGCGGCCGCGGGGGCCGGCTGCGCGATGCCGAAGGTCAACCCCGCCACCGCCATAACCAGGGCCAATGACCTGATCAGGGCTTGGATAGGTGTCTTCATGCGAATCCTCTCGAGTGACGAGCGTGTAATTCGAGGCTAGGGGCACCCGGTGGTGGCCGCCAGGGATTTTGGCCCTCGGTCAGAAAAGCGTAAGACGGCGGTTCACCACCACATACCGTTGGCCCCGACATACCGAAAGGGGTGCAGGGCGTGGCTCACGACGAACTCTCGCAGGCGTTCCATGGGTTGCTCGCCGAACTCGCGGCCATCGAAGCGAAGTTTCTGGCGGCGGATCCGCCCCTGGAGGAGGCAGATCTGCTCGACGGCTATCGGCTGACGTTCAGCCTGCTGCGGGTGGCGGTCGACGCCTACGTGTGGGGCGATAAGGACAATCCCCGCTTCGTCGACATCATCGGCCCGTACCAGAAGTGGGGTGGGGACAACTCCGACGCGTTCTATCAACTCGCGGCTATCGACCCCCGTCGCAGCTACCGGGTGAGCGGGAACCGCGGGGACTCGGTGTACCTGTCGGTCACGGTCTACGGCGGTCCGGACGACGGCCACTACAGCAATCGGATCGTCGGCACCCTCAACGACCGCTCGCTGTCGTTCGACGCCGACGGGAACTTCGAGTTCGTCCTCTCCCCCGGGCCACTGGATGCGAAGCCGGGCCTCACCCTCGACGCCGACGCCGTCGTCGCACTGACTCGGGACTACCTGGACAACCCCAATACCGACCGCCGGGCGCAGTGGCGCATTGAGGCGATCGACCCTCCGAGTCGCCGCCATGACAGCCGGGAGGACCTCACCCGCAGGCTGCGGGCCGCCCGGACCTGGATCACTGAACAGTGCTCCTTCATCCCGACCCGGATATCCCCACCGAACGAGATCGCCGAGCCCTACCCGGTGCCCCAGCACGCCTACGGGTGGTCGGCCGCTGACGCCGCCTACGCGATGGGCGCCTACCAACTCGAGCATGGTCAGGCGCTGATCATCGACGGCACCTCGCCGGCGTGCGCGTTCTGGAACCTGTGCCTGTGGAACCCGTTCCTGCACACCTACGACTACACCTACGAACGCGTCGCCGGCGAACGCGTCACCATCAACGGCGCCCACATCGCCTACGAACCGGACGGATCGTGGCGGATCGTGGTCAGCGACACCGATCCGGGCCATCCCAACTGGGTATCCACCGCAGGCCGGTCGAGCGGTCTGATCTGGTTGCGCTGGTTCCTGCCCGAGGAAACCCCGCAGCGGCCGGTCTGCCGGGTGGTCAAGGTCGACGAGGTTCTCAGATGACAACCGCCCGGCCGGAAGCGGTGGACCTTCCCGACTTGGCCCACCCGGTGTATCCGGAGGCAGCCGCGCCGATCCGTGCGGCGCTCGCGGTCTACGGCACCACGCTGGAACTCACGCCTGCGGCGCTGATGTCGACCGCGTCGGAGCGCACCGGTCTGAGTCAGTGGGGTGAACCGGAATTCCGCGAGCGCCTGGAGCTGTTGTGCGCGGCACTTCGTGATGAGGCCGGCCTGTCGCAGACCGGCGTGGCGATCGCGTTCGAACAACTGGCCGGCAACCTGGTGAATCGGCTCCGGTTGGAAGCACTGATCGCCGCGCATCCCGAAATCGAATCCATTGCGATCGAACGGCCCATCATCATCTGCGGGCTGCCCCGCAGCGGCACCACCCACCTGCACAACCTGATCGCCGCCGACCCCAACATCCGCTCGCTGCCCTACTGGGAAAGCCTCGAGCCGTTCCCCGCCCTCGACGACATCGATGAACAGGGGCGCCGGGACCGTTGCTCAGCGGGCCTGGAGTTACTTGATGCGACGCTGCCGGAGTTCAAACGGATGCATGAGATGACCGTTGACCATGCCCACGAGGAGATCCAGCTGCTGGCTAACGACATCTCCGGGATGCTCTTCGAGACCACGTACCAGGTGCCCAGCTTCGCCGCGCACTACAGGTCACACGATCAGCTGCCCTCGTACCGGTATCTCAAGCGCTCCCTACAGGCCCTGCAGTGGCTGCGCGGCGGTACCCGATGGGTATTGAAGTCGCCGCAACATCTAGAGCAGTTCCCCGCCGTCGTTGCCGCCTTTCCCGATGCGACTTTCGTGGTGACGCATCGTGATCCGGTTGATGTGATCCGCTCACTGGTGACCATGGTGGCCTATGCCTCGCGGATGGCCAACGATCACCCCAACCCGCGCGCCATGGGACGGTACTGGCTGCATAGGGCGGAGGATCTGCTGAACGGATGCCTGCGCGACCGCGACGTGTTGCCCGGTGCGCAGTCGATTGATGTTCGATTCGTCGATTTCATGGCAGACGAAGACGCCACGCTCGACGCGATCTACCGAGTGGCAGGTCAGCCGTACACCGGGGACGTGCGAGCGGCAATGGCGGCATTCAGCGCCACTCATCCGCGCGGGCGCCACGGTGGGATCAACTACGACCCCGCCGCGATTGGCATCGACCCCGACGAGGTGGGACAGCGGTTGAACGACTACCGCAACCGATTTGTTGGCGCCGACCGGCCACAACAGGTCCCCTCCCGACCTGCCGGGTAATCTTTGCGTTATGGATCGGCTTCTCGCGTGCACCGCGGTCATGGTGGCACTCGGGTGCGGTCTCCACGGCCCCGGGATAGCCACCGCTGATCCGGGAGATCCATCGGTGCCGGCCCCGGCGCCCTCTGCTGAGTCCGCCCCCGTGTCGTCCCCCGTATCGTCCCCCGTGTCGTCCCCCGTGGGGCCCCTCATCGAGGATGGGACCTTCGCGGTCGGCACAGAGATCGCGCCCGGCGTGTACGCCTCGGCCGGCCCGGTGGGGGGAGAAACCTGTTACTGGAGGCGGATCGGCGCCGATAACGTCACCCTGAACAATGCGCTGACATCACAACCTCAGTTGATCGCGATCGAGGCAACCGATGTCGCCTTCAAGACCCGGGGATGCCAACCGTGGCAGTTGACACAGGACGGTATTCCACCGGAGGAGATTCCGCCCTGGCTCGCACAACTGCGATTGCGTCACGAACTCAACGTGCTCAACGGACTGGCGGGCGCATCCGGAAACGGTCAGCTTCCGTTCTGAGCAACCCATCCCCCGTGATCGCCGCCCTGGTACGGATCGCGGTCTGTGCATTGCTGGTCGTGACCAGCGGTTGCGTTTTGCCTCCCCGCGCCGACCGGCTCCTCATCTTCGCGGCGGCGTCCCTACAGACGCCCTTCACCGAGATCGGCGACCGGTTCACCACCGCCAATCCCGGTACCGTCGTCGAATTGTCCTTCGCCGGTTCCGCTGATCTGCTCAGCCAGTTGACCCAGGGAGCCGACGCGGATGTTTTCGCCCCGGCCGATACCCCGACCATGAATCGTGCCGCCGGTTTCGGACTTCTCGGCGATCAGCCCGCAGCCTTCGCCACCAACACCCTGACAATCGCCGTTGCACCCGGAAATCCATTGGGCCTGAAATCAATTCGCGATCTGCAGAACGTCAGCGTGGTGGTGTGCGCGGTCCAGGTTCCGTGCGGGTCGGCGCTACCCCGGTTGGAGCAAGAGGCCGGTGTCGATCTGCGGCCGGTCAGTGAGGAATCATCGGTGACGGACGTGCTGAACAAGGTGACCAGCGGAGCCACCGATGCCGGCTTGGTGTACGTCACCGATGCGCTGGCCGCCGGTGACAGCGTGACGGCGGTGTCGTTCCCGGAGGCCGCGACCGCGATCAACACCTACCAGATAGCGACCCTGAAGCAGTCCCGTGATGCCTCGCTGGCAGGCGCCTTTGTGAACTTCGTGACCGGCCCGGTCGGCCGGTCCGCGTTGGCTGCGGCGGGTTTCGGGACCCCCTGACCGCCGGCCGGTTAACGTCGGGGACGTGATCGTCGTGCTTCCCCCCTCGGAGACCAAACGCGCCGGCGGCGACGGGCCCGCGATGAAACTGGCGCTCCTCGGATCCGGTGAACTGAACCCGCTGCGAGAGGCGCTCGTCGGCGAACTCGTCGACCTCGCCGCCGATCCGGAGACCTGCCGGCGCGCGCTGGGGATCTCGGCAGCCCAAGATGTTGAGATCGGCCGTAACGCCGCACTGCGTACCTCGGCGACGATGCCCGCGATTCACCGCTATACCGGCGTGCTCTACGACGCATTGGACTTCGGGTCGCTGCGCGCAGCCGAAGCCGATCGGGCACGCTCTCGGCTGGCGATCGGGTCGGCGCTCTTCGGTCTGTTGCGTGCCGGTGACCCCATCCCGGCGTACCGGCTTTCGGCGGGTGCCAAACTCCCGGGTCGCCCCGGCTTGGCCGCGCGCTGGCGGCCGCTACTCGAACCGGTCCTGGCCGATCTGGCGGTCGGGGACCTGATCGTCGACTTGCGCTCGGGCGCCTATGTCGGGCTGGGACGAATTCCGGGTGCCATCGCCGTCGACGTCGTGTCACAACTCCCGGACGGCCGGCGCACTGTGGTGACCCATTTCAACAAGTCGCATAAGGGCCGATTGGCGCGAGTCCTGGCGACGGCGAAATCTGAGCCCGGCAACGCCGCGGCGGTGGCGACGCTGGCCCGCCGGGCCGGCATGCAGGTCGAACGCGACCGCGACACGCTCACCATCGTCGTTCCGCCAGTGCAAGAATGAGCCGGTGACCACCCGGTGGCAGTGCACGGATACCGCTCGCGGCGAGGAGTACGACGCGCGATGGGTCCCGCTGGCCGAGGCCGGCGAGAACATCCATGGCGAGGCGGACCTGGTCGAGGCCCTGCTGCGCGAATCGGGCCGAAACCGTGTGCTCGACGCCGGCTGCGGCACCGGCCGGGTGGCGATCGAACTTTCCCGGCGTGGCTTCGCTGTCACCGGTGTCGACTCCGACACCGCCATGCTCGACGTCGCACGCGCCAAGGCACCCGAGATCGACTGGCGGGAGGGCGATCTCGCCGGTTCGAGTGACCCCCGAGTGAACAGTCTCGGTCCGGGCATGGTCGATCTGGTGCTGTTGGCGGGCAACGTGATGATCTTTCTGGAACCCGATACCGAGGGCACCGTGCTGCAGAACCTGACCGGCCAACTCGCCGCCAACGGTCTCCTCGTCGCCGGATTCAGCGTGCAACCCGGGCAGTTGTCGTGCGATTCCTACGACGCGGCGGCTGCGGCGGCAGGTCTGATTCCTGTCGCCCGATGGGCATCATGGGATCGCCATCCGTTCACCGGCGGTGACTACGCGGTGATGGTTCATCGGCGGGGGGCGGCCCAATGAGATTCCCACCGCGGGTCGGAGTTGACCAGTACTACATGTTCACCACCAGGGTCACCGCGCAGGGCCTGCAGCGCACCACGATGCTGACCGTTGCCGCCTTCACCGCGGGCCTATCCCTTCCGGCGGTGCTGGCGATGTTTAATCCGAAGTCCACCTATATCCCCGGCGGCAGGGCCATTCTGGTCGTGGTTGCGCTGCTGTGCTGGGTCTTCGCTGCGCCCTGGCTGCGGCATCGATGGCCGACGCGCGCGCAGTCGACGGCCCTGATGGCCACCGGCTCTGTCGCGCTGGCGGTCGGTTGCGTGATCGCTGCCGACCCGTTCGCCGGACTGTTGATCGGCGTCGCGTTTACCTTCATCCTTGGTTACGCCGCCCTCTTTCACAGCACGCGCCTACAGGCGTTCACCGTGGCGGTGGCGTGCTCCGCCTACCTGTGGCTGGCAGCCCGGATCGCCGCGATCGACCTGCCGACCGCATTCGCCGTCACGACGCCGCTCGTGTTCCTCAATATCGTCGTGGTGTCCGCCTGCCGGACGATCGCCCGACTGGGTGGATCCGAAGATGCCCAAACCGACGTCGATGCACTCAGCGGTCTGCTCACCCGAGCATCGTTCTACGAGGCCGCCGCGCACCTCATTGGTGCGCGGAACCGCGGCGATGACCGATTCCTGGTGGTGGCGGTGGTCGCGATCGACAGCTACGCCGCCATCATCAGCGTGCACGGCGGCCGCGGCGCGAATCGGGCCCAGATTTCCGCCGCCCAGGCATTGCGCGACACCGTCCGCCGTGATTGTGTTTTGGGCCACCTCGATGAATCGGAATTCACTATCGCCGACGTCTTCACCACCCCGGACCCCACGCCGCTGATTGACAGGGTCCTGGGCGCGGTGGTGTCGACCCAGAGCGGATTGACCGCGAGCGTCGGTGTGCTAAGCACTCCATTGCGCGGGCTTACCGGCCGCCCGCCGGTGGTGGTGATCGACGAAGCCATCGCGCTGGCAACCACTGCGATGCACGAGGCCAGGCGGGCCGGCGGAAACCAGGCCCGGTACGTGAGCGATGGCGATCTCGCCGGGTCCGAGTAGCGCTGGCTCAGTGC
>Ga0247840_10000546_pt1 | contig 78012 bp, 76 predicted proteins | sample LaCruzMarch2015__FD_192404 | JGI IMG/M metagenome (GOLD analysis project Ga0247840, IMG submission 192404) | Freshwater microbial communities from meromictic Lake La Cruz, Castile-La Mancha, Spain - LaCruzMarch2015_17m | ecosystem: Environmental > Aquatic > Freshwater > Lake | place: Spain... | reverse complement strand
CTCGCTGCCGTTCTCAACTCTTTTGTCAGCTCTCTCTTGCTCAAAGTAAAGAGCGGAATGAGCTGCCAACTGACTACGGGACGAAGGCCAGGCGGAAGCCAACATAGGCGCTGCGGCTGTCGGGGGTGCCGCTGATGCGACAAGCCGACCGACAGCCCCCCGCAATGCCGCGCCAGCCGCCACCACGCAGGACACGGGACGAACTTTTTTCCTGATTATCGGGATTCTCAACAACTCCTTTCGCCCTACATTCTTCATAATAGCTCTCCTTGTACCAATCGCTGCACCACTCCCAGACATTACCGTGCATGTGAAATAATCCCCATTGATTAGGCTCAAATCGTTCAGAACTGCCAACCGTAACCGTGTTCTTCCTGTACTCTCCTTTCTCATTATTGTTGTACGGATAGTTGCCATCATAGTTTGCCTGATCAGTTGTCAGGTTCTCACCGGTATTAAACGGAGTTGTTGTTCCTGCCCGGCAGGCGTACTCCCACTCTGCTTCCGTCGGCAAACGAAATTGTTTACCGCTTTTTTCCTCCATCCACGTACAATAGGCCACAGCATCATTCCAACTCACATGCAAAACCGGATGATTGTATTGAGCCAATGGCCTTTTTTTACCCGATACTCCATGCCGCCAATTTACTCCCTTCTTCTCTTTCCACTCCTTGCCATCCCAAATCATGCTGCTATTCGCTTTTTCAGCATCAGTCTGATACCCGGATTCGTCAATGAATTTTTTAAACTCTGCCAGTGTAACCGCATATTTGCACAGATAAAACTCACTCACCTTGACCTGATGCTGCGTTTCGTCGTCGTATCGCTCCGATTCAGTTTTTGGGCTGCCCATCGTAAACTCGCCTGCGGGGATGCGCACAAAGTTTGGGGGCACCTTTCTTCTTGTTCTGATCAGTGCCGGGTCCAGTCCCATACGTCGCAAAACATCGTCCGGAATATCAAAAAATACCGGACTATACTCATGCTCATTGATCAAATGAATGCTCACCATATCGAGCAACTCTGTTGTCTGCTCAAGGGTATTGACCAATTGCCGCGCTTTTTTCTCGAACAGCTCTTTATCCGTTTCGGCAAGCAATTCGTAAACGGCAAGTTGCAGGGTACAGCTCTCAAAATCAGCTTCACCCTGAAGTGGACGGTTCTGACTGAGCTGATCGTAGAGAAATTGATAGACACGGGCACGCTCTTCAAAAGTCAGCCACTGCTGCTGAAGTGCCCTGCGAAAATCGTCAGGAATAGTCCCTTTTGTGAACCAGTTGAGACGCAACAACTGGCTGATACTCTTGTATGACGGCAAAACGCTCTTTTCAGTCGAAAACATCTTGCCCAATGCGAGGGTCAGATTCCAGTCGAGTTCGGGGTAGATCGCACAGGCAGCAATCCAGCGCTTGAGTTGATCGTCAACAAACAATCTGATGTAGTCGAGCTTTTTTCCTTCGGTTTTTATGGGCACCAATGAATAGTCGGCATGATCAGGCCAGTAGTGGAGGCAATCGAAATCGGCGCCTGCATCCGATGAAAGGTCAGCAGCCATTATCTGCAACCCCTCAACTGAAAGCGGCAAGACGAAGGGAAAGATCTCCTGCAGCAGTCGCTCCCGTTCACCCCACAAAGCGGGGGGCTCGGACGTGTAAAAATAGCGACGCTGCCAATTTTTGAAGATCTCTGTCCATGAAAACACGCTGGCTCGACGAGTATCAACACATTGCAACCCATCAGTAAAAATCAACAGCACGGCCTGTTCGTGAAGACTCAGAATCTCCTTTAATGCAATACCGCCGGGATGGCGGGGATTGCTGCAAAGTAAAGGCGAATAGCCAAAATAGAAGCGCTCAACGAAGATGTTGTTTGCTTTCAGTGTTTCATAAAGGTTATTGTGGAGGTGCGCCTGATGGTCACGCGAGTTGTTGCGGTCAATGAGCATCAGGTATTCGACATGGCGGCGGGCAGGACTGAAAACAGGTTTTGCCAAACCACCTTCGTGAATAGTTTGGCGAATCGTTTTTTCGATGTCGAAGGAGTAGCGACCTGAGTGTTCTGTGTAGCGGAGTTGGCGCACAACCCTGAGCAACAGAGGGTCGCTCTCAATCTCCGTCGATTGCACAAAGCGCTCAAACATGTAGGAGCCGCTGCTTCGGGCTTTCAGCGAGGCCACTATTTTTTGATTCTCATCATCGATCTCTTTCTGTTGTTGCCTTGCCGGGCCGCCTGTTTTTGGTACATCGCTCTTTCCTGTTGACATCGGCGATTTTTCTTCCTTGCCGTCAGCTTCGGGCTTCTGCTGTTCAAGAAAAGGAATAAAAAAACGCTTGTAGAGTTCAATAAATGTCGCCTGCTGTTCTGCGGAATGAGCGAGCGCCGGACATAACCACATATCGAGCTGTTCAAGGTCACCCGATTCAATGGCCTTTATGATGAGGTAGTGTACTGTTTCAAAAGTGTCAATACCAAAGCTGAAACCCTGTTCCTGCAGGATTGCAAAAAACTCATCGAACGGATAGTGCCGATTGGCTGAAATAGAGGTTGCCAGCGAATCCATCGTTATTCCTTGAGAGCATGTGATGTTATGGCCTCGGTAAGATTCGTCAGGTCAACTTCCTCCTTGGCTAAAACAGAGATTCCGCTCAAAAGGGTTTTCGCATTTTCTGCTGTTTCATCATAATGGTAGATGTCAGCGGGTGTAAAGCGGTGCTTTCGCATCCACCATACCCAAAGAATCAATTCATGTGTGGCCGGTTTTTTGCCTTTAACCAGTTCACGGATCGTGAAAAAGAGTTTGATAAACGCACCGCCTTCCTGCTCTGTGATACCGGGTAAAATGGACTCTTTGAGCAACAGAATTTTCATCAATTGCTCCTGGTCGGGCATTTTGATATGGAAAAAGAGGCAACGACGAAGAAAGGCTTCGGGCAGGGTCTTTTCTGAATTACTGGTAAGGATGACAACCGGCTTCAGCTCCTCATTGCCTGTTTTTTTATAAAGAGGGTTTTCCTTTCCTGGAAATTTTATGCCCTCGGCGGTTTTCAGTTGTGGCACTTCAAAGCTCATATCCTCAATAATTGTAAGGATATCGTTGGGCAAGTCGCGCGGAGCCTTGTCGATTTCATCAATAAGCACAACCCTGCGTCTCGGCTCACCTTCATCATTTTGGCCTGTTGAATCGCAAATTGCACGCCCCAGCGCCACATAGCTGATGAACATTTTTTCAATTTTGTCAACGCTCAATTCGTGGCTACACTCTCTTTGGATATTAACCTTCTGAAAATGGGCAAGGCTGTCGTACCGGTAGAGCAAATCGGTTACAACTGAATCGGTGCGTGTCACAAAATGTTCAACCTCACCCCAGCCAAAATGCCAGGCAAGGTGGTAAGCAAGATCTGATTTTCCTGTTCCAGGTTCACCGGTCAGCAACAGGGGTTTGTGCAACATCAACGCCACATTGACCGCTTGTATCAACTCCTCCGAAGGGTTGTACTCTTTGCCCCGTATGATAGTACCCGGTGATTTGTTGTTTCGTTTGAGCATGGGAAACTGCTCATCTGGACTCAACTCGAATGGCAGGAGGTTTTTGTCATCCGCATGAAAGCTTGTGTTCTGTGCATCCCTGTTTTTGTAAAAGTTAAAGTGCTTCATTGTTCAATTTCAGGGTTAACAATAGTGTAGTTTTTTTACCGCATCACTAAAAGACATTGGAGTGCACCTGCATAGATCTTCATCCCTCAGATAGCATTTATTGTCTTTAAAAAAACAGGAGAAATGATACGGCGTTACGGTTTCATATTGATCGCAATAACAGAGTACCCAGTGGGGCAAAGGCTCTATATCCCTCGGCAATGAATGCTCTTCCAAAAACAGGCAAAGAAAAACAGGGTGCTCGGGATCCAATGCTGCCCAGAAGCTGTAATAGAGCTGAAAATTGTCACGAAAAGCGCTGTCAAGCTTGCCAACAGAGTGCACAATAATGTGCGACTTGGCGTAAAAGTCCGTTTTTCGTAACTCCCCGGGAATCTTTTCATGGATTGGTGGAACATGAAAAAACTTTCTCATAAAATCAGCCCAGGACTTTTCCAGTTTTTCCCTGTTGTCGAAGTTAATAATATGACCCATTTTCCCCTCGGGAGGGCTCAAACTCTTATGAATCTCTTCATGATCTTCCTTGATAAATGATTTCAGTATTTCATCCATCTGATCTGAAAGCGCATCTTCGTTTTTCTCAATAAAAATCACTTTAACAGCATTATCCCTGTCCCAGCAGATCTCTCTTACTCTCTCTCTGAAATTCACCTTGTCCAGATAATGCCACTGATTGTCCCTGTCAAATGTATAGTTTCTGAAGCCTTCTCCATCGGTTGTGGCAACAATTAAGCCATCATACATTGAGAGAAAGTTTTTCATTTCGCCAACCCAGCGTGGCCGCTCATGATCGGTCAATCCATCAATATAGTGTTGCCGTTTTTGTTCGAAGCGTACCTTGTCGTCACCCCTGAAGGGCAACTTCGCCGCTTCGAGCAAAGCATCGCCAATAATTGCGGGATTATCGAACATCCTGATAATTTCTTCAACGGTCATTCGTTTTGAATATTCTGAATGTTATGGGATGCTCGTTTTGTGGGATAAAGAGGTGATTTCCGACACACTCAAACCTGTGGCCCCGGCAATGATGGTAATAGCAATGCCTTTGCCTAACAAGTTGAGCGCAATTGTTTTTGATGCTGCGTTGATTCCTTCGTCTCTTCCTTTTTCCAGTCCCATTTCCATGCCTTTTTCCATGCCCTTTTCCAGTGCCGATGCAATTTTGCTTTCTGCGTCCACCAATGATTGCTTGCGAACCTCATAAACCTGACGTTCCTCTTCATTAAACATGCGATCTATGGCGGCAATGGCTTTCACAATATTTTTGTCGGACGCCAGCTCTTTTGGCGTATGATCCCGGTCAAGCTGATGCGCGGTCGTTAAAAAACTGCTCCAGCGATCGAGAGCGCTGCTGATGGCGAAATCAACGCGGGGATTTATTTTGCACATGGTTGTATCCGGTTCATGATCAATAAAAACGGGGAGTAAATTGTATTGTCGGTGTTAATCGGCGCAACATCTTGACTGCATATTTTAACGTATTGTTGACCAAAGTATACAACTTTTTCTTCTTTAACTGCTTATGAGGGCAACTTTCCAGCTCAGCAAAGCACTCTGCTGGCTGGACAAATGATGGGTGCGGCTTATTTTTTATGAAAAGCAAAAAATGGCGTTACACGGCACAATACTCAGTAAGCGGACACGCTTTCCTACATTTTTGTGGGATTCGCTCTGATCAATGACCAGTTTATCAACGGTTTCAGCGTTTTACCGTGAGCTGTGACAAGGACGAGCTGATTTTTCGGAGAGAGAGCGCTCACAGCTACCCTCTTGCTGCTCGTTTCTGTCCCTCAGTTTTCCTACCAAAATGTAGTTTTCGAGACTTTCCTACAGCTTTGTAGCCCTTTCCTTCATTCATGGCCCGCTGCATCCAGCTCATTTTGCTCCTCAAATAAAAAAAACAGCCCCGCAGCAAAAGGCTGAAACCCTTCTGCCATGCGGCTGTACGGCTACTTCCCTGCTTGTTCCAAAAAACTTTTCCGCCAAAAGCTACGACTTTGGCACGCATCTTGCTCATTAAAAGCATAACTATTCAGGGCAAAGACAGGATAAGCCTGAAGAGTTGACGAGAAAGGCAATGAAAACCTAAAAAAGTACGAAAATGAGAAAAGTAGCTATTTACGGAAAAGGTGGCATCGGCAAGTCAACCACGACACAAAACACGGTTGCCGGTCTTGCGGAAATGGGCAAGAAAATCATGGTTATTGGCTGTGACCCGAAGGCTGACTCTACCCGTCTGCTACTCGGTGGACTGCAGCAGAAGACCGTGCTCGACACGCTTCGCGAGGAGGGTGAAGAAGTTGAACTTGAAGATATCATCAAAGATGGTTACAGAAATACCCGTTGCACCGAATCCGGTGGTCCAGAACCAGGCGTAGGCTGCGCAGGTCGTGGTATCATAACCTCTGTTAACCTTCTCGAACAGCTTGGTGCTTTTGATGATGAATGGGATCTCGATTATGTCTTCTACGATGTGCTTGGTGACGTTGTATGCGGAGGATTCGCCATGCCGATCCGTGACGGTAAAGCTGAGGAGATCTACATCGTCTGTTCAGGTGAAATGATGGCCATGTACGCAGCCAACAACATCTGTAAAGGTATCCTGAAATATGCCGATACCGGTGGAGTTCGCCTTGGTGGCCTTATCTGCAACAGCCGTAATGTCGATAACGAACGCCAGATGATTGAAGAGTTAGCCAAAAAAATCGGTACGCAGATGATCCATTTTGTACCGAGGAACAACTTTGTGCAGCGTGCCGAGATCAACCGTAAAACCGTTATCGAGTACGATCCAACTCATGAGCAGGCAGATGAATACAGGGCTCTTGCACAGAAAATCAACGATAACAAGATGTTTGTCATCCCCAAGCCGCTTGAGATCGAAGAACTGGAAGCTCTTCTCATTGAATTTGGTATCGCTAACTAATAAAAGGAGTACTCAAACATGTTAATGATCAGAACAATCGTCAGGCCGGAAAAAGTGTACGAAGTTATGCAGGGACTGCTTGACGCAGGCTACCCTGCTGTCACCAAGATCCCGGTTGTCGGTCGCGGCAAACAGCGCGGACTTCGCGTCGGGGATGTGATTTATGATGAAATTCCCAAGGAGATGCTGATTGTGGTGGTACAGGATAGCGATAAGGATTTCGTGATTCGCGCCATTCTTGATAAAGCGAAGTCTGGCCCTGATGGCAAGTTCGGTGATGGTAAAATCTTCGTTTCAGCCGTTGAAGAGGTATATACCATCAGCACCGGCGAACAAGAGGGTGAACCAAAGCTCGCAGCAGCAAAGGAGGCCTGAATGAAAGAGATCATTTCAGTAATCCGGATCAACAAGGTGAACGAAACCAAGAAGGCGCTGATCGATGCAGGTATTCCGGCATTCACAGCAACAGGAAGGGTGATGGGCCGAGGCAAGGGCCAGGTTCATTATGATATCCTCAATGGCGCTGCTGAAGGTCATCCGGAAGCCATAGCCCAGCTTGGCGGTGCACCAAGACTTGTAGCCAAGAGAATTCTGACTGTCGTTGTCCCTGATGATTTATGTAAAACCGCAGTAGATGTCATCATCAAGACCAACCAGACGGGTAAACCTGGAGACGGAAAGATATTTGTAACACCAATTCTTGAGACCATCAGGGTCAGAACTGGCGAAACAGGGCGGGATGCGCTGAACTAAGAATAACATTTTCAAGGTGTAAACGGAGAGAGTTTTATGGAGGCGAACAGAGTTTATCCGGATCCTTCCCAGGTCAGGGAGGAACTGATACAAAAATATCCGGCCAAGGTTGCAAAAAAACGGGCCAAGTCGATCATCATCAATGACCCGGAGATCATTCCTGAGGTGCAGGCCAACGTGCGTACCGTACCGGGTATCATCACACAGCGCGGCTGTTCTTATGCTGGATGTAAAGGTGTTGTGCTCGGCCCTACCCGTGATATTGTCAACATCGTACACGGACCAATCGGTTGCAGCTTTTATGCCTGGTTGACCCGCAGGAACCAGACCAGACCCGAGACCTTGCTGGATGAGAACTATATCCCTTACTGTTTTTCAACGGACATGCAGGAGGAGAATATCGTCTTTGGTGGTGAAAAGAAGCTGAAAATTGCAATCCAGGAGGCTTATGACCTCTTTCATCCAAAATCCATTGCCATCTTCTCGACCTGTCCGGTTGGCCTGATTGGTGATGACGTTCATGCCGCTTCACGTGAAATGAAGGAGAAACTGGGGGACTGCAACGTTTTCGGTTTCAGTTGCGAAGGGTATCGGGGTGTCAGCCAGTCGGCAGGCCATCACATTGCCAACAACGGTGTCTTCAAGCACATGGTTGGCCGCAACAACACACCAAGCGTGGGCAAGTTCAAGCTGAACCTGCTGGGTGAATACAACATCGGCGGTGACGCTTTTGAGATTGAACGCATTTTCAAGAAGGTCGGCATTACTCTTGTGGCCTCATTCAGTGGCAACTCGACGGTCGGCCAGATTGAAAACGCTCACACTGCCGATCTGAACGTGATCCTTTGTCACCGGTCGATCAACTATATGGGTGACATGATGGAGACGAAGTACGGGATTCCGTGGATGAAGATCAACTTTGTCGGAGCAGAATCAACGGCAAAGTCGCTCCGCAAAATTGCTGAATACTTTGGCGACGAGGAGCTCAAAGCGAAGGTTGAGGCCGTGATTGCCGAAGAGACACCAAAGGTGAAAGCGGTAATTGAGGAGATATTGCCAAGGACAAAAGGCAAAACTGCCATGCTCTTTGTCGGTGGATCACGTGCCCATCACTACCAGGATCTTTTTTCCGAGCTTGGCATGACGACGGTAGCTGCAGGGTACGAGTTTGCTCACCGCGATGATTACGAAGGGCGTGACGTACTGCCGAAAATCAAGATCGACGCCGACAGCAAGAATATTGAGGAGCTGAAAGTGGTCGCTGATCCCGACTTCTTCAACCCGAGAAAAACCGAAGCGGAACTTGAAGCGCTGAAAGAGAAGGGGCTTGAAATCAACGGTTATGCCGGAATGATGAAGCAAATGACCAGTAAATCGCTGGTTGTTGATGACCTCAGCCACTATGAGTCTGAAAAGCTGATCGAGATCTACAAGCCGGATATTTTCTGCGCCGGTATCAAGGAGAAGTATGTGGTTCAGAAGATGGGTATTCCGTTGAAACAGCTTCACAGCTACGACTACGGTGGACCTTACACTGGCTTTGAGGGAGCGATTAACTTCTACAGAGACATCGACCGTATGGTAAACAATCCCGTTTGGAAGCTGATCAAGGCTCCATGGGAAAAAGCCGGAAACGGTGCAGGACTTGCGGCCAGTTACGTGACACAGTAATGAGGGAAAACGGAGACTATTAAATTATGCTATTACGACACACATCAAAAGAGGTTAAAGAGCGTGAAGGGCTGACGATCAACCCGGCAAAAACCTGCCAGCCAATCGGCGCCATGTATGCTGCGCTCGGTATTCATGGCTGTCTGCCTCACAGCCATGGCTCACAAGGATGCTGTTCCTATCATCGCAGTACCCTGACCCGCCATTACAAAGAGCCTGTCATGGCGGCAACAAGTTCGTTCACCGAAGGTGCTTCAGTGTTCGGCGGCCAGGCAAACCTCCTTGCTGCCATCGAAACCATCTTTTCGGTCTATGATCCCGATATCATTGCGGTGCACTCTACCTGCCTTTCTGAAACCATTGGTGATGATTTGCAGCAGATCACACGAAAAGCAAAAGATGACGGCAAAGTCCCGGAAGGCAAGCATCTCATTTTTGCCAGCACTCCAAGCTTTGTCGGGTCGCACATTACCGGTTACGCCAATATGGTGACGGGTATTGCTACACAATTTGCCGTCTCAAGCGGAGTGAAAAAGCGCCAGTTCAATATTATTGCCGGCTGGATGGAACCTTCCGACATGCGCGAAATCAAACGCCTGACGAAAGAGCTTGGCGTCAAGATTGTCCTGTTCCCCGACACCTCGGATGTGCTTGATGCACCGCAGACCGGCAAGCATGAATTTTATCCAAAAGGCGGCACAACAGTGGCAGAGTTGGTGAGCGCTGGCGACAGCCTCTCCTCCCTTGCGCTTGGAAGCATCAGTGCAGAACCGGCGGCTATCGCTCTCGAAAAGAGCTGCAAAGTGCCGTTCGAAACGCTCGATATGCCCATCGGTCTCTCTGCAACCGACCGCTTTATCATGACGCTCAGCCAGCTCGCCGGGGTAAAGGTACCTGATGAGATCACTGCTGAAAGGGGACGTGTGGTCGATGTTATGGCCGACATGGAACAGTACCTGTACGGCAAGCGAGTCGCGCTTTTCGGCGATCCGGATCAGTTGCTTCCGCTTACCGAGTTCCTGCTCGATCTGAACATGAAACCCGTTCATATCGTCAGCGGCACACCCGGCCAGCGTTTTGAGAAACAGATGCGCCTGCTGCTTGATGCACGGTCACCGGAAACAAACTTCCGCAACGGTCTTCAGGCAGATATGTTCCTGCTGCACCAGTGGATGAAAAATGAACCGGTTGACCTGCTGATCGGCAACACGTATGGCAAGTACATGGCACGTGACGAAGATGTTCCTTTTATCAGATTTGGATTCCCGATTCTCGATCGTATCGGCCACAGCTACTTCCCGAATGTCGGCTACAGCGGTGGACTGAGACTGCTCGAAAAGCTGCTCAACGCTCTCATGGATCGCCAGGATCGTGATGCTCTTGAGGAAAAATTTGAACTGGTCATGTAAACAGCAATAGTTCTTCGGCCCTGCAGGGGCGGCATTTTGTTCATACAGAATGCCGGCCCCCCAGGGGAGAGAGGGACAACAATATTTTATGTAAAGGGGTGGAAGCTATGGAACAGATCTCGATTCTCGAAGGACGGCAGAAGCAGATTTTTGAAAAGAAAAAGGGAGTGCCGCAGGCCGATATAGCATGCGAAACCTCAAGCCTTTCAGGTTCTGTGAGCCAGCGTGCCTGCGTTTTCTGCGGATCACGCGTGGTACTCTATCCCGTAGCTGATGCCATTCATCTTGTTCATGGACCGATCGGGTGTGCCGCTTACACCTGGGACATCCGGGGAGCGGTCTCTTCGGGGCCTGAATTGCACCGGTTAAGCTTTTCCACCGACCTGCAAGAGATGGATGTTATTTACGGTGGTGAAAAAAAGCTCTACCACTCGCTGATTGAACTGATTGAGCAGTATAAACCCAAGGCCGCCTTTATCTACTCGACCTGCATTGTCGGCCTTATCGGCGACGATATTGATGCCGTCTGCAAAAAAGTTGCGAAAGAGACTGGAATTCCGGTATTGCCAGTTCATTCCGAAGGGTTCAAGGGCACCAAAAAGGATGGCTACAAGGCTGCCTGCCATGCCCTGATGAAGCTGATCGGTACGGGATCGACCGAAGAGATCAGCAAGTACAGCATTAACATTCTCGGCGAATTCAACCTTGCCGGAGAGGCGTGGATTATCAGAAAGTACTATGAAAAAATGGGCATCGAGGTTGTCGCAACCCTAACCGGTGACGGACGTATTGATGCAGTACGGCGGGCACACGGAGCAACCCTCAACGTTGTGCAGTGCTCGGGATCAATGACCTGGCTTGCCAAGGAGATGGAAGAGAAATACGGCATTCCCTATATCCGGGTCTCCTATTTCGGTATTGAAGATATGTCGAAATCGCTCTACGATGTAGCAAAATATTTTCCCGACCGTCCGGACATTATGGAGGCGGCAAAACAGGTTGTCAGTGAGGAGGTGAAAACGCTCTACCCTTCACTGCAGAAGTTCAAAAAGGCGTTAACGGGCAAAAAAGCGGCCATCTATGTCGGTGGTGCATTCAAAACATTCTCGCTCATCAAGGCCTTGCGTTCAATCGGCATGTCGGTCGTTCTTGCCGGTTCACAGACTGGAGACAAGAACGATTATGCACGACTGAAAGAGATGTGCGATGAAGGAACGGTGATTGTGGACGACTCCAATCCCGTCGAGCTTTCGAAATTTATTCTTGAAAAAGAGGCCGATCTGCTTATCGGCGGGGTCAAGGAGCGCCCGATAGCTTTCAAACTCGGCATCGGCTTCTGCGATCATAACCACGAGAGGAAGATCCCTCTGGCCGGATTTGAGGGCATGTATAATTTTGCACTGGAGGTCTATCAATCGGTCATGAGCCCGGTATGGCAGTTTGCTCCACGAAAAGGAGGTACCCTATGAAACACGCAAAAACAGCAACACAGAATGCCTGCAAACTCTGCAACCCGCTTGGCGCATGCCTTGCCTTCCGGGGCATAGAGAATTGCGTACCGTTCCTGCACGGTTCACAGGGGTGTGCCACCTATATACGGCGGTACCTGATCAGCCATTACAAAGAGCCGATCGATATTGCCTCATCGAACTTTCATGAAGAAACCGCCGTCTTCGGCGGCAGCCATAACCTGAAAATCGGACTGAAAAACGTCTCTGATCAGTACAAACCAGAGGTTATCGGGGTGGCAACCACCTGCCTGAGCGAAACCATCGGCGATGATGTGCCCGGAATTTTGCGGGAATATAAAAAGGAGTTCAAAAACGGCACACCAATGCCGATACTGATTCACGCCTCAACGCCGAGCTACCAGGGCAGTCACATTGACGGTTTTCATGCCGCAGTCAGGGCGACCGTCAAAACGCTGGCCGAGAAGGGCGAAGAGCAGAGCCTGATCAACCTCTTTCCGAACATGGTCTCGCCAGCCGACCTGCGCTATCTCAAGGAGATCTTCGCTGATTTCAAAGCTCCGGTGATGTTGCTGCCCGACTATTCCCAGACCATGGATGGCGGCCCCTGGGGCGAGTATCATCGCATACCGCCTGGCGGTACTCCGGCAAGCGCTATTGTATCGGCAGGAAGCGCAGCGGCAAGCATTGAGTTCGGTTCAACCCTTGAAGCATCGAAATCGGCTGCCGGCTATCTCGAAGAGGCTTTTGATGTGCCAAGATATCATCTCTCCCTGCCCATCGGCATCAAGGAGAGCGACAAATTTTTCAGCCTGCTTGAAACACTGACCGGCAAGGCTCGGCCCGATAAATATGAAGATGAACGACGCAGGCTGATTGACGCCTATGCCGACGGCCATAAATATGTCTTTGAAAAAAAGGTAATTCTCTACGGTGAAGAGGACCTTGTGGTTGCCATGACCGCATTTCTCACTGAGATCGGTATGACGCCCCTCCTCTGTGCTTCGGGAGGAAAAAGTGGTCTTCTGAAAAAAAGGATCAGGGAGCTGATCCCCACAATGGATGAACTCGGTATCAAGGTACGTGAAGGGGTTGACTTTGTCGATATCGAGGATGAAGCCAAAATACTGAAACCCGATTTTCTTATCGGCAACAGCAAGGGCTATACCATGTCAAGAAAAAACAACATCCCCTTGCTTCGGCTCGGTTTCCCCATTCACGACCGTTTCGGAGGCCAGAGAATGCACCATCTTGGGTACAGGGGAACCCAGGAACTCTTTGACCGGATCGTCAACACCGTTATCGAAGAGCGGCAGAATGCTTCATCAATCGGTTACACTTATATGTAAAGGGAGGAAACCATGACACTGAAATTAGCAAACCACCCCTGTTTCAACGATGCGTCGCGCCACAAATTCGGGCGTATCCACCTCCCCGTTGCACCGAAATGCAATATCCAGTGCAACTACTGCAACAGGAAATTCGACTGTATGAACGAAAACCGTCCTGGAGTGACGAGCAAGATCCTCTCGCCAAGCCAGGCCATGCACTATCTTGATCAGGCAATGATCCTCTCACCGAACATTGCCGTTGTGGGCATTGCCGGTCCGGGAGATCCCTTCGCCAATCCGGATGAGACAATGGAAACCCTTCGGCTGGTTCGGGCAAAATATCCCGAAATGCTGCTCTGCGTGGCAACCAATGGTCTCGATCTGGCGCCATATATCGATGAGCTTGCTGAACTGCAGGTAAGCCATGTCACCATTACCATCAATGCTATTGACCCGGTTATCGGATCGGAAATCTACGCATGGGTACGGCACAACAAAAAAATGTACCGCGACCTTGATGCGGCAAAACTGCTGATCGACAAACAGCTTGAAGCCCTGAAAAAGCTCAAGGCGGCAGGAATCACCGCCAAAGTGAACTCCATTATTATTCCGGGTATTAACGATAACCATGTCATTGAGGTCGCACGGAAAGTGGCTGAACTGGGCGCCGATATCCTGAACTGCATGCCCTATTACAGCACGACTGAAACCGTATTTGAAAATATTGCCGAACCATCTCTGGATATGGTCAGCGAAATTCAGAGTGCGACAAGCGAATATCTGCCACAGATGAAACACTGCGCCCGCTGCCGCGCCGATGCAGTCGGCATTATCGGCGAAATCAACAGTGAAGAAATTATGCAGAAACTTGCAGAAGCTGCTGCACTGCCTAAAAATCCCGATGAGATACGCCCCTATATCGCCGTCAGCAGTATAGAGGGGGTACTGATCAACCAGCACCTTGGCGAAGCGGATCGCTTTCTCATCTATGGCATGGACGATACCGGAACATGCGTACTTGTCGATTCAAGAACCGCTCCTCCTCCCGGCGGCGGTCAGGAGCGGTGGGCAGCACTGGCCGATACCCTGAAAGACTGCCGGTCGCTGCTTGTCAACGGAGCAGGCGACTCCCCGACAAAAGTGATGAAGGCCAACGGGATTGAGGTCATGGTTCTTGAGGGGGTCATTGAGGAGGCAATCTACGGCCTCTTTAACGGTCAGGATCTGAAACACCTGATGAAAAGCAGCCAGATCCATGCCTGCGGATCAAGCTGCAGCGGCACCGGCGGAGGATGCGGATAAACCACTAACCACTGACCACTGACCACTGACATAAAATTTTTAACATTCAAGAAAAACAATCATGGACAAACCAAAACATCACATTCTTGTCTGCGCAAGCTTCCGGGCACAGGGAACACCTCAGGGAATCTGTCACAAAAAAGAGTCGCTCAGCCTGATTCCCTATATCGAAAGCGAACTCTCCGACCGCGGCATGACCGACGTCGCTGTCTCGGCAACCGGGTGCCTCAACCTCTGCGAAAAAGGGCCGGTTTTGGTAGTCTATCCTGAAAATTTCTGGTACGGCGAAGTTGACGGCGAGGAGAAAATCGACGAAATCCTCGACGCTCTTGAAGAGGGGGAAGCCTGCGAAGCACACCTGATAAGCTGATTCATTGTGGTTGTGCTATCTTTTAGCTTCAAAAGATAGCACGACACATTTTATTGGTCAGTTTCCTGCGACTACAGCAGACTGGTTTGTCGCTGTAGAACTTGCAACACTGTTACCATTTTTTGAAGCATCCTGATTACCGGCGGCGCCGACGCTTCCTTTGAGTGATGTTGAGCACCCTGCCAGAGCTACCAGCATCACCATTAATACGGTATAGATTTTCATAATTTCGGAAGCTCCCGTACCGTTCACCTTGGCATATTTTTGTGTTTTCGAGAAATAAGTATGTAAATTGAAACTGGCATATTCAATCTGCATACTTACGACAATGAAATATCTGAAGCGCTTGATAACAACCGAGGTCGAGAACGGGCTGAAGAATTCCCCGGTCACCGCAGTTATCGGGCCAAGACAATGTGGAAAATCAACACTGACACGCCATCTTCTGACCTACAATCGTCCATTTCTCTACCTCGATCTTGAAAAGCCCTCCGACCTGCGAAAACTCGAAGAGCCGGAATGGTTTTTTATCTCGCAAAAGGAAAAGCTGATCTGCATTGATGAAGTACAACGAAAACCCGATCTCTTTCCCCTTATCCGCAGCATGGTGGATGATTGGGGTGAAAATGGCCACTTTCTTGTTCTCGGTTCAGCCTCCCGTGACCTTCTCAGGCAGAGTTCGGAATCACTTGCCGGACGCATTACCTACAAGCAGTTGACCCCTTTTTTGTGGGAGGAGGTTAACGATCATGTCTCATACGAGCACTATCTCACCGTTGGCGGCTTCCCGCGAAGTCTGCTGCAAAAGATCCCGGAAGTTTCATATCAGTGGCGGGAAGATTTTATTGCAACCTTCCTTGAGCGCGATCTACTGCAATGGAGCGGTTTTTCACCACAGACCATGCGACGATTGTGGCTGATGCTGGCCCATAACAACGGACAGACCGTGAACCTCTCGACAATCGGTGGTTCTCTCGGAATCAGCCACACCACCGTGCGGAACTACCTTGATTTGCTGCAGGAGACCTTTATGGTGCACATCCTGCCGCCGTTCATCTCCAATACCGGCAAGCGCCTGATCAAAACACCCAAAGTCTATATTGCTGACACCGGCATTATTTCTGCGCTGCTTGGATTGTGCGATTTCAATCAACTTGCAGGCCATCCGGTTTTCGGTTCATTATGGGAGAGCACGGTGATTACCAATCTCAAAGGGATATTTCCGCGTGCAGAACTCTCATTTTACAGAACCTCCAACGGAACAGAAATCGACATCCTGTTCCAGCTTTCAGGAAGCCTGCTTGCCATTGAGTGCAAGGCATCCGCAGCGCCAACACTTTCAAGAGGGAATTATTCTGCAATAGAGGACATTGCACCCTTACATACATTCATTGTCGCCCCGATTTCACAGAGCTACCCGCTCAAACAGGGATTCTCCGTTGTGACGCTCACTGATCTTTTCAAGGAAATACGGAAGTACATCAAAAGCACCTGAATACGCAATGTTTGAGAATTCTTGACCATTCGGGTCACCAACGTCCTCAGGGTTTCCGTCAGCATATCATCAACGAAGGGCGCCTTCCCGATGGCTACAGAAAACGGAATGATAGGCAAGGCTTTTTAGCTCACTCCACAACGCACGACATGGATATTTGAAGATAGAGAGAGAGCCCCGTATCTTGACAATGGAGGAGGACGCAAACGTGCACTCCTATAACGTTAAACCGGGAGAACAAGCGATGCAAAACGCTCAATCAGAATTGCTGGAGGCTGCCAGAAAGAAGTTTTCGAGATTCAGGGGACTTCGCGCAGAGTATGGAGAGGAGCAGGCCTGGGAAACGATGCTCATAGGGTTTCCCGAGTTGCAGAAGCAGCGCATGGGGCCGCTGCTTGCACTGCCAACCCTCATCGAAGGGTTCCGCCAGTCCATCCCCATATTCAATACAATCGGCATGGAGATGGAGGCCGTAGACATCTCAAACAGAGGTATCGACGCCGCCCTCGAAATACAGAAAGTCTGCCCCTACCTGGAGGTATGCAAAGAATTCGGCTTCGATATACCCTGCCATGTCATCTGCGAACTCGATATGGATGCGACCCGCAGGGCTTTCCCGGAGATGAAAGGCGAAATTCTCTCTCGTCAGGCTCTCGGCAGCCCCGTCTGCATCTTCAAATATGAACGCCCGGCAAAACAGAAAGCAGATGCAGAATAATCAAGAAAAAAAGATCGAAGCCGTAACAAAAATGGCGCTGCAGTTCCTTGCTGAAGCAATCGGGCAATGCCCTGCAGGATTGGAACGCAGCACGAACCCGGATATCGTCTTTGCGGTAGTTGGCTTCCAGTACGGTGCCGTGCAAAGCGCCGCCTACGTTGCCGGTCTCGGCGAGGATGCCTCTGCCGGTATCACAGCAGATGTCCTCGGCAGAATCAACGGCATGGACAAAGAGAGTCTATCGAAATTCCTTGCCCTGATGCCGACACTTGCCGAAAAAGAGTATCCCCCGATCGGTATCGGCGGCAACTCCATTATCGGTTTTTTCAATTCCATCACTGACGCGGAAAAGTTGGAGAAGAGCGTTTCACTGCGGGAAATCCTCCGCCAGATCGAAGAGATGTAAATCCTGAATCAAGAGATCCTCCGCTCTCCCCTAACTTCTGTGCAGGGATCTCTTCCGTGACCTCACAGCAAAAGGGAGTGAGTAAATTCATGAAGGCTGATCATCCTCTTTGCTGATAGCATTACTCTCAACGTGCCGATTCCAGCGCTGCAATCCGGGATTCAAGGGGCGGGTGGCTGCTGAAAAGCGCCATCATGCCACCGCCGGCAATCCCGCTGGCTGCCATCTCCTTCGGTAACTGACCGGCATCGAGGTTCCCCAAGGCACGCAGGGCGTCAATCATCGGACGCCGGTCACCCATCAGTGCAGCAGCTCCCGCATCGGCCCGGTATTCCCGCTTGCGTGAAAAGAACATGACAACAATGCTGGCCAGAATACCGAAGAGGATTTCACATGCAATACTGCTGATCCAATAGCCAATGCCCGGACTGCCCGACTCATCTTCGTCCCTGCGAAGAAAGCTGTCCACCGCATAGGCAATGATACGCGACAGAAAAATCACGAAAGTATTGAGCACTCCCTGTATCAGCGTCAGGGTCACCATGTCGCCGTTGTTGATGTGGGAAACCTCGTGAGCCAATACGGCTTCCACCTGTTTGCGATCCATGCTGTGCAACAGTCCGGTCGAGACCGCCACCAGCGATCTGGACTTGCTTGGGCCTGTGGCAAAGGCATTGGGAGCGCCATCATAAATGGCCACCTCGGGCATTGCGAAACCGGCTTTTGTGGAAAGTCTTCTCACGGTCTCCACAAGCCATACCTCCTCCTGGCTGGAAGGCTGTTTGATAACCTGTGCGCCAGTGCTCCATTTCGCCATGGTTTTGGACATCAGGAGCGAAATAAAGGAGCCACCAAAGCCAATCAGGGCAGCAAATACCAGCAGCATACCCATATTTAATCCATTGCTGGTCAAAAAGCGGTCAACACCCAGAATACGGGCACTGATCGACAGCACCAGCATCACGGCAAAGTTTGTCAACAAAAAAAGAATCACCCGTTTCATACAAATCCTCCTGCGTATATGTTATAATTTTCGATTAATGCATGCATCATTTACAAACCTGAACAGCTCTTCCCGCGTTATCGACCCAAGCCCGGCTCCCCTGTTTGATAGCCCGAATCATCACATGATAGCCAGGTTCACAATGCGTCCAGTCTCGCTCGTCGTGGCATTGACCTCTCCTTTATCAGGTTTTCATAGTGGAGATACCCTTGCCAATATACGAAACAGGGCAACTTTTTTTTATTTCCGGATCAGCATCTCCAGCTCATCCATTGCAACGTTTCCCGACAACCATCTCTCCTCAATCCGAAAGCTGATCAACACGATCCCGTATGGATATCATCCCGCACCTGGCGGCAATACCGAACATCAACCCCTCAAAATCAAAAGCAATACCTGCAGAAAAAGAGCAGAACAGAGTGTCAAACCAGCTCAATAAAAACCATCAAAAAGCTGAAAAAGCCATATTTAGAGAGAATAAACAATTGTTATATAGTTTAAATTCAATAAGATAGCTGTACATTACGGTTAGTGGTACGGTTTACTATAAATCACTAACCAAACACCGGATATCATGAAAAAACTGATCCTCCTCCGGCTGGTACCGGTTCTTGTTTCTGTTTTTCTTTTCTCTTTACTCTTTGCCAAACCTTTCCACCAGCCAGTTGATCCCCTGATCAGGTCAACTGCTGATCATTCAAAATTCCAGGAGCTGAAAAAGGAGTTCAAAAGCGGGCCCGAGGTAACGGAAGCCTGCCTGAAATGCCATACTGAAGCCGCCAAACAGATTCATCGAACCAAACACTGGACATGGGAAGTTCCCATGACAGATGGAAAAATGCTCGGAAAGCAGCACGTCGTCAACAATTTCTGTATTTCTGTTGGGGGTAACGAACCGAGATGTACATCATGCCACATCGGCTACAACTGGAAAGACAAGCAGTTCGATTTCACCAGCGAAAAAAACGTTGACTGTATTGTCTGCCACGACGGAACAGGCACCTACAAAAAGCTCCCTGCCGGAGCAGGACATCCTGCCTATACCAGCACCACTTTTGAAAACAAGCTCTATCCTAAAGTCGATCTCTCTCACATTGCCCAGCATGTGCAAAATCCCGACCGTCACAATTGCGGCGTCTGCCATTTCGAAGGCGGCGGAGCCGATGCGGTAAAGCATGGCGACCTCGATAACTCACTGATCAAACCCGACAAAAGCGTCGATGTGCATATGGCAACCGGCAAGGGTGAGCTCGACATGACCTGCATCGACTGCCACAAAACCAAAGGACACCAGGTGCCGGGCAGCCGTTACGAACCTACGGCACGCGATATGCATGGTTTCGACTATCCCCTTCCCGATGACTACCCAACAACATGCATCTCCTGTCACGGTTTGAAACCGCATAAAAAGCTGAAAAAACTCAATGATCATATCGACAAGGTCGCCTGTCAAACCTGCCATATACCAACTATCGCAAAAAAAAGAGCGACAAAAATGTGGTGGGACTGGTCTCAAGCAGGCAAATTCGATAAAGAGGGAAAAGAGATTACCCGTGTGGACGCTTCCGGCATACCTCTCTATATCAGCAAAAAAGGGGAATTCAAATGGTCGAAAAATATTGAACCCGAATACCGTTGGTTCAATGGCAAAATGAATTACGTAACATTCCTGACAAAAATCAACGATTCGACCGTTGTCGCCATCAATCATCCTGATGGCCATCCGGGCGACACCCTTTCGAGAATCTGGCCATTCAAGGTTCACCGGGGAAAACAGCCCTACGATCCGGTGCTGAAACAATTTGTAAAACCACTGCTGTACGGAGAGAAAGGGTCGGGAGCCTACTGGTCTGACTTCAACTGGGGTACGGCAATACAGAAAGGTATGGAGTATGCAAACCTCAAGTACAGCGGAACGTATGGCTTTGTTGAAACGGAGATGTCCTGGCCCATTTCGCACATGGTATCTCCCAAAGAGGATGCAATGAGTTGCGCTGAATGCCATTCCCGGAACGGAAGGCTTGAAAAACTGGGTGGCTTCTACCTGCCGGGAAGAGATGCCAGCCCGTTTGTTGAAATTGCAGGCTTTGTTACCATTGCCGGCTCCCTTATCGGAGTGTTGATTCACGCCTTCATGAGATATGTTTCCCATAAAAAAACCAAGTCGGAAGGTGCATCATGAAAAAAATCTACCTTTATGCAAGATTTCAACGTTTCTGGCACTGGATGCAGGCGTTCATCATCTTCTCGCTCCTGATTACCGGTCTCGAAGTGCATGGACTCTTTAACCTCATGGGATACGAAACCGCATTCCACGTGCACAACCTCTTTGCCTGGGGCCTTGCAAGCTTTATCCTCCTGGCATTTTTCTGGTACATCACAACAGGTGATTTCCGCCAGTATCTGACCGAAGGAAACCTGCTTGAAAAAATAATGATGCAGGCTCGCTACTATCTGATCGGGATCTTCAAAAACGAACCGCATCCGTTCAAAAAAAATGAAATTTCACGGCTCAATCCGCTGCAGCGCATTACCTATCTGATGCTGACGCTCGTAGGATTACCGCTGCAGATCATTTTCGGGTTTGCCTACTACTACTTCAACGAACTTGTTGCAGCAGGCATGAACCCCGGCTGGATAGAGCCTATTGCCCTTATTCATACCTTTCTGGCATACATGCTTGTCGGGTTTGTCATCATGCATATCTATATGACCACAACAGGCCATACCCCGACATCCAACATCAAGGCAATGATCACGGGTTGGGAAGAAGTTGAAGAATGAAACAGCAGCCACGATTAATCATGCAAAGAAACCTGTAACGGAGGAGCTCCATGAAAAAAGTTATTTCAATTCTGGCCACAGCAGGCATAATCATTGCCAGCGCCATTCTCCAACCGGTATATGCTGCCGGGTTTGATCTGAAACTCCCGAATTTGTCAGGGATTATCCTTAATGGCGGAAATGAGGAGGAGACAACTGCTGATTCCGCTCCAAAGGGCTCTGGCGGAGAATCCGAAGGCCCTGCACCTAATTCCGGTGACGGTATCGCCGACGGAAGCGGCATGAGCGCTCCCAATGGGCCAAAAAAGTAACGTAACGCTCTCTGCGATTGCGTCAACTTCTGCAGATCACCATGAGTGAAAATGTTCCCCGTTCAGTTCAGTAACCATCACTGTCCTGAACGGGTGATAAATTCCTGCTCTCAGATGTATTTCACCAACAAATGTATTACACCAACAAAAACTACCCACCAGCTCTCCACGCAAGAATATAACCGCGTTTGCGCCTGTTGCCCGAGAGGGTTTCAGGGCAAGTTAAATCCAATGGTATCAAATACATCAAAAAGATAGACCCCGCGTCGCTGCTGAATGACATCAAAAATCTGACGGAGCCTGGCGATTGTTACCAAGCCTGTCTCGTTCCGGTTTATCCTTAAAAGTCGCGACATTCCATTGCACACCCTCAGAATCGTCGCTTATACCATCATACCCCTTAATGGCCTGCCGAAAACTCCCATAATCGTTTTAAATACGTCAGTTAAAAGACTTATTGAATAGTATGTATGCATGATCCTGATGCGTTCTTCACGATGAAGAAGCCTTATGTCCGGTAATAACGGCTCAACTCCCCCATTGCCTTACGGGTAAATGCATCGACATCCGAACCAGAAATCAGATCGATAATTTCAGACCATTGAATGACAGGGATCTCTTCAAGAGAAGAGGAGACATTGAGAACAGCGTTCACAAGCTTGCGATTCTGAAACCCTGGTATAAGCAGTTGCCATAACTCACTGATAAGCCGTTGCGTCTGGAACTGCTTGTATTCGACATCGGCCTTACATCCTTCGGCAGATTCAACTTTCGCCTCGATAACGAGCATCGATTCCGGAGAAATCAGCAGGATATCCGGTTTGGCGTTAAATGCCCATTTGACTTTTATCAACTCCTTCAACCCGGCTTCCTCCAAAGCTTTTTCGCTCCAGTGATTCGGATTCCAGAGCTTTTTGGATGAAGTCCAGAACAGATCATGCTTGTCGAGAACGTCTGCCGAAATGCTGTATTTCTGGAAAATCAATTCGAGCACAGCCCTTCTGCGGTTGTGCGTTTCCGGTGAATAGGCAACAGGATCTCCCAAATCACGCCAATAGTCACGAAGCGCAGCAGCTTCAACATAAACCTCAAGCTCGTCCGGATTCAAATGAACATTGCATTTTTTACTCACGAGTTCTGCAAACCCCTGCCGAACATGCTTAGACATCAGGAGAGCATGGCTGAGCAAAAAGCAAAAGAAACGCTCCTCCCTGTTAACCTCGGAATACGATTTTTCGCTGAACATAATGTTTGAAAAGTTAAGGTTTAATGATTTGTGAGCCCCTCTCGTTCCTGTATGCTTCTCGCAACATAAGGAATTACTTCTTTGTTTCTCTCGAAGAGATTCCTTTTTCAATACGCAGCACACCGTCGTCATGGAAGTGCAACGCATCTCACTTGATTCAAACAGGATCTTTCGTCGCCAACAAATATCCTCAAAACAGTGACCGTCTTTGCCAATACTGCCGGTGGAATGACAAGCTCGTCAGGGTCAATATGTTGAATAGTGACGAGAAGTGGATATACATTCACGTTGAAGTACAGGGTACAAAGCAAGCTGAGTTTGCCAAACGTATGTTTGTCTACAACTACCGGATTTTCGACCGATATGACCGGCCTGTCGCCAGTCTGGCCGTGCTGGCGGATACACACAAGCAGTGGAAACCAACCTCTTAGGGACTTGGTGTATACCGTAATCCCGTTTATCTTGTCTTCAAAAAGCAACCCATCATCCAGAGAACTTGCACATGAAGCCATCTACACTGAATCGCAACAACATAGCACCTGAAGTCGCAGAACTGATTGTTCGTCTGGTTTCCTCAATACCATGGCCAGCACGACGCCAAGCTATGGGAGATGTGGTGCTGACGATATTGAACGGTAAGCCTCGAGTAGCTGAAGATGAATTTGGCTGGAATCGTTCATCGGTAGCATTAGGCATCAAGGAATTTGAGAGTGGCATTGCCTGTATTAATGATTTGTCGGAACGACACAAACCAAAATTTGAAGAGAAAAATCCGAAGTTGCTCGAATCCATTCGAAAAATAATGGAGCCATGCAGTCAAGCAGAACCCCGTTTACGAACAACCTTGCTCTATACGAACATGACAGCTCAAGCCGTTTATAATGCCCTTGTTGCCGAAGGATGGCCAGAAGAATCTTTGCCCGCGGTTCGTACACTCTCAAATATTTTGAATCGTCAAAACTACCGTCTACGTACCGTTCAGAAAACCAAAGTCGAAAAAAAACAGCAGAAACAGATGCCATCTTCGACAATGTCAGGCAAATGAATACGCAGGCAGATGCTGATCCTGAATTCGTAAAGCCGGATCGGATGGATAGTCGACAATCCTTTTTTCAGGCGGATGAGGGTCTGTATACTCTTGCTTACAATATCTCTAAGTGCCATATAAATGAGTTGATTTTCTCTGCTCTATGTCGTAAATTGACAACATGAAAAAGTTACAAGAGACATTGCTCTTCAAGATGAGCAGCCGCATCAGGCGCAAGCGCAATGACGTTCTTGTGCGACAAGATTTTCTTGATCTTGGAGGCTATGATCAGGTTGGCCGCTGCCTGCTTCGGTTGGTTAAAGAGGGAACACTTATCAAAATTGGCCAAGGCATTTATGTGCGTGCGACTCTCTCACCGATTGATGCCCGTCCCTCCTTGCCCAAAAGCCTTAACAGTCTGGTACTGGAGGCACTGAAGAAGCTGGATATTCCTACAGGCCCAACAGCAATGGAAATCAAGTACAATGCGGGCAACACGACTCAGGTTCCAACAGGTCGCGTGATCGGTGTGCGAAAACGTGTTCGTCGCCGTATTGGATTCAGCGGGTATAGCATGAGGTTTGAACATGCCGATTAATCAAGTTCTACCAACAAAAACGGCCATTGAACGTGCTGCTGGTATACTCGTTACAACTGACGAAGCCTTTATTGAGAAAGATTGGCATGTGGTTCGAGCGCTTACATTGCTATAACGGTCTTCACATCCAAGGGTTACAATTGGCTTTTGGCGGTGGAACATCGTTAGCAAAAGCAGGACTTATCAAGCGCTTTTCTGAAGATGTTGATTTTAAAGCCACCATAACCCCTGCCGGGCACAAGCATTATCGTGAAACTCGCAAGAAAATAATTGCTGCTTTTGAAGATGGAGGATTGGTTCTGGTCGCCGAACCGATGGTACGCGATGGAAGCAGATTCTTTTCACTTGAACTGGATTATGGTGCAACATTTATGCGGAACCAACGATTGAGAACACATATCCGTGTTGAGGTGCGTTTTGTAGCGCCAGCTCTGCCAGATCTCCTCACGAGCCTGCTGCAATACCGTTTCGTTGGTGGTGTTCTCCCATTTTACCAACTCCTCAATAATACGAAAGAGCCGTTGACGCTCTTTTTCCTGTTTCTTTTCAGTGGGAAAAATATCGGGGTGGGCTGAAGGGTCGTCCACCATCTGGGCAAAAATCACCGCCCGTGCCGCGGCCAGAGGTCGCCGTGCCCACCACAAATGAAGTGTCGAGGGGTGACCATGGCGAATGGATTTTTCACGAGCACTGGCAATATTGATCGCTTCAAGCGGCAGGGCAACTTCTATGAGTTTTTTCTTGTAGATCATGCTTCCAATATCGCTTTCGAGAGCGAGTAAAACTGTTTCAAATAGCCATTGGCATCAGATTGAAGATACTCTTTGCGAAGCCAGCTCACTATGACAGGGTCAGGCTCTTCACCAAGAATATCAATCAGATCCCGTGCATGTTGATGCCGTCGGTCGATCAGGCGGGAGCAATCGAGGCCGAGATAGCCAATCAGAAAGAGTGACTTTTCTTTATCGACCGGAGTGGGGTTGATGCTGCCATCAAGCAGATAACTGAAGAGTGACGAGGTTTCCGGGTTATGGGGAGAGGAAAAACGTGCAGCATCCCACTCGTACCCTGGGTTTCTTTGCCGATTATCCTTGTAGTGGCCGCAGTGTTTTGCGTTGCCGCCGTTGCAGGAGAGCGCCAGATTGGTATAGTCGTAGGTTCGAGCCTCATTTCTCTTGCGTGGCTCAAGATGTTCGATATGACCATCGCTGTCCGTAACCGGATGTTCACAGTAGCAGCAAAGCCCTTGTTGCTCCATGCGCAGAGTGGCATCCAGAACGTTATGGCACTCACTGCCCATAAATTCACTCCATGGCTGATTTATCGATTGCCGTTCGAGGCAATCCGGTGGCGCATTGCGTTGAATGGTTCTCATCGCTGACCAAGTATCTTTATCTGTTTGATACGAAGGTCGGCGCGAAGAAGATCGGGGTCGCTTGTGCCTAATGCTGCTTCAAGTTCGTTGCGCAAGTTGGTTGCCTCATCAGTGCCATGCTGGCGCTGTTCTATCAATTGCAGATAGGCTCGCAGTTTTGTAACGGTATCAATGTTTCCGGGCCGTGAATCAGCGCCAAACACCTCAGCCAGAACGCGTGAGTTGTCCGCCCCGTAGGTACCTACATCTTCCGGGATCTGCTCAAACTGATGGTCGGCGCCAAGCAGTTTGATATGTTCGCGGCGTACTGTGGTGAGCACCGCCGGGCTGTGTGTTGAAACAATGAGCTGGGTGTTAGGAAATGCTGCCCGAAGAGCAGGAATGACCTTTTGCTGCCAGCGAGGATGAAGATGCAGCTCAATCTCGTCAATAAGCAGAATACCCGGTGCTTCAAGCGGGTTTGGCCAGTTCGGATTGGCTTGAGCAAGCCGACGGGCAAAGTCGAGCACCAAGGCAAGCAGGTTGCGGTAGCCGTCACTCAGTTGCGCCAACTCGAATGGACGCAAAGTGCCATCTAATTGACGAATTTCAACCATTAGCCGTGGCTGACTGCCATCAAAATAGACTCGTTCCAGTCCTTCGATGGTGAGTTTCAATGCCTGACGCACTGCACGCAAATCCGCAAACTCCTTGCTATCGCCATTCTGGACGTTTACATTGGCACGGAGCTCCGCGTTCTCGCGCAGGTAGAACCACTGGCACATCGCCGTAAAATTGGCACCCGCATCAAGTGCGCTAACGAATGCCTTATCTCTGGCAAGGTCGAGCTTGAAAATATCTCCAAGCTCAGGCATACCACCCATCCTTCTTGTTGCACGGTAGTAGGCCACAACGGGCAAAGGAATAAGCGCTTGAGGACTTTTACGAATTTCCTCCCAAAGGTGCGTTATATATCGGTGAAGTTCGGATACTCTTTCTGATGTACTGGTATCGTATGAGAAAATTGTCGGTGGTCGATAGGTAATATGTTCTGTCCACTCCAGCACGGACTCTTCGTTAAGAAGTGTTTTGAACGAATTTTCATCGATATAATAGTAATCTGATGCCATTGCGCGAACCTGTACAAAAGACTTTCGGCCAAGAAGAGGGTCTTTCTCTAAAGGGTCAAGGTAAATATCGGTAAGCAAGAGTGCTGCACCCTGCATCTTTCGCTGACTCTTGCCTCCCCCACCATTTGCGGCTACAATTTCATACAGTGCAATAGCAATAGCATCAAGAATGCTGCTTTTGCCTGCGCCATTTGCGCCAACAAAGACATTGATATCAGGATGGAGCTTCACAGCAAGCGATTCAAAGCAGCGAAACCAGGTGATGTCGATTTGAGCAAGCTTCATTTCCTAACTCGATTCCCCGACCGTGGTCGGATTAAGTTTACCTTCGATATATCCAACGAACCTTAGGGCTTGTCCATAAAGTTCGTAAATCTCAATTCTCTCAACAGCGTTGCGAGTTTTTTATCACCCCGACAAATTACCACATTTTGTGCCAGTTTCTGTTCCTGCTCACGGGCAATTCAAACAGATTCATGATGGAAGCTCTCCTTTGGCAAGGAGGTAGGTAAAGATATAATTGACGCTACAGACCCCAAAATCGGGTTCACGATTGAAGGGTCTTTTAATGTAATGCACCTTGTGTGTTTCGGTATCAAGAAACTCGACAATAGCGAGAATAAAGTCGTCAGGCTTGTTGAGCGAGTAGAGAATTTCGTTGCGGGTAACGGTGATGGTCGGAGCGCCTGAAACACGCCCCTTCACTTCAATGAAACGCAGTTTGCCTGTACCGGGAATGCGGCTTTCAATGTCGTAGCCAAGCTTTTCAAGTTCCCGATCAGTTGGGTCAAAGCCGAGAGTACGCTCGATCTCCATGATGATTGCCCTGGCACGAGCTGCGCTGGCCAGTGTGTCGGTCGGGGTGCTGGCCACGGGTTCGGAGTGGCCCGTCATGGCGTGAATGAGGCCAATCGGCACTACCAACATGCCACCAAGCACAACGGGAGGCAGTGGTGAAAGCTGGGCTTCAAGTCGTAGATCTTCGAGCCGTTTTTGCAATCGTCCTTGCAACAGGTCGGCACGTTTTCGCGCTTCGCCGGAGTTGAGTCGGGCATTGGGTTTTCCTGAACGCTCTTGCAGCTTCAGCTCTTCGGAGCGGTGATCCCAGTAGGTAATCTCCTTGGTCAGACGATCTTTTGCGTTGGCTTTGTTCCGGAGTCGCGTTCATCAACCAGCACCGTGCCTCGTTTCAGCAGATCGCGATGGCGCTCCAACGTCAAATCGATAACCGAGTCAAGCAGCGGATGACCGGGACAGAGAAAGGCGGCCAGCGGTTCTCCCTGAGGTGCAACCAGGGTTTTCTCGAAGGCGATGCGCTCGTAGCGCGTCAGTACAGGTTCACCGATGCCGATGAGACGGTCACGATTCCTGATTGGTGCGGGAACGTGGGTGATCTCGAATCGACGGGGTTCACGTTGCCGGGCATTGCCGCCAAGGAGTTTAAATGCTTCCAGGAAAAATGATTCGACATAATGTGGCTGCAACCGGCGAGCATCGGCACGTTCCATATCAGCACGGATGCGCTGCACGTTGGTTGAATCCATAGCGTCATGAACCAGCATCCTCTCTTCGAGCAGTGCTTGCAGGTGGCTGCTGTCGAGTGCGGTATCAAGTACTGTTGTGAGAAATGCTTTGGTTTCGGGTTTTTCGCCATAACGGATTAGTAAAGCTAAAATGTAGCTGGTATCGATAAAAAATTATTTTTTCATCGCTTTTCTGTTCCGTATAAGTAATGATCATGTTGAGAGGCCAAATCAGAAACTCCTAAATCCATTGCTTTTTCTGAAAGTCGCTGCAGAACATTCTTTTTGGGCTCAGCTCTTTGTTGCTGTGGACTCTCAATTTTAATCAAATACCTGTGATTCGGTAATAAGTCAACCTCTCCTTCGGGCAGAAGAACATGACCGTCATAGGTTGCATACAGCTTGTGCACCATAATGTCATTCCTCTTTTAAATTATAGATAGCTCTCAACAATGCCTGCTTTTTATTGAAGCAAAACTTTGTTCGAACAACTGTTTGCCCGCTCTGCCTCAGCAAGGCGCTCTTCAGCTTCATTAATTTCAGCAAGCCTAAGGCGGTAGTTACGCTCAAGATTCATCCAAAAATCAGCAGCGATACCAACTATCCGTTCAAGCTGTAACGCCGTTTCAGGTGTAAGCTGAGCTGAGCCTTGAATAATATCATTTATGCTCTGTTCCGGCCTACCCATGCGATCAGCCAACTCCTCCAGCGTTATCCCCGTAAACTCAAGATGTTCGGCAAGCGTAACACCTGGACAGGAAACCAGTTCACGCGCAACAGCAATATCCTCTCTTGTTTTATATGCACTCTTCATGTCAGTTCATATTATTGTAATTCCCATCGAATTGAAAACAGAATGTTTTGGCTTACCGGCTGTTTCATTCTCGCTTCTACATCCTCTAATAATAGATCTTTTTTGCCTTCAATCTGATCCTGCGCCTCAAAAAGGTGGCGCCGTTTTTCGTCGCGCTGCTTTTCAAGTTCCTTTACGTGGCGACGCTCCTTTACCTTGCTTTCAAGATCGGAGAGCTTTCTGGCTTCTGCCTTTCGGAGCCTGATTTCCGCATCAAGGTCTTTAATCTCCCGCTCAGGGCGGTTACCAGCTTGTCACCTTTCGAGTTTTTCTGAATGATTCTGGCAAGTCGGGCGAACTCCCTCAGTTCGTTCCGTTAGGCAAGAACAGCTTCCCGCTCTTCCTCCGTAAGTGGTTCTTCAGGTTCATCAAGAGGAGGTTCGCCGTTTTCCTGCCACTCTTCTCGCAGTTCGTCAAAGGTCTCGAAGTCAAGGGAAATGGTCTCATCATCACTATTCGGTGCCTGCCGGTCAAGCAGGGCGTCAAGCTTAACGGCAAGTCCATGCATTCGAAAAAATCAACGGCGCCGCTGATCAGCGGCTTTTTTATTTCCGCTGCAGCACGCTTTGTACTTTCTCCATCAACACCTGTATCGTGAATGGCTTGTACAAGAGCTCCCGACCATTCTCCGGAATACCATACAGTTCGATCACATCGCTTGCATAACCGGTCATATAGATCACCTTCACCTGCGGCAGCAATCGCAGCAGTTGCTCACTGAACTCCCAGCCGTTCATGCCCGGCATAATCACATCCGTAATCACCAGATCAGGCATCAACAGGCCCTTCGTCACCAGCCTGAGCGCCTCCTCTCCACTTGGTGCATCTGCTACCTCGTAGCCCTTCATATTGAGTGCCTGCACGGTGAACTTGCGCAGCAAGTCGTTGTCATCCACCACCAGCACTTTCTGTTGCAACACGGCAGGAACAGCCTCCACAGCCTTTGGCACGGCAGTCTCCTCATCAAGAAGGGGCAGCAGCACCCTGAAAGAGCAGCCATCACCTTCCGGGCAGGATACCACAATATTCCCTCTGTGCTGCCGCACGATACCGTACACCGTAGAGAGCCCAAGCCCGGTTCCTTTGCCAGGGCCCTTGGTAGTAAAAAACGGCTCGAAAATTCTCGGCATGTCCTCCGGCCTGATGCCACAACCGGTATCGGCAACCTCAAGCACAGCATACCGTCCCGGAGGAAGCCCATCCCTCTCTTCGCTCAACTTCTCGAATGAGGTTCTGAAGCACAACCTGCCTCCGGAAGGCATAGCGTCACGCGCATTCAGCGCAAGGTTCACCAAAACCTGCTCCAACTGTCCCGCATTGGCATGCAATGGCAGCAGGGAGGGAGCAAGCTCGAACTCCACCCTCACACCACTGCCCACGCTTTGGCGCAGCATCTCCCCAAACTCCTTGAGCATGGCGTTCAGTTCAACCTCCCCAAGCTCCAACGTCTGGGTGCGACTAAAGGCAAGCAACTGCCAGATCAGCTTCCGCGCACTGGTCGATGCCCGCTGGATTGCCCTGACCTCCTCCTGTTGACGCGCATTCCCAGCCAGCTCCATCTCAAGCATCTCCGCATACCCGAGCACTGGCGTGAGCAGGTTGTTCAGGTCATGCGCCACACCTCCGGCCAACCGTCCGATCGACTCGAGCTTCTGTGCCTGCTGCAGTTGTGCTTCCAGTTGGCTCCGCTCCTCCAGCGAGCGCTTGCGCTCTGTAATGTCCTGCACGGAGGCTATCGTGTATATCGGCACTCCGGCTGCGTCTTTCACGCACACCACATCCATCTGCACCGGAAAGCGCTGGCCATCCTTTCGACAGCGCTCGGTCTCGAAGCTGACCACCGGCACCTTCTGCAATTGCGCTATGCACGAAAGCACAAAGGGATGCACCTCTGCAGGGTAAAAATCCAGAATCCCCCGGTTCGCCACCTCTTCAGCCTCCATGCCATGCAGGGCTGCAAAGGCAGGATTACACGCCGTAATGGTATTCGTCGCCGGATCGCCCACCGCAAGTCCGTGTGCACAATAGCGGAAGGCATCTGCCCACAGGAGCAACTGCCGCTCCTCATCGCGCCGCGCGGTAATGTCGCGCGCCACAGCAAAGAGGGTTCCATCATCCGCAGGTGATGCATTCCACTCCAGCCAGCGATAACCGCCATCCTTTGCTCGATACCTGTTGACGAAATGTGCCGTCTTGCTACCCGCGAGCTGCAGCTCTACCTCCCTGAGAGTCGATTCCCGGTCGTCCGGATGGATCAGCTCCATATAGGGAATTGAGAGCAGTTCACTCTGGCTGTAGCCCAGCACCCCTTCCCACGAAGTACTCAGCCGCTTGAAATATCCATCCGTCGAAGCGATGCAGGCCATGTCCGGCATAGCCTCGAAGAGTGAACCGAGGTATGAACGCTCCTTCCGCAGCTCCGCCTCAAGCTGCTTGCAGTACGCCTGCAAAACCTCTGGGCTGTCCGGAAGCTTCTCCTTGTTATCAAGAGGAGCCATAATACTGTATCAAAAACAGTTGATGGAAAAAGAGCTGCAAGAAAAAGAACTTACCAAAATCGGTCAATACCGCAAAAGGAGAAAATAAAAGGGAATGGTTTCATTTTATCCTTTGCCTGTGATCATGTATCTTGCCGATGCAGGGGCATTTTCCTGAGAAAGACCAGAGGCAGCTCTGTATCCGCTCCCCTGCCCGGTCATGGAGTATTCTGACTGTTAACGGCAAAAGAGAAACCACTTCAGGAGGGGGGTCTGGATGAAATGCAATAAAGAGGCGATAGGTCTTGAGGGTTCCATCTGGTTTCAGAAGGCGGAAAACAGGTTTCTCGGCGGTGACCGGATTGCCCTGCTGGAAAAGATTGATGAGCTCGGTTCAATCAGCAGCGCAGCCAAAGCCGCAGGAATCAGCTATAAAACGGCTTGGCATCTGGTCAACTTGATGAACAACCTCTCTGAAAAACCTCTGGTTGACCGCATGACGGGAGGAAAAGGGGGAGGAGGCACTGTACTGACCCGGGAGGGGAAAAAAATTATCGAACAGTTCCGGGTTGTTCAGGAAGAGCATCGGAAATTTCTCCAGAATCTTGAAGGGCGCCTCGGCAATGCCCATCTTTTTTATCAATTTCTTAAACGGATATCCATGAAAATCAGTGCACGTAACGTTTTTGCAGGTACAGTGGAAAAAGTAACCAAAGGAGCTGTCAACGCAGAGGTACTCCTCCAGCTCAAAGGCGACACCCGTATCACCTCGATTATCACGATCGGCGCGGTTGACAACCTCGGACTGAAAGAGGGAGTGAATGCCTATGCCATCATCAAGTCAAGTTCGATCATTATCGCCCAGGAGCTGCACGACACAAAACTGAGCGCAAGAAACATCCTGCCCGGCAAGATCACCAAAATTATTGAAGGGCCTGTCAGCACGGAAGTTGATCTTGAAGTTGGTGAAGGCAATATCATTTCGGCCATCATCACCCACGGAAGTTCTGAAAAACTTGCACTCAAAGAGGGCGACACGGCCTGCGCGGTGTTTAAAGCCTCAAGCGTTATTATCGGTGTAAACTGAGCCCCGCATCTCACACTATTCTCGTCGTCATACCAGAAGGAGAAAGAGATAAAAATGCTCTTTCCCTTTCTGGCATTAAACAGCTTCCTTGATCGAGGAGATGCTCCATTTATAAAAAAGGGGTGCACACCACACGCTCATCACGACCTGCAAAGCTTCGGTACGAGATCCACGGACAGCCCCCACTCCTTAACTCCGTCATCCTTTACGACTCATCAATCCTGAAACTGACTGGAATCATACACCATACCTTTACTGCCCTGCCATTCTGAACAGCCGGGGTATATGTTGATTCAAGCACCGATTGCAATGTGACGGCATCAAACGCATTGCACTCTTCGGGAATGCGTTTGATGATCATTGCCTTGAGAGGAGAGCCGTCAGCGCCGATTAAAACCTTGACAAACAGCCTGGCTGTAATACCCGCGATTCTTGCCGCCTCAGGGTAACGAGGTTTTTTCTGTTCAAGAAAGGCGGGCATTACCTCGCATCTTCCAAAGAGCGTTCCATCTTCGCCAAAACCTTCGAGACCTGATGATTCACCCCCTTTTCCGGAACCAATACCGGAACCAATACCGGAACCAATACCGGAACCAATACCAGATCCCGATGTACTCTGGGCGCCCTGGGCCTCCTCATTCCGGTTGAGCTCTTTGAGTTCACTCTGCGTTGCTGCAGGCTGTGCAGCGGTCACCTCCTCCTGCCTGACCTTGACAATTTTTCCAACCCTGAAGGGGGCCGCAGGGAGTGTCACTGCGCGAGCTTTCCCTGATTCCGGAGCAGATGGAGGCGCTGCAAACGCTATCATGGTGGTAAGCGTTTCATAGGTGTCGCCAGGAACTGCACGACCTGACACTCCTTGTCCAGAAGCGATGAAATCCCAGTTGATGATAACAAGCCAGAAAAACAGAAGAAGCGCTGTTGAAGCAAGAACTCCGCAGCCAAGAAAAAGATGTGCCTGCCGTCGAAGAACAAGGTTACCATAATCCAGCTTCAGCAGACAATCGGTATCCAGAAACTCTTCGCCCAAAAAGCCAGGCCGAAATCCCGGAAAACAGCTCTTCCGACAACCTTTTTTGCTTGCCAATAAGTGAACAGCGTTTTTCATTGATGTTATAACTCTTCAATAAGCTCACCACTTCTCAGACGGGTGCGAAGTGCCAATAGTTTATTGTCAAACTCTTCAAGTCGGACAAGATTCTCTCGTTCCTTGCCTGTTGTCTTGATGATTTTGTGAATTCCGCCATTTTTGATGATAAGACGCTGCTCGGCCATCAGGGCAAGAATGGGATCATGGGTTGCCATCAGCACAATTTTCTCCTTTCTGACCAGAAGAGAGAGTGCTTTTTTGCGATCAATACCGGCGTTTTCAATTTCGTCAATCAGCACAACCGGTGAAGAGCTTAAAAAAGCAGTATCGGCAATCATCAAGGCTCGTGACTGCCCTCCGGAAAGCGCAGTCAGGGGTGTTTGCGCTGTAAACGGCTCACCGGCAAGAAGATTGGCTTGCGCAATAATATCGGCGACAAGAGTATCGAGCGTATTGATCATCCGGCTTTCAGCATGCATGAAAACAAACTCGGCTACGGTGGCGTCCATCACAAAGTTCATATTCTGCGACAACTGAGCGACAAGCTTATACTCAAGGGAAAAGCGGAGTTCAGGATCAGGTTTTTTGCCATTAACCCGTATCGTTCTGCCCGTTGGTGTATCGTTCTGCGCCATCCACTCAATATCGGCAAGCAGACGACTTTTCCCGGATCCGGTTGGCCCCACAATACTTGTAATGGAGCCACGCACAAGTGTCAGCTCGACCTCTTCAGGCGTTCCGCTTTTATCGTGACCACCGAGTATGGTAATATCTGACACCAGAGGCCTTTCGTCGATTTCGGCAAGGGCAATGCGCTGTAAAAAGCCATCGAGATTTTCAAGCAGTTTCTCACGATCAATCCCCATATCTTCATAGATCTCTTCCGATAAAAGGTCAAGTGAATCTCCAAGTGTTGCATGGAGATCGTTGAAGGTGATGCCGTAATCACTGAAAAATCCGGTGAGTGGAGGAAATTCAGCAGTCAGATGCCCGATTTTCTTTTCAAGTATTGCAATCATGGTTGTTCCTGCTTGATTTTGATTCTTTTGACGTTTCCGAGCTGATGCTCCATGCCGATTTTGGTTTCACCGAGGCAGTAGGAGCATAATGCTGCCGGCATGGAAAAGCGCAGTATTCCGCCATCAAGGCTTTCTGTTTCAGGCGCCTTTAAAAAAAGAGAGGTCAGCTCGCTTGCTCCCTGGCCGGTAATGCCGTTAACATGCATGATTCTCGCTTTTGCATTGGCCCGTCGTACCTGAAAGGCAAAAACTTCACGTTCAGCCTGTGAGACGATATCACCCTTCGTAATGACAACGATATCGGCAAACTTGAGCATGGGCCCAATCTTTTTTGGCGTGGTGACTCCCATGAGATTATCGATGACGCATACGGCAAGCACTCCCTTGATATGCGGAGAACAGCGGTTGCAGAGCCCGGCGCTTTCGGAGACAAGGAGATCAAGATTCAGGGAGATACCCCACTTCAGGCACTCCTCAATATTGCTGACAAAATAGTGGTCGGGACAGAGATTACCGGAGAGCCCCGTCTGAACCGGAATACCAAGAGAGCGAAAAAGCTGATCATCGTCCGTAGCAAGACAATCGTATTTTACCGCTCCTGTTCGTAACCCGGAACTCTTGAGCGATTTGATGACATTGACCAGCACTGCAGTTTTGCCCGATGAGGGAGGTCCGGATATTGTGACAAGTTTCATGTGTTCATTCCATCAGAGTTGAAAAGCATCAGGACGAAGCCCTTGTTTCAGTTCAGTATCGAGCATGGCGGTCAGCTCTTCATAGTCATTGTTCAACAGATAATCCCACGAGGGGAAGCTGAACGGCTCCTGCCAGTTAACATCTTCAGCAAAAGAGAAGTCTCCCCTTTTCAACGCCTGCCGAATAATATCGGTGTGAAAAAAGTTGACAATCGGCTGGCACTCTTCCATTCGTGATGTTTTGACGAACAGCAGCATAGGCGCCAGAACAGGCCCATCCTCAAACTCAAGAATGGCTGCATTTTTGCGTGACGGCATCTGCACCGTTGCCGCGTTCGGCAGCAGATTGAAGGGGGTACGGCGCGGTTCGGAGGAGTCGATACGCTTGAGTATTTCAGCGAAATGCCAGATGTTACGAATATTGCGGGCAAAATCGGTTGCGGCCCCACTGCCGAGCTGCTCCTTGAGAATCATCAGAAGCGTAGCGATGCTCGCCTTGCCATTGTAACCATGCACCGTCAGAAGATCCTTGAAACGCGGTTCAACCAGATCCCGCCAGCGACGAGGATACGACTCGACCGGATTGATCGATAAATCGAGTACAATACTCCAGTATCCGATACCAAAAATCCCGATATTGTGCTCCGTGGCAAGCTTACGAAAGCTCTCCGGCATAACCGCCAGCGCTGCAGGGCTGGTGATACCGGTATAGATACCTGTATCGATAAAGCTCTTTTTGAAATGCCGGGAGAGCACCGTATGCAAACCTGAGGCAACCAGCACTTCAGGCAGTTCATCCTCCGACTGCGCTGCTTTCAGCTCTCCCTCAATGCCTTTTGAATTTCCATCGTGCAGCATGGGTGAATAGAGCTGAATGTCGTGCGAAGCATTGTATTGTTCTGCAAATTCACCAATCGCCATTTTAGCGACCACCTTGAGCGGACAAGGCATATTCACATAAAGGTTCAGGGCTCCCTTTCTGAGCAGAGGCACACCATTTTCAGTGGTTTTTGCGTGCAGTGGCGGCGGTGCTCCACACACAGCCAGCACACCGCCGGTGTTTTCCATTATCGGTAATGGTTTCAGCATGAGATCTGGATTTAGTGGTTTCCTGATGTTGAATTTATCAGCAGTTGAGGGTTGGGGTGAAGGAGTGCGGCAAGCTCTTCATCAGTCAGTTTATAGTGATAAAAAATGTCGAAATACTCACGGGTAACCTTTTTCAGATCGTAGTGATAGGTGCCGGGATAAAGCTGCTGCGCCGTCCAGATGGCCCCCATGATTCTGTTGGTAGAGGGAGGACGGTCGAACCATCCAAAAGGCATAAATGGTATCTGATAGACTTTTTTATTTTTAACCGCCCGCACTGTTGCCCAGAGGTTATCATTCTGGATGGCATGCATGGTGCTCATTGAGGAGCCCATGCCCGTCCAGACAAGCACCACATCGGGATTCCACAACAAAAGCTGCTCCATGGAGACGGCACTCATGCCCTGGCCGGAGGCTACTGCCACCTGAGCGACGTTGATGGCGCCGACAACGTCGAGAATCTGGCTATGGAAAGAAGCTGAAGGATCGGTATTGAGACCACGCTCGCCCTCTGCATAATAGACCCGAACGCGCTGCTTCTCAGGTATCTGTTTCGACTTGAGAGCAATCCCGTCAAAACAGGTATGGAGAAAAGCTCTCATCCGGCCCGTCTGTTCCTTACGGTTCAGAAGCTCGCCCAGCACCTTGAAGGTCTGCTCATACATCCCCATATCAATGGGAACCATAAAGACCGGAATACCAATTTTTTGGCTGAGTCTGTTCGCCTCATCTTTTGTTTTTGGATTAATGTTGAAACTGGAGATGATGATATCGGGTTTAAGCCTGACGATCTCCTCAACGGAGCCATCAACATAGGGTAATTGCAGATAAGAGCTTTTCAAGTAACGCTTTGTGTTATCGGTCAGCCATAACGATCGACTGACCAGCATATCGGGAGCAACGGCATACATCAGCACACTGCCGGGCTTGTTCACGTAGATACGTCTGATGACAGAGGGGACAACCATTTTCCGTCCTGCCATGTCGGTCACTTCACGAGTGGCGTGTGGCAATTTTCTCTCCGTGGAGCTGTAAGCCGAAAGCAGGGTAACAAAAAGCGCCAGCACAACCAGGATGCTCGACCGAACCAGCCTCATGCAATACCTCTTCATATCACTCTTGTTGATTTTCTGAAAATGATCCACATACCAGCATCTCCTCGCTCCACCATTCCGTCAATACCAAGCTTCAGCAGCAGAGCTTCAAAGTGACCGGGCGGATTTTTCTATTTTTTTAAAACGCCATGCTCAATTCCAGGCCAAGCGTGCGTCCTCTGTCTGGATAATAGCCGGTTACATAACGGGTTGAGTAGTGGACATCACCAAGGTTGCGACCATAGAGTGTTGCCGTCAGCCGTGAGCCCGAGAAGGTAAATGTCCGCATGATATTGGCATCAACCGTGGTATACTCCCCAAGATCTGCGTTCTGTATCCCAACCGGACTGGCTGATGTTTGCCACGAACTGACCTGTTTGATAGAGAGATTTGCCCGATAGTTCTCCCACGAGTGACTGAGCAGCGCTGAAAAATAATTCTCCGGGGTCGAGACTCCGACACCATCAGTGGTTACGCCATTTATTGTTGTACTGTTGGTGGTTAAATGTGTCCACGAAAAGCTGTATGAGGTGCTTTGCCGAACGTCACCCTTCACTGCAAGCTCAATACCTCTGCGCAAAACATCAGCTTCGGTGTAGTAATAGTAGGTTTCACCATTGACGGTATAGGTTTGCAGAACATTGTTCCCCGTAGCAAGCACCGATTTTTGATTATCAATATCGTAGCTGAACCATGTGAGCATTGGCTTGAAATAACTTGCCGGCGCGGCTTCAAGAGCTAATTCAAAACGCTTTTGTTTTTCAGCATGAAGTGGCGCTCCTGATTGCGTCGTCATGGTGAAATCACTTGGCGTACCTTCATCACCATGAAAATAGCGGACATTCAATGCCAGGAGTTCGTTCATTTTCCAGCGAGCACCAAGTGCAACAACTTGTGCCGGTTCCATATCAACGTCATGGTTCGCAAGTGGTTTAGCGGCCACGGTACTCGATACATCACTATGTGTCAGGTCACGACGATAGCCACCATCAAGCGATAAGGCCCCATCAAAGAGTTTTTGCTCAACACTGCACGACCATCCTTTAACTGTTGTATCAAAATTGTTATAGGGATTGCTCAGGTTCGGACCGAAACCATTACTGTTGTTAATTTGCCAGCCAAGCTGCACTAACGTATTGCCAAATTGTGCATTATGCCGAATGCTGTAGCCACTCAACTCTTCCGAATAGTTCCGAAGCGACACCGTGGCGTTTGCAAAACTTTCATTATGCTCTTCTTGTTCATATCTGGTTTTAAAGAGCGAGAAAATCGTTACCTGATCACGATTCCACGCCATGGTCACCGTGGATGAAAGAAGTGAAGTTGTCAGCGGATCGTAGTACCATTTATCTGGAGCTAACGCACCCGAATAGGTTACACCTCGCTGCATTTCCAACCTGCCGGTATCGGTATAACCAGTTGCATCAACGCTTAACTTGCCAACCGTTACGCCTGCATTGATCATGCCGGATTGTCCATTTTGTCCATCAAACCACCTGTCGTTACTGGAGCGATCATAAGCGGCAGCACCACCAGCAACATAACCACGCAACGACGAGGCAGCAGTACCGAAACGGGTGCCTGCATAGAGATTTTCGCCTGTAGCAAATGGCAGTGAACCTGATTTTTCGGTATAAGCAGAAACCACACCTTCAGTTTTTTGGGGATGTTTTGTGCGAATCACGATAAATCCGGTATTGACGCCTGAGGTAGTGCCCCACTGACCGGGTGTACGTGTGGGACCAAGAGCAAGAGAGGTCGCTCCACGAACAATTTGAATCTCCTCAATATCCTGGAGGGGAATTTTTTGCAGAATTCGACTCGAAGAGGAGGGCAAAACAGCGCCATCAAGAATATAGGTAAGTTGTCCACCGCCACGCTGGTCAAGCGAAAACGGGCTCCGCCTGCCCTGATAGGTCAGGTTCATACCGGCTGCTTTATTCAAAAGATCAAAGAGATCTTTGGGCGCATATGCTTCAATCTCTTTCCGGGTGAATATCTCTGTTCCAAAACTGGCGCTCGACTCTACCCGATAGGGGTTGGTGATGCTTTCGGGATCAAGATCATCACGCTTCGATACCGATGGTGCGGTAACGTTGATGCCGTCAAGTACTACAGGTTCTGCACTGGCGATGTTGGCGCTCTGGATCAGCAGAAGCGTCATGATAAACGACATGGAACCTTTCATTTTTATCGCTGACATATCAGTTCTTGTTTGGGTTTAGAAAAAACGGAGCACATACTTTTCGTGAACAGATTCCGTTATCTGGCGTATCAAACACCTGTACATCGACGCCATAGATCTGTTTCAGCGTTTCAGGGGTAAGCATCGTCTCAGGCGTTCCACAGCAGAACAAGGAGCCGTCGTTAACCACAACAACTTTTGAGGCAATCATAAAAGCGTGGTCGGGCGTATGAGTAGCCATGAGAATGCCCACGGACTGTTTGCATAGCTCCCCGATTTTACGGATAATCCGTACCTGATTGCCGTAATCGAGGTTTGAAGTCGGCTCATCAAGAATGATGAATCTGGCCTCCTGCGTCAAGGCACGGGCAATAATCACCATCTGCCTCTCCCCACCGCTCAGCTCCGAAAATGCTCTTTCGGCGAGATGAGTGATATCGAGCAGTTCGAGAAAACTGTCGGCAATATCCCGGTCTTTCTTGCACGGAGAAGCAAAAAGAGGGAGATGCACCGTTCGACCGAACAGCACAACATCACGTACCGTGTAGGGAAATGGCGAGTGGTGAAGTTGAGGCACATAGGCAACCAACCGGGCAAAATCTTTTGGTGCAAAGCGTGAAATATCGATTCCATCAATCGTAATCACTCCCCCAAGAGGCTTGATAAAACCGAGAATGGTTTTGAAGAGTGTTGTTTTCCCCACGCCGTTTGGCCCAAGCAGGCAGACAATCTCACCGGTCCGAATGGTCAGGCTGACATCGCGTAAAACCACCCGACCATTGTAGCCCAGATCGGTATGGCAGAGTTCCAGCGATATGTTGTTCTCCATTACCATGACTTTCTGGATGATTTTTTCAGGAACCAGATGAAAAATGGGGCGCCGAGAAGCGCCGTGATAATGCCGATGGGGATTTCAACTGAAACCACTGAGCGAGCAATGTTATCAACCAGTAACATAAAAATGGCGCCAAAGAGGAATGAGACCGGCAGCAACATCCGGTGGTTTGGCCCTGCAACAAAGCGGGCAAGATGGGGCACCATAAGACCAACCCAGCCGATAATACCGGTGATTGATATGATGCTTGCCGACATGAGTGTTGCGCAAAGAATCACCAGCGCTCTCATCCAGCCCGTATGCACACCAAGCGAGCGGGCTTCATCTTCGCCAAATGAAAGCACATTCAGCCTCCAGCTTACCAGCATCAGGGGAATACTCCCGACCAAGAGAAGCGACAGAATCACCATCAGATCGTTCATCCGGATATTGGCAAGGCTGCCCATGAGCCAGTAGGTGATGGCGGGCAGCTTGTCATCAGGATCAGCAACATATTTGAGCATCGAAAGAAGGGCGCCAAAGAGAGAGGAGATAATGATTCCCGAAAGCACCAGCACAAGAACAGAATCGTGACTGCGGCCGATTGTCTTGCTGATGCTGACCGCTATCAGCACAGCGGTTATGCCACCGCCAAAAGAGAGTATCTGTATTCCGGCCACAGGCAATGAAAGCAAAATGGCCAATGCCGCCCCAAATCCGGCGCCGGAACTGACACCGAGGATATCAGGACTCACCATCGGGTTTCTGAACATCCCCTGATACGCGGCTCCGGACATTGCCAGAGCTCCCCCGGAAGCTATCGCCCCGATAAGCCGGGGCAAGCGAATGTTGAAAAGAATAACCGGAAGATTATCGTCTGTACATTGGCCGGTAGCGATCCATGAGAACAATGATGCCGGCGATACCGGATACCTCCCGATTCCCATTGAAAAAAAAGTGACCACTGCAAGAATAAACAGACAAACCACAATCAGAGAGAGACCTTTCATGGCTTGATCAAAAAGTTATCGTTATAGAGATGAAGACATAATGATGATTAAAAAAAAGAGAGCACTTCAACACTGATCACCCCTGTCGGTATATACATCACTCTATAACGAAAACAAAATATATCAACAGATTATTGGCAAAAAACCTTAACTATTCAGGCAAAAAGCGAATTAAGCCCCTACTTCTTAAGAAAATAGCAACAAAACACGCCGTGCCTACCAGTAACTGTTTCATTTCGAATACTCCTCTTGCCATGAGGAGGAACTCCTGATATTGCGGATTTTTTTCTCCTGAAAGGGGTTGAGACATTCAGACAGATAAACGTACATCATTTCCGGAAAATGGAAAGGAAACTTCTTTCAAGACGAATCAAGAGGCGCTGCATGTTCACAATTTTATGACAATCGGATTAAATGCTTTCGAGGCAACAAGCACCTCATCGCCAACCTTGAGTGTTGCGATGTCGCTTTCGCTGAGCACAACTTCAACCAGTTCGTTTCCAGCGCCGATAACGGCAAGATAGATACAGTCCACTTGACGGATACTCAGGATAGTACTCGCAAAAGAAAATTTATTTGAGCTCCTGCGATCAAGAAAAACCTGAAGCGGGGTTCCACTGCGGATGATACCCCCACGATCAAGAACGTTAACCGTATCGGAAAGTTTAAAAACCTCCTGTTTATCATGAGAGACCAGAATGGTTGTCAATCGGAAGCGCTTATGAAAATTCAGGATTTCATCCTGAAGCCTGTTGCGGGTAACTTGATCGAGAGCTGAAAGCGGTTCATCAAGCAGCAGGATGTGGGGTTCCCGAAGTATGGCTCTTGCCAAAGCAACCCGCTGCTGCTGACCTCCGGAAAGGGTTGCCGGATAGCGATGTTTAAGGGCCTGAAGATCGGTCAGTTCAAGAAGGCGGTTTACCTTCTGTTCATCTCTTTTTTCCTGGGCAAACAGCAGGTTTTCCTTCACCGTCATCGTCGGAAAAAGCGAATAATCCTGAAAAACAAGCCCCACCTTTCTTTTCTGTGGCGGCAAATTGATTCGTGCAGTACTGTCGAACCATATCTGGCCATTAACTTCAATATGTCCGCTATCGGGTTTTACCAATCCGGCAAGAATACGCAACAGTGTGCTCTTGCCGCTGCCCGATTTTCCATAGAGGGTTTGCAGCGTCCCGGGCGGCAAAGAGAGATCCACCGAAAGTTCAAAAGTCCCTTGAGTGCCTGAAAGCGTTTTGGAAACCGAGAGGTGGATCATCGTTTAGCGGAATGTTCGTTATGAAGCAGCTCAAGCGAGAGTTGACTTGCCTTGATCAATACCGTAACGTCATCTTTTTCCTGCAGCCCCAGCCGTTCTGCAGCTTTCGCTGTAATGATACTCACGATCTCCCCTGCACTGCATTGAAGGGTGATCTCGGCAAGGAGAGAGCCTGCTCTTATTTTTGTGACTGCAGCAGGAAAGCTGTTACTGAAACTTGTTTCTCCCATGAGCCCCTTTGCAAGGGCAACCTCGGTTTCCTTAAAAAGAACATTTACCCTGCACCCTTTCCTGAAAAACGGCTGCAGGTCAAACAGCAGCATTCCAAGCTCTATGCCTGATGCATTGAGTTCAAGAAAACAGAGTGATTCCCGCTGATCTATGCCTGTAATAAGGACAGAGAGTTTATTCATGGTACATACGCCATCGTATCTCCTGAAAAGCTGACGCGCCGCTTATCAAAAAATAACTGTTTTGGTTTCTCCTGGAGCCTCCTGTCAAAACTGGCTGAATAACAGATGACGGTTCGGCTCTTCTGCAGAGCGAGCTATTAATCACAGAAAATAAGGCCTTTTCGATACTTTAACTAAATTTATTAGGTAAAATGAGTTTATTTTTTAATATTATCACGTATTACAAGCTCTTTTCAACATAAAGATGCACCACTACTTGATTGAGGCCAGCTTTTTTTTATTTTCCGTTGTATAATTTAGTAAACAACGTATTGATTGCATAACCATGATATCAGACCACACCTCTTTCATGATGCCTGGAGAAGGTAATAAGGAATGAATAAAAAAATTTCACTTTCGCTATATTTTTAAGGTAATAACGAATAGGTAACAACTATGAAAAAAATAGCTCTTCTGGTTCTTCTCCTTGCTGTTTCCGAAATGGCTTCAGGCGGTGAAATCCCTCTAAATTCTTCGGCAAACGGAGCAAGTGAGGTCAGTGCCACTGAAATAACCGTGACCGGGAAGAAAGGCGACATTCTGCAACGCGTAACCGGAAAGGAGTCGGAGATGCTGAATCCCTCACAGATGTCACTCTACAAGGCGATCAATCTGATGCCCTCGCTCAGCCAGCAGAGTGTTGATCCCTATGGGCTTGCCGATATTGTCAACTATCATGAATCATTTCGTTTCCGGGGTGTTGAGGCAACATCCGGTGGTGTTCCGGCCACAACGGTGAACGTTGAAGCTCTTCCGTTAACGGGAAGACCAGGTGGCGGCGCAACCATTTACGACCTTGAGAATTTCAGCAATATCAACATCTATACCGGTGTCATGCCCGCCAATGCAGGACTGGGGCTTGCTGATGTCGGCGGCAAAATCAATATGGAAATCCGTCGCCCCGAAGAGAGCTTTGGTGTGCTTCTCAAGCAGGGAATCGGCAGCCAGAATTTTTACCGCACCTTTATGCGTATTGATTCCGGCTCGCTCCCTGGCAAGGTCAAAAGCTTTATCTCATTTTCTGACAGCGCTGCGGACAAATGGAAAGGCGAGGGTGACAGCGAGAGAACCAACGTCATGGCAGGAGTGACAAAAGAGTTCAGCGACAACGTCAAACTTGAGACATTTGTAACCTACAGCAAGGGAGATATCCATGCCTACAAGCCACTGAGCTATGCTCAACTCAGTAACCCTGAAAGCGCCTATACAAATGATTACGGCACAAATCCTGACAGTTATGACTATTACGGCTACAACCGCAACAAATTTGAGGACTGGATGGTGATGGCCAACCTCGAAGTCAAAACAGGCGAGCATTCGAAACTCAACGTTAAGCCCTACTACTGGAGCGACAAGGGATACTATCTCGAAACCATTACCCTTGCCAATAGCCAGAACCGGATCAGACGGTGGGACATTGACCACGATCTCAAGGGAATTCTTGCCGAGTACACAACCAGACTCTCCGATATCGATCTTGATTTTGGCTACCTCTATCATACACAGGTTCGTCCCGGTCCACCGACTTCGTGGAAAAACTACAAGGTCGTCAACGGCAAGCTTGTTTTTGATCAGTGGAACATCCTCTCAAACAGTTCAAGCCATGAACTGCACTCCCCTTTTCTTGAGGCGACATACCGCTTCGGCGCCTATAAGCTTGAAGGAGGGGTAAAATATATCAACTATACGCTGCCATCGATCATTACCTACAACACAACGGGGGTTGGCGACCTCAGTTACGATGCGGCTCTTGCCAGTGACCCGGCGATCAATACCAAAGCCAGCGCCCTGGATACAAAAAGCTTCAGCAGGCTCTTTCCCAATCTGACCTTAACAAGAACTGTTGGCGATAATGCCACCATTCATGCCGCATACGGGGAAAACTATGTAACACATGTCGATATCTATCCCTACTATATCTCACAGTTCAGCAGTTTTGACAGCAAGGGTATCACCTTTCAGCAACTCTGGAGCGAGCGGGAGATGGAAACATCAAAAAATGTCGAACTCGGCATGAACGTACAAGGCAGCAACTGGAGCATTGCCCCAACCATCTACTATGCGCTGCACAAGAACAAGCAGGCTGTGCTCTATGATCCGGCGCTCAATGCAATATACCCGATGAACAATGCCGATGCCAGAGGGTACGGGTTTGAACTGGAAGCCGAGTACAAGCCTGTTGATAACCTGAGTTGTTACGGGTCATTCTCGTGGAACAGATTTTCTTTTTCCCAGGAGATCAACTCCGATGCTCCGGGAGGAGGAATCATCAAGGTGAAGGGCGAACAGGTTCCCGATGCTCCCGAATTCCTTGCAAAAGGGATGGTCAGCTACAAAACCGGAAACCTGACCATATCGCCCATTGTCCGATACACCTCTGTTCGTTATGGCGATGTGCTGCACAAGGAAAAGATTGACGGAACAACACTTTTTGACCTCGATCTTACCTGGAGCAGAAAAATGCCCGGTTTTAAACAGGTCGATTGCTCACTCTCTTTCCTGAACATTTTTGACAAGCAATATGTCAGCATGATCAGTACATCGGACTACAAAACCCTGAAAACATCCTATCAATCCGGAGCGCCATTTACCATGTTGGCAACGGTTGCATTCCATTACTGAGTTTTTTCCCATCAGCACCTGTTCTTTCTCTGTTACACCTTCCCGGCGTTTCTCCGGCGCCGGGATTTTTTTCCTCTGCACCTTGTTTAAACGAAACTCACAGCATGAACAGAAAACTGTTTTTCCCGCTTCTTCTTCTCTTTTCCCTCTTTTCGCCAATCCTGAAAGCTGAAACCATAACCATTGCTGCAGGAGCAGGCTACAAGCGGCCCCTTATGGAGATCGCTGAACAATATGAACGGAAAAGTGGAAGTCACGTCGATGCCGTTTTTGGCAATATGCAGCAGGTTATTTCCCAGGCCCAAATGAGTGGCAATGTCTCGATTATTTTTGGAGACAGAACCTTTTTTGACCACTCTCCCATCACTTTTTCCAACTACTATCCCGTTGGCAAAGGAACACTGGTGCTTGCATGGCGCAGTGGCCTTCATTTGAAGAAAATAACGGATATACGGGAAAAAGGGATTACAAGGGTTGGTATCCCTGATGCCAAAAAAGCCATTTATGGACGTGTTGCGGCTGAATACCTGAAAAAATCAGGGTTATCAGAAGCGGTAGGGAGCAAACTCCTGGTGGTCTCCACAGTTCCCCAGGTCTCCGCCTATCTGGTATCAGGGGAAATTGATGCCGGTTTTATCAACATTACGGATGCCATTGGCATTCAGGATAACATTGGTGGCTATCTTGCTGCCGATCCGTCACTCTATACACCGATTCATATTCAGGCAGGAGTTGTCAAAGGATTTGAGACGCAAGCGCAAGTAAAAGGGTTCCTGCAATTCCTGAAAGAGAACGAATGCGCTGCTCTCCTTCGGAAATACGGGCTCTGATGGAGAGCAACAGTACCATGCTTTTCAGTCGTGAGGTGGCAGAACCGCTCATGCTCACGCTGAAAACGGCTGCCATAACCCTGACACTGCATCTTGCAGCAGGAGTGATTTCAGGCTACCTTCTAACAAAGGGCAAGAGCTTTTTTGGCTTTATTGCTGACGCTGTCATCACATTGCCACTTGTTTTCCCCCCCATTGCCACCGGCTTTCTGCTTCTTCTGCTTCTGGGACGAAACGGCATTATTGGCCAGCCCCTCCTCGCTATGGGGTCGGAAATCATTTTCAGCCAGAGTGGTGTCTTCATCGCTTCATTTATCGCCGGGCTGCCGCTGGTTGTCAAGTCAGTCCAGGCAGCAATTGCCGCCATGAACCCGGCACTTTCTGAAGCTGCCTGGACTCTGGGGAAAAGCAGATTGCAGACCTACCTTTTCGTAGTGCTTCCCGCCATCAGGCACGCCTTGCTTACCGGGCTCATCCTCTCACTTGGCCGTTCGCTCGGTGAAGTTGGCATTACGCTCATGCTGGGGGGCAATATTATCGGAAAAACCGAAACCGTCTCGCTGGCCGTCTATAACGCTGTTTTTGAAGGTAACTTTGAAAAAGCCGCTCTGCTTTCGTTCATGCTCGGCCTCATCTCTCTTATCATGTTCTATGCCCTGAAAAAAATCAGTAACACCTGAAAAAAAATGATGGCCACTCTGTATTTCAAAAAAAGTTTTTTGGAAATGATCAGAAAAATAGTTAACAATCGTTAAGAAACAACTAAAGAAAAGACAACCTATGAAATCGATAGCTTCGAACTCCTTTCCAATGCCCTGTTGCTGTTGCAGATGGATGCACTATTCTGACAAAAGAATATCGGGAATGAGATGGTAACTCGCACATGATTTCATGAAGTATGTAACCTCTTGCAAGCCGGTTCTGAATGTCAGAATCGGCTTTTTCGTTGTTTAACGAGATTTTTAATTTAACGGCTTATTCATTCATCGTGTTCTTTTCAACCATCAAAACAGGTAACAATTATGGAACGCATCGCAAAAAAACTGACCGATCTGATCGGTAACACTCCTCTTCTTGAACTTGGAAATTTCACTCTTGAGCATCAGGCCCTGGCAACGATTATTGCCAAACTCGAATACTTCAATCCCGGCGGCAGTGTCAAGGACCGCATCGGTTTTTCAATGATTGAAGCTGCTGAAAAACAGGGTTTACTCCATAAAGAGAGCATCATCATCGAGCCGACAAGCGGCAATACCGGTATTGCACTGGCATATATTGCTGCGGCCAAGGGATATCGGCTCATCCTCACCATGCCTGAAACCATGAGTATCGAACGCCGAAACCTGCTCAAGGCGCTTGGCGCCGAACTGGTACTGACACCTGGTACGGAAGGAATGGGCGGAGCAATCAGGAAAGCAGAGGCATTGAGTGCTGAATATCCGAACTCATTTGTTCCACAGCAGTTCAAAAACCCTGCAAATCCGGAGATCCACCGCAAAACAACGGCCGAAGAGATCTGGAACGATACCGACGGAAACGTTGATATTTTTGTCAGCGGCGTAGGCACCGGAGGCACCATTACCGGTGTCGGAGAGGTACTCAAACAGCGCAACCCCGAGGTAAAAATTGTCGCTGTTGAACCCTTCGATTCACAGGTTCTTGCTGGCAATAAACCAGGTCCACACAAAATACAGGGAATCGGCGCCGGCTTTGTACCTGCTATCCTGAACACTGCCATTTACGATGAAATTATCCCGGTAAAAAACGAAGATGCCCTGCGTACGGGTCGCAAACTGGCAAAAACCGAGGGACTTATTGTTGGTATCTCGTCAGGTGCAGCGGTTTATGCCGCCCTGCAGCTTGCACTTCGTGAGGAAAACAGAGGAAAACGTATTGTCGTCATTCTGCCGGATACCGGAGAGCGCTACCTCTCAACACTGCTCTATCAGTTTGAAGAAGAGCCCATTACTATCTGAACTGGCAGACGCAATTTGATCAATCCGGAGAAGCATTCAGGTTCAACTATTATAAATCCTCAACGACAAGCGCACCGATGAAATTCAGGCAACATGAGAGTTGAGGATTTATAAAAAAAATGGAAAATATCGGTTAACTTTGCTGCAGCCCTCTCCCGGTCAACCGTAGCGAAAACCATTTCGACCTCCACAGAAAGGAGTTCTTTGAAGCATTCGGTCTGGCGCAGCACAAACACCGGGCGCAAGAGCATGGCGATCGAAAGAACATCAACAAAGCGGGAATCGTCTCTGATCCGCATTAACGCAGAAAACAATGCAGTTTGAAACCCTTGCCATTCATGACGGACAGGCTCCTGATCCCCATACAGGATCAGTAACCGTCCCTGTTTACCAGGCCTCTACCTTCGAGCGTGCTGACCTGCAGCGTCACGGTGAGTTCTTCTATTCGAGAATCGGCAATCCGACGAGAGCGGCGCTCGAATCAACCATCGCACTGCTTGAAAACGGTCGTTATGGCCTCGCCTTCGCCTCCGGAGTTGCCGCTACCCTGGCCGCGCTTCAGGTGGTCAAACCCGGAGAGCATATTGTGGCGAGCAACGATATCTATGGGGGAAGCTACCGTATTTTTGAGCAACTCCTCCGTCCGCTGGGGGTCACAACAAGCTATGCAGAAAGTTCAGATACCGCGAGTTATGAGGCATGTATCACACCGGAAACCAGACTGATCTGGATTGAAACCCCGAGCAATCCCCTTCTTCAGCTCTCCGACATCCGTGCTCTTGCCTCACTGGCAAAAGAGCGCGGCATCCTGCTCGCGGTCGACAACACCTTTTTAAGTCCCTATTTCCAGCGTCCGCTTGAATTTGGAGCCGATATTGTCGTCCACAGCACCACCAAATATCTTGGCGGGCACAGTGACGTCATCGGTGGTGCCGTCATCACCTCGGATGCAGCGCTGCACACCATCATCAAAAACTATCAGGCCGCAGCGGGAGCCATACCGGCACCCTGGGACTGCTGGCTCATTCTTCGTGGATTGAAAACGCTTAAAATCCGCATGAAAGAGCATGAGGCAAACGCCCTGCATCTTGCCAGGTTTCTTGAACAACATCCGGCAGTGGAGCAGGTTTTTTATCCGGGTTTGCCCTCCCACCCGCAGCATGAGCTGGCGAAACAGCAGATGAGCGGGTTCGGGGGAATGGTAACCTTTGCCCTTAAAGGGGGGCTTCCGGCTGTCGAACAACTGGTCGCACGAATCAAGCTGTTTATCCTTGCCGACAGTCTCGGCGGTGTAGAGTCGCTCATCGCATCACCGGCCAAAATGACACTCGGAGCCCTCTCGATTGAGGAGCGTGCGCGGAGAAGATGTACCGACAACCTCGTACGCCTCTCTGTCGGGCTTGAAAATGCAGAGGATCTGGAGGCGGATTTGTTGAACGCGATTACGTAAGGGCACGCCATGGCGTGCCCCTACAATGGCGGGATATTGCCCGATATGATTCATGGCATGATTGCGGGTTGGTGGGGTTGGTGGGGACGTACCACGGCATCTCCCCACATGATTCATGGCATGGCACAATTTGACGACAAAAGAAATAATGAAGAAATGGCACAAATGATTACTATTGAACTGAACGGGCAGCAACAGCCACTCCCTGCCGGTTCTGCCGTGAACGATCTTCTCTCGATCATCGGCTCTGACGGAAAAAGTGTGGCAGTAGTGGTCAATCAGCAGATCATCCGCCCTGAAAACCGCTCAACCCGCCTCTTGCAAGAGGGTGATCAGGTTGAGCTTCTCATTTTCGCAGGCGGTGGTTAACCTATTTTATTTATTATGGATGCTTTGCAACTCGGCTCTTATACCTTCTCTTCCCGCCTGATTCTTGGAACAGGAAAATTCAGCAATGCAACGGTCATGCTTGAAGCCGTCCGTGCATCCGGCGCACAACTCATTACCGTCGCTCTGCGCCGTTTCAACCGAGAACAGGCTGAAGATGACCTCTTTGGCCCTCTTTCAGCAATTGAGGGCTTAACCCTCATGCCCAATACTTCGGGCGCTTCAACTGCTGCTGAAGCAATTCGCGCCGCCCATATTGCCCGTGAACTCTCCGGAAGCCCCTTCATCAAGGTTGAAATTCACCCGAATCCACAGCATCTGATGCCCGACCCCATTGAAACCTTCGAGGCCGCGCGGGTTCTGGCAAGTGAGGGTTTTCTTGTCATGCCCTACATCACAGCAGACCCGGTACTGGCCAAACGGCTTGAAGATGTCGGATGCGCCTCGGTCATGCCTCTCGGCTCAGCAATTGGAAGCGGTCAGGGAGTCGCCAACGCAGCGATGATCGAGATCATCATCCGTGAAAGCGGCATCCCGGTCATTGTTGATGCCGGACTGCGCTCCCCCTCCGAAGCTGCGCACGCCATGGAGATGGGATGCAGTGCGGTACTGGTCAACAGCGCTGTGGCGGTCGCAGGCAATCCACCGGAGATGGCTGAAGCCTTTGCTGAAGCCGTTGCGGCAGGACGAAAAGCATTCAGGGCCGGGCTCATGCAAAAAAGTGGCTCTGCCATAGCAACAAGTCCGCTTACCGCTTTTCTGGGAGCAAAGGGATGAGGGAGATACCCGACTGGCTCACGGACAACCGGGAGACGATGGCGCTTGCCGCCATGCTTACGCCCCCCTATGCATCGGATTCCCTCGAAGCGCTTGCTGCCGAATCGAGAGCGATCACCCTGCGCCGTTTCGGACGCACCATGACGCTCTACGCCCCGCTCTACCTCTCAAACTACTGTTCCAGCGGCTGCGTCTACTGCGGCTTTGCCTCCGACCGAAAAACTCTGCGCCACCGCCTTGAAGCCGATGAGATCGTCCGGGAGCTGACGGCCATGAAAAAGCTCGGCATCAGCGACATCCTTCTCCTCACCGGCGAACGGACAGCCGCAGCCGACTTCGACTACCTCCGGAAAAGTGTTGAAATCGCTGCACAGGAGATGCAACGGGTCTCGGTTGAGGCCTTTCCCATGAGCGTCAATGAATACCGCGCACTTGCCGACTGCGGCTGCACCGGCATCACCATCTACCAGGAGACCTACAACCGGGAGCGTTACGAGGCGCTGCACCGCTGGGGTCCGAAAAAAGATTATATCGACCGGCTTGAAACCCCGGCAAGAGCCCTCGAAGGGGGCATAAAAAACGTCGGGCTCGGAGTGCTGTTCGGCCTCTCCGATCCGGTTGAAGATGCTCTGGCCCTCTACCGGCACCTTCGATATCTTGGAAGAACCTGGTGGCGTGCAGGCATGTCACTCTCCTTTCCCCGCATGAGACCCCAGACCGGCGGTTATGAGCCCCCGTTCCCCGTTGACGACCACCTTCTCGCCCGCATGATCTTTGCCTTCCGCATAGCGCTGCCGGATACGGAGCTGGTTCTCTCAACAAGGGAGAGCGCAGCTTACCGCGACGGTATGGCTGGGCTGGGCATTACCCGAATGAGCATTGAAAGCCGTACCACCGTTGGCGGCTACGATAACCCGGAGAACAAGGAAGAGGGACAGTTTGAAATTTTTGACGACCGTACCGCCAAAGAATTTTGCACTGCCCTGCGCAAAAAAAATATAGAACCTGTCTTTAAAAACTGGGAACCCGCCTATAATGGTCCGTCTGATGGCAACAAGGCAACAATGCATCATGGAGAAACGGAACCATGCCACTGAGTGACAAGCAGCGGGAGCGATACGCCCGCCACCTTGCACTGCAGGAAATCGGTGAACAAGGGCAGAAGAAACTGCTTGAAGCGAAAGTACTGATCATCGGCGCAGGAGGGCTCGGCTCTCCTGTCGCCTTCTATCTTGCAGCGGCAGGAATCGGTACCATCGGACTGATGGATGGCGACAAGGTCGATCTCAGCAACCTCCAGCGCCAGATCCTCCATACCACAGCATCAATCGGCCAGGAGAAGGTCAACTCCGCAGAGGAGCGACTGCACAGCCTTGATCCCGATATCAGGCTCACGCTCTATCCCTATCGACTCACGACCGACAACGCGCCAAAAATTATCGCCGGATATGACTTCATCATCGACGCCACCGACAATTTTGATGCAAAATTCCTGATTGCACGAGCCTGCCACCATGCAGCCAAACCCTATTCCCATGCCGGCATCAGGGAGTTTCACGGCCAGACCATGACCGTTCATCCCGGCAAAACCGCCTGCTACCAGTGCGTTTTCCACGAAGAGGGAGCGCCTGCTGCATCAATCCCGAAAGGAACCGTCGGAGCGCTCCCCGGCCTTATCGGCAGCATACAGGCCACTGAAGCAATAAAGGAGATTCTTTCAATTGGAACTCCCCTCGTCAATACACTTCTGACCTGCGACCTCCTCTCCATGACCATGCGCAGGATCAGCGTTCAGCGTGACCCCTCCTGCCCGATCTGCGGAGAGCCGCATCAATAAAACAATTCAAATCCGTAAAAAGCCGTTGGAATGGAAAAAATTGCCGCGATACTCATTGCCGCCCACTTCATAGGTGACTATTTCCTCCAGCCAGACAAAATGGTTCGGAACAAACGGCTGCCCCTCATGCTCATCCTGCATGGAGCCATACACGCCGGAACCACCTGGCTGCTGCTCCAGCTCTGGCATAACTGGCAGGCGCCCCTCGCGGTTTTCCTCCTTCATACCATCATCGATCTCATCAAACAACGGCTGGGAAAGGCGAACACCGCCACCTTTATTACCGACCAGACTGCTCACCTCTTCAGCCTTCTCATGCTTGCCATGCTCCTTTCCCAGGGAGCGAATGGGGCCACATTTACCGGTTTCGGATATCAGCTCATTATCGGGTTTGCAGGCTTTATTGCAACAGTGAGAGGAGCCGGTTTTCTCGTCACCTTCATAACCAGAGAGCTGACGATCAAAAACAATCTCAGATTTGAGGGGCTGCAAAACGGAGAGACGCTCATTGGCCAACTGGAGCGGGGGCTGATCTTTCTCTTTTTTCTGGCAGGCCACCCGGAAAGCATCGGCTTCCTGCTTGCAGCCAAATCAATCCTGCGATTTGAAGAGTCAAAAAAAGCCAAGCAGGGAGAATACATTCTTATCGGTACCCTGCTCAGCTTTTCGGCAGCCATAGCGCTCTCCTCCGCCACACTGTGGGCCATGCGGCTCTGAAGAGCGTTTGTTTACCTCCATCCCCGAAAAGCAGGGGGTTGTTTCCGGAATTTCCTCACCGGTACGTATATTGAAAAAAAGCGCAAAAGAGTTGCTCGCAAGTCGAGTGCTATCCCTATCAAAACATAGATCATTATCTGATGCAGCAAGCCAAACAATTGATGGAGATTGAGACCGTCGTTGACCGCTTCACGCCGGTAACACCGGATAGCCCTTTCTATGTTGATTTCAAAAACCTGAGAGGTGATTTTCAGGAGCGTGAAGTTCTGAGCATGTTGAATGTACAGGCAAATGCCAAAGGAGAGTATGAATTTCAGTATGATCCGAATCGCACCAATAAAACCCTTCTCTTCCTGGCCGGAATGCGTGGATCGGGCAAAACATCCGAACTTGCCAAATATGCCTTGTTGCTCAACTCACCCAAATGCTTTTTTGTGGTCACCTGCAACGTGGATGAAGAGCTCGATATGGATAACGTGCAGTACATGGACATCCTGATCTTTCAGCTCGAAAAATTGCTGATACGTGCCAGTGAGGTGAATCTGAAGCTCGACAGCACCATTCTCGAATCGATGAGCAAATGGTTTCAGGACAGGGTAAAAGAGATCAATACCTCGCTGAAAGGTGAGGGCAGTGCCGAAATAGAGCTCGATACCGACAAACCTCTCTCGTTAACCTCTCTGTTTGGGCGAATGCTGGGGCTTACCGCCAGGCTGAAGATGGGACTCTCCGGCACTCGGGAACATGCTGAAACAATCCGCAACAGCTTTAAAAACCGGTTTGTTGATTTTTCCGCAAAATTCAACACCTTTATCGATCAGACCAAAGAACAACTGCGCAAGGAAGACAAGGCACGAGAGATTCTCTTTATCGTTGACGGTCTTGAAAAAACCATGAGCGCTGATACACGCCGCAAAATTATCATGGAGGAATCAAACCGCATTCGCCAGATAAAAGCCAACACCATCTTTACGCTGCCCATCGAGTTGATGAAAGAGGAGCAGCATATCCGCCACTTCAGTGAAATCATTGCCTTTCCCTTTATCAAACTCAAAGAGCGCGACGGAACTACCGTGACAGAAGCTGTCGCCCTGTTTGAAGAGTTCGTCTATAAACGTATCAGCCCCTCACTTTTCGACTCACCCGAAACGGTCAAAGAGGCGATCCGGTACAGTGGCGGTTCACCGAGGCAGTTGCTCCGCATTATCAAGCAAGCCAACTGGTATACCGACGAAACGAAAGGAAAGATTACACAACAAAGCATGGAAAAGGCTCTTGACAAGCTTGGAAATAATATGGCCAGATATCTTGAACCTGGCGATTTTGAGCTGTTAAAACGACTGAAAACCGACCTTGCGGCAGGAAATCCGATTGGTTTCAACAACGACATTCAGGGGCTCCTCGAGAAAGAGGTTCTTTTTGAGTATAACGATGGCACCCACAAAAGCGTCAATCCACTGCTTGAACGTTCAAAACTCTACAAGCACTACGTCTCTGACCGCTCATGAATGAGAGCCGCTTCAACGAAGAACTGCATGTGCTCGCAAAGGCTTTGCGTCAGCATTCATTTCACTTTATCATCATCGGCTACAACCACCCCGACGTTTACCGTGACGTATCGGAGTGGCTCCGTGTTCATCTGACGGGGCGAGCGATACAGGAGTTGACGGTATCAGGCAAGAGTTACCGGGAGATCACCGGAGAACTTGAACATGCCGGTCAGAATATTGTCATGATACCGGACTTTGATTGGCTGTTCAACCCTGAAAATGAACCAGTTTGTGTAGCGCTCAACCAGCGTCGTGATTATTTGGCACGCCGGGAGCTGAATCTCCTCTGCTTTATTCAAGCCAGCAAGTTCAAACTGCTTCCGGTCAAAATTCCCGATCTCTGGTCACTCCGCTCACTGGAGCTTGATTTTGCCTATGCACTCAGAGAGGAGAAATTCCCGATTGCAGGTAAAGCCAATATCGACTCCTCTTTGGGAGGAAGCACTATCCCGGAAAAAGAGGCTGAGGTAAGAAGGCTGGAATATCAGATCAGCAAGAGTGACAAGAGCAATACCGCACTGTTGCAGGCGCTCAAATCACAGTTGGCTACACTGCAAATCGAGCTGCCCCCACGACAAGAGAGTGACGCATTTGAAACAATCGTCATTGCAAATAATCAGGGAGCTGATATCAAGAATCAGTTTAATGGTGGCACATTTAATAACCCGGTCTTCAACTACGGCTCAGGTGAGAGCCTTGATCTCAGTAGAAAAAGTCCTGAAGAGATTCTTGTAGCCATGAGCAACCTTGAAGAGGCGGAAAAAGCAATACTCTCCGTTTTTGCTGTTCTTCCGGCTGAACCGGTGACCTATACAGCACTTGATGAGCTGTTGCCAGGAACAGAGAACCTCGAAAAAATCCTGCGCAAACTTGCACAGCAAGGGTTGATTGCATACAACGAAAAGGATGCAAGTTTCACATGCAGCCCTGTTGTGCAGGAGGTGACCCGACGCCAGAACAGGGAAAAACTCTTTGAGCATGGTAAACTGCTGATTGCTACCCTCATAGAGAAGCTTGATTATGAACCTGGCATCGGCCATTTTTTTAACGCCACCTACAGTGAGGCGGCCCTCTTTGCGCACTATGCCGAGAGTATCCTGAAGACTATCAGCAACGCAGATAACCAGTTAGCCATCCTTGCCGAGCGTGTCGGAAACTTTCATCAAACAACAGGCAATCTTGACAAAGCCTTGACCTTTTTTGAAGAATATTTCCAGTTACGCAAAGAACTCTACGAGGTTTATCCTCAAAATGTCGAATTCAAAAACGGGCTCGCTATTTCGTACTCTAAACTCGGCAATACCCACTCCGCTCTCGGCAATCTCGACAAGGCCTTGACCTTTTATGAACAAGACGCCCAATTAAGTAAAGAACTCTACGAGGTTTATCCTCAAAATGTCGAATTCAAAAACGGGCTCGCTATCTCTTACGAAAAACTCGGTGTAACTCACTCCGCTCTCGGCAATCTCGACAAGGCCTTGACCTTTTTTAATGATGAAACCCGATTATTTGAAGAACTCTTTGAGGCATATCCCCAGAATGTATCCTTCAAAAACAACCTCGCTGTCTCTTACCAATATCTTGGCATCACTCACTCCGCTCTCGGCAATCTCGACAAGGCATTGACCTTTTATGAGGATTACTCCAGATTAGAGAAAGAACTCTATGAGGCTTATCCTCAAAATGTCGAATTCAAATACGGGCTCGCTATCTCTTACCAATGTCTTGGCAACACTCACTCTGCTCTCGGCAATCTCGACAAGGCCTTGACCTTTTATGAAGATTTTTCCCGATTAGAGAAAGAACTCTTTGAGGCTTATCCCCAGAATGTATCCTTCAAAAACGGACTCGCAATTTCTTACGAAAAACTCGGAGGGACTCACTCCGCTCTCGGCAATCTCGACAAGGCCTTTACCTTTTTTAATGATGAAACCGGATTATTTGAAGAACTCTATGAAGCTTATCCTCAAAATGTCTCCTTCAAAAACAACCTCGCCATCTCTTACGAAAAACTCGGAGAGACTCACTCCTCTCTCGGCAATCTCGACAAGGCCTTGACCTTTTTTGAACAGGATGCCCAATTAACTAAAGAACTCTATGAGGCTTATCCCCAGAATGTATCCTTCAAAAACGGACTCGCTGTTTCATACGCAAAGTTGGGGGTCTTCAACCGGGATGAACGGAGTGACAACGTAAAAGCACGCAGCTATTTTGAGCAGGCAAAGGCCTTGTGGGCTCAACTGCTGGAGGATTCTCCCTCAAACGCCGAATTTCAGAAAAACTGGTCATGGGTTAATGACGTTTTGGAGAAACTGCAACAGGCAGAAACACCCTGTTGAGTCAAACAGGGTGTTTCTGAATCTACAGTCACTTGTTTGATTTGGGTAAAACGTTCTCGAATATTCCTGCGAACTTGTTCACAAGATAGGGTGCAAACAAGGTCAATCCACCAGCCAGGAACTGGATAACCTTGTCGGTAGAGTCTGGCATCTCTCCCGTAAAGGCATAGGAGTAGAGGGTAAATACCCCGAACCCGATAAATATGAAGAGGATAACCATCATACCCATAAATGCAATCAGGCGGCTTATGCTTGCACTCATAACGATAACCGTCGGCGGCTTGACTTCATCGGGTTTCGTATCCTCTTTACTGCCTGCATTGGTGGTGACACTGCTGATCTCAACTTCCTCGGAGAGTGCATCACCCAAATTCCAGTTGGTATTGCTGAGAGCTGCACGGATGAGCAACATTGCTATAATCGATCCACATACGACCACGCCGATAACCGTATAGACAACCCATTGGGGGGGTGCTTCCCAATGAACCGGCTTCTCTGCTACCTTTTGCTCTGTTGCCGCAATTGCCGGCGAAACATTGACGGTTACCGCAGCTCCTTGTGCAGCAACTCTTGCTGGCAAAACGACTTCCGCCACGGAGGAGTCCGGAGGTACAGCCATGGCGGTTAACGATGAAATCAGGATAAACAAAAGGGCAATCAGACTGGTGCAAACATTGCGATACAACGTTTTCATATCCTCTCCCGTTTTATATTGCCGCAATAACGCTGAATAAAAAACGAAAAATAAATATTCTATCGCATAATTTCAAACAGATTCCTTTATGGCTGTCACTTTTGCATTGAGACAGCAAACGGGAATTCTTGTACTCCTCCACGTTATTTTGTGAATTTCTTCGCAATAGGCGCCGGGATGTCTTATAATTAGGAACGAGTCACGCTACAGGTGAAAACAGTACCATAAAAAATGGAGCAACAGCTCATGCCTTTATCCTCTTTTGTGCCGAGCACGGACTTCCGCTGTTGCGGCCATTTCAGTCACAAACCATTCGCAGACAAGCCCGTCAAACCATGATGCAGCAGTATAGCAGCAACTCCTATCTTTTTGGAGGCAACGCCCCTTATATCGAAGATCTTTACGAAGCCTATCTTGATAATCCCGCTTCTGTCTCTGAAAGCTGGCGGGCCTACTTTGACGCGATGCAGCATGTGCCGGGTGCCAATGGGGATGCCCGCGATATCGCACACTCGCCTGTACAGGCATCGTTTGCTGAAAGAGCGCGTCTTGGCCCGATCTGTCGTGTCATCGCCAGTCCTGATGCGGAACTGGGGCGTAAACGGGTTTCGGTGCAGAAGCTTATCGCAGCCTACCGCAACATCGGCTCCCGCTGGGCAAATCTTGATCCGCTGAAGCGTCAGGAGCGACCTGCGCTGCCTGATCTCGAACCCTCGTTTTACGGTTTTTCCGATACCGACATGGATATTGTTTTCAATACAAGCAATACCTATTTCGGCAAGGAGACCATGCCGCTGCGCGAACTGCTGCAGAATCTGCGCGAGACCTACTGCGGCACCCTCGGCATCGAGTTCATGTACATCACCGACCAGACGGAAAAGCGGTGGTGGCAGGCGAAGCTTGAAACCATACGCTCAAAACCGGATTTCAGTACGGAGAAAAAAAAACATATTCTTGAAAGGCTTACAGCGGCGGAAGGGTTTGAGCGTTATCTGCATACCCGTTTTATCGGCCAGAAGCGTTTTTCGCTTGAAGGCGGAGACAGCTTTATTGCCTCCATGGATGAGCTGATTCAGCGTGCTGGCAAAGCGGGAGTTCAGGAGATTGTCATCGGGATGGCACACAGGGGAAGGCTCAATGTGCTGGTCAATATCATGGGAAAAAATCCGCTTGACCTCTTTGCCGAGTTTGAGGGCAAACATGCCGATGATCTTCCTTCAGGCGATGTAAAGTATCATCAAGGCTTTACCAGTGACCTTGCCACTCCCGGAGGCCCGATCAATCTCTCTCTGGCCTTCAACCCATCGCACCTTGAGATTGTCAATCCGGTAGTCGAAGGGGCGGTAAAGGCGCGTCAGGTGCGCCGTGGCGACCGTGATGGTTCGCAGGTACTGCCGATACTGGTTCATGGCGATGCAGCATTTTCTGGGCAGGGTGTGATCATGGAGACGCTGAACCTTGCTCTTACCCGTGGATACGGCACGGGTGGCACCGTTCATATTGTCATCAACAACCAGATCGGTTTCACCACCTCCGACCCGCGCGACAGTCGTTCAACCACCTATTGCACCGATGTTGTCAAGATGATTGAGGCTCCGGTGCTCCACGTCAATGGTGACGACCCTGAATCGGTCGTCCTTGCAACACAGATGGCGCTTGATTACCGGCAGGCGTTCAAGCGTGATGTGGTGATTGATATTATCTGCTTCCGCAAGCTTGGTCATAATGAGCAGGACACACCGGCCATGACCCAGCCGCTGATGTATAAAAAAATTGCCCAGCACCCCGGCACCCGGAAGCTCTATGCGGAGCGGCTTGAGTCGCAGGGGGTTATCGGCGAAGCGTATGGCGCAGAGTTGAGCAAACAGTTCCGCAAGGATCTTGATGCGGGCAAGTACAGCACCAATCCGGTACTGGTGAATAAAACGATCTTTACGGCTGAACCGACGGCGGGCCGCAATGAGGCCTCCGAAACCGGCGTGCCCCTTGCCGAGCTCAAACGGTTGTCGGAGATGCTTACAAAAATCCCGGAAGGGTTCAAGCTTCACCCGCTGGTTGAAAAAGTGGTCACCGACCGTGCCCGCATGGGACGCGGTGAACAGCCTCTCGACTGGGGCATGGGCGAGCATCTGGCCTTCGCTTCGCTGGTTGCCGGAGGCTACCCGATCCGTATTACCGGCCAGGACAGCGGCAGGGCAACATTTTCACACCGTCATGCGGTCTTTCATGACCAGAATCGTGAAAAATGGGACTCTGGCACCTACATCCCGCTGCAGAATATCGCCGACAATCAGGCCACCTTCACGGTCATTGATTCGGTGCTCTCCGAGGAGGCGGTGCTGGGATTTGAGTACGGCTACTCCATTTCAGCGCCCGATACGCTGGTGATCTGGGAAGCGCAGTTCGGTGACTTTGCCAATGGAGCGCAGGTATTAATTGACCAGTTTATCACCTCCGGAGAGGTGAAGTGGGGGCTGGCATCCGGCCTTACCCTCATGCTGCCTCATGGTTATGAAGGACAGGGGCCGGAACACTCTTCAGCCCGTCCTGAGCGTTTCCTGCAACTCTGCGCCGAAAACAATATCCAGGTTTGCCAGCCATCCAACCCTGCCCAGATTTTTCATCTGCTCCGTCGGCAGATGACCACGATGAGGCGCAAACCGCTGATCATTCTCACACCGAAATCGCTGCTCCGCAACAAGGAGGCGGTCTCTCAGCTTGCCGATCTCTCGCAAGAAAATTTCCGGAATATTATCGGTGATGCGACGGCAGCTCATGAACAAGTAGAACGACTGATTGCCTGCTCCGGCAAAGTGTATTATGACCTTATCAACCGGCGACAGGAAAACACGCAGGAAGATGTCGCCATTATCCGTATTGAACAGCTCTACCCCTTCCCGTTCGATGAGTTCAAGGGGGTGCTTGATCACTATCCGAAACTCAAGGAGATTGTCTGGTGCCAGGATGAACCGAAAAATCAGGGGTACTGGCGTTTTCTCCAGCACTATATCATGAACGCGATGAGCCCCGGCCAGCAGTTCGGCTATGCAGGAAGGCTCGCATCTGCATCTACTGCATGCGGATACGCCGCAACACATGCGATACAGCAGAAAGCATTGCTCGATCAGGCTTTCGGTGAGTTCAGTGTTTTTTTTAATAAATAATCTGTACGAATGGCAATCATTGACGTCACCATATCCCAGTTGTCGGAATCCGTTGCCGAGGCAACGCTGCTGAACTGGAAAAAAAAGCCCGGAGACGGCGTTGTTGAAGATGAAATATTGTTTGAAATTGAAACCGACAAGGTGGTCTTCGATGTTCCTTCACCCGCCTCTGGCGTTCTCTTTGAAATTCTTGTCGGCGACGGGGGGACGGTGGTCCCCAATCAGGTACTGGCACGCATCGACAGCGAAGGCAAGGCCACGGTTACCGCTCAGGAGGAGGCTATCCGCGAGGCAAGGGCACCTGAACCGACAGCCGTAGAAGCTGAAGAGGTCATCGTCATGCCTGCAGCGGCAAAACTGATGGCCGAAACCGGAATAAAGCTCTCACAGGTTGAGGGTACAGGACGACAGGGACGAGTGACCAAAGGCGACGTACTGCAGGCCATTGCGACAGATGCTGAACCCTCTTCGCCACAACCACCTCCTCAGCCCGTGCCCAGGCCTGCACCAACACCTGCGCCCGCACCCGCACCCGCACAGAAGCCCAAACCGGTAGAGGCACACCTTGAAGCGCCGCTGATGACCGATCGACCGGAACAGCGCGTCCCAATGACCCGTCTCAGGGCACGCATTGCCGAGCGGCTGCTTCAGTCGCAGGCCAGCAACGCCATTCTCACGACCTTCAATGAGGTCAACATGCAGGGTGTGATCGAATTGCGCAACCGCTATAAGGCCACCTTTGAAAAAGAGCACGGCGTAAAGCTCGGATTTGTCTCCTTTTTTGTCAAAGCTGCAGTGCACGCTTTGCGCAAATATCCGGTTCTCAATGCATCGGTCGATGGCAAGGATATCATCTATCATGGCTACTTCGACATTGGTATTGCCGTTAGCTCTCCGAGAGGACTTGTGGTACCCATTCTGCGTAACGCCGACCAGATGACCATTGCCGATATCGAACGAAAAATCGCTGACTACTCCACCAAAGCAAAGCTCGGCAACCTCTCCCTCGAAGAGCTGACCGGCGGCACCTTCTCCATTTCCAACGGCGGTGTTTTCGGCTCCATGCTTTCAACACCGATTATCAATCCGCCCCAGTCGGCCATTCTCGGCATTCATGCCACAAAAGAGAGAGCTGTAGTGGAAAACGGCCAGATCGTCATACGACCGATGAACTATCTTGCCATGTCATACGACCACAGAATCATCGACGGCCGCGAAGCTGTCCTTGGTCTCAATGCAATCAAGGATGCGCTGGAAGATCCGGCACGCCTCTTACTTGATCTTTAAGGAAAAAAGTATACTTATGAGCAGACAATTTGATGTTCTTGTTATCGGAGCCGGGCCCGGCGGCTATATCGCTGCAATTCGTGCTGCCCAGCTTGGCTTTTCAGTAGCCTGTTGCGAGTTCAATGCCTACGATAATCCTGCAGGAGAGCCCCGTCTCGGCGGCACCTGCCTCAACGCAGGCTGCATCCCCCTGAAAGCGCTTGTCGCCTCTTCAGAACTCTTTGAAAAGGCCTCTCATCACCTTGCTGAACATGGCATTACCTTCGGCGGGGTAAACATCGATGTTGCAACAATGCAGCAGCGCAAAGAGGCCATTGTTACAAAAATGACCGCAGGGGTACAGTTCCTCTTCCGCAAAAACAAGATCACCCTCCTCAAGGGACGGGGCTCCTTTGCCGGAAGAACCGATGCGGGGTACCGGATCATGATCAATGGAAAGGATGGTGAGGAGGAGCTGCTTGCCCAGAAGGTGATTATCGCTACCGGCTCCAAAGCGCGGCAAATTCCAAACATTGCCGTAGATAATTTCAGCATCTGCGATAACGAAGGGGCGCTGAAATTCACCGAGGCGCCGAAAAAACTGGGCGTCATCGGCGCTGGTGTCATCGGCCTTGAAGTTGGTTCGGTCTGGCGCAGGCTTGGCGCGGAGGTTACCATTCTTGAGGTGATGACTTCGTTTCTTGGCGCTGCCGATGAGAGCGTTTCAAGAGAGGCATCAAAGCTCTTTTTAAAACAGGGATTGCACATCAAGCTCGGCGTCAGGATAGGCCAGGCCAAACAGACAGCAAATGGTGTCAGCATTGCCTATACAGATGATCAGGGTTCCGAACATATACTCGAATGCGACAAGCTCATTGTCTCCGTTGGCCGCACTCCCTACACTGAAGGACTTAACCTTGAGGCAATTGGCCTGCAAACCGATGAACGGGGCTTTATTCCCGTCAACGACCATTGCGCCACGATCGCTCCGGGTGTCTACGCCATCGGCGACGTGGTACGCGGCCCCATGCTGGCCCACAAGGCAGAGGATGAGGGTGTCATGGTTGCAGAACTGATTGCCGGACAAAAGCCACACCTCGACTACAACAGTATGCCCTGGGTTATCTACACCACCCCTGAAATTGCCTGGGTCGGGAAAACCGAACAGCAGCTCCGCAAGGAAGGACATGACTACAAAACAGGACAGTTTCCCTTTGCGGCCAACGGACGGGCACTTGGCCTTGGCGACGCAGAAGGATTCATTAAAATGCTGGCCGATGCAACAACCGATGAAATCCTTGGTGTACACATTATCGGAGCAAGCGCTTCCGACCTGATTGCCGAAGCGGCGCTTGCCATGGAGTTCCGCGCCTCATCCGAAGATGTTGCCCGCACCTGCCACCCGCATCCAAGCCTCTCGGAAGTGATGCGCGAAGCAGCCCTCGCCATCGAAAAACGGTCGTTGAATATGTGAACCAGTTTCAAACAAAGAGAGCCGCCGGGAGTTGCAGCAGAGAGCTTCCCGCTCGGTCGATAGCTCTCTTGTAATCCGGAACTGGCTGTTCGGGTGATAGGCTGTTCAGAAAGAAGCCTTGCGCTCTGCCGTAAGTTCCATCTCACCTCTTCCGGAATTTTGCAGGCACCGCTATGTCAAAACCGTCGATGAACTGCCGACCATCGGCATTCTGTTGTGCCATCGCAAGCATGATGCTCTGGTTGAACTGACCCTCCCCAGGGATTCAAATATCTTCGCATCGAAGTATCAACTCTATCTGCCCTCAAAAGAGGAGCTGAAAAGGCAACCGGAAGAGGCCGCAGGCATTACCGGGCACTGCGATAATCCCGATCAGGAGGGTATGAACGATGTTCGATAAATGAATGGATCAATCAGGATATCGTGAAGGTCCTTTAACGCTGCTGTAGATGGTTAACTTTTTGAACTGTGACCTCATAGCTATGATGTTGTTTACGCTAACCCTGGGTGATTCTTATCTTCCGTTTTTGGCTTATTCTTGTTTTCCGATCACAACTGTAGCCTTCAGTGGTTTTTTCCAAAAAACACCCACCCCTCAAATATCTTCTCCGGCAACAAAATAACAGTACAGCATCCGCTAACTGTTTGGTGTACTGTGCCCCTCCGACTGATGCAATCTCCCAATAACACTTGTCACTTTGAATTTATTCAAACAATAAATTTGGATAGTTATCGGAGATAATGCTCTTTACGCTCTAAACTGCGCTTGATAGCTTCCAGTCAGAGATTCGGATAAGTCCCCCCTCTTCAAACTTTGAACCCCATCGGTCATGAAAAAAGGCATACCCGTCGTAAATCTTGAATGGTCTGGTGATTTTCCCACGTTCTACTGCCCTGTTTGTGGTCATCCTTTTTGGACAGAAGAAGACGAGCCCGAAGTGCCCTGCGAGCATTTGCTTTTTTCCTTCATCGACGAGGAACCAGAGATATCGTTTCACAAAAAAGAGCTTGCAGAAACATTTACGGCCTGGGCTATAAATGATGCTGCTGAGCGTGGCTATGCTTGGCACGACAGCACTGATGATGTGGAGTCATATCTGATGGAAGAGCTGGATATGGCTTTTGAGGAAAGGGTTAATCTTGTCGCATCTCTTGTCGACTCATCTTCTGCCGTTTGTTTTACCCTGACCACTTGTGACTTTTCCTGTGGACCATCATCCTTTACAGCCGTCATAGCAGTTGATTTTGCCAGAAAGTCTGATAAATTGCCCGAATAATTCAATCATTAATTATCAGCCATTAGATGTTTCCTCTTTTCAGGAAAAAGAAATCTTTACCCGGCACGATCATCTGGATGTATGAGGCCCAGGAAAAAACGCTTGTTGAGAAAGTAATAGCGCTTGTCAACAAAAATAAGCGAATCTGGATCGAGAAATTGTTCCACACTGCTCCGAAAGGAACTAACTCCTCCCCATCCAAGCCTCAACTTCAGCTTCAGCCTCAATCTCAACCCGAGACGAAGACCGACAATAAACTACCGATGGATTCGCGGCAAAAACTTTTTCTTGCAGCAGAATACGGAGACCCCATTGCGCAGTTCACTCTTGGCTCCATGTATTACCATGGACAAGAAATTAAGGAAAATCTTGAAGCGGCAAAGACCTGGTTGCTCCGGTCTGCCAATCAGAAAAACTCAGATGCCCAGTATCTCCTGGCTCTTCTGTTAGAAACACAGGACAGCCCCAAATGCAATAAAGATGACGCATTGAGATGGTATCTCCAATCCGCTGAACTCGGAAATGCCAAATCCCAATATTACCTGGGCCAACATTATTATACCGGCAATGAAGTTGACCAAGACTACAATGAAGCCCTCAAATGGTTTCGTATAGCCTCCGAACAAGGGGATAATAACGCCCAGTACAGTCTTGGTGAAATGTATGCTAACGGCGAAGGTGTCTATCAGGATTATGTCGAAGCCGTCATGCTGTATAGGCTATCAGGTGAACAGGGAAATATAGATGCCCAATTTAATCTCGGGTATTGCTACGCACACGGTCACGGCGTCAGGCAGGATTATCAACAAGCGGCTAAATGGTACCGTTTAGCTGCTGATCAAGAACTGCCAGATGCACAAGTCAATCTTGGGGTTCTGTATGATACTGGCAGTGGAGTTGAACAAAGCTATGTTGAAGCTTCAAAGTGGTTCCGGCTTGCTGCAGAACAGGATGATGCAACCGGCCAATACAACCTCGGATTACTTTACGAGAAGGGCGATGGCATTGCCCAAAATATCGACATTGCGAAAAAGTGGTACCAGAAAGCTGCCGATCAAGGCGATGAGAGCGCTCTTGAACGGCTTGATATGCTCGAAGAAGATGACGTTGCTGTTCCTGTTGATAAAGAAGAGGGCTATACAAACAATGAGCCTCTGACTGAAGACATTGCTGATTATAATGAAGAGGATGACGATGAATGGCCCTTTGCTGAAGCCGAAGAAGGAGACGCTGAAGCTCAATACGAGTTGGCGATGCTTTATGAGGAGGGGAACGGCGTCAAGCAGGATATGGCTGAAGCACTTAAATGGTATTGGCTTGCAGCAGACCAAGGTCATGCAAAAGCGCAATTCAGCCTGGCCTCATCTTACGAGTATGGTGATGGAATTGCACAAAATTATACAGAGGCAATAAAATGGTACATGGCTGCTGCTGAACAAGAAGACCCTGATGCCCAATTCAGCCTTGGTGCCCTATACGAGCAGGGCGATGGTATCAAACAGAGTTATCGATCAGCGCTAAAATGGTACCGTTTGGCGGCTGGTCAGGGCGATGCAGATGCCAGATACCGTATTGGTTTACTCTATGAGCATGGTGATGGTGTCACGCACAGCCTGGATGAAGCCGCTGCTTGGTATCGGTTGGCTGCCGAAAAAGGGCATGCAGATGCCAAGCAAAGACTGGAGCAACTGCCAAAATCCTTCGAACAAAACGAATTACTAATAGCAGATTCATCGTTACAGACCATTGCTGAAAGTAGTGATGCCGATGCACAGTTTGACATTGGGCGCAAATATGTGCGAGGCGATGGCGTAACACAGGACAATGCCGAAGCGGCTAAATGGTACCTTCTGGCTGCGAAGCATGGTCATATGCAAGCACAGTATAACATTGGAGTGTTTTTCCAGAAAGGCCGTGGCGTTAAAGTTAATATGACGGAAGCGGTAAACTGGTACAGATTGGCAGCAGAACAAGGGCATACTGACGCTCAGTTCGTACTGGCAACATTATACCAACAGGGCCGCGGTGTTAAAATCAATATTAAGGAAGCTATAAGGTGGTTCTCGCTGGCAGCGAAACAAGGACACACGGAGGCACAACTCCACCTCGGAGATCTCTGGGAGTTACGATGAATAAAAAATGGTACGGCAGAGCATGCAACAATAGATTGCAGGATGGATGTGACAAGTATCGGAAGCTTAATGAGACTGATTACTGAATGGATAATCTCGTAATGGTAAAGTTTCACTTTCCTCAATCATTGATTGCAACGCCTCAATGGAAAAGGAAGAGATGGACTATACCACTGGCAGATGCGAATTGGTCGTCTGTTGCATCAGGGGCTTTTGTTCTTCGCTATATGCGCGACACAAACGATACTGTTATAAATTATTCGTCTCTGGTATAGCAAAGAAAAGAGAACGTAGAGCTATCCTGAATTATTCACCACAAATAAATAAAAGGGCGCAAAAATAATATCGCAATTACTTATATTATCGGCGTTTAAGTCAATAATTAAGACGCAATATTTATTCAACCCTTTCAGCCGAATATAGTCACATCAGAGAGTCCCCAACAAACATTATTTTCATACAATTCGGCATCAGCCATTGCCCCGGTAATGGGCAAAAAAGTTGCTCTGGATTTTGATGGTGGCAACATCACAAGCGATGCCGGGATGTTACTCTTGCGTGAAACCGAATCCCAACTTGGCATCAGCAGCATGCCGACCAAGGTCGTTTACCTGAGACTGGCCTTGATTTAGCCAGTCAACCGACGTTCAGCGGGTTGTAAAACATGATTACCCGTCGTGATCTCTATCGGATTGCAGAGGGTTTTGTGGATCATTTTCTCGCTTCGTATGTCGAACCTCCCGAGGTCATTGTCCTGGATTTTGACGATTCGGAGGATGTTGTGCACGGCCATCAGCAACTGGCTCTGTTCAGCGGTTTTCTTGCAAACCAGATTCATCGGAAAACTTGCACACCGGGGATTACAACATGGAGTTGTCCACCGAATCTACCGATGAATTCTGACGTCATGCAATGCCTCACGGGCTATTTCTCGTTTGACTATCTCAGGATTTTGTGTAATTTGGAACAAAATAGCATGATAGCCGTGTTAACATGATATACTCTTTTAAGAATCAGGCAACTGAGGATATTTTTAACGGAAATCCGACAAAAAAAACGGCGAGAATCTGTCCTTCAGTATTATGGAAACAGGCGTACAGAAAACTTGATCAGCTTGATTCTGTTCTTACCCTTGACGAGTTGCGCATTCCCCCGGGAAACCGTTTGGAATCCTTGTCCGGCGATCGTAAAGGACAATTCAGTATTCGATTAAATGACCAGTACGGAATCTGCTTCCAATGCTCTTCTATTGGGCCGGAGGATGTTGAAATCACTGATTACCATTAAAACCCAACAAGAAGTGACTATGATACGCATACCAACGCATCGGGCACCGACTCATCCCGGAGAAATACTGCTGGAGGAATTTTTGAACCCTATGGAAATCACTCAACGTCAGTTAGCTGACGCTATCCATGTTCCTTATCAGCGGGTCAATGAAATCATTAATGGCCGGCGGGGTGTGACACCGGCTACAGCACTTCGGTTAGCCAAATTTTTTGGCATGTCGGCTGACTACTGGATGAATCTCCAACAGCGATGGGATCTCTATCATGCAAAAAAATCAGAGGATAAACTGTTAAACACGATTAAGCCTGTAACACCGGCGATTACTGCCGTACATTAAGAATCAGCGCTCATGAACTATCAACAGTTACTTGCCCTCTTCAAAGAGACCCACCTTGAGTTGCAGCAGAGAGCCGCCCGGTCGGTCGATACCTCCCTTGTGATCCGGAACTGGTTGTTCGGATGGTACATTGTCGAGTTTGAGCAGGGCGGCGCCGAACGCGTGGAACTCTATGGCAAGAGTTTGATCAACCGGTTGTCCAACGAACTAAAAAGTTTTGGGTTGAAAGGGATATCTCCAACCAGTCTCAAGCAGTGCCGTACCTTTTATCTGGCTTATCAAAAGATTGGGCAGGCAGTGCCTGCCCAATCTTCAGATGCTCGAATTGCTTTGCCGGAGATTCAACAGGCACTGCCTGTTACATCTTTTGATGCCACTCTCAATGCCCCAAAAATGCTTCAGAATCTCACGGCAACACTTGCTGGCAGCTTCTCTCTCGGATGGACACATTACGTTGCTCTGCTGACCATTTCGAACGCTGATGAGCGCCGCTTCTACGAAATTGAAGCCCGCGAAAATAGTTGGGGTGCCAGAGAGCTTGAGCGGCAGATATCGGCCTCGCTCTATGAACGCCTGGCACTCAGTCGTGACAAGGAGGGGATCAGGCAACTTTCAGAGAAGGGGCTGATTATTGAAAAACCGGCTGATGTGATCAAAAGCCCTTTCGTGCTTGAGTTTCTGGATCTGGAAGAAAAAAGCGCTTATTCAGAACATGCACTTGAAACGGCCATTATTGACCATCTCGAACACTTCCTGCTTGAACTTGGCAAGGGGTTTCTTTTTGAGGCCCGCCAGAAAAGGTTCACCTTCGACAACGACCACTTTTATGTTGATCTGGTCTTCTACAATCGTCTGTTACGCTGTTATGTGCTCATTGACCTCAAGCGCGACAAGCTGACGCATCAAGATTTGGGACAGATGCAAATGTATGTCAACTACTTTGACCGCTATGTTAAAACGGAGGATGAACTGCCGACCATTGGCATTCTGTTGTGCCATCGCAAGCATGATGCGCTGGTTGAACTGACGCTCCCCAAGGATTCAAATATCTTTGCCTCAAAGTATCAGCTCTATCTCCCCTCAAAAGAGGAGCTGAAAAGGCAACTGGAAGAGGCAGCAGGCATTACTGGGCACTGCGAAAATCCCGATCAGGAGGGAATGAACGATGTTCGATAAATGGCTCAATCAGGATGTCGGGAAGGTTCTTTAACGCTGCTGTAGATGGTTAACGTTTTGAACTATGACCTCATAGCTCTGATGTTGTTTACGCTAACCCTGGATGATTGCTAATTTCCGAAATTGGCTGATTTTTAATTTCCGACTACACCTCAGTCACTTACGTCCCTGATCCCTCCCGATTGAGACTTGCTGAGGCCCGAAACCTGATTGAACGGCAGTGCATCGAAAAAGGATTATCGTTTGAAGCGTTGCAGTGCAGAAGCAGAAGCAATGAATACAAGGCTTTCCGACAGGATTCAGCAAGGAAACTTGTTTTCGAATTGGGCTTGTCCCATGCTGATATTGCAAGGCTGCTGGGAATTTCGAGATCAGGCGTCAGCCAGATGATTCGCCGCTATACTGACGCAAGTTCATCTCATAGAGCGGGATGAGACTGAATACGCCTGACGAAGCAGGGATATTGAGCTTTTACTATCTCGCTTACCTTCAGTCACTTACGTCCCTGATCCCTCCCCTAGGATTCATTAACAGTGAGAAACTCGATGTAAATACTCAATAAAAGATCGGGTTTTTTTGGCGTTAGCAACGCATTGGGGGGTTATTGTTTTTCTTATAAAAAATATGTTTTGGTTTATTCGCTATGGGATGTCCCTCATCCCCTCATGAACTCAGAGACTTATATCTGTAACCAGTTGATTTTGTTTGATTTATAGTTGGACAGCAACGTCATCAGGTGATTATTATGCCTTTATCAAAAAAATTATTTGCTTTTTTCGCAATAGGATGCCCCCAAAAAGTTCAAAAAGCTTTAACATGTTATGAGCTGGGTTCAAATCTTTATCATTATAATCCAAAATGTGGAGCTGCTTTTTTTGCACTAATATCCTCAATTGCATCCATATAGCCATTTTCTGCAGAGAATTTCAAATAAGAATCCGCTGTTTGTTGATTTCGAGTAACACCATGACCTTTTGAGTAACAGTTAGAAAGATTATATTGAGCTTCTGCAATTTGTGCTTTATGCCCATATTGAATAGAAGCAACTTTTTTCCACAATTGAACAGCCTCAGGATAATTTTGAACAATCCCTAGTCCATTGTAATAACAACGAGCTGCACTTAACATAGCATCGTAGTTTTGCTTTGAAGCATCAATATATATTTTTGCAGCACTAGTCATATTTTTTTTTACGCCCTTGCCATTTTCAATCATCCATGCAAGCATGTATTTCGAATCATAATCCTTTTCATTTTCTATTGTAGCTTTTTTAAACCAAAGAAACGCTTCTGAATAATTTTGAATAGGTCCTTCATAAAAATAACAGTAACCTATTTTTTGAAACGCATTGTCACGAACCCAGCATCCTTGTCTTTCAATTGCTTTCTTAAACCAACTCACAGCACTTTGATTATTCTCTTGGACTCCATAACCATAAAAATAACAACAACCTATGTTATAACATGCCATTGCATTTCCTTGTAATGCTGATTTATTATACCATATTAATGCCTCAGAATAGTTTTCAGCAAGATCAAACTGTGTTCCCAAAGCATTTTGGGCTACAGCATTTCCCTTTTCTGCCATATTTTTACAATATTCCGTATTAAACATAAATTTCTCATGTAATAATTCATCGCTGTTTTGCGAAAAGCAAGAGTTATAAATAGAAATTAATATTGTAATTATAAATATTTTTTTCATTTTCATTTATTTTTGGTTTTCCTAATCATTTGACTTTACGGTTTTGCCCCGTTTTTTGTGTTGTTTCCGGTCTCCACTTTGTTTCATTTATTATCACAAAGGGTGGTCAGCCCAAGGCCGATCGCTCAATTTGGTCTGAATAAGCACATAACTTGTTTTTATGTGCTTATTTTTTTCATTTTATAAAGATTTATAAAACACTAATACATCGCCAAGTATATCTTTATTCGTCCAAATCAATAAATTCATATAAGGGCATATTTTTTTTATATTTACTAAAGCAAAATCACTTGTACCGGAAACCATTATGAAGTTTTCTTGATCTATATTTAGCTGAAATCCATTTGGCGATTCCTCCCAATTATATGTAATTGGTTTTATCGAAATAAAGTTAAATTCATATTTTATATCGGCGTACTCTATACATCCCTTCCCATTTTTAGAAAAACTAAGGGTTGATGATTTATTAACTGGTTTATTCCAACTTCCATCAGGTTTGGGTAATTTGTAAGAACTAAATTTAATTACAAAATCATATCTTGTTTGTGCGTTTAAATTTTGTACGAATAATGTAGATAATACTACAATCACAAATAATAAAATCAATTTTTTCATTTTCTGCATGTTATTTTTCCTACTCGTTTGGCCTTTCGGTTCGCATCGTTATTTTTAAGTGGATCTGTTCTTCACTCTTTTTCATTTTTTATCACATGGGGGGTCAGCCTAAACTCGACCGTACAATTTGATCTGAATTTGCACATGACGTTTGGCAATATGCGGAGGCCGGGATTTCAAAGCTCCAACTTGTCAAACCGCTACAATTTTTATAAAATGTACAAAAGTTTAAATTACCCACATCCCCCGGCTTACGTATATTGCGTGTTGTGTTTTCGTGCTTTATTATTCGCAGTCTGCCCGTGGGTTGGGGTAGCCAAGCTCTTTGGATGGTTTTGGTCGTGTGTTGGCTTTTCTGATCGACCAGCCAATGTGCTTGGTTACGAAGGAATGGCATTGAAAATATCATTCAGGTTATTTGTTAAATCATTACGAAGGTCTTCAAATAGTTTAGAAAGTATAATATTTCTGAAATCTACTTCATTGTCAAATAGACTATAATTAATTATAGGCAATTGATGTGATGAAATATTAATCTGCTTTTCGAATGCCAATTTATCAACAATCTTCAATTCGGTATTTCCATTGGTCTTTGTTTTTAAGGTATTAGGATAAAGTAATACAACATCTTGAATATTAAATCTTATTGCATAAGCAATCATTTGATATAAGTCACTTTGAGAAATACCCCTTTTAGGGTCATTACTATTAGAATAGGTTATCTTATATTTTGTGTCTGCAATAAAATCCTTTTTAGGGGATGAAATACATAAATCAGGTTTTAATCCAAATATCTTTCCTTCATCCAAGTGTATTGAACTACTTTGAGATTTTACTTTAAAATCAATTAATTCCTTATTTATAAAGCCAAAAACAAAGTCTTCAAAGAGATATTCCATCGGGAGTAAAAAGCGAAAAGCTTTAAATCATTCTTATAATCAATTGAAATACTATTGTTTAAAAACAATATACAGTAATCTCTTATAGTCTCAAAATCACTAAACATTGGATTAAACGTGATTTTTGCACATTCATGAGCAGAAGCCTTTTCATCACTAACTTCATCAAGAATAAAGAGAATCTCACGCAGATATTTTTTATTCTCAATGTTGGAAGTCACATTAAAAAGTAATTGGCTAACATATTTTATAATTCGATTGCATTTGTTATCCATCACAAAAGAGTCGTAGGAGCAACTTACTTTGTGCCACCTACCCTTAGATAAGTTTTCATGCACATAAGTCGGTGTCTTTAAACGTCCTTATATATTATGTACCTCTCGCTCTATTTCCTCATATTGCTGAAATATTGTTTTGGAAAGCAACTCTCTTGTATATTTTGCAAAAAGATAAATCAGAATTTCAAAAAAATCATTTTTCAAACTCCCCATTGAAGATTTATAATTTGGGAATTTTAGTTTTCTGCAATAACTCAGATACCAAAGTATGTGCTGATGTATTGCACTTATTTCTTTTTCTCCATAGGTTCTTTCCGAATCATAGAATACTTTAGGTAATAAATTGATTTTTTTCCCTTCAAAATGAATTACACCAACATATTTATTTGATTTTAAATCTTTTGTCTTGTGAATAAACTGTATAAACCGTTGAACTTCTACCTTTCCAAAATCATCTATCTCATAATAATTTGAACGTTCTCTTTTATTCCAGATTTCATCTAAGAAATTTTCCAGCTCAGTAAAGTCGCCCTTAAAAGTCTCTTTATTTTGATATTCAAATAGATTTACCATGAGACTTATTTACCAATTATTTTAAGAGGCCAACAGTTTTCATCCAAAATCAAACCAGCATGAGTAAGGATTCCTTTGACTTCTTTTTCGTCATTTAAAAAATACTCTAAAAGTAAAGGGATTACTTTGTTATTCATGCAGTTAACTAAATCGAAATCATCGCTCATAAAATATGCATGACCAATTTGAAAATCGTGTCCTTTTAAGTCGACAATTCGTTCATTTATTAATCTTAAAGTTTCTTTCTCTTCATATTCTAATTCATAATCGGGATACATTGGAACAAATTCAAAACGACGTCTTAAAGCAATATCTAAAAGGGCGATGGATTTATCTGCTGTATTCATTGTACCAATTAAATGTAGGTTTGAAGGAACAATAAACTGTTCCCCAGATGGTAAAGTGCAAGTCAAAGGTATTTTACCATGAGAACGTTTATCTAGTTCAATTAAGGTAATTAGCTCACCAAACACTCTTGATATATTTGCCCTATTTATTTCATCTATTATTATAACATAATTAGGAACAGCATCTGTGGAAATCTCCCGCAATGAATCTAAATCCAAGGTTGCCAAAAGCTTTTTCTTTGATTCATAACTAACTTCTTCATAAACTTCGTCCTGTTCAACTACGAGGTTTTTGTCATACTTATTGTAAAATGTTATGAATTCCTTTAAAGCTACCCAATACACTGTTGTATTACAGCCGCCAATTGCATCTCGAATATCAGTGTGGACATTTTTAATTTGTTTAATGTCTGCGAAAACCTCAAATAATTTAAGCAACCTATTCCCTGAAACTAAATATGTACGACTACTGTTTTGGTGTTTATATTCAACATTGTCATTTTTCGTAAAAGCACTTATACTAATAATTGAACCTGTAGATGATTTAAAATCTTTTGACTCTAAATTCTTTAAGTGCTCAACATAATCTAAGTAGATTTCGTTTTCATCAATTATCTGATTATCAACTTTTTTTTCTGCTTTTAATTTTTTTGATATTTTGTAATACTCAAACAAGGCATCAACTGCAATTCGAGTAAAAACGCCATCCTTTTTTTCAAAACTTAATTGACCTTTGGTTTCAACATCAGGTCTTAACCCTTGAATAAAATCCTCATAACTGTAGCTTTGATGAAATGTTATGAATTCAATGCAATTTCCAAGATTATGATTAAATATTTTTAATGCCTCGTCATAATCATTAACATTTTTTTCTGGTTGAACTATTTGCGCTGATTTAAATACTGTTTTGTAAGTCTTCCCTGTGCCTGGAGGACCGTATAGAATTTGGTTTAAAGGAAACTTCATTATTTCAATATTTTTATCCACGAACAGTTTATTTTGAGTATCTGACCAAATTGCATTTATATGGTCTTGTTTTTTTACTTCCTTTATTGTAGCCCAATATCCTCCAGAAAAATCAACTTCAAATGGATTAAAATCTTCTTCCCATTCCACGTCAATATTTTTCCCATCATTGTGATTTTTAACAACAATCCCTCTGGCTTTAATAGCCATCACTGATTTTGTTTTTTCTCTAGTAAATGCTGCTTTTATGGCAATATGGCTACCAACAGAAACCTTATTTACATCATTTGTAAACTTATCGTCATATCCGTTTACCCAAATACTTTCACTTAAAAACCTATCGGTTTGGTCAGCGGGGTTAGAACCATCCCAATATGCTCCAACAAGGTAATACTTCTCTTTTTCTGTGTACTCGCAAAACAGTGTATCGTAAAGACTACGCATTGATATTTCACTGTTTGAAAATTCGGCAGATGGGTTAAGACTTTTACTTTTTAGTAATTTAATTACATTGTCCTTTCTAACTGCACCTTTTCCTCCAAATTTTAGATTATCTCTGAAATTCTGAATCACAGTATCATCAAAGAAATCAGCTTCACGAAGTTTTAAACTGTCATTTTCATAATATAACTGAATGTCTATTGAAGATTCTCTTATCTGAGTTTTGGACTCATGAATTATAGTCTTTCGATATATGTCAGGTTTTTTATAGGTGTTTGAATCCGTGATATATTCAACCGATAAATCTTTAATTGTGTCAAGTTTAAAAAATGCTTTATATCTAGCTGAACGAGAAGTTAAAACAATTAAAGCAGGTGTTAATTTGAAAAAATCAAGAGCAGTAAATTTATTTAAGTTTATGTTTAAATCTTTATTTAAGATGTCAAACCATAAGCATTCTTTTCCACCTTTCTCACCCCATTCACGAGCTTTCCATAATTGAATTTTATCCCCACCTATAATATACGCATAATCACCAATCTCAATTTCTCCAAACCAGCTTGAACCTTTAGCAGATAAATAATAACCTTCTTCTATTTGTTGTACATCAACTTTTTTTGAGATTTTTCCGAAAAATATATTCATTGTCAGTTTTTTTAATCAGTTATTGTATCGGTCTACCCTGTGGGTAGGCAAAAATTTGGCTCTTTTACAAGCTGAAGAAGCAGCCTGTGTGTTGGAGCTTGTAAATGTGCCAAATGTGCGTTGGCATTTGTTGCACGGTCTCTCTTAGCATGAAACACAACGTTTTGCAGCTACCCGAAGGTGGCGATTTCGAAGCACTTCACTGTCAACCAAGCAGAAACTTTGATAGAAGTACAAAGCTTGATTTAACCACTGAACAACCGCTTTTGGGTAGGTGCTGTTGGCTGCTAGTGTTCTATTTGTCTTCGTCATTATTACTCGCAAATAAGTTTAGTTGTTGTTTCTCCGCTTCTTTTTTCTTTCTATGTTTCCTGCCTTCTAGAGTTTCAATTGGTTTGTCGTTTTCAAAGTAATGATTTACTCTGTTTACTTCAATGTTTGTAATTTTTTCAAGTCCTTCGTTGTCTATTACTTTCTTGATTGTCAGGCTGCAATTAATTGAAGTTCCATTTTTAAATTGGCTCTCCGCGCATTTTAATGGAAAAGAAATTTCATTTTACGGCACCGTCAGATTTTCATATCCAGTTTCCCACAGTAAAAGAGGATCCTTATTCGATAGCTTTCGAAGCTTCGAAACCCTCGAGCA
>Ga0247840_10000541_pt1 | contig 78219 bp, 72 predicted proteins | sample LaCruzMarch2015__FD_192404 | JGI IMG/M metagenome (GOLD analysis project Ga0247840, IMG submission 192404) | Freshwater microbial communities from meromictic Lake La Cruz, Castile-La Mancha, Spain - LaCruzMarch2015_17m | ecosystem: Environmental > Aquatic > Freshwater > Lake | place: Spain... | reverse complement strand
GGAAACGGCGGCGCCTCCCATGATTGGAAAGGGTGAGTCGATGGACGCAACCATGTGAATCAATACCTAAGAAAGGAGCGCATTTTTATGGATGTCAGCAGAAGAGGTTTCTTGAAGATCTCCGGTGCTGTGCTGGCTACCACCGGCCTCGGCGTCAGCCTGAAGCCCGTATCCGCCTACGCTCAGCCCCTGAAGGTCAAGTATGCAAAAGAGACCACGACGATCTGCCCTTACTGTTCTGTCGGCTGCAGCATTATCGTCTCCACCCGGCAAGGCAAGGTTGTCAATACGGAAGGCGACCCGGACAGCCCCATCAACAGGGGATCGCTGTGCAGTAAGGGTGGTTCCATCTACCAGATGGCCGTCAACGAGAACCGCCTGGGCAAGCCTCTCTACAGAGCGCCATTCGCTACCGAATGGAAGGAAGTAGATTGGGAATGGGCCCTCGAGAAGATTGCGGAAAATGTCAAGAGAAGCCGCGATGTCAGCTTCAAGACCACTAATGAGAAGGGCGAGCTTGTCAATCGGACCGAGGGGATTGCTTCCGTCGGCAGCGCGGCCATGGATCTTGAAGAATGCTTCACGTATCAAAAATTTCTAAGGGGGTTGGGCCTGGTCTATATTGAACATCAGGCCCGTATTTGACACAGCCCAACTGTACCGGCTCTGGCAGAGTCGTTCGGACGCGGCGCGATGACAAATCACTGGGTCGATTTCCGCAATGCGGATGTGATCCTTATCATGGGAAGCAACCCCGCTTCCAATCACCCTGTTTCCTTCAAGTGGATTCAGGAAGCCATAGACAAAAGAGGGGCAAAACTGATCTGTGTGGACCCCCGGTTCACCCAGTCGGCAGCCAAATCCCATGTCTATGCCCCCCTGCGGTCGGGGACGGATATCGCCTTCCTCGGAGGGATGATCAAGTATATCCTCGACAATAATCTGTATTTTGACGAATATGTAAAGAACTACACTAACGCCGCTTTCCTGGTGAACCCGGCTCTCAAGATGCCTGGCGACAACAACGGCGTTTTCTCGGGGTTGGAAGGCAGCAAATACAACAAAGACACCTGGTCTTATCAGACCGGCAAGGACGGAGTCATCTCCAAAGACCCGACCCTCCAGGATCCCAACTGCGTATTTCAGCTCCTGAAGAAGCATTATTCCCGCTACACTCCGGAGCTTGTTACGAAGATCACCGGGACACCGAAGGACAAACTGATTGAGATTTACCAGCTTTATGCATCCACCGGTAAGCCCGACAAGGCCGGCGTCGAACTTTACGCCATGGGTTGGACCCAGCATACCGTCGGCGTCCAGAACATCCGAACGATGTGCATCATTCAGCTCCTCCTCGGCAACATGGGCATTGCCGGCGGCGGCGTCGCGGCTATGCGCGGCGAAGGCAATGTCCAGGGTTCCACGGACCATGGGCTGTTGTTTCACATCTGGCCGGGCTATCTCGGCGCCCCCACCGCTTCGCTGAAGACCCTGAAAGAGTTCAACGAGAAGCGGACCCCCACCACCAAAGAAAAGAACAGTCTCAACTGGTGGAAGAACACGCCCAAGTACTCGGCCAGCTTCCTCCGGTCCATGTTCGGGACAAACGCCTCGCTGGAAGAGGCCTATGCCCTGATGCCTAAGCTCGACGACGGCGTCAATTATTCTTGGCTGACGATCTTCGACCAGATGTATAAGAATAAATTCTCAGGTTTCTTTGCCTGGGGAATGAATCCCGCTTGCAGCGGCGCCCATTCCAACAAGGTCCGGGCAGCGATGGGTAAACTGGACTGGATGGTCAATGTCAACCTCTTTGATAATGAGACTGGTTCCTTCTGGAGAGGTCCCGGCATGGATCCCACGAAGATCAAAACGGAAGTCTTCATGCTTCCCTGTGCCGCTTCCATCGAAAAGGAAGGCAGCATTGCCAACAGCGGCCGGCTGATGCAGTGGCGTTACAAGGCCGTCAATGCACCGGGAGTGGCCCTCCCTGACGGCGACATCATGAGCGAGATCCTCTTCAAGGTCAAAGATCTTTACGCCAAACAGCCCGGCGCCTTCAAAGATCCCATCATGAAGCTCACTTGGCCCTATGGAAAAAAGACCGTTGCCGGCAACTTCCACTATGAACCCCAAATGGTGGCCAAGGAGATCAACGGCTTCTTCCTGGAAGATAAAAAGGTGGAAGTTCCCAACAAGAAGGGGGAGTTCAAGGAATTCAAGAAGGGCGACCCCGTACCAGCCTTTGCCTGGCTCCAGGATGACGGTTCCACGTCATCGGGCTGCTGGGTCTATTGCGGGTCCTATGGCGCGGCAAACATGTCCGCTCGCCGAGGGAAAAGTGATCCTACCGGCATTGGTCTGTATCCCGAATGGGCGTGGTCCTGGCCGGTCAACCGCCGGATTATTTATAACGGCGCGTCGGTGGACCCCAACGGCAAGCCCTGGGATCCCAAGCGGGCGGTTATTACCTGGGATGGAACCAAATGGGTCGGCGATGTACCTGACGGCGTAGGCGATCCCGGTTCGGGAAGACCACCCTTCATCATGAAGCCCGACGGCGTAGCCAGTCTCTTTGGACCCGGTCTGGCTGACGGTCCTTTCCCGGAACACTATGAACCGCTGGAGTGTCCCGTGGAGAAGAACCTCATGTCTTCTCAGAAAAACAATCCGGCAATCAAGCGCTTTGATAAAGCCGGTGTCGGTTCCGATCTGGATGTTTATTCCGGTGTCGGCAGTTGCGATCCCCGTTTCCCCTTCATCTGTTCGACCTACCGGGTCAGCGAACATTGGCAGACGGGCGTTCTGACCCGCTGGTGCCCATGGCTGGCGGAAATGCAGCCGGGGATGTTTGTAGAAATGAGTGTCGAGTTGGCCAGAGAAAAGGGCATCCGGAATGGCGACAAGACCATTGTAAAGTCACCGCGGGGGCAGGTCGAATGTACGGCCATCGTGACCCACCGGTTCAAGCCCTTTAATATCGACGGCAACACTATTCACGAAGTGGGCATTCCCTGGCACTTCGGCTGGATCACGACAAAAGACCGGAAATACAATCCGGGCGACAAGAAGGCCGAGGTCTTTACCTACGGTGATGCAGCCAACCTGCTGACGTCAACTATTGGCGACGCCAATACCATGATTCCTGAGAGCAAGGCCTTCATGGTCAATGTGATCAAGAAGTGAGGGGGTGAGAGATTATGGCTGAAAAAACAAAACTAATCGATGTTTCGAAATGTACCGGCTGCCGTGGTTGCCAATTGGCTTGTAAGCAGTGGAATCAGCAGCCGGCAAAACAGACCGAGAATTATGGAACCTATCAGAATCCCCCCGACTTGCAGTCGAACACATGGACCCTGATCCGGTTCCAGGAAATTGCCGAGAAAGACAAAGTCAAGTGGCTTTTCAGAAAAGACGGCTGCATGCACTGCACAAATGCGGCCTGTGTGAAGGTTTGCCCCAGCGGGGCGCTCCACTACACGGACTTCGGCACGGTGGCCATTAATAAAAGCCTCTGTATCGGTTGCAAGGAATGCGTTTCCGCGTGTCCCTTCAATATTCCCAGATATGACCAGGTCACGGACAAGGTTTACAAATGTGATCTGTGTCTGAGCCGTATCGAGGCGGATTTAACACCCGCCTGCGCCAAGGCCTGTCCAACGGGGGCCATTACCTTCGGCGACAAGGCGGCCATGATCAAAAAGGCATATGCCCGGGCCAAGGAGCTGGGGGGCGACGCCAGTGTCTATGGCGACAAGTTCGTCGGCGGGACCCATGTAATTTATGTGCTGACGGAAAAACCAAGAGTTTATGACGCCCTGCCCGACAAGCCCAGTGTGCCGTTCTCGATCATTGTCTGGAAAGACATGCTGAAGCCGTTAAGTTTGCTGGCGGCTGGCGGCGTGTTGGCCGGGTCATTCCTCCATTATATCCTGCATGGACCAAAGCTGCCCGATGAACCCGGCAAAGACGAAAAGGGAGGTGAATAAGCCATGAGAAAGGGATTAATTCAAGCAACAGACGGTTTCGAGAGGATTGTTCACTGGAGTCTGGCCCTGTCGTGTATAGCTTTATGTATCACCGGGTTGGGGATGATGTATCAGTCCCTGAATTTTATCGGCGACATGATGGGCGGCCTCAAGTCCCTGAAGTACGTACATAATTTCACGGGTGTTTTCTTCGGCGTGGCCCTGTACTTCACCATCCGCATGTGGTGGAAGGAGGCCGGGATTTTTTCCATGCCCGAAGATCTGGAATGGATCAGGTGCGCCGGGGGTTATCTCTGGCATGTGGATAAGGTGCCCGAAACGGGTAAATACAATCCGGGGCAGAAGATGTTCTTCCTGGCCGTTGCCGGGTTCGGGGCGATCATGTTCCTGACGGGACTGGTGATGTGGTTCCCCCTGAGCTTTCCCCCGATGATCGTGCGGCTGATGTATGTCCTCCACGCCTTAGGATTTATGGTTATCTTCGCCTTCTTCTTTGTCCATCTTTACCTGGGAACGGTTGGTTCCCCCGGATCGCTGGATGCCATGCTGACGGGCTGGGTGAGCCGTGCGTGGTTGAAGAAACAGCATCCCAAGTGGCTCAAGGAGATGGAGGAGCACGGGACGTTGGTTGTCTTTGGAGAAGAAAAACCATCGGCAAAAGGACATCACTAACGGGTAAATAATGAAGATCTGAAACATCAAGGGACCTGTTCGGAATTGAGCAGGTCCCTTTTTTTAGTTGTACAAGATACGGATTCATGGTTGCCAATCACCAAAGAGTGTTTAATATAGAGAGGCATGGAAAATTGAATATCTTGACTTTAGGAAATCTGAAAATAGGAGGCAGGGAATGGTTAAAGTAAGATACGGAATCTCGATGATGCTGATGCTCATGATTCTCCTGAGCGGATCAATAGGCTGGACGGCGTCTCTTCCGGCCGTAGGGGGAGTCTTTCCGGATTTAAGCCCCGGATTCAGTCTGCCCAAGCCAAAGGATGGAGTTGTAATTATAGAAATATTCAGCATGTATTGCCCCTACTGCCAGAAAGAGGCCCCCAACGTCAATAAGCTCTATAACAAGATTCAGGCAAGTCCGAACCTGAAGAGCAAGATAAGACTAGTTGGTATCGGGGTGGGAAACTCTGCTTATGAAGTGGATGTCTTCAGAAAAAAATACAGCATTAGTTTTCCTCTGTATTCCGACGGTGATTTTAGAATCCATAAGCTTTTAGGAGAGCCGAGAACGCCGTACTTTATCGGGGTGAAGATCAATCCCGACGGCTCTCATCGCATATTTTATTCAAAATTGGGTGAATTGGGCGACGTGGATAAGTTTCTGGACGAGATGATAAGACTATCCGGATTAAAATAGCCAGGAGGATTAAGCCATGACGAAACAAAAAGCATTTTTTAGCCTGTCGTTTTTAGCAAGCCTGCTGTCTATTCTTTTTCTCGTTTCCACCGCTTTTGGCCTTTCCGATGCCTACAAAAATAATATCTATCAGCCAGGACAACTAAAGGCGATCGACAGCAAGTTGAAGGTAAAGCTGGGACAGATGTCTCCGGATTTTACCTTGAAGGCTGTTTCCGGGGGAAATGTAACCTTGAGCCAGTATCGCGGCAAGAAAAACGTGATGTTAACCTTTATTCCGGCGGCCTGGACCCCTGTATGCTCGGACCAGTGGCCTGGTTACAATATCGTCAAAGATCTTTTCGATGCCAACGATACGGTCATTCTGGGAATCAGTGTCGATAATATTCCGACCCTCTATTCTTGGACGAATCAGATGGGGAACCTCTGGTTTCCCGTTCTGTCAGATTTCTGGCCACATGGCAAGGTTGCTAAACAATACGGTATTCTCAGATCAGACGGCGTTGCGGAGCGTGCCATCTTCATCATCGATAAAAAGGGGATCATCCGGTATATCGATGTTCATGATATCAATGTCCGCCCCCCCCTGGAAAATCTGATCACGGCAGTGGAAAAGCTGAAATAATCGAAATCAGGAACCCGACGATAAGGCCAACGGAGATTCCATAAGCAGAATGACATTTAGCCCCGCCGGATTATGTGGACGGCGGTGGCCTTGAAGGAGGCGATGACTGTTGAGCCTGGTCGCAGGTCCAGTTCTTCGATTGATTGGACGGTTACATAGGCCACGAGAGGGAAGCCGCCTCGCAGGTGGACTTTATGGAATGGCCCGGCGGGGATGATTCTGTCAATGATTGCCGGGAAGGCGTTGCGGGCACTGCTCCGGTCGAGTTGCCCGCTGGGGTAAATAGTGACATGCTCCGGGCGGATGCAGCAGAAAACCTGCTCCCCCGGTCGGACCTGACCGGCGGCCTCCAGGAGTGAGACTTCCAGTCCCTCCCTCACTGTTTCCGGAAGGTTGTTCCGGTTCCAAATCAAAGCGCTATCTTCGTTGGCTTCGTCATCGGCTCCTTGACGTATAAACAATACGTCTGCGTCGCCTCTTCCTTGCCGCCTTGATTTCATCTTTGATTTGGAACCGGAATTAGTTGGGTTGGAATTAATCGCTATCGTCGCCGTTCCCCGCTCGCATTTTATGACCCGGCCCTCGATAATCGTCTCAACGCCGACAAAGGAGGCGATGAATTCATCGACGGGATGATTCATAATCTCCTCCGGCGGGCCGATCTGGACGATCCGCCCCTCATTCATCACGGCGATCCGGTCGGATATTCTCAACGCTTCCACCTGATCATGGGTGGCCATAATGGCCGTTGTTCCCGTAGTCCTGAGGACGCGATTGAGATCTTCGAGGAGGGTTTCCCGGGTCGGGGGATCAAGGGCGGCAAAGGGCTCGTCGAGAAAAAGGAGCTGCGGCTGAATGGCAAAAGCCCGGGCGAGGCTTGTCCGCTGTGCCTCGCCGCCGGAAAGGGTCTTGGCGGAGCGGTCCCGGAGGTGTCCGATTCCGAACTGTTCCAAACGGGTGTTTACAACGGCATCTATTTCTGACGACTTTACGCCGCGGATCTTCAGCCCCGAGGCCACATTGGCGTAAACTGTGGTATCAAAAAGCAGGGCCTCCTGAAAGACCATCGCCAGGCAGCGGCGGTAGTCAAGAGGGGATATGTCGGCGCCGACCTTTTTTCCCTGGAAATAAATATCCCCCTTGACGAGACGAATGAGCTGGGAGAGAGCCTGAAGGAGGGTTGTTTTCCCCGCTCCGTTGGGGCCGATGATGGAGAGAACTTCCCCGGGGATTATTTTAAGAGAGAAGACATCCAGTATCCGCTTTCCTCCCCGCTGCACCTGGATGTTCTCTCCACTCAGGATCGGTGACGTCGTGGGCACATTCGCCGTCATCGCGGCCGCTCCCGCTGCTGGACCCGGGTCAGGACCAGGTTGATGGCAAAGGCGAAAATGAGGAGAATCACTCCCAAGGCAATAGCAACATCGAAATTGCCCTTGCTCGTCTCCATGACCGTGGCCGTGGTCAGGACACGGGTATAACCCTTGATGTTGCCACCGACCATGATGGAAGCACCGACCTCGGAGATGACGCCTCCGAAACCGGCCATAACCGCGGCCATGAGCGATAGTTTTGCTTCCTTGATGAGGAGCCAAACCATTTGAAAGCGTGTTGCCCCCAGGGCCAGGATCTGGAGGCGTAACTTCCGGGGTAACTGCTGCATGGCGGCCAGGGTGATACCCATCACAATGGGGGTGGCGATGATGGCCTGGGCGATGATGATGGCCATGGGGGTGTAGAGGATCTCCAGGGCGCCGAAGGGGCCGTTTCGCCAGAGAAAAATCGTAACGAAGAGCCCGACGACCACCGGCGGCAGGGCCATCCCCGTATTGATAAGGCTGACAACGATCTGGCGGCCGGGAAACGATGTCAGGGCCACGGCCGTCCCGATGCCGATGCCGATGAAAAGGCTGATCAGGGTGGCCGTTCCCGAGACCTTCAGGGACAGCCAAGTGATGCCCATAACCTCGGGATCAAGGCTGATAAGCAGGGAAAGGGCCTGCTTGATCCCTTCAAAAATGATATCCATGTTATTTTCTCAAGTCTTCTATCTTGTTTCGTAGTTCAGTTTGGTGAAGAATTGGTGTTACTGACTTGCATGCAGAATCTTTCCCGATTCACAAAAGTCGTAATGCCCCAGCTTTTCCACGCTTTTACGGAATGAATCGGATCTTATCGTTTCAATGAAACTTTGCACGCCTTTTCCAAAGTAGGTTTTTTTATCAAGGATCATGTCGAATCGTTCTTTAGTGACCGGACAAAACGAAAGCCCAAGCATCCGGGAAACAGATCCGGTGGCCATTCCCACGTCCGCCTGATGGGAGAGAACGGCCAGGCCCACCTCGAGATGGGTAAAGACTTCTTTTTCATAACCAATGATCCCGTCCGTGCTGATTCCGGCCTTGTTCAGATGATAATCAATGAGCAGGCGGGTACCCGATCCCGCCTGGCGGTTGACGAAGCGGATGCCAGGTTTCTGCAGGTCTCCGATATCCCTGATGTTCAGGGGGTTATCGGCGGCGAAGATCAAACCAAGATCCCGGTGGAACAGGTTGACCACGACGGCATCGATCCGGGGAAGACGGGAAGACAAAAAGGGCGTATTGTATTGGCCGCTTTCCGGGTCCCACAGGTGAGACCAGGCAATGTCCGTATGGCCCATATTTAAGGCTGCCAGCCCCTCCGTACTCCCCGTATTGGCGGAAAAGATATATAAATCGGGATGCATTCTCCGCAGGGTGGTCTGAAGGATGTCCAGAATAGGATCGTTGCTCCCCGCCGCGAGGAGGGCCCCGGAGATGGCGGCGCTTTTCTGGCGGGCCTGGGATAAACCGTCGCGGGCCGTGGTTTCAATCCATTCATCGATCAGATTCTTCGGGAAAATCCACTTCCCCGTAGCGCGCGTCGCCGGTATTCCCCCCTCCCGGATCAAGGCATAAACCTGTTTGTCGTTGACATTAAGATACTTGGCGACTTCCTTGGTGTTCATCATCTCGGTCGACATACAGGCCTCCTTTCCAGAAGCGGGAGCATCTTAAAAGATCTTCGGGAGTTTATCAATACGAAAGTCAACTTATAATGACAAATTCACCTCCTTTTCGACGGCTGCCCGTCATGTTATTTCCCCAAATCTTCCACTTTTTTTCCTGCATCGGGGAAGAAGAGAGGAGAGCCATATTTTTCGACGCCAAAGGTTTTGACGATGCCCTGGACCTGTTTGGATACCATGAAATCGGCGAAGGCCTTGGCCCCGGCGGCATTCACTTTCGGCCACTTGGTATGGTTGACCTCGATAACATGATAGATATTGAGTAGCACGGCGTCTCCCTCCAGGAGGATGTCAAGGCCAAGGTTCTTTTTCATGGCCAGATAGGTTCCCCGGTCGGCAAGGGTATAGCCTTTTTTCTCCGCTGCTACGGCCAGGGTCTGTCCCATGCCGAGACCGGTCTGCTGATACCACTTCTGCCCTTCCGGCTGGATGCCTGCGGCCTTCCAGATCTCCTTTTCCTTGGCATTGGTGCCCGAATTATCACCTCTGGAGACGAATAAGGCGCCACTCAGGGAGATCTTTTTGAAACCCTCTGCCGCCTTTTTGGTTTGTCTGATCGTCGCCGGGTCTGAAGGTGGCCCCGCGATGATAAAATCATTGTGCATGACCAGGCGGCGATCAACGCCGTTGCCATCGGCCATGAATTTCTTTTCTGCAGCCTGGGAGTGGACCAGCAGGACGTCCGCCTCTCCCTTGGCCCCCATGGTCATCGCCTGACCGGAACCGACGGCAATGGTCTTGACGAAATAACCAGTCTTCTTTTCAAAGATCGGGATGAGAACATCCAGCAGCCCCGTGTCCTGGGTACTGGTGGTGGTGGCCAAAATTATGTTTTTCTGTGGGGCCTTGGCCGGAGCGGCCTCCGCCGTGGTGACACCGGCAAGTATCAAGAGGGCGAAAATTGAGATAAATGCCCAAATTACTTTTGTTAGTCTTTTCATGTGCTGTCCTCCGTATGCTCTTATTTAATTGCCTGGCTTTTTCGCCAGGGAATGGAATCGGGAAAGAACATGGGATTCCCATATTCCTTAACCCCGAAAGCTTGGATGATCTTTTGTCCCTTTTTCGGTTCTGTCAGCCATTTCACGAATATCATGGTTTCCTTGAGATTGGCCTGGGGACATTTCTGCGGATTTACCGGGATCAGGGAAATGCGGTTCAGCAGGGCTTCGTCACCGGCGACGAGAATCTCGAGTTTAATGTCTTTTTTCATGGCCAGGACCGTCGCCCGGTCGATTACCGTATAGGCCCCTTTTTGATCGGTGAAACGGAGGGTGGGGGCGTTTCCTTCGGCGCCCTTTTCATAAGTCATGTACCAGGGACCGGACGGTTTGATACCCGCCGCCTTCCAAAGGTCCATTTCCGCGATATGGGTGCCCGATTTGTCGCCTCTGGTAATAAACAACATCCCTGCATCAGCGATCTTTTTCAAGGCTTCCCTGGCCGTTTTCATCCCCTTGATTCCGGCGGGATCGCTTGCCGGTCCTACGATGACAAAGTCGTTGTACATGAGGGGAATCCGTTCCGTCCCATATCCCTCGGTGATAAATTTTTCTTCCAGGGCCTTGGCATGGACCATAACCAGATCAATATTGCATTTTCTGGCAATATCCAGCGCCGCGCCCGTGCCCGCGCCGACATGGCGAACCAGAATGCCCGTATCCTGCTCAAACCCGGCTTCCAGTGCTCCGACGATACCGGCATCAATAGGGCCGATGGTTGAGGCCATGAGGATGAAATTCTTCTCCTTTGCTCCCGACACACCCGGCAGCGCCAGCATCAGGATTAAAAACGCCAGCAATAAACCCTTTTTCATATGCAACTCCCTTTTCTCAATAGTCCACTTCCATGACTTGCCTGTTCGTTTCCCCAGATCCTCAAAATGATGCCCCTGCGCGTAATCGCAGGGGCATCATTTTACATCATTTTATTCCGATAAATTTAGAAATTAAGAGTCAACTTGTGGGTAAGGAGGTAATTGTCCTTAATTACAGCGCTATTATCGTAACCCTTGAAATAGTTGCCTGCCCAGAGGTAACCGGCGCCGATCATGTAGGTGAGGTTATCATAAATCTTGTATGTGCAGGTGAGATCGAGTTCGTTACCGTAGTTGGTGGAGACAAATTCCTGAACCGTTTGTCCTGTGTAGTACCCGGCCTGACCGACTGTTCCCACGTCGCTCTTCGGCGCCTTGTCAGCGCTGGCGATCGAAAAAGCCGCTTTCAGGTCCATTTTGGGCATTGGTTTAAAGCCGGCATAGACCTGATAGAACCAGACGTTGTCCATCTCCTGCCTGATTGCATAGGTTTGACCGGTTCTGCGGTTGGTCCCGGTGGCGCCGGTAGGGATATTGCCCTGGATGTTGCCGATGTTGTTTTGATAGTCGTCGTTCCAGAGGATCAGCGTCGGATAGAAGCTGCGGTTCATCTGCAGAGATTGCAGGATGGAACCGGTAGCCTTGTCGCTGTTGGAGTTGTCGTCACCGCTGATATAAACGAACTTTGCCCCCACATAGGCAGGTTTAAAGTCGTACTTGCCATGGACATAGGCCGCATAGGCGTTTAGTGACACATTCTGGGCATTGCTGGCGGGAGTTGTGCCGCCTACAGAGGCAGCCGTGGTGGTGCTTTCATAGGATCTCAGTGTCCCCGTTCCATAGACGCCCTCAACCTCAATGAAAAAATTGCCGAAGGTCAACTGGGCATAGGGATAAAAGCCGTTAAGCTGACTCAGATAACCGTTGGCCTGCTGCCATTTGTTTTGGGCGCTCCGCAGGTACTGATAGAGGATGCCGGCCTGACCGGGGGCGAATTTATAGGTGATGCCGAGATCATAAAGATCTCTATCGGCGTCGTTGGCGATGCCGATGTTATTGGCGCTGAGACCGACGTATTCAGCCCGTTTTTCTGTTGCCGCGACCACCTGGAAGGGGCCTTTGGTATAGTAGTAGCGGATGCCGCCGGCGGTGAGGGTGGTGTCCAGAAAGGCAGTACCCCAGGTGAGATATTGCATGTAACCGACCTGGAATTTGCCGAAGGGGACGTTGAAATCCAGATAGGCCCGTTCCCACTCGATGTTTTCCTGCGCCTTTACAGTAGCAGCGCCGGTACCGGCAGGCGTCTGGGTACGGCTCTGGGTTTCGCCCGTCCCACCGGCCCAGGACTGATCGCCCCACCTTTTTTCCATGGCGTCAAACCGGGTGACTAATTTCAGACCCTCTACAACCTGAAATTCCGTCGTAAGGCGGAATCGCTGGCTGTACCAGGCGTTGGGACCACGCCGGGAGTTGTTGGCCCAGGAAGCATTGCCGGCCGTTTCATTCTTGTCCAGTACCGAGGGATTATCCAGGTACCAACCCTGGGCATAGTAGTCACCGCTGAACTTTACATCTACTGCCGCAGCGGGCATGGCGAAGGCCATGATCAGGCCCAGCGACAATAGGACTACCAAAATTCTTTTCATTCCTTTCCTCCTTGCAAGTTGTTGATTATCAATATTAAAATATCATAATTCATGATGATTATATGTGCGCCGTTGAAAAAACATCCTCCCCCAAGCCCACCCTTCTCCTAGGAAAGGAGAGGGAAAATTACATTTTACACGCTCGTTACATATAGAATTACTTATAAAATTTCAAGAATAAAATTACAAATAATTACAAAAAAGAATAAATTATGCCTAATAATTACAAAAATAGAAATATTCATGGGGAAATATGAACTGTAGCACAAAGATGGGGAAGGGCATCAATAGAGAAACATGTCGCCGCGAAAACAGGAGGGTTGTTTGCCGCGTTGTCAGCCAATAGGCCTTCTCTTATTGTGAAGATTGTGCTAAAAAAATTCACGCAGAGGAAATAATGAAGAACAAAATATTAAAAACAGTTGAAAACAGTGAGTATTTCACCGAAGAGGGGTGCTTCATCCTGGAGATGTGGAACACGCCGGAAGACGATGAGGTATCCATTGCCCGGGCCCGGGTCCGTCCGGGTGTTACGACGGTCCTCCACCGATTGAAGGACACAGTTGAACGCTATGTCATTATGGAAGGAACCGGCCTTGTCGAGGTGGGAGATCTTCCCCCGGCGGAAGTCGAGTCGGGAGACGTCGTCATCATTCCCCCAGCTATCCCCCAGCGTATCACCAATACTGGTAATGAAGATTTGATCTTTCTTTGCATTTGCACACCCAGATTTGTCCCTGAGAAGTATGAGACGATGACCAATCTTCCCCCATAAAAGTTTTTTGTCCTGCAGTAGGGTATTATGAAATGATTTCCACCGGCCCTTCTGCTTCCGGAATATTTATCCGATGAGAATGAAAGTCTCTCCTTAAAATCATACCTTGTCATCAGCAATTATTTTTGTTACCGTCTTCCCGGATTGAGGGGTCATTCTTGATCAGTGTAAATTGAAAGGGATTAATTCATGCGCTGGCGATGCCTGTTGTTTACCATAGTTGCCGGGATACTGCTTGTCGTGGGAGGAGATGCGGCGGCGGAGCTGCCTCGCTACCAGCGGTTGAATGTACTCATATATTCGGAATATATGGATCCGAACATTACGAAACTCTTTGAGAAGGAAACGGGAATAAAAGTTGTTATCGATACCTATGAAAGCACCGATGAGATGATGGTGAGGCTCCAGCGGGGCAATGGGGTAAATAACTATGATCTCATCGTGGCCACTGATTACATGGTACCTGTCCTGGCAAAGAGGCAGATGATTCAACCGCTTGAACACAGCAATATTCCCAATATAAGAAATATCTCGAAAACATTTATGAATCCTTCCTATGATCGGGAGAATGTCTACAGTCTGCCCTATCAATGGGGGACCGTCGGCGTCATGTACCGGGACGACCTGATGCCCAAGGTCAACCCCACCTGGGGACTTATTTTTAATCCTGATCTCCAGCCTGGCCCCTTTGTCTTGATCAACTCCATGCGGGACCTGATCGGGGCGGCGTTGAAGTATCAGGGCCATTCCTTCAATTCCAGGAAAAAGGCGGAGCTGGAGAATGCGGAAAAATTGATCATCGCTACAAGAAATAATAAGAAATACAGCGGTTTTGATGGCAGCGTGGGGGGGAAGAATAAAATTCTTACCGGCGATGTCACTGCGGCGATTGTTTACAACGGCGACGCCATCCGGGCCATGAAAAAGGATAAACGGGTTGGTTTCATCGTTCCCAAGGAGGGCTCCATTCTCTGGGTGGATGTGATGGCCGTTACGGTTGGGGCGATAAACTGGGGGGGCGCCCATGCCTTTATAAACTTTATCCTGAAACCAAAAATCGGAGCCATGCTCTCGGACTTCAACCGGTTTGCAACACCGAATGCGGCCAGCCTCCCCCTGGTCAGGAAACAAGACCGGCAAGATCAGGGAATCTATCCATCCACCGCGGTGATGAAGAAAATGGAATTTATGGAAGATGTCGGTAAGGATAATGAACTTTATGTGAAGGCTTGGAAGGCGATAAAATCTAACTAACCCACATGCCCGGCACGGGCAAAACGAAACATGAAAATCCCCCCTTACCCCCCTTTGGTAAAGGGGGGATGGGGGGATTTTCATATAAATTGGATTTATGAACATAAGAGAAAAATTTCAGGTGAAAAAGGTGAGCCGCGGTTTTGTCATTGCCCTTATCGGCGGTGTGGCGCTGCCTCAGAATGCGGCAGCCATGCATATTGCCGAAGGTCTCCTGCCCTTCAACTGGGCGGCCTTCTGGTTTGCCGTGGCCCTGCCTTTTTTTGCCTGGGGACTCTACCGCCTCAACAAGCGCAGTCAGGATGATCATTCCTTTAAACCCCTTGTCGGTCTAATGGCCGCCGTGGTTTTTATCATCTCCTGCATGCCCATCCCGGTGCCTTTCGCCGGAACCTGTTCCCATCCCTGCGGCACCGGCATCTCCGGAATTCTCGTCGGTCCGGCCATCAGCGTGGTCATTACCGCCGCCGCCCTCCTGATCCAGGCCCTTTTCCTGGCCCACGGGGGACTGAGCACCCTGGGGGCCGATATCGTCTCCATGGGCGTCATGGGTTCCTTTACGGGATTCCTGACCTTTCGCGCCCTCCGGTTCGTCAGGGTGAACATGGCGGCAGCAGCCTTCATGGCCGGACTTTTCGCCGACTGGGCGACGTATTTTATGACTTCGGTGGAATTAGCCGCTGGAATCCGTGGGGACGCAGCCTTTTTACCCCTTTTCTGGAAGGTCCTGATCGCCTTTATCCCCACCCAGCTTCCCATAGGCATCCTCGAAGGGGCCATGACTGCAGGAATGGTGATGCTGCTCTATAAAAAGCGGCCGGATTTGCTCATTAAGATGCGGGTCATCAAGGCCAGGGAGGTTGCGGTGATTGGGGCAGTTTTAATTGCTGTCACCATTTTCTTTTCCGGAGCTGCCCCTGCCGAAGCATCTAAATGGACGGGTGTAGATGAAGCGGTGATCGAAAAGATTGCCAAGGAACAGGGACGAGAACCCAAGGAACCACTGATCAATATGGAGCAGGGTGATCTGCCGCTCTTTATTTTTCTCATTGCCGGGGCCGTCGGAGGCTTTGCCGCCGGTTATTACTGGCGGGTGCTGATCGCGGAAAAGGGACCACCCCTGTGCCGAGAACGCGAGGAGCCGGGACCGGGGGCCTCCGGTGAAATAAGGGGTAGTTGATGCACCTGTTGGAATATTATGCCTCGGATCACTGGCTGGCCCGGATCGACGCCCGAATCAAGCTTCTCGTCACCCTGATCGTCCTGGTCATGGTCTTGAGTTATCAGGGTGTCTGCTTCCAGCTCATTGTGGCGGCTTTTTCTCTGGCCCTGATCATGAGCATGAAAATTCCCTGGCGGCTTTTTCTGCTCCGCTTCTCCGAACCGCTCCTGATCGTTCTGGTCGTCTTTTTATTGAAGATCTTTTTTTCCGGTCATGACCCCCTCTTTTCCTTTGAGATCCTTGGATTCCACCTTACTGCATATCGCGAAGGTCTGGCGGAAGGCATTGCCATCGGCAGCCGGATTATGGCCGCCATCTCCCTCATGGCCGTCCTGGTTTATGCGACACCTTTTCCGGAACTTATGGCCGCCCTGTCCTGGTTGAAAGTTCCCCGGGGATTCATCGAAATCCTTCTTTATGCATATCGCTACATCTTTGTTCTCTTCGAGGAGGCCATGGTGATTTATCAGGCCCAAAAAAACCGCCTTGGCTACGCAAACTTCCGGAATCGCCTGAGTTCCTTCGGGATATTGACAGGTTCCCTGATCCTTAAGGCCTTCGAGCAAAGCCAGACTCTGTCGACAGCCATGGTGCAGCGGGGATATGATGGTAATATGCCTCTCTTCCAGAGCCGTCCGTTCAGATCTTCCGAGATCTTCCTCTCCTGCCTGGTGGTAACGATAATGGGTATATTGTGGGGAATATGAACCGCTTAGCCCTCAAAAATGTCCGCTATCGTTACGCAGACGGCACGGAAGCCGTGACCGGGGTGACGTTTGCCGTCCGGCGCGGCGAGTTTGCCGGCGTCCTCGGCTATAACGGCTCGGGAAAGACAACACTCCTCAAGGTCATGGACGGGATGATCAAGGATTTCCAGGGAAGTGTCCTTCTCGACGGGACGGACATCCGCCGTCTGTCATCCCGGGAGATTTACGGAAAGATGGGCATCGTCTTCCAGAATCCCAATGACCAGCTTTTTGCCCCGACGGTATTTGAGGACGTTGCCTTCGGTCCTATGAACATGGGAATTGGGGAGGAAGAGGTCGTCAAAAGAGTGAACAGGGCCCTGGAAGCTGTCGAGATGGCCGTATATGCAAAAAAGTCCATTCATCACCTGAGTTTTGGCCAGAAAAAACGGGTCTGCATCGCCGGGCTCCTCTCCATGGGCCATGAAATTCTCCTCCTCGATGAACCCACTGCCGGTCTGGACCCCCTGGGGGAGTACCAGATGATGGATCTCCTCATGAAACTCAATCGGGAAAAGAAGGTGACCATTTTTATGGCGACCCACAGCGTCGATCTGATCCCCGTTTTTCTGGATCGCCTCTATGTCTTGAGCGACGGCAAGATCGTCAGGAGTGGAACCCCCGAGGCCGTCTTTACCGCCCCTGAAGAGATGAGCCAGGTGCGCCTGCGGCTTCCCCAGATTGCGGAGCTGATCTACCGGTTGAAGCACGAGGATAATATGGCCTTCGGGCGGATTCCCCTGACCATCGGGGAGGCGCGGCGGGAAATCATGGATCTTTTTAGCAAATGACTGGCAGATCCGGGCAGGGCAGAATGGGATTTACGACGGGGAGCTGTGCGGCGGCGGCAGCCAAGGCGGCGGCGCAGTTTCTCTGCACCGGCGAGGAACCGCAGAGTGTCGAGATTGCTCTTCCCGATGGTACCCGCGCTGTTTTCCCGCTCCTTTACGTGCGTCGGCAGGATGACGGCGCCGTTGCCGCCATCCGCAAGGATGCCGGCGATGACCCCGATGTGACGGATGGGGCAATCGTGGAGGCGGCAATTTCCTGGTCGGATAATGGCAGCGATGAGCTGGCGTTGGTAAAGGATTGTAAATATTCCGAAACTGCTACCGTGGACGTCCATATAGAAGCAGAAAGAGGGGCCGTCCATTTTGAGGCGGGCGAAGGGGGGGGCAGAGTTACCAAACCGGGATTGTCCATACCACCGGGAGAGCCGGCCATCAATCCGACTCCCCGGAAGATGATCGAAGAAGCGCTTCGGGAGGTGACCTCTCGAGGGATTAAGGTAACTTTATCCATCCCCGGGGGAGAGAAATTAGCGGCAAGGACCTTCAACCCCCGCCTCGGCATTGAAGGGGGATTGTCCATCCTGGGGACATCCGGGCGGGTCCGCCCCTTCAGTTGCCCGGCCGTCCGAACCTCGCTTAAGTATTGCCTGAATGTGGCGGCAGCCGCGGGTGTGGAGCATCCGGTTTTCGTCCCCGGTCATATCGGGGCCCGGGCCGCCCGGCGTCATCTGGGGGTGACGGATGAACAGATTATCGAAGTGAGCAACGAATGGGGCTTTATTCTGGATGCGGCCGTTTCCTGTCCTTTCAAGGCGCTCACGATCCTGGGACATCCGGGTAAACTGGCGAAACTGGCCATGAACCAGTGGGACACCCATTCCTCCCGATCCCCTAGCGCAGTTCCCTTTGTGACCGATATGGCGGCCAGGGTATTGGGAAAAGAGCTTGGGGAACTCAATACTGTTGAAGGCCTCTTTACCGGCCTTTCCACCCCGGAAAGTAAAATCTTGGGTGACGAATTGGCGGGCGCTGTTTGTCAGGCTGTCCGTAATCGGACGGAAGCGGCCTGGGAGGTAAAAGTAATTCTGGTAAATATGAAAGGCGACTTAATCGGGCGAGGTTGTTAATGGGAAACGAACCGTTTCAGCTTCTTCAACTCATTATCGTTAATATTTCTCAGCTTGAATATTTTGTTTCTGTAGTGTATTGTAGTGCAGGAGGTGCGTCATGAGAAGCGTTCTGTCTGTTAGTTTACCGGAAAAAATGGCTGTTGAACTTGATTCCATTGCCAAGGAAACGGGAAGGAATAAAAGCGATATTGTAAAAGAGTCCTTGGGAGAATTCCTGTGGGAGAACAGATTCCGCCGCATGAAAAAACGTCTGAGCCCCAAAGCCAAGGCAGCAGGTTTTGTCACGGATGACGATGTTTTCAAGGCAATCTCGTGAGGGTGGTATTTGATACAAATGTTCTTATCGCCGCCTTTCTGACGGAAGGGCTTTGTTCCGGCCTGCTGATTCGAGCTCGCAAGCAAGCATTCAATCTTGTCTTGTGCGACGATATCATCCGAGAATTCGAAGATGTCCTGATAAAAAAGTTCAAAATAACCTCAATGGATATTTCCGCAATATCGGCCATAGTTTCGGAAACAGCATCTGAGATACTTCACAAGGTTAACCCTATTCCAAATGTTTGCAGGGATCCAAATGATGACATGATTATTGCCTGTGCGATCGAGGCGACTGCCGATTACATTGTTACCGGTGATGAAGATCTGCTGATCCTGGGAAAATACAAGGATATCCTCATTATTAATCCCCGAAATTTTGAAGCCCTGTTTGTGGACTAATGAGGTGCGAATACTGCGATTGATGCAGAAATGATGGATAAATGGATTTACGGACAGCTTCCTCTTCTAAACAGTAAAATGTCAGCTTCGATGAAAACACGTGACTTCAATCGGAAATCTTTAACATCTGATTGTCATTTGGTGATGGTTGAAGTAGAGGGAATATCGATTTACTTGAATAGGAGGGGTATTTCTATGCAAGCCATGCCGTTCAGAATCTTCCTTGTCCTGTTTATACTTGTCCTAATCTATCCATCTGCATCGCCGGCGGCGACGGAGCGGCGCATTGCCCTTGTCATCGGCAACAGCGCCTACAACTCAGGTCCCCTGAAAAACCCGGTTAATGACGCCACAGCTATGGCTGCTCAATTACAGAAGCTCGGCTTTACCGTTATTCTGAAGAAGAATGCCAGTCTGCGTGGAATGGAAGACGCCCTTACCGACTTTGGCGACCGGCAGGGATGGTCGTTTCATCGCCTATAGCAACGGGACGGTTCTGGATACGAGAACAAATCTGATGTGGGCGGCCAAGGACAACGGGAGTAATATAAACTGGGCGAATGCCAAGAGTTATTGCGAAAATTACCGTGGCGGCGGTTATACGGACTGGAGAATGCCGACGCAGGACGATTTGGCGGGGTTATATGATGCGGGCAAATCCCAAAAAATGGGATGCGCACCTACCTTATCCAATCATGTTGCCACTGATTTGATTGATATTACATGCTGTTGCCCCTGGGCTTCTGAGACACGCGGTTCCGTTGCTGCCCTCTTCAATTTCATCCTTGGCAAACGTGATTGGACTCACCAGTCGAACGCCAGCCTCAGCCGGGCACTCCCGGTGCGCGCTGGCAAATAGATTATTTGGTCATTTGGTTCTTTGATTATTTTCTTTTATCGGGTACAGGGCTGGAGGATAGCCGAACAAATACTGCCATAACCACGATGGCTGATAGTTAGCATTACGGTGGATTTAAAAGGCGGCGGCGTTTATATTTGTCTTGTTCTCTCTCCGCGGTTATACTATGATTCTCAGGTAAAACATACGTCTTGGAAAAGGGGAATTAAGGAGGAACAGGGAATGGAAGCCGTGCGTATCAGAGAAAAAATCAAGAAGGATGGGGAAATTATGTTGACGGGCCTTCCTTTCAAGAAAGGACAACTCATCGAAATGATCGTCATGTCCGAACCTGCAAGGAGAAGCTCCAAACCTTCTACGGCTCGGCAATTGTTGGCCTCCGGCATTGTCGGTATGTGGAAGGAGCGAGGGATCGAGGACAGCTCAGTCTATGCCCGTACCTTGCGTGAAAGGGCGCAACGGAGGGACAACCGATGATCCTTCTGGATACGGACATCATGGTTGATATTCTCAGAGACTATCCTCCTGCAGTGCAATGGATGCAATCGCTTGGCGATGAAGCCATTGCTCTGCCCGGCTTTGTTGTCATGGAACTTACTCAGGGGTGCCAAACAAAAATAGAATTGACAAACATCCGTAAGAGATTGGCTCCGTTTCAGGTTTATTGGCCGGAGGCGGACGATTACAATCAAGCGGTTGAACTATTTGCACAGTATCATCTGAGTCACCAGATGGGGATTATTGATGTGTTGATTGGACAATTGGCTGTCTCGACGAATGGATCCCTTTATACTTTCAACAAGAAGCACTACGCACCAATTCCTGGATTGAAGACCATACAACCCTATCGGAAGGAATAGATGTATCGTGTTCGCCGATTTTCTTAGCCGAACCATAGACGATCCGGTAATAAAGGAAATCACCCTACATGATTTCACCAGTTCAAACGGTAATCAATGGTTCGCAATGACTAGTCCACGTCTTGCTTTGCAGAAAGAGAGCCTCATCCTGAAGAGATATTTCTTTCCAAATCAGGATGTACACATGAACCGTATGAACCAGTTTTTTACTTCCGGCCGGGCCGGGTGGGGTGAAAAGTGAAGATTATTATTTGCGGTTGCGGCCCCGGTTCCCCCGACTATCTGACGCCGGCGGTCATGCGGGCGGTGGCAGGGGCGGAGGTTCTGGTGGGGGCTCAAAGGCTCCTTGATCTTTTCCCCGCCAGCGAGGCCGAGAAAATTCCTGTAGGCGCTGATATTGGAGAGCTTTTAAAAATTATTGAGAGCCGCTGGCAGCGGCAGCAGGTTGTGGTCCTGGTGACGGGCGACCCGGGGCTGGCCAGCCTTGCCCAGCCGGTATTACGGCGTTTTGGCCGGGAGGCGTGCTCCCTGATTCCGGGGGTAAGTTCGGTGCAGGTAGCCTTTGCCCGCCTCGGCTTCGACTGGCTGGATGCAAAAATCATCGATGCCCACGGCAAGAACCCGGAATACGACCCGGACGGTTTACTAAAGGAGAAAAAGCTTGCAATTATAGGGGGCAGTAAGACCGCTTCCGACTGGGTTCAGTCATGCTGGCGGAGGTGGGGCGACGATTACCGGCTCTTCTGTTGCGAGAATCTTTCCCTGCCGGAAGAAAGAATCAGCGAACTGACGCTGGAAGAAATGGATGAGGCTGACCTGTCGTCGCTGACGATATTTCTGCTGATTCACCGGAAATGTTTATGACTCTCAACCCACTGTTCTGGAGATCGCAATAGAGGGGCGCAGAAATTATTCCGGAACCATGTTTTTGGGGAGGGCGGAAAAGAACATTTTTTCGAAGAAATGCGAATTCGTAAATAGTATCATATATTTAACTTGTATGAATTATTCATATTTTTTTGGAGTGGTTTTTAGAAGCGATATTTTTCATATTTCCGGCGGAAATAATGCTGAGATATTCGTAAAAATAACAAAATCATCTCTTCCTAACAGGGTGGAAATAAGTGATCGATAAAACTATATTTGGTACATTGTACGGGATCGGCGTCGGCCCCGGCGATCCGGAGTTGATGACGGTGAAGGGGGCCTCCCTTCTCAGGGAATGCCGGCATGTCTTCGTTCCCAAGGCCCGGACGGAGGCAAACAGTCTGGCCCTCTCCATCGCGAAGACTTATTTGCGGGAGCAGGCGGAGATTCATGAGCTTGTCTTTCCCATGTCTGCCGATGAAGAAGAGCTGTCCGCCCATTGGCGAAAAAATGCAAATAAAATCAGCAACATTCTTCGGAGAGGAGAAGACGCCTGCTTTATCACCCTGGGCGATCCCTATCTGTATTCGACGTTTATTTATCTGGTCCGGGAACTGCGTCAGCTTCAGCCGGAAGTCAGGATCGTCTCGGTTCCGGGGGTGACGGCCTTCAGCGCCGCTGCGTCCCTCTGCGCCTTTCCCGTCGGCGAGGGCAGGGATGGGGTGACCATCATCCCCGCAGTGGAGGATCTCAATCATATCCGGCGGGTCCTGCAAGATAAGGGAACGGTAATTCTCATGAAGATCGGCAGGAGGCTTCGGGAAGTGATCGATCTGCTTGAGGAAGAAGACGTTATTGACGGGAGCGTTTTTGTGTCCCGAGTGGGAATGGCGGATCAACGCCTTGAGACGGATCTCCGCAATTTGCGGGACGCCGCCCCGGAGACGGGGTATCTGTCAATAATTCTTGTTCACTCCAAAGGGGGATGAACAAGGTAATTTCGCAAACCCATCCCCACCCTGGCCCTCCCCTTGAAGGGGAGGGAAGTGATTGTGGAATCTGTCCCTTGAAGGGGAGGGGATATTTAGATGAATGAATTTGAAGAGATGAGGTGATATTTACAGATGAAAGTTTTTTTTGTCGGCGCGGGACCGGGAAATCCGGAACTCCTCACCGTCCGGGCCGACCGCCTGTTGAGAAACTGCCGGATTTGCATCTATGCCGGTTCCCTTGTCAGCCCTGACGTCGTAGCGGTCCTTCCTGATCATGTTGAACGTTACAATTCGGCGGAAATGAATCTCGATGAGATCATAGCGGTCTGCCGGTCGGCCCGGGATCGGGAGATCGACCTCATCCGCCTCCACTCCGGCGACCCCTCGATTTATGGCGCCATCAGGGAGCAGATGAACGGCCTCGATGAGTTGGGGATTGCCTATGAAGTCGTTCCCGGGGTAAGCGCCTTTCAGGCTTCCGCGGCGGCCCTGAAAGTGGAACTGACGGCGCCGGAGATTGCCCAGACCATAATCCTGACCAGGACCTCGGGACGCACCCCCCTGCCGGAAGAACAGGATCTGGATAATCTGGCCCGTTCTCATGCTACCCTCTGCATCTATCTGTCGGGGCATAAAGTCGGAGAAGTAACGGCAACGCTGGCGCCCCACTATGGCCCGGATTGCCCGGCAGCGGTTGTTTATCATGCCTCCTGGCCGGACGAGAAAATCGTCACCGGGACAATTGCGGATATAGCAGGAAAAGTTGAGCGGGAGGAGTTTGGCCAGACCTCCTTGATTATCGTGGGCAGGGCTTTGGCCCGGGATATACCCGCCTCCAAACTCTATGACGCCGCCTTCAGTCACGGTTGGCGAGCTAAGGGTGAAGGGTAACTGGTGAATGGTAAATAGTGAAGGGTAAATGGTAAAGGGGGTTTAAAAGTCTGCATTCAGGCAGTTGCAGGGGAGGAGATATTATGTTCCTCCCCCTTCAAGGGGGAGGTTCGGAGGGGGATGGGGTAATTTTAGGGAGCAGAAGTAATGAATTCAATAAGTTGTGAGAGAATGATGGGATGAAAACAGCCTTTGTGACTCTGTCCGACCCCGGGGCACTTATCGTACAGCAGTTAGTGGGGGTGTTTCCTGATGCCCAGGTCTTTCTCCACGAGACAGTGAATGAGGTGTTTGCAGGCGAGAGATTTAACGGCATTGTGGCCCTTACGAAGAAAATATTCAATGAATTTGATTGTATAGTGTATATTGCCCCCTGCGGGGTGGTCGTCCGGTCCCTGGATGGCAATCTCCGCAGCAAACTGACCGATCCGGCGGTGGTGGTTGTGGACAGCGGCGGGCGCTTTGCTGTCAGCCTCCTGAGCGGACACGAGGGGGGGGCGAATGATCTCTGCGTCAAGGTCAGCAATATCCTCGGGGCGGAGCCGGTGATCACAACGGCGACGGAGGCCCTGAAGAGTGTCATCGTCGGAATCGGCTGCCGCCGGGGAACGGAAGGAGAAACCATCAGCGCCGCCATCCAGGAAGTCCTGCTCATGGCTGGCATCGACCTTGAAGAGGTGCGTTTTCTGGCCTCAGCGGATATCAAATCCGACGAGGAAGGGTTAATCGAGGCGGCGAAAAGACTGGGCATCCCTTTGCGTTTTATTCCATCCGAAGCAATCCGGGGGGCGGCGGGACAAGTGCAGCAAAATGCCTTTGTGGAAGAAAAAGTCGGATTGCCGGCGGTGGCGGAACCAGCTGCCCTGCTGGGAGGAAGGAGGACGAAACTGATATGGCCAAGGACGATCTGCAACGGCGTCACCGTAGCCCTGGCAAGGGAAAGCTTTTCGTGGTCGGCATCGGACCGGGAGACCCATTAGATCGTACCCGCCGAGCCGAAGTAGCCATTATCGGGAGCGATGTGATTGTCGGCTATCGACAATATCTCGCTCTTGTGGAGGATCTGACGGCGGGTAAGGAAATAGTAGATTCCGGGATGACCCAGGAGGTGGAACGGTGCCGGGTGGCGCTAAGGCATACGGCTGCGGGTAAGACGGTGGCCCTTATCTCGTCAGGCGATCCAGGTGTTTACGGGATGGCGGGGCTGGCCCTGGAGATGGCGGTCAGGGAAGATTTTTTAACAACCATCGAAGTGATCCCCGGGGTAACCTCAGCCAATGCCGCTGCTGCCAGACTGGGAGCCCCCCTGATGCTCGATTATGCGACGATCAGTCTCAGCGATCTGCTCGTATCCTGGACGACAATCCGCACCCGCCTCGAGGCCGTGGCGGCGGCTGATCTGGTCGTGGCCCTGTATAACCCCCGGAGCCGGAAACGGATCAGGCAGCTTGAAGAGGCAGCCGAGATCTTTCGCACCCACCGGCCGGGAACTACGCCGGTAGGCATTGCCACCGCCGTTGGAAGACAGGACGAGCAGCTCATCATGTCGGACCTCGATCATTTTCTGAATGAACCCATCGGGATGCAAAGCATGGTAATCATTGGTAATTCTGCGTCCAGGACCGCCCGCGGCTGGTTCATCACCTCCCGGGGCTACCGGCTGTGATTCTCACACCCAATCTCAAGGAGTGATGAACCCGTAAAAAGTGGAAAACTTGATCATAATCGACGGCTTCGTAAAAAGATTCGCAGGCAAGGCGCGCAAAGCCTGAGTCATGAGGCGTACTTATCGTACGCCGCAGTGACGAAGGATGCAGCGCAACGCAGCCTCCGGACTTTTTGCGAAGCCGTCAAGGAGTAGCGAGCGTGATTCTATTGCTGGGTGGGACATCTGAGACGTCGCCTCTTGCCGCGGGTATGGTCAAGGCCGGATTTTCCGTCCTTGTTTCTACGGCAACGGACATTCCTTTGGAACTGGATGATCATCCCCAGCTCCGGAGACGTTCCGGTTCTCTCGACGCTCAGGGCCTGGAAGCGCTGATCAGGGACAACGCCATTTCCGTCCTTGTCGATGCGACCCATCCCTATGCGACGGCCATCCGCATCCTGGCGGCGACGACGGCCAGCCGTCTTTCCATCCCCTACCTTACCTTCGTTCGTCCGGGAATGACTTATGGAGAAACCACTCCTGCCGTCTCTTCGGGAACGACCCTTAATGGGAATTCGGAAATCACTTCGGAACCCTTACCGGGATCTACTTCCCGTATACTTTCTGAAATGGACGGGATCATCTTTGCCGCCGATCACGATGAAGCCGCCCGTCTGGCCTGCGCAAGCGGCAGGCCGGTTCTTCTCACCACGGGTTCCCGGAATCTGCGCCCCTATGCCGAGGAGGCAAAGCGGACGGGTACGCCGCTGATTGTCCGTGTCCTCTCCCATCCAGATTCCCTGGCTGCGTGCCGGGCGGCGGGCATACCAACAGAGATGGTTGTTGCCGCCAAGGGGCCTTTTTCTGTAGAGGAAAACATAAATACCATCCGAAAATTCGGGGTCGGCATCCTGGTGACCAAGGACAGCGGCGCTGCCGGGGGGGTGCCTGCGAAGATCGCGGCGGCCAAGCTGGAGAAATGCAGGGTTATCGTGGTCGAACGTCCCTTGAGAGGCGATGGCCTGAAGTTCCAAAGTCCTGAAAAACTGATAAAATATCTTGAAATGCAGAAGCATATAAGGTAATGAACGGACCGTCAGAATGGAATAAGGAGGGGAAATTCTTTTTCCAAGGAGACTATCATGCACACGTATCAATTGGATAAGCCGGATAACCTGGTGGCGCTGTTTGAGGAGAGCGTCGCCAAATTTTCCAACAACCGCCTCTTCGGGACAAAAAACAAGCAGGGCGTCTACGAATGGGTAACCTTTCGGGAAGTCGGTCAGCGGGTGGACAACCTGCGCGGCGGCTTGGCGAAACTTGGTGTGAAAAAAGGCGATGCCGTTGGTTTTATCGCCAATAATCGCGTCGAGTGGGTCGTTGCCGCCTTTGCCACCTATGGCCTCGGCGCCCGCTATGTACCCATGTACGAGTCGGAACTGCTCCACGTCTGGAAGTACATCATCAAGGACAGCGGATTAAAAATCCTGTTTGTTGCCAACCCGGAAATCTACGAAAAAGTTAAGGATTTCCCAAAGGACATCCCGGCCCTGGAGAAAATTTTCGTCATTGACGGCGCCGGAGAGGGCAGCATGGCGGCGGTTGAGAAGTCCGGGGCGGCCCAGCCGGTCCCCTCCGTCCAGCCATCACCCGACGACATTGCCGGACTGATCTACACCTCGGGGACGACGGGAGATCCGAAAGGGGTCCTGCTTTCTCATGCCAATTTCACCAGTAATACCCTCGCCGGCCTTAAGAAATATCCGGAACTGAAGGAAAATGGGTGTACTCTGGCTATTCTTCCCTGGGCACATTCCTACGGGCAGACAGGGGAACTCTACGCCATCATCAAACTCGGGGCCTCCTTGGGCATCGCGGAGAGCCCGGCGACAGTGGCCAGCGACCTGGCCGTCGTGAAACCGAATTGGCTGATTGCCGTGCCCCGGGTCTTCAATCGGATCTATGACGGCCTCAACAAGAAAATGGAAGAAACGGGGGGGCTCGCCAAGACCCTGTTCGACATGGGTGTGGCGGCGGCCAAGAAGAAGCGGGAACTCGCTGCCGAAGGTAAGTCCTGCCCCCTGACTAACCTGAAATTCAAGATCGCCGACAAGATCGTTTTCTCAAAAGTACGGGAAAAGATGGGCGGGCGGCTGATGGGGGCCATGAGCGGCAGCGCCGCCATGAACCCCGATATCGCCCAGTTCTTCTTCGATATCGGCATCCCGATCTATGACTGCTACGGCATGACGGAGACCTCCCCGGCCATTTCCATGAACGCCTCTTACTCCTACCGTCTGGGCAGTGTCGGCCAGGCTATCGACAAGGTCAAAATCGTTATTGATTCCTCAGTCGTTGAAGATGGCGCCAAAGATGGGGAGATTGTGGCCTACGGTCCCAACATAATGAAAGGGTACCACAACAAGCCAGAGCAGACCCGGGAGGTCCTCACCCACGATGGCGGCATGCGTACGGGCGACCGGGGACGTCTCGACAAGGATGGATTCCTCTATATCACCGGGCGGATCAAGGAACAGTTCAAGGTTGAAAACGGGAAATTCGTCTTCCCCGCCTCCATGGAAGAGGATATCTGCCTCCATCCCTATGTTCAGAATGCCGTGGTCTATGGCGAAAACCGGCCTTACACGGTCTGCCTGGTCGTTCCCGATTTTGTTGCCGTCGAGGCCTATGCAGAAAAGAACCATCTTTCCAAGGACATGAACGTACTCCTGGAACGGGAGGAGATTACCTTCATGATCAGCAATGGGATTACGGAGCAATTGAAGAAGAAATACGGTGGATATGAAATTCCCAAGAAGTTCGTTTTCCTGAAGGATAATTTCACCCTGGAGAATGGACTCCTGACCCAGACGATGAAACTCAAGCGTCGGCTGGTCGTTGATAAATACATGGAGCAGATCGAGGCGCTTTATGCCCGGAAGTGAGGGGACAATGGCCGCGATCATTTGCCGGCATTAACACCATTCCCGCCCCGACCTTCCCCTCGCAGGGAAGGGGGAGAAAGCGAATTTTCAAGCGCAGAAGGCTGGAGAATTAAACCTCCAGCCTTCTTTTTACATCGTCTTCCAATTCCAAATCAAAGCGCTATCTTCGTTGTCATCGTCATCGGCTCCTCGACGTATGGAAAATACGCCTGCGTCGCCTCTTCCTTGCCGCCTTGATATCATCTTTGATTTAGACTCGGAATTCCAAGGTATTTCATCGGCCCGCCAAAAAGAGTCACAATTCATCAGGGAATAACCACTCAGCATCGGGATCCAGGGAAATCCCTCTTATCTTCCCCTCCATATCATGCCACATGCCCTCACTGATAAGCTCATAACTGTGGCCCCAGAAGAAAAAAACACCATTTGTGATTTTTAACCGATCATACTTGTCCCAGAAATCATGATCCAGGAAATGACAACTGGGATAAAACTCAAAAGGGTCGGCAGGGGGTAGAGCGCCTTCATAATGCTGATTTCCCCTTGCCCATTTGTAACCCGATGTGCGGACTATATTTTTTACAAAATCATTGTAGGCGTTGAAAGGATAACAGAATCCATGGACCGGCTTATGAAAAATATCCTCCAGAACCTGCTTGCTGGTTTTTATTTCCCATTGAAGCTGGTCATCTGAAAGGTCGGTCAGGCAGGGATGAGTCATGGAGTGGCTGCAAATCTCGAAGCCGTGATAGACATGATAAAGTTCGTGGGTGCTTAAGCGCCAGACTTCAGAGTTTTCATGTTTCCATCCAAATGATCTGTTATCTTGATGCAGCCCCGGATTTAGACAAAAGGCGGCTTTGGCCTGATGTCGCCGGAAGATTTCTGTCAGCCGAATATCCGATACAAGACCATCATCCCAGGATTGAACAACTTTCACCATCGCCTGTCACACAAGGCCGAAGCTGACTTTGGATTCATTTATTTATTATCCCATCCCCTTGATTTAAAACCCGAAAATATCGGTTAGCAATTTCAGGACAAGGGCTTTTCCGTTGAGAAAGTAAAACAGCAGGAAAAGGATAAGTGTCGCCACGAGGATCTGCGGCCATTTGCACTTTTTGTCGGCGAAGGGGTCTTCGAGAGAGCGCTCGGCTCCTGGGGGCAGGGTCGCGACCTTGGTCAGAGAACGGCCGAAAGGTATGTTTATTCTGGCGCGCGCATTAACCGCCCAGCCGTTGGCGTCGAGGATGGGACCGAGGGTCCGATGTCTGAGTTTCAGCCAGGCGATGATCATGGAAGGGCCGGAGACGATCATTATGATACCGGCAATGGCCAGGGGCATCTGCCACCAGACTAATTGCATAAACCCGGTGATTACCGCGGCGAGGGCGGTGCCGATGGCCCCGACAGCGAGGCCGATGGCGGCGAAGATACCGGCAAACTTGGCGACATCGAAGGGGGGTTTGGCGGGGACTGTCGATATTCCCACTTCAATTTTCTGCGCACCCCCGGCAATTCCTGCCGACGCTTTGTCGGCGCCGACTTTATCTCGGGAGGTCGCCATTTTCTCGATCTGCTCGTTGATCATCTTGGCGATCCGTTTATAAGGACTCCAGAAGGCCTGACGGATGCTTATCGGGTGCTCGATAACTTTGACGATGGTGGCGTCCCAGTCCTGCCCCTTGCGGTCGTAGAAGACGCCGTTCCGTCCCACCATCAGATAATCGGCGTCGCCGTCGGTAAAGGCGGCGGCGATGTTCATCTCCTCAGTTGTTCCGTTACCCGTGTTGCGGGTACAACGACAATAGGCTAAGTAGGCTCGGCTCAGGCTGGCTAAGGAGGAGTGTTTGCTTATATCGTTCACGCGGATGCACAAATCGCAACTGCGGCCGTCCAGGTATAGCGTTCCGGCCTGAAACAGGGCTTTCAATTTCCGGTTATAAAAATCGGAAAAAGAAACGAAGTTTTTCAAAAGGGTGAAAAGATCACGATGGTAACGGACCAGGCGGTCAACTGAGGCGATGGCGTCGAATTCCGGTGCCAGTGCCATGTCTTTGGCCAGCAATTCGTCGATGGCCTCTTTTGCATTGGCGGCGACGATTTCACGAGCCCGGTCGATGCCGATCTTTTCAATGGATGCCCCCTCTTTTCTCGCTTGCCATGCCTGGTAAGGGGCAAAGGTGGAGCGAACATGCTCCCAATCCGCCTCCGTAAGGCTGTCCCGGTCGCCCAGTAGGGGCTTGACAACCGCCCTTGCAAAATTTTCCATGGGGACGTTCCAGGCCGGGTTGATCCCCTCTTTGATCGGCAAGGGTCTGTAGCCGACCGCGATCATGGCCAGGGGGAAACCGGATACCTCGTCCACCGCGGCTGTGAGGTCTTTGTCGGCGATGGCGATGTATTCAGATTCCTGACGGTTAAGGGCGCTCAAGGAGCGCACATCAAATGCGGCCAGGCGACAGCGGGCAAAATAATCTTCTACCTTGGGTTGGAGTTCGCTGAAGGTCGCTGCCGCATATTCGGTGGCTGCACCGAGGGGTTTGATGGTGGTGCTTTGGACTTCCGACTCTTGCCACCAGGCCGAGTACGCATTGATATCATTAAAGAACTGATCGACTTTTTCCTGTGATACCCCCTGTTTTTCGCTGCGATCAGGGCATCCGCCCAGGCAATCCATGATATCAACGATGATTTTCTCTACTTCGGGATTGTCCGAGGAATCGGGGGGGATGACGCCGTCGCCGTTGAATTTCGTCTGGGCGAAGATTCTGGCCGTATCAGTTGTATCTGTGAGGGAAATGGCCGTAGCACCTTCCTTCCCAAGGTTGGCGAGAATATGTTTAGCCGAAGCGAGGAGCCGGCTTCCTTCGATTGATTCGTCATCGATGGCTGTCAGGGGCAATTCGGAGGCCCCCTTCAGGAGGTCGTCGGGGTTTTTCAGGAGCGCCGTCGCCCATGCTACCGCCGCGATGATTTCGGGGACGCGAATGCGCCCGTCGCCATCACTGTCGATAAGCTCCAGGGTCTTACAGTCGAATTCAAGGCCATCAACCGGACAGCTTAAGGCAATCCAGAGTTTCTGGTCAAGTTGAGCGAGGGCTGTCAAATCTTGGCCGGACTCCAGGCGGACCTGATCGAAGCCGCCGGCGCGGAAGAATTTCCAGAGATGCCGTGAATTCTTAATATTCTTGGGAGCGTTTTTATCCGTCATATTTTCATCGCTTTTTAAGAATTTGATAAGACGGTTGTATTAAGCTATTGGAGAGCCTTCGCGACAGGGCGATATCAGTTCTTTCCCCGCCCACATTGTCCATTGCAAACCTCTTTGCATTTTTTATACTAAATTAAAATCGCCTTTTATTCAATGTAAAGAATTGTTGTAAAGGATTTGACAGGGTATGCGTTGATTGTATAATGTCCCCATGGTTTCTCTTGATTACTATCAGCATTACCCCGCCCAGTACGAGGAATGGCTTACCGTGGGTCAGGACCGGGTATTCCTTCGTCCCATCAAGCCGACCGACGGTCCCCTGATTCTCGATCTCTTTGGCAGACTGTCGCCGCAGTCGATATTCTATCGATTTCTTAGCCACATGGAGAAATTAAGACCGGAACAGGTTTATAATCTTGTCCATATCGACTACGTCACGGAGTTTGCCCTGGCAGCGTTGATCGAGGAGGAAGGGGAGGAGCGAATCATTGGTGTATGCCGGGCGATTGCCTCATCGGATCAGCGCCGGGCGGAGCTGACGATTGTTCTCCGCGACGATTGGCAGGGCAGGGGGATCGGTAAGATCATGGCGAAAAAGGTTGTGATGGTGATGCATCGACATGGCATCACCCGGATCGAAATCATGCTTGATTCCCGGAACGACAAGATGAAAAAGCTTTTCATTTCTCTCGGATATCCTTATATCTACGAAGAATCCATCCTTGACATCTGTGACCGGATGGAGATCGAAATATGGCCGGAAAAGGAAGGTATTATATGGCAATAAAGATCATCGACGCCCACATGCATTGCGGTATTCAGAACGTGGATCAGCCCCTCAACATGATCAAAGGCTATCTCGACCAGGGTGGGATTGAAGGCGCCTGCTTATACGCCCCCGTGGAAGACATCTATGACCGCTACAACTATCACTTTCAGGACAGCTCTTCCTGGGTCGATTGCCGACAGCGGGCAAACCGGTACCTCCTCGATATTCAGGAGAGCGAAGAAAACATTTATGCCTACTATTTTGTCTGGAACGATTTCCGGAAGGAAGAACTGAAAAAGGGCTACCGGGGGGTCAAGTGGCACCGCCACGATTCAGAGCCGGAATACCATTATGACGATCCGCGCTGCGAATCATTCCTGAAGGAGGTTTACCGGTTGCAACTGCCCATTGTCCTCGAGGAGTCGTATGGGAACACCCTGTCCCTGATTCAGAGAATCGACGGGCAGACCCCGGTGATTATACCGCACCTCGGAGGCTTGAATGGCGGCTTTTACGCCCTTTTTCATTCCGGGGTATGGGAGAAGGATAATGTCTATGCCGATACCGCCCTGGCCACAAGGAGTGAGATGACGATGTTCCTCAATAAATACGGTGTTGACAAACTGATTTTCGGAAGCGATTTTCCCTTCGGGATTCCCTACAGCGAGCTGCGCAAGGTTCGGGACCTGAAACTGGCTGACGATGATTTTGCAAAGGTTGTCAGCGGCAACATAACAAAGCTGATTAATCCTCCCCCGCTTTGACGGTTTCGTAAAAAGTCCGGGGAGGCTATTCGCCGCCGCTCTCAATCTTGGCGTAATGACGGTGGGCCCGGTCGATGAGGGCGATGAAACTGTCGGGATTTTTCTTTGCCTCTTCATATTCCTCCGGCGAAACGAGTTCCCGATACTCGGCATAGAAGTCGTCGATCATGTCATCCAACTCCGCCAGGGAGACGACAGCGGCGGCGGTATCGCTCCCCGCCAGGGAACTGAGGGTAAAGCAGGCGCAGATACGGGTGAAAGCCAGGGATTCCAGTTTGTTCATGTTGACACCTTTCGGATCAAGTTATCAAATTATTTGGGATTTATAAAAAGTGTTGACCAAGTACCCTCAAAAGTGAAAGGGGGTTAACCCATGCCTGAGCTAACCCCCTGCGCTTATCAATGGTGCCGAAGGCCGGACTTGAACCGGCACGAGCATAGCCCACTACCCCCTCAAGATAGCGTGTCTACCAAGTTCCACCACTTCGGCATATATTGGCATTGTCAAGATCACTGTTCCACTCCCTACATGCTCAAGAGGCTTTTGTCAATATGAAAAGCGGCCTCTATTTGCAGAGGATGCTACTTTGCCGCAGGTTGAGGGGCTGCGGGTACAGGCTGTGAAGCCGCTTGCGGCGCCTTCTGGACGGGAGATGGACCCGTAGTCTTGGCCGCCGGTCCCTGTCCCGGTAGAACCGGCACTGCTGCGAATGGTTGCGGTCCCCCGGGAACCTGTGGGACCGCAGGTTGCGAAGCCGGCATCGCGGGCAGCTGTCTTTCTGCAACAGGTCGGCCCGTCGCCTTCATCAAGTTACTCCCCTTTTGCCCGGCCATATAGGAAAGGACGAGGGAAGTCAGCATAAAGAAGACGGCAATGCCGGTGGTCATTTTACCAAGAAAGGTGCCCGGCCCGCTGCTTCCGAAGATGGTCTGGCTTGAGCCGCCGAAGACCGCCCCCATATTTGCTCCCTTGCCGGCCTGCAGCAGGACGACGAGGATAAGGGCAATACAGATAATAAGGTGCAAGATAATGATCAGGGTGTGCATTTTTTTTTAGACCTCTTTAATATTTTACGATCGCTGAAAAGGAATCGATGTCAAGGCTGGCCCCTCCCACGAGGGCGCCGTTGATATCCTTTTCCGACATGAGTTTTTCAATATTCCCGGAATTTACACTGCCTCCATATATGATCCGGAGTTTGCCGGCAAGCTCTTTTCCGTAAACACTTTCCACCGTATCACGGATAAAGGCATGTACCTCCTGTGCCTGTCCCGGTGTGGCCGTTTTCCCCGTACCGATGGCCCAGACGGGCTCATAGGCAATCGCGACGTTTCCTATATCACCGCGAGCGACATTCTTCAACCCTTCTTTTATCTGCCCCGTGATGACGGTAAGGGTAGCACCCGATTCCCTTTCGACCAGGGTTTCCCCGATGCAGAGGATGGGCCTCAGTCCCTCGGTGAGGGCGGTGGAAAGCTTGCGGCTGATTAGATCATCCGTCTCCCGGAAAAAAGTGCGCCGCTCCGAATGGCCGATGATAACATATTCACAGCCTGCGTCGATTAGCATCACTGCTGATACTTCTCCCGTAAACGCCCCCTGAACCTGGTCATTGACATTCTGGGCGGCAAGCTTGATGCCCGATCCCCTGAGCACGGCGGCGACGGCGTATAGGGCCGGGAAGGCCGGTGCGATGACCACCTCGCGGCCGGGAGGAATCTCAAGCTCAGCGACGAGACGACGGGCAAACAGCTCCGCCTCCCGAACGGTCTTGAACATCTTCCAATTGCCGGCGATCAAAGATTGCATCCTTTTTTCAAATCCTACATTTGATAAACTCGTAAAGAGTCGAAAAACTTGTCATAATTGACGGCTTCGTAAAAAGAGCCGCAGGCAAGGCGCGCAAAGTGCTTGCCTGACGGCGCGCACCGGCATGGACTCATTTTAGCTAAAAAGCGCCCCGTCGCCATGCGGGGCAGGTCTCCGGGATGCGCCCCCGGAACCTGAGGAATGAGGCGTACTTGTCGTACGCCGCAGTGACGAAGGATGCAGCGCAACGCCGCATCCGGACTTTTTACGGAGCCGTCACAGTTGTTTGCCGATGAAAAGGGCCAAATCCCGCATCCGGCAGGCGTAACCGCTTTCGTTGTCGTACCACGCAAAGACCTTGACGAAATTACCGTCGAGGACGTTGGTCAAAGGCGCATCCACGATGGAAGAGTAGGAACTGCTGGTAAAATCCACGGAAACGAGTTCTTCTTCACAATAGGCCAGAATGTCTTTCAATTTCCCTTCCGCTGCCGCCTTCAGGGCGCCGTTTACATCGGCAATGGTCACGTTCTTTTTCAGCTCCGCAGCCAGATCGACAATGGACACATTGGGGGTGGGAACACGCAGGGCGACGCCGTCCATTTTCCCCTTCAGTTCGGGAATTACCTCCGTAACCGCTCTGGCTGCTCCGGTGGAAGTGGGTACGATGGAGAGGGACGCCGCTCTCCCCCGGCGGAGATCCTTGTGGGATCCGTCCAGCAGTCGCTGATCCATGGTATAGGCGTGCACGGTAGTCATAAAGGCCCGGACAACGGTGAATTCGTCATGGAGAACCTTAACAACCGGGGCCAGGCAGTTGGTTGTGCAGGAGGCATTGGAAATGACGTGGTGCTTCGTGTTGTCGTAGGTGTGTTCATTGACGCCCATGACGAAGGTTCCGTCTATGCCCTTACCCGGCGCAGCGATGATGATTTTTTTCGCTCCCGCTGTTAAATGTCCGGCTACATCATCCCTCTTTCGAAAATTTCCAGTTGATTCAAGGACGATATCGACGCCCATTTTGGCCCAGGGGAGTTCCGAAAGGTTGGATGTAATATGGGTGATGAGGATCTTCTTGCCATCAATAATGAGATGGTTTTCCTCCGTAGTAATCGGCGTCTCAAATTGTCCGTGAACGGAGTCGTATTTCAGCAAGTGTGAGAGAATTTCCGGCTTTGCCCGGGAATTGATGGCGACGATATCAATATCGTCACGGCCGTGACAAGCTCTGACCAAGTAACGACCCACTCTCCCGAAACCATTGATTGCGACTTTAATGCCCATAACAGTCCTCCGTATATTCAGCCATCATGAGATGGCGGGGTTTTCAAGCTTCGACAGGCCGGAGCCTCTATAGCTGCACAATGAGATTTAGTCAACATGAATTTACCTTAACGACTCTTTATCACTCCGTTCCGGTCACAGAGGCTTTGGACAGGGCATGAACTGCACATTGGGGATACAGGTCGGCATATCTTCTGGCCGAAGGCCACCATCAGGGTATTGTATATTTTCCAGAACCTTTTCGGGAGCTTTTCCCGGAGGGCATCCTCAGTTTTTTCGGGGGTCTTCGTTGTGACATACCCCAAGCGATTCGAGATCCGGTGCACGTGGGTGTCCACACAAATGCCGTCTTTATCGAATCCCAGGGAAATAACCAGGTTCGCTGTTTTCCTGCCGACCCCCTTGAGCTTCAGGAGTTCTTCAAGGTCATCGGGCACGGAGCCCTGGTATTTTTCGAGGAGGGTTTGGCTGATTTCCCTAATGGTCCGCGCCTTATTACGATAAAAACCGACAGGGTAGATGGCCTTGGCGATCTTTTCTTCAGGGACCTTCAGCATATCATGGGGGTTGCGGGCCAGGTTCAGCAGGCGCTCCGTTGCCACGGCGGTGACTTCATCCTTGGTACGCAGGCTGAGCAGCGTGGAGACGAGCAGGGCGTAGGGATCGTATTTTTCTGCAGCTAACTGGGAAACAATGGGGAGGCCGTCGTCCAATACAGTTGCCTGCAAAAGACGAACGACCTCTCCGATATCGTTATTTTTCAAGTTCTTTCAGTCGTATCCTTCTTCCGTTGCCAGGATGTCCAGGTGGAGGGTCGTGATGTCTTCGATGTCGAGGTTTGGCTCTTCTTTTGTTTCCCGGAAATCCACGATTTTGATGTAGCGTTTGCATTCATTGCAGACATCCACGCGATACCGCTCGTCATCCTCGACGGTAAAGTAGGCCAGGGTCTGCTGTTCCTCGTTGCCGCAGAAAGGACATTTGATCCGCAGAAAGGGCCATTCAATGCCGCATTGATTGCAGAAGAGGAAACGTGCCCCCTCTTCCTCTTTTATTTCTCCGATCTTGGGCTCTTTGCCGCAAATGGGGCAATATCCTTCCGACCACTTTGACTTGAGAACGACTTCTCCGTAGCTGGCCACTACCTTTTCAAACGCCGGCCGGAGGCATTCTTCAAGGAATAGATCAATCAGGTCGAAGGTTTCATCCTCTTCCCCTCTTTCCTCTTCATCCTCTTGCTCGCCGTAAAAAGCACTGAGCAGCATTTCCTTGAAATCCTCTTCCCCTTCCATAATTTTACGGGCCAGCTCTTTGGTCTCGCCGGGGGCGCGTTTTTCGGCGATATGGAGGAGATCGAGAAAATAGGCCTGGGGCTGGGTCAGATCATAATCACCTTGAGACAGGTCAATCAGGGGCAGACCGCCTTCCATTTTTGAACTGATGAGACGTTCCTCAACGGGAAAGATGTTTGTGGGCATCTTATGACGGTATTCCTCGCGGAGAATGAGAATTTCTTCCAGGATAGCGAGGAGCTCCTCATAGTGGGGATTCTGGACCTTGTAAGATTCAATGGTTTTAAGCGTATCTTTTAGCATTTTAGCCATGCGGTTTCTTCTCCTTCAGAAGTAATTATTTATTTGTGGCTGCTGTATATATAGTTTCATGATCAACTTCAAGCAATTCTTTCCAGACAACTTTTTTCTTTAGATGTTCAGCACGTAATATCTGAGCCAAACGTAGAGGGTACAGATGATGACCGACTCGATCATGAGCGGCATGCCGTAAAGCATGAATTTTTTAAAGGATATGGGGCTTCCCATCTTTTCTGCCATGCCGACGACGATTACGTTTGCCGAAGCCCCGATCGCAGTGCCGTTCCCGCCGAGGCAGGCCCCCAGGGCCAGAGACCACCAGATGGGCATCAGGTCCGGATGATGCAGGAGCTGAGTGCCGGAAAGATTAGGCCAGAGCTGCTTGGCCATGTCGATGATCAGGGGGTTCATCGTCGCGACATAGGGGATATTGTCGATGAAGGCCGAGGCGAAGGCGGAGAACCACATGACGATCATGGCCGTCCCGAAGAAGTTACCCTGAGTGATCTTCAGGACTTCCAACGACATCCACTTGATCAACCCGACCTTGACCACGCCGCCGATGATGATGAACAGCCCGATGAAGAAGAAAAGGGTAGACCATTCCGCTTCGGCAAGGACTTGATGAGGATCCTTGATGCCGGAAACAAGGAGGAGCAGACCCGCTCCAAAAAGGGCGATCGTAGCGGGCTGCAACTGGAGCATACCGTGGAGGACAAACCCTAAAATGGTTACAGCCAGGACAATCAGTGATTTCTTCAGAAGGACGGGGTCCTTGATGGCCTCCCTTTCGTCCATGGCCATGATCCGTTCCTTGAGTTCCTCCCGGACGGTAAGACGCTTGCCGAAAATAAACTTGATGCTGATGATATAAGCGATGAGCACCACGATAATGACCGGTGACAGGTTGTAGATGAAGGCCATGAAATCGAGCTGGGCCTTGGAGGCAATCATGATGTTCGGCGGATCGCCGATGAGGGTGGCTGTCCCCCCGATGTTGGAAGCGAGGGCCTCGGTGATCAGATAAGGCACCACGTCCAGCTCCAGGGCCTGGCAGATGAGCAGGGTCACCGGAGCAATGAGCAGGACAGTGGTCACGTTATCGAGAAAGGCCGAAACCACGGCTGTGACCACAGAAAAAATAGCCATGATCTTGAACGGTTCTCCCTTCGCGACTTTGGCGCTCCTGATGGCAATGTACTCGAAGACCCCTGTGGGTTTCATGATGTTGATGATCACCATCATGCTGATCAGCAGAAAAATAACGTTCCAGTCCGCGCCGAGGTCGAGGGAGTGAAAGGCTTCTTCCTGGGTGACGATGCCGAGAACTATCATGAGGGCGGCGCCGCAAATGGCCACGGTGGTCTTGTGGATTTTTTCCGAGACAATCAGGGCGTAGGCCCCGATGAATATACATGTGGCGATCCAGAAGGGCCATCCCATAACTATCTGATGAGGTGCGGCGGCAGCATCAGGAGTCATTTTTCACCTTCCGGAGGATCATCAAACATGGCATTCGTTATGGTGTTGAAAACATCCCTTTCGTAGATCATCCCGACGACTTTCCCGCTCTGATCGAGAACGGGCACGCGTTTGATGTCGTGTTTGATCATCAGGTCAACACATTCCATGAGCGAATCATTTTCCTGAACCGTCCAAAGATCCCGGCTCATGTGGGCGGCGACCTTTTCCGCACCGGCCCTCTTGGCCAGCGATTCCAGCATGCCGTCCCAGGTAAAATTGCCGAGATTCATCATCGACATGTAGGAGGGATAAACGGCCTTGAGAATGTCCCGCATGGAGAGAATACCGATCAGCTTGTAATGATCGTCAAGGACAGGCAGGCCTTTGACCCCCTGTTTTTCGGCGTCTCTCCTGGCAATGTGCAACAGATTAACGGCTTCTTTAAGCGTAACATCCGGCCGTAGGAAATCATGAATCGGGATCATCAGATCTTTTACTTTCACAGCGCCTCCTTGTCGGTCATGACTGGTCAAACAAAATCACATCCATGGGAAAAATCCGTTTACGGGGCGAAGTCTTAGATGCTCGAACCTCATGCTGAAATGCCCTTGAAAAGCGGGCGGAGTATAGGAATGAATCACTTGTATGTCAAGACAATTTGACTGCAAAGCAACTTCATTGCTTTCGCTGTTTCCAGATAATCCAGCCGTAGATCGCTCCATTGATTATAATCACGGCAAGACCAAGAAAAATCTGTTGAAAATGAGTTAGAAACGAAGGGTAAATAATCGATACGACATACCTTTCGACGAAACCGGAGGTATAGGCTGGTCCTCCTCCTTGGAGACGCAACCAATTCTCCAGGGGAGTCAGCGGGCAGATCCAGCCGGTAAATTCTACGATGGCCCCCCAGAGAGCCGCTGGGATATGGAGCCATGCCCAGTTCCTTTTATGGAGAACAAACAGGCCGCCGAAGATGACAAACAGGATAAACAGAAAATGGATAACGACGACAAGATCGGCAAGCAGTGAATAAGGCATGGCCCTTAAGTTCGCAAACATGACGGACTTTCACGTCCGTTCATCCGCGGGTCAGGAGTGAGAAACGGCAGGACGTGTCCCTGCTTATTTTTTCGGATAGCCCACCGACTGGGCCAGAATGATACGCTGTTCCGGCCTCAAATGCATCGCCTGGCCGAGGGCGGTGCGATCAATTGTGCCCCGGGTTACGGTCGCCAAGCCTTCGGATGCGCAATAAAGGTACACATTCTGACCGATAAAGCCTGTATCAACAGCGGAATATAGGTCTTTCACATCATTGGCGGCGGTTCCCATCTGTGTGTAATCGGCGACGTAGATGAGATTGATGGGGGCATCTTTAACATAGGACTGGGAACCGGTCAGGGCGCGGATGTCCTGGGCGAGCACGGGATCTAAACGGTGTTTCTGGGCATTGTACAGATACAAACCTTTCTCGATTGCCACATAGACGTCAACTTCCTGCCAGTTCTTGGCCGAGGGAGCAGTCAGCTTTCCTGAAGCAGGCCGGTTGACGCCGCAGGCGCTCCAGAGCAGGTTGGATAGGACCCGGATGGGTAATTCGCGTTTGCTGAATTCCCGGGAGGACTTCCGGTCTTTCAGGACATGCATCAGGAGCCTGCCGCTGTCCATCTGGGGCTTGACAAGCTGGATGGCCTTTAGTTCCTGCGCTGACAATACTCCGGGTATAAAGAAAATAATCAGCAAAATCGAGATGATGAAGAATCTTCGCCTAGGCATGACGACCTCCTTTCCCCACCTCTATACCGCAGGCATGGTATTCTGGCAAACGGTATTTTGAGAAATTCGTTCTCTTGGGTTTAGAGAATTGTGATTAGCGGTTATGGGCGAAAAGTTCATACATCAACCTCTTTCATCATGCTTGCTTTTGGTAATCTCCACAAGGATTGTCCTGATCCGGAGCGGGGCAGTCCTTGTTAATTAGCTCGGCTGCAGGAGCTTGAAGTTTGTAGGCGGCTCCTGGCGGCGGACGGCCTGGGTGTCCAAGAGTTCATAGAGGATCACTTCCATGACCCGCCAGACCTTGACGCCGGTACGGATGCAGCCGGTGATGGTCTCTTCCCGGCGGCCGCAGGCCATGTGCATGTGGAGGATGGGGGCGCCGTTTTCATCGGGGAAAAGGGTTCCTGTCCCCGCTACTTCGTGGGCATTGGCGAGGACATGGGTCATGGGGATGACGGGGAGGGCGCGGTCCTCCTGGGGGCCGACGACCAGGGTGCTGCCATCGTCGGCGCCGCCGAGGATGATCAAGGACGCCGCCCGGATCTGGTGTTCCCGGGCGAAGGCCTCGATTATTTCATGAACGATCTCGCCGTCTTCCAGGCGGAGGATAAAGACTCTGCCGATCTTTGATTCTTCGTATTTCATGGTCTTGGCTATTCCCCATACATGCTGTCGATGACGCCTTGGTATTTCTCGTTGATGACCTTGCGCTTGAGCTTCATCGTCGGGGTCATCTCGCCGTCTTCCTGGGTAAATTGTTTGGCCATGAGCTTGAACTTTTTGACTTTTTCAAATCCTGCCAGCTCCTTTTGATTCTGCTCGATCCGATCATGATAAAACTGAACTATATCTGGATGTTGAATAAGGTCTTCCCGGGATGTCCAAGAAATATTGTTGCTCCTGGCATAATCCTCCAGGGCGTCGAAAGCGGGAACGATGAGGGCGGCGACGTATTTGCGCTGATCGCCGATGATGGAGATCTGCTCGACGAAATGATCCTTGCCGATCGTCGTTTCGATGAGCTGGGGGGCGATATACTTGCCTCCCGAGGTCTTCATCAGGTCCTTGATCCGATCGGTAATTGTGAGGTAGCCGTCTTCGAGGACGCCAACGTCACCGGTCTTGAACCAATGGTCTTCAAAAACCTCCGCCGTCGCCTCCGGTTTCTTGTAGTATCCCTTCATGACCGTTTCGCCCCGGACAAGGATCTCGCCGTTGGGGGCTATTTTAACATCGACGCCATAAATGGCCTTACCCACTGTTCCGGGTTTGTAGAAATAATCCTCATGGCAAGTCACCGTCGCCGTCGTTTCCGTCAGGCCGTAACCGTATTTGATCTGGATGCCCACGGAATGAAAAAATTCCTCGATCTCTTTGGAAAGGGGGGCCCCGGCGCAGGGGAAAAAGCGGATCCGACCACCCACGACGCCGCGAAGTTTCCCGAGGACCAGTTTTACGGCGATCTTGTGTTTGAGCTTGAGATCCCAGGGGATGGGTTTTTTCTCCTTTTCCCGCGTATAAACCTGTTCGCCTAGCTCTACGGCCCAGTTGAACAGATTTTTTTTCGACGGCGGGGCCTTTTCCAGTTTTTCGTAAACGGCGGCGTAGATCTTTTCATAGAACCGGGGAACGGCGCACATGATCGTCGGCTTGACCTCCTGGAGGTATGCGACGATCTTGGCGGTGTCGTCGCAGTAGTTCACGACCATGCCGGAACCCAGGGCGAAGTAGTTCCAGGCCCTTTCAAAGACGTGACTTAAGGGGAGGAAGCACATGGATATGTCCTGGTCGCTAACGGCGAGGCGCTTGGTGTGGGCCTGAAAGGAGAAGTAGAAGTTTGAGTGATTAAGCATGACCCCTTTGGGCTCCCCCGTAGTCCCGGAGGTGTAAATCAGGGTAGCCAGCTCGTTCATGTCTGCCTTCTTGAGCCTTTCTTCCAGTTCCTGTCCCCGGGCGGACTTGCGGCCCAGCTCCAGAAAATCCTTGAAATACATGGCCTGATCGTTGCCGGCGAGAGGAACGCTGCTGTCGAAAACGATGATTTTTTTTAGATATTTTGACGCGCCGATGATGGAGGTCGCCTTATGGTACTGATCTTTGGCGCCGACAAAGAGGACGGCGATTTCCGCTTCATTGACGATGTACTCCGTCTGCTTCGCCGTGTTGGTGGCATAAATGGGGACGGAGACGCCGCGGACGCTGAGTATGCCGAGATCGGCAATGGTCCATTCCGGACAGTTCTGGGAGAAAACCCCCACCATGTCTCCCGCTTTGATTCCCATCTCCAGAAGGGCTTTGGCAACGGTCTGGACCCGCTCTCCAACTTCTTTCCAGGAAATATCCTGCCACTGGCCGTTTTCCCGGTATCGGAGGGCTGTCCGCTCCCCATATTTATTTGCCTGTTTCCGGACCATCAATGCCAAGTGCTTTTCGGGCATATTACTTTCTCCTTTCTTTTCCTATGGAGCTTAGTTCCGCGTTGCAGTATAAACGGCTAAGCCTGAGAAGTCAAAAGCAATTTGATTGATAATACTGAATATTGTTTGACGGCCCGCTGTTTTTCCCCTATACTCACCAGCATTTCATGGGGACTTGGAGAAGATGTTAGCTGAATTTGATACCACAAGGATCGCCATTATTGGTCCGGGACGTCTGGGGACGTCCTTTGCCTACAAGTTTGGCCGGGACAACAAGCGGGTTACGATCTATTATCATGACGCCGATGTCTGCCGTCATATCAACCGGGAACACCTCAACCCCAAACACCTGACCGAGGATCTTGCCAGACGTCTGGGGGGAATGGACAAGGTTCCCCGTCTGGCCCCGAAGGTATATGCCACCAATGATCTCGAGCGGGTCATCGACGACAACGACATCATTGTGCTGTGCCTGACAATGGACAAGCTCCCGGAATTTCTAAACTATCTTAAGCCGCTCATGGAAAGAAAATCCGGCGACACCTGCCTCATCTCTCCCATCAAGGGACTGACCTCCGATGAAATAACCAAGGAACTGATTACCCCCTCACAATTGATTCGCAACAACCTGAGCAGCCTCAACTATAAATATGAAATCGTCTGCATCGGCGGGCCTTTTTTCGATGTCGACATTGCTTTGGGGAATCCTGTCTGTGTAACCGTGGCGGGCAAAAGCGCGCCGGCGAATCTCATTCGGGAGGAATTGATCCGCTTCAACCGGCGGGAGCTGACTTCATACTATAATTTCGACGTGATCGGTGTGGAGGCCTGCGGCTCCCTGAAAAATGTTGTGGCCAACATCAAGGGGGTGACCGATTCCCTGGATCTTGGCGATTCCATCCCCGGCACCATCTTTGCCCGTGCCGGTGTGGAGATCCGATCGCTGTCCATGCTCCTGGGCGGCAGTTTTCAGGCCTTTCACAGTCAGGCTGGGGTAGGGGATATGTATGTTACCGTTTCATCCATGGCCAGCAAGAATTATCGCTATGGGAAATACTTCCATGAGCTTTACAGCGGCAACCCTATCGAAACCAACCTGAAGGTTCTGGCCAAGATCGACGGGACGCCGGAAGGACCCAATACGATCCGCAACGTCCATCGCTATCTGGAAAAGAAAAACATGTACAGCCCCCTGTTTCACTGTGCCTACAGGATCTTCAACGAAGGGGGCACCCGGCGGGATATAAAGGAGATGATCATCCAGGCCTGCCAGTTTGACAAACGGGTCAAGGAATTTATCGGACCTGTTTCCCGTTTCCTTTATCGGATTGCCCCCAATTTGTGGTATCGGCGGCATAAGGGGCTGATGTCGAACTGGGACGTTTGAGTACATTTTTTTATCTTGACATTTTTTAAAGATCAGTTATAGGTCAAACCATACTTTAGCTTGGATTTAAAACAATATGACGATGCTTGGAATGACAAACATGAATCTTTGCTGGTGGTGGCAGACTGATAAAGTCTGCCCATAATGACTGTTTTAACAGGTCGTGGGCAGGGAGGAACCTTCCCATGACACAACCGGAAATCAAAAGCCATGGGAACATCCCATGGCTTTTTTATTAGACGATCACTTTTTTAAAGGAGAGATACATATGAAAACCATGAAGGTATTGCTGGAAGATCATGAAATCCCCAGACAGTGGTACAACATCCAGGCGGACATGCCGACGCCCATGCGGCCGCCCCTGCACCCGGCTACCGGGAAGCCCGTAGGCCCGGACGATCTGGCGCCGATCTTTCCCATGAACCTCATCGAGCAGGAGGTCAGTACGGAGCGCTGGATTGACATTCCCGAAGAAGTTCTGGAAAAATACCTGATCTGGCGACCAACACCCCTGTGCCGGGCCCGTAATTTCGAGAAGCTCCTCGATGCGCCAGTAAAGATCTATTATAAAATGGAGGGCAACAGTCCGGCGGGGTCACACAAACCCAACACGGCCATTCCCCAAGCATACTACAACAAAGTCGCCGGGGTTAAGCATCTCTCAACGGAAACGGGAGCCGGTCAATGGGGCAGCGCCCTGTCCATGGCTTGCCAGATGTTCGGTCTCGGATGCCGGGTTTTTATGGTTAAGGTCAGTTATGAACAGAAACCATACCGGCGGATGATGATGAACGTTTGGGGGGCCGAATGTATCCCCAGCCCCAGCAACCTCACTGCGGCTGGCCGTAATGTCCTTGCCGAGCACCCCGATTCACCGGGAAGCCTGGGCATCGCCATCAGTGAGGCCATCGAAGACGCCGTATCCCATCCAAACGCCAAGTATTCCCTGGGCAGCGTTCTCAATCATGTGATGCTCCATCAGACCATTATCGGTCTCGAGGCTCAGAAGCAAATGTCCAAAATCGGCGTCTATCCTGATGTCGTCATGGGCTGCGCCGGGGGGGGGAGTAATTTTGCCGGGATTTCCCTGCCCTATGTACGGGACAAAATACACGGAAAAGACGTAAAGATCGTCGGGGCGGAACCGACATCATGTCCAACCCTTACCCGTGGTCCCTTTGCCTACGACTTCGGTGATCTTGCCAAAATGACGCCCCTCCTGCCCATGTACACCCTGGGCCATGACTACGTCCCGGCTCCAATCCATGCGGGCGGGCTCCGCTATCACGGGATGGCGCCTATTGTCAGTCACCTGGTTAAGGAGAATCTTATCGAGGCCCGGGCCTATCATCAACTCGATACCTTCGAAGCCGGCGTCATGTGGGCCCGCAGCGAAGGGTTCATTCCCGCACCGGAGACGGACCATGTCATCGCCGCCGTCGTGGACGAGGCCCGGCGGGCCAAGGAAGAGGGCAAGGAGAAGGTCATCCTCTTCAACTGGAGCGGCCATGGTATGGTGGACCTGGCCTCCTACGATGCCTACCTGACGGGCAAGCTGATTCCTTATGAAATGCCCGATGAAGAAATCGCCAGGGCGTTGCGGGCCATCGAGGGCTTCCCGAAAACATGATTGATCAGACCACCCATGACGGCCGGGAAATTCGTTGCCCGAAACTGGGTCATGAGCTGAGTTTTGCTTACTGCCGTCGAGAAGGGGGAGATCTTCCCTGTCCGCGAATCATTCGGTGTTGGGATATTTTCTTCCCTGTAGAGAACTTCCTCCGGGAGACTATGGACTCTGAGCTCTGGGATGCCTTCTGCCGCCAGGCGCCCCCGGACAAAATGACAACCCTTCTCGATCTCATTGAAAAGGCCAAGACACGGAAGCAAGTGGGCGGCAGTCAAAAAGGGGAATGAATATGCGAGACCCATCACCACCCCCGTATCAAATACGGGGCAAGCCCTGCTCCTCCCTTTCAAGGTGAGGGTAAATTTGCACCGATGAATTCAAATAGATGAGGTTGCATTTTCAGGTGAAAGACAAAAAGAAGCCGGATAAGGATTTTCAGCCCCTGGCAGACCGCATGCGTCCCCGGAGTATGGACGAGTATGTCGGGCAACAGCATCTACTGGGGGAGGACAACCTCCTGCGTCGGGCTATCGAAGAAGATCGCCTTTTTTCCATGATTTTCTGGGGTCCCCCGGGATCGGGGAAGACGACTCTGGCCCGGGTTATCGCTCAAGAAACTCAAGCACATTTTACAAGTTTTTCTGCAGTCTTGTCAGGGGTAAAAGAGATCAGGGCGGTAGTCGAGGAGGCCCTTGCCCAACGGGAGGAGCACCAACAGAAGACCATCTTATTCGTCGATGAGATTCACCGCTTCAACAAGGCCCAGCAGGACGCCTTTCTCCCCCATGTGGAAAGCGGCCTCATCACCCTTATCGGCGCCACTACGGAAAATCCTTCCTTCGAGATAATCGCCCCCCTACTATCCCGTTCCCGGGTCATGGTACTCAAGCCGTTTTCGGAAGAAGAATTGGAGGCGATGATTGCCCGGGCGATTACGGACGAAGAAAGGGGGCTCGGCGCCTTGCAGCTCCGGATTGAACCCCAGGCGGTGGAGGTCATTCTCTGGTCTGCCGACGGTGACGCCCGGACGGCCCTGAACAGCCTCGAAGCGGCGGCATCGCTTGTCATGGACATGGAGGAAGGGCTGCGCCACATTACCAAGGAAATTGTCGAAAAGGCCCTCCAGAAAAAGGCCCTCCAGTATGATAAAGGCGGAGAAGAGCATTATAACCTGATTTCAGCCTTTCACAAGAGCCTGCGGGGGAGCGATGCTGATGCCGCCATCTATTGGCTGGCGCGGATGCTTGCCGCCGGGGAGGATCCTCTTTACATTGCCCGCCGGATGGTCCGGTTTGCTTCGGAAGACGTGGGCAATGCCGATCCCCGGGCCTTGGCGGTGGCTATGGACGCTATGCAGGCCTTTCATTTTATCGGCATCCCCGAGGGGGAGCTGGCCTTGGTCCAGGCGGCGATTTACCTGGCGACGGCCCCCAAGAGCAACGCCCTGTATACAGCCTATGCCAAGGTTAAGGAAACGATCCGTCAGACGGGAACTCTGCCTGTGCCCCTTCATATCCGTAATGCCCCGACGAAACTGATGAAGGAGATTGGTTACGGAAAGGATTACAAATATGCCCATGATTACCGGGATGCCTATGCTGGACAGGACTATCTGCCCGAAGCCCTGACCAAGAAAAGGGCCAGTTTTTACAGGCCAACGGAGCGGGGATATGAAAAGACCATCGGGGAGCGGATGGATTTCTGGCGACAGTTAAGGGAAAAGGACAAAAAACAGGGGGAGACCTGAAGTCTCCCCGTCTCACCACTATTTAGACCAGTCATCCGTCAGCTTGATATTATCTTGAGCCCAACTGATAAGTTCGGATATGGAGGTTCCTTTGGGGAAAAACTCGACGACGCCCGCCTCCTTGACCTTATCAATGTCGTTATAGTCCAGGAAGCCGCCGGCGGTAACCCTGACATAGGACATATTCTCCTTTTTCAGCAATTCCATGATTCTGGCGATGTCTTCTATTTTTGCCCCGGGCAAGGTCGTAATCCCGATATGATCGACTGCTTCCTGGAGCGCGGAAGCGACGATGGCCTCAGGCCGCTGATTTTCCACGTGTACAACTTCGTAGCCCGCTTCCCGGAAAGCAAAGGATAATCGCCCTACTGCCTCTTCATAACCATCGCCCAGTTTAGCCATTAAAATCCTTATCGTGTCTGCGCCCATGATATGCTCCTTTCGTCGGTTGATTACTTTTGCCCACAGCGCTCTTTCGGTCGTTCACCGCTAGAGAGCATGGTCGCTTGGTGGGATCTCTACCTGCAGAAGTCCGCGTCCGTGAATCCACTATAATTTGCAACGAAATGTTGCATAATTACGACAATAAGTCAATCAGCATTTATTCAATATTATCAGCATTTATCAGTGATTATAAAAAAAGAATGGGGAGACCTGAGGTCTCCCCGCATCCAGGAGGAATATTTGGGTTTCTTTACTGTCGGCTGATCATGCCCGTTTGTTCAACCAATCAGTTTGTTTTCTGACTTACATGGTATGCACATCCTGTGCCATTATGAGCATTATTTAATAAATCATTGAATACAATAGGTATTTGTCCTCCATTCGGCTCATTGTCGGGGAGAGCGACCTGCTTCACCAGCGGCAAAATTTGTCGATTCATAGGACTGCCATGCATTAATGATTAGCAATATCATCATCTTAGCTTAATGACGGATTCATCCGGAATATCGACGATAATGTCGAAGCCCGATTTTATGGTTGACTTTCCCTTTGAAATGCCTATGATGCGGGTCATTGTATGTCATCAATCAAGCAGGCGGTATTAAGAAATTATGACCCCTCCGGGAAAAATTATCTGGCAGGATCGGGCTTCCCAGGACAGCAGACCTTTCCTGCAACCCATAGCGGTTGCTATTGTCTGTGCCGTTTTCATTGGTCTTATCCTCATCATGGGAGTCATGGACCTCCGGCGTCTGGACAAAACACTGGTGGGTATTCTGGAGAATCGCGCCGTGGGTATCGTCGGTGTGGTGCAAAGGCTTGCCCAGGAAAATCTCAACAATCTTGTCCAGGCGTCTCAACAGAAGGAGGATCGTCCTTTTGTTCCCGTTGCCGCGGAGGCCTTTTCTCCTCAGAAACTTTTAATCAACGCCCTTGTTCAATTAGGGCAGGAGGTCGATAACCATTGGAAAAAGGATCGATTAAGTGAAGCCTATCTGAGAAAGTATGCCGATGACAAGGGGCTCTTGATGATTGCCGTGATGAATAGGAAGGGGCGTTGTGTATTCCAGAGCCGGGCCTTGCCTCCGAAATTGGTCCCGGAAAATCATTCTGCAAATATTACCATGGAGCTTTTCAACCAGTTGGGAAGGGCAAATAAGATTGGTTTTGTTGCCTTGCGGAGGAAGGATGGGAGTGGAACGGTCGTGATTGCCCTTGATCCCGCCGGCCTACGCTTCTGGGGCACGAAGGTATCCGTGGAGAAGGCCTTGCAGGAGCTGGGGGGAGGTCAGGGGCAGGGGATGTCCTATTTTATGATTACGGATACCCACGAGAAGATTCTGGCCAGCGCCGGGAAGTTGCCCGAGAAATGGAAACCTGCGGACCTGCATGTTTCTGAAATCCTCTCCGGTAAGCGTAGCGTCGAGAGCAGAAAGGTCATGTATCTGGAGAAACCGATCCTCGATATCGCCATTCCCGTGTATCTGAACGGCCAAATCATGGGTGTTGCGAGGATGGGGCTGGAGCGGGAGAGCACGGAAAAGATCCTTGAGGAAAACGGAAAAAACATCCTGATCTTCATGGGCCTCACCATGCTGATTGCCCTCCTGTCCCTTTGGGTGCTCTATATGAATCAGAACAGGCACCTGGCGGGGATAGTCAGCATGGAGCGCAAACTTGAAAAGGCGGAAAGGCTATCCGCCCTGGGCCAACTTGCCGCCGGGGTAGCCCACGAGATTCGCAACCCCCTGAACGCCATCAGTATGGCCAGCCAGCGCCTGAAGAGGGACTTCGTTCCCGCCGATGAAACCAAGACCAAAGACTTTCAGACCATTACCGGTGTCATTCGGGACGAGATCCGCCGTTTGAACGGAATTATCGAGGAGTTCCTGACCTTTTCAAGAAGCCGGCGTCTCGATCTGCGGGAGTATGCCGTAACGGAGGTCTTACAGAAAATCGTGAACCTCCTTGGCGAAGAGGTTCGGGGAAAGGGGATTACCCTGGAAACGCACTGGATGGATCCGTCACCGGTGATTCCCATGGACATGGACAAACTGCAGCAGGCCCTGCTCAACTTTATCAAGAATGCCGTCGAATCAATCTCCGGCGCAGGAAAGGTTACCTTGACGGTAGGGCCGGAGAAAAAGGGCTGGATCAATATCCGCATTGTTGACACCGGATGCGGGATGACATCGGAAGAACTCGAGCGCATTTTCAATCCCGAATATACAACCAAAGAGAAGGGACTGGGACTGGGGCTCCCCCTTTCCCATGAGATCATCCGTGGTCATGGAGGGGAAATTCGCGTTACAAGTCAAAAAGATGTGGGTACGACATTTGAAATTCTCCTGCCGGCCGCAAAGACGGGAAACAGGACTTAACGATTTCTGAGGGAGTTGAAATGAGATCATTGAATATCCTGATTGTTGAAGATGGACAGTCTCAGCGGGAAATGCTGAGAGATTTTTTGATTCAGGAGGGACATGCCGTCAAGGAAGCGGATAATGGAGAAAAGGGGGTTGCCCAGGTCCGGGGCGCCCATTTTGACCTCGTCCTCCTTGATTACAAGATGCCGGGCATGGACGGGATGCAGGTCCTCATGGCGATCAAGCAGATCAATCCGGAAATCGATGTCGTCATCATTACCGCCTATGGGACCATCGAGACGGCCGTGGAGGCCATGAAGGCCGGGGCCATTGATTACATCACCAAGCCCGTCGAATTTGAGGAGCTTCTGATCCTGGTGGATCGGGTAGCCGAACGGCGCACCCTGATCAAGGAGAACGAGATTCTGAAACATGAACTCCGGGAAAAGGGCGTCACCTCAGACCAGATTATTTACCGGAGTTCCAAGATGGACAACCTGATCAATATGGCCGGTCGGGTGGCATCAAGCAGGGCTACAATCCTCATTCAGGGAGAGAGCGGCACTGGCAAGGAGCTCCTTGCCCGGCTGATTCATCATCTGAGCCCCCGTTCCACCCGACCAATGCTGGCCGTAAACTGCGGCGCTCTCCATGAGAATCTCCTGGAAAGCGAATTGTTCGGTCACGAAAAAGGGTCCTTCACCGGGGCTGCCGCCCGGAGAATCGGCCGCTTTGAGGAGGCGGACGGAGGTACCCTTTTCCTTGATGAGATCGGGGAGCTTTCTTCCACGGTCCAAGTCAAGCTTCTGAGATTTCTTCAGGAACGGGAATTCCAACGCCTGGGAGGCAATCAGACCCTTCATTCCGATGTGCGGATCATCAGTGCCACCAACCGGGATCTGGATATCCGGGTTAAAGAAGGGGCCTTTCGGGAGGATCTTTTTTACCGCCTCAATGTCGTGACTATGGCCATTCCGCCACTCCGGGATCGGAAGGAAGACGTGCCGCCGCTGATTGAACATTTTCTCCGGAAGTATGCAAAGGAAAACGGCAAGATTATCAATGGAATCAGCAGCGAGGCCAGAGACCTCCTCATGAAGTATGATTATCCGGGGAATGTACGGGAACTGGAGAATATTTTGGAACGGGCCGTTGTCATTGGCCGGGAAGAGGTCATCTCCGTTGAGGATCTGCCTTTCCTGGAAGATTCCCTTTCCTCGCCGGAGGATGGGAAAAAGGCCGAGGGTCTACTGAGGGGATCAATGGAGGACATGGAGCGCAAGATGATTATCGAGGCCATGGAAAAGGCGGGGGATCATCAGACGAAGGCGGCGGAAATCCTCGGCATCAGCGAACGGATGCTCCGTTACAAGCTGAAAAAATACGGCCTCAAGACCCATTGATCATCAATTGTAACGTTTTCAGATCGGCAGTTTCAGGATCGCCCTGGCTTCGGCAGGTGAGGCGATCTCCCTGCCGTATTCACGGACAATTCTGACTACCCGCTCCACCAACTCGGCGTTTGTTTTTGCCAGCACTCCCCTGCGCAGGTAAATGCTATCTTCCATGCCCACCCGGATATGGCCGCCCATAATCATGGCCATCATGGCCATAGGCAACTGTCCTGTCCCGATTCCAATGTTGGACCAGGTAGCTTCCGGGGGCAGGTATTCGTAAATATGCAGGAAAGCCTTGGGCGTTGCCGGGGCGCCCCAAGGGGTTCCCAGGACAAACTGAAAGTGCAGGGGATCGGCGAGTTTCCCCTCCTGGCGCATCCGGAGGGTGGTCATCATCATGCCCAGATCGAAGATCTCAATTTCCGGTTTAACCCCCGCGGCTGCCATCATCGCAGCGGCCTGATCGAGAAAATCCGGCGTGTTGATAAAAACATTTCCCCCGAGGTTGATGGAGCCGGCGTCGAAAGATGCCAGTTCCGGTTTGAGAGAGAGGGGGGAAAGACGTTCTTCAATAGGGAGATTTCGTCCCGGAATGCCGCTGGTCGTGAGGCTGAGAATCAGATCCGTTTTCTCCCGGATCGGTTCGACAACCTTTCGGAAAAGCTCGACATCCTGGCTACCCAGACCCGTTTCCGGATCCCGGACGTGGAGGTGGACCACCGCTGCCCCGGCCTGCCAGGCCTCAAGGGCCGATTGGGCGATCTCTTCCGGGGTGATGGGGATATAAGGGGCAACATCCCGCATCATGCGGCTGCCGGTAATGGCGGCGGTAATAATGACTTTGTCCATAATGGTATTTAAGTGATCTCGAGTTCTTTTGAAATCTCCGCGATGGCCTCATCAAGAATGGCCACAAGTTGATCGATCTGTTCTTCCGTGATGACAAAGGGAGGGGCGAGCAAGACGTGATCGCCCCGAATACCGTCGGCGCCCCCACCGCCCGGATAGACAATGAGCCCCTTATCAAAGGCAAGGTTGCTTATGAGGGCGTTGATCTTGTGAGCGGGATCGAAGGTTTCCTTCGTATCCCGACGGCGGACGAATTCCACGCCGGCGAAAAGCCCCAGCCCCCTGATGTCCCCCACGATGGCATGTCTGTATAGAATCTTCAGCTTTTCAAGTAGATATGCACCTATCTTTGCGGAACGGGCAACCAGATCATGACGGTTAATGTAATCGAGTACAGCGAGCCCCGTGGCACAGGCCAGGGGATTCTGGCTATAGGTATGGCCGTGGACGAAGTTTCCGTTTCCTTTTTTGATGGTCTCGTGGATGGCTTCAGTGGTAATGACACCGAAAACAGGGTAATACCCCGCGCCGAGGCCCTTGGCGCATACGATCATGTCGGGGGCAACTCCCCAGTGTTCGATGGCGAAGTTCCGGCCTGTCCGGCCGATGCCGGTCATTACCTCATCAACTATCAACAGGACGTCATAGCGTTCACATATTTCCCGGATTTTCTGAAAATAGCCGTCCCTGGGAACCAGGGCCCCGGCGGTGGCCCCCACGACCGGTTCGGCCATAAAGGCGGATACGGAGTCGGGACCCTCGTAAAGGATCGTCTTTTCCAGATCGTCGGCGCATTCGAGGTGGCAGCTTTCCTGTTTACGGTCAAAGGGACACCGGTAACAGTAAGCCGGAACGATATGAGGCGTATGTTGGATCAGGGGTTGGTAGTAGCGCCGTCGCCCCGTATGTCCACTCAAGGCCAAGGCCCCCAGGGTATTGCCGTGATAGCTCGTCCAGCGGGATATTACCTTGAATTTCGAGTGCTTGCCCCGGTCCACCTGATACTGGCGGGCCATCTTGACGGCCGTTTCCACCGCTTCCGAACCTCCGGAGAGGAAATAAACCCGATTCATGCCGGCCGGGGCAATGCTGACAAGTCGACCGGCAAGTTCGACAGCGGCCGGGGAGGTGAACTGGGAGCCGTGGGAAAAGGCCACCTTGCCTAACTGCACAAACATGGCCTCTTCAAGCTCCCGGAGGCCATGTCCGAGGGCGGCGACTACCGCCCCCCCCGAACCATCCAGATAGGCCTTCCCTTCCGTGTCATAGAGATAGACGCCCGCCCCACGCTGGACGGATGGATAGAAGCGATTAAGATTCCGGTAAAAGACGTGATCCTGATTCGGTTCTCTCTTCATGTTGCCTATTTTGCAAAGCGGGTTCTCAAGTTGGACAAGCCTTTGAAGTGCTTTCTTTCTTCTTCGATCACGACCTCAATGGCGGCATGTTCATTTGCCGGAACAAAACGTTTGATCTCATGGTAATAGAGGATGGAATCCAGCTCCCGCTGGATCGCGAAATCGATTGCCGCCAGGGTATCCTTTACCTTGGCCAGTTCCGCTTCCAGCATCCCTTTCTTGAAGATGATCTTATTGTCCACGTAGTCGTGCAGGTAGGCCGCATATTCCCCATCGTATGTCTCCGGGGGATTGTCCTTGTCCATAGCGGCAAAGATTCTGGCAAAGGTCTTTTTGTGTTGAAGCTCCGCGTCCGCCAGATTGCTGAATATCTTCTTTGCATCCTCATCTTTGGCCAATTGCATCGCATAGCGGTAGAAATGCTCCCCATTCTCCTCGATACGCACGGCAATTTCCACAATGTCACTGCCTCTGAAAGCGCTCATTACAACCTCCTTGAATTTCAATTAATGAATATATAAATGAAGACCGCTTCTTTCACAACCACTTTTTTCTTTTGAAATAACGGATCATGGAGAGGGCGACGGAAATCATGATGCCCCACACCATGAAATATCCCCAATGCCATTCCAGCTCGGGCATATACTTGAAATTCATACCGTAAACCCCGGCCAGAAAAGTCAGGGGCATGAAGATCGTGGCGATAATGGTCAGCACTTTCATTACCTCATTTAGCCGGTTGCTCACCGAAGACAGATAGATGTCAAGCATGCCGGAGAGCATGTCCCGGTATGTTTCTACAGTATCGATAATCTGGATGGTATGATCATAGACGTCCTTCAAATACAGATCGGTTGCGGTGTCCATAAGGGGTGAATCGGTTCGCTGGAGGGCGCTGACCGCTTCTCGCAGCGGCCAGACGGACTTTCTCAGATAAAGCATTTCCCGTTTGATGTTCTGGATGGCATGCAGGGTGTCCCGTCCCGGTTGGGTTACCAGCTGGTCTTCCAGGGATTCGATGCTCTCTCCCAACTTTTCGAGGAGGATGAAATATTGATCAACAATGGCGTCGATGATCGTGTAGGCTAGGTAATCGGCGCCGGCCTTTCTGATCCTGCCTCGGGCGGAGCGGATTCTTTCCCGGATCGGTTCCATGAGAGGGTTTTGCTTTTCCTGGAAGGAAATAAGAAAATGGGGACCGAAGATCACGCTTATCTGTTCCGGCAGAAGCTGCCCTCCCATGTCCGGTGGCAGAGAAAAGTCCTTCAGGACTATATAGATGTAGTTGCCGAAGTCCTCCATTTTAGGGCGCTGGTCGGTATAGAGGATGTCTTCTAAGGTCAGGGGATGGAGACGATAAAGATCTCCCATCTGTTCCATAAGACGGATATCATGAAGCCCTTCGATGTGGAGCCAGGTCACCCCTGCCGCCTGCTCCTGAAGGTTGCTGCGCAATTCCTCAATACCTGTTAGGGTCTTTTCCTTGACCCCCTGATCATTGTAAATCATCAGGGAGAGGAGCGGTTCCCCGGTATGCTTTTCCCCGACATGGACCAGTGACCCCGGTGGGAGACCGGTTTTTGCTATTCTTGTCCGGTGATTTTTCCGCATGGCCTAACCTTTCCCATCAATTGGTAAAGATTTAGCCATCATTGCCGGGTAAGTCAATGGAAAAAACTGTTAACCGATCTTTATATTGACAAGGTGCAAGCTTCGTGTCTCAATTCACCATTAGGTGAGCCGCTGAAACGAGAGCTGACTACCGTTCAAGTTATCATTGGCGGCGGTAAAAAATAGAAAAGGATGGGACTAATGCCGGAAAAGCATCTACGCCCCAACAGCGTCTATATTTCCACTCCCATTAATGTTCTGGTGGAGGGTTATTACGAGCAGAACATCACGATCGGCGAGGTCAGAAACCATGGCGACTTCGGCTTGGGAACCTTTAACGATCTGGACGGAGAAATGGTTATCCTGGACGGCGTTGTCTATCAGGTTGCCGCGGACGGAGCAGTGAACACAGTATCTGACGATGTCCTGACGCCTTTTGCCTGTGTGACGTTTTATCAACCAGAAACATTCGACGAAATCAATGAGGCAGCTATGATCCCAAGGGGGCAGGTTTCCCCTCTTTCCTATGAAGCCTTCAATTCCCTGCTGGAACGACTTCTCCCCTCGCCAAATATGCTCTACGCGATCAGGATCGATGGCCGTTTCTCCCATGTCCGGACCCGCTCCGTGCCAAAACAGGAAAATTATCGCCCCCTTGTCGAGGCGACGAAGGATCAGGTGGTTTTTGATTTTTTTGATATCGCCGGAACCCTGTCCGGCTTTTACACACCCCCGTTCATGCCCTCTCTCAACGCCCCGGGGTATCATCTCCATTTTATCAGCGACGACCGCCGCCGGGGAGGTCATCTTCTCTCCTGTTCTGTAGAGACTGCCCGGATTGGCATGCAGCATATTCCCCTTCTGGAAGTGGCCCTGCCGGTGACCCTAGATTACTTAACGGCGGACCTGAGTCGGGATACGAGAAAGGATTTACAAAAAGCTGAACAGGAATAGGACCTTTACAAACAATCTCAAGTATAATACCAAAGCCGTGTTGTTGGGGATGTTGTCTTCATGGAGATTCTGTGAAAAAATTAAGAGCTTTCGTGCCGATCACGGCCAACGGAAATGCTATTACCTATTGCCTATTGCCTGTTGCCTGTTGCCTATTTTTTCTGGCCGCGACTTTTGCCTTTGCCGGGGAGTCCGTGGAGCTGAACGTTTTGGGTCTCGAAGGTGATGTGCTGAAAAACGTTCATGCCGCCCTGGTTCTTCCTGCCGGACTGGTCAAGGATGGTAAGGTTGATGTCTTATGGCTCGATCATTTCCAGGAGCAAATACCCAGGAAGGTACAGGAAGCCCTCGAATCCCTCGGTTACTACAAAGCCACAGTTGCTGTGGCGCGGGAAATGACGCCAGAAGGGATCTTCCGTGTGACCGTGACAGTTGAGGCGGGGGAACCGGTACGGGTGCGGAGTGTGATTGTTCGCATCGAGGGTCCCGGGGAAGGGGAGGCGGCTTTGCGGAATGCCATCGAAAAATTTCCCCTCAAGAAAGGAGATATTCTGCGTCATGATGTCTACGATGAGGCAAAAAGAGGCATTTACGATCTCAGTATCGGCATGGGCTACCTGAACGGCCGCTTCTCCCGCCATGATGTTCAGGTGCAGGTCAACCAATTTTCTGCGGATATTGACCTTGTCTATGTGACGGGCCCCCGATATTTATTCGGACAGATCAATTTTTCCGGCGCCCCCGGTTATCCCCGGAGGTTTCTTGACCGGTATGTGGCATTCAAGGAGGGAGAAATATTATCAAATGAGAAGATCTTTCAAACTCAGCGGAATCTCACCCTTGCCGACCGTTTTTCCGATGTCCGGATCGAGACGGACAAGGAGAAGGCTCGGGAGAATCGGGTTCCTGTAGAGATAAAACTAACGCCTTCACCGGAAAAACAGGTGAAAATCGGTGGCGGCTACGGCACCGATACGGGCCCGCGGTTTACTGTTAATTATCGGGACAAGAATGTCCTCGATGCCGGTCACCAGTGGGATACGGGGGTGAATATAAGTACGGTTCTTCAAGGCGCTGCCATGGGGTATACGATTCCGGGAGCTGATATCCGGACTTACTCGGCCCTTAAAGGCAATCTCAAACGGGAAATGACTGATACTTACACAACGAAAGAGTTCTCCCTGGAGTTGCAGCATGTCCGCCCCTATTTTTTCGACAAGTCGGAAGCCATTTTTCTCCAACTTTTGCGGGAAGACTCCGACGCCGGCGATCAGAAGACCAACACCTTTTCCCTGATGCCGGGATTCCGCATGTTCGACCGTCAGTACGATCAACCTGTGCGGCCGACTAAAGGTTTCTCTTATCTGGCAGAAATCAGAGGAACCCATCAGGCCCTTGGCTCCTATACAGGTTTTATTCAGGGTACTCTCACCGGGAGTGGCCTTTATCCCCTGGGAGGAGGTTTTTCTCTTCTGACAAGGATTAATGCCGGCGTTACGGTGCAAAACGAGGATTCGAAGGATCTGCCGATTGCCATTCGGTATTTCGCCGGCGGCGACAACAGCGTGCGGGGATACGCCTATCAGTCTCTGGGGACAAAAGACGACCGTGGCTATGTTGTCGGCGGGAAAAACACCTTCGTCGGCAGTGTTGAGGTGGAGCGTGCCCTCTGGAAGAACTGGGGAGCCGCCGCTTTTTATGATGCCGGCAATGCCTTTAACAATTTTCGGGAAATGGACCTTGCCCAGGGAGCCGGAATCGGCTGCCGGTATTATACCCCCGTCGGTCCCATAAAACTGGACATCGCCAGACAGATTGGAACACCCGAACCGTCGTTCCGCCTTCACCTGGGATTCGGATTCACGCTATGAAAAAGTCGATTGTCCCCCTTGCCCTTCTTTCCACAGTCCTAGTCGTTGCAGGAATTGTGGTCTGGATCTTCTATACCGAAACGGGGACGCAATATCTTGTCGACCGCCTCATTCGTTTTGCTCCCGCCAAGATAGAAGCCACTGGAATCTCCGGGACCCTGGCCTCGGAACTTGCCGTTCGGGATCTGCGGGTTACCATTGAAGGACGGCGAGTTACGATCGGAAAGACGATCTTGCAGTGGCGACCATGGGAACTTACGATGGGAAAGGTTGTGCTGGCAAAGCTGTCTTTCCAGGAAGTCTCCCTTCAAGACGATTGGCCCGAGGAGCCTCTCGATTTGACCTGGCCCAGGTTCCCGTGGGTGTTGTCATGGTTTCAAGGGCGCGTCGATCAGCTCGAGATTCGGGGAATTGCCTATGGTCAAAAGGGCAAGGAAATCCTGATCCAGAGGGTTTATTGCCGTCTGGACAGCACCTACGGTTATGTCCGTGTCCACGACCTGCTGGTGGAAGGCACGGCAGGGAAAATGACGGGAACGATACAGGCCCATCTTATGAACCCCTTCCTGGTTGCGGATGTCAAGGTCGAACCGAAAGGATCTTCATGGCCCACGACAGCTTTCCAGACCCGGCTCCGAGCCGCTGACCGGTCATTGTACGTCAAGGGACCATTCACAACAAGGATCTCCGGTGGTCCTCAGGAGCGGTTTATTCTCAAGGGTGGCGTCTCTTTCGAGCGCCATGCTCTCGTTTTCGCAGACCTCTCTCTGGAAGAAAGAGAACGTAAGGGCGCTGTGAAGGGGGGGGGGAAAGTCGACTTTTCCCGGGCTGTACCGGTTATTCAGGGGATTGTCAGGGTCGATGACCTCGACCTCTCCCGGGAGGCGGGCATGGAGTGCCGTCTTACGGGGACCGTTGACATCGCCGGTGACCTATCTTCCTATCAAGGGCGTTTCCGCCTGCGGCCATACTTTTCCGCCTGGAAACCGGAAGAGGCCGCCGGCGTGTTTTCCGGGAATCAAAATCAGGCGAACATCGAAGAGCTGCGCATGAACATTGGCAAAGGGACCATCAAGAGCCGTGTGAATATCGCTTGGAAAGATGGCCTTGCCGCGAACGTAACGCTTCAGGCAAGAAATATCGACCCTTCCCGGGCGGCTCCGGAGCTGAAGGGTAACATCAATGCGGACCTGGAGGGATCCTTGCGGCGGCCCCCGGGAGCTTCCCTGGAGGCTGCCGTGAAAGGTCGAATCCTCAGCAGCCAGTTGATGGGTAAGGTGCTGACGGGAAACGTTAGTGCCCGCTGGAAAGACGAAGGCCTAAATCTTGACGACCTGAGCTTGCAGGGAGAAGGGTTCCACATCCACGCCCGAGGAGATGCCCGGGACCGTATCGTCTATGAGGCGAGAGTTACCAAGCTCTCCCGCCTCCTGCCGAAAGCGGAAGGACAATTCCAGGGACAGGGATGGTTCCGGCTCCGTAAACGGCTCCTCTCCGGAAATCTCGTCGCCGTGGGGAAAAAACTTGCTTTTGATCATACGACGATCGAATCATTGACGGCGGATCTTTCTCTTACCGATGATGGGAACAAGGATCTTAAGGTCCAAATAACGGCGAAAAATTTGTCCCTGTGGGAGGGGACATGGCGTCAGGCCGAACTGAAAATAGGGGGAACGAGAAGCCGACATCGTGCAGATCTGCTGGTGACGAATCCGGAAAATGGATTGCGCGTTCAGGCGACCGGTTCATACCAGCAGGAAGTCTGGACCGGAATAATTCAGGATGTCCTTTGGGACAGCAAACGCTTTGGTCCCCTCACCATTGTCAAGCCGGCGAACATTGTTGCCACCAGGCATGCCCTGTCCCTCGCCTCCCTTCTTTTGGCGGGCCGACAGGGGGAACAATTGGAATTGACGGCCCGCATGGATGGTCAAAAAAAGCAGGAGTTCCTTGCGGCCGGATGGCAGGATATCCAACTTGGCAGGATGAATAGCTTCACCGCCGGCATGGATATGGCCGGCAAGACCTCCGGGCAGATGCGTTTGGAATGGCCGGGAAGGGAACAATTCCGGTTGTCGGGGACGGCGTTGGTCAAGGGAGAAATCTCACATGGGACATGGAAGCTTCCCATTCGGGAAGGCCAGACCCGCATCCGATGGGATGAAAAGGGCTTGGACATGAGGCAGTCCCTTGATTTTGGAGAAAAGGGAAAGGCGACGGCGGTAATGTCCTCTTCAGCGCTGCCGGCAGGGGTGATTCCCGGGGAAGGAACCTTTCAGGCACACCTCACGGATATGGATCTTCAACTGATCAAACCCCTCCTACCCCCGCTACTGGAAACGGAAGGCCGCCTCTCCGGTCAGGTGGAAGGCCGGCTGCTCCCGCAGCAGCGGTTTACCATGAAGGGGGAGTCAACGGTAGCGGGGGGAACCTGGACCTTCGTCTATCCGAAAGGTAAGGTGCAGTTTTCCCAGGAGCGGCTTGCCCTTGCCTGGAGTTGGCAGGACGACGCCCTGCAGGGGACGCTGGAGAGCAAGTTTACAAACCATGGCCAGATCCGCTCCACATTCAGTCTGCCGATCAGGGCGCAAATGCCGCTGAAAGTGGACAAAGCAGGCCCTCTTTCCATTGCTGCCAAGGGAGATCTTCGGGAAAAGGGATTGCTCAGCGCCCTCTTTCCGGGAACTGTTCGGGAGACTCACGGACAACTTGCCATAGATCTGGCCATGACCGGATCATGGCAAGCACCGATCTATCAGGGAGTCCTTCGCCTTACCCGGGCCGGGGCTTACGTCTCGGCCACGGGAATCCGCCTAGAGGATGTGGATGCCGTGGCCAGGTTCTACCAGGACCGGATCGAGGTCGAGCAAATTTCCGCCCGGTCCGGGGCGGGCAGTATGAAAGGAACGGCGACGCTTTGGTATGGAGACAATAAAATAAAGCGTATCAAGGGTTTCCTGGACGGGGAGCGTTTTCAGGCCGCCTATCTTCCGGAACTCCAAATACTTATAGATCCTCGTCTAACTTTCGAAGGGACCCCTGAGCGCCTGATCCTGCGCGGGGCCATAAATGTTCCGGAGGGCCGTTACTCCGAGTCCAAGGTACCCGACATGATCCATACGAGTCGGGATGTTCGGGTCGTGGACAGGGGAGAAAAAAAGCAGCAGCCTCCGCCTGTTGCTATGGATGTTGATCTCTCCATAACTCTGGGGGAAAAGGTATTCATGAAAACCCGGGATATGGAGGGGAAGTTTGCCGGTAAGATGAGCGCAGTCGGCAGAAGCCTGGACAATCTTCGCACCCGCGGCGAGATTCACATCTCCCAGGGAATTCTATATGCGGCAGAGACCAAACTTCCCATCGAAAGGGGCCATATTTTCTTCAAGGACAAGCCCTTTCCTCTTGCTTCCCTCGATATTTTGGCGGTAAAGACGGTTGGCGATGTCCGGGCGGGATTTCTTGTGACCGGTACCATTCGTACCCCCGTAGTTACTCTATATTCAGTACCTTCAATGGCTGACCAGGACGTCCTCGCTTATATTGTCTTCGGATCGAGTTACACCGGCGATAAAATCCAGGCCACGACACTGCTGAAATCAGCGGGAATGTTCCTTGCCCAGGGAAAGTCGGGAGGTCTCGAAGACAGTCTGAGAAAAAGCGCCGGGTTGGATGTGGGCGGATTGACTTCCCCTAACCGAACCAAGCAGGGAAGGACCGATATGACCACTTCTCTCTCCACGGTGGGCCAGTACTTATCGCCTCAGCTTTATGTCGGTCTGGGACGGGCCCTGTTCAGCGACGATATAATGTACGTAATGAAATATTCTTTCACAAAACAATGGGAAGTGGAAACAAAGGCAGGAAAGCAGAGCAGTATTGATTTATTCTTCAAGATCGAATTCGATTGACGGCTTCTTCACGAAGCAGCCGATTTTGGCCAAATTTTCGACTTTTTACGGCTTCATCTTGATTAGTTCTTTTTCCTGATCCGGATTGTTACGTTCACGGGGGGCGTTTTACCGTCCTCGAACCTTACATTCGGCGGATAGCGGAGGGAGACTTCGAAGCTGGTCTGGTCGGCTAATTTTGAAAGATCGATCGGTTCTGTGCGAATCTTGATCTTGCCCTGGGAAGCGGCGGTGCCGGGAACGAGGACCCGCACTGACGACGGGGCAACGGTCATTTCCTCGATGGCGACTCCCCGTGGTAGCTTCCCCGTGGTGTGGACGTCAATGGGGATGGAAACAGGGACGAAACGGGAAGCGGTAATTGTAATCTCCGGGGGGGTGACTGATACAACCGTAAGGCTGGATGGGGCCTTCACCATCTCACGGGTGAGGATGATTGCCTGTTTTCCCTCGTGAATATCCCCTAATTTCAACGATATTTTCAGCGTATCCGGGTTGAGGAGTTGAAATGCCTGAATAGGACCGGAGAGAATCACCTTTGCTTCCGTAAGTTTAGGCTCTTCCAGGATGTACTGATGGGAGACGCTGGGGTATTCAATGGGAATCAGGAAGTCGCGGCGGATCGATTCTTTCTGATAGCCGAAAACAACCCACAAGACGCATGCCAAGGCCAAGGCGATGACCTTTTCCCGGGTGTTTTTCTTGATTTCCTGAGACAAACGCGAAGGCTTCCCTTTCTCAGGTGACATTTCCCGATAGAAGGTCTCCAGTTCATTGCGCAGGGCCGCCCCGCCGCTCAGGGTTTGAATATTCTCGTTCCTGGCGATGGAAATAGCGCCCCGTTCTTCAGATATGACAATACAGAGGGCGTCGGAACGCTCGGCAATACCCAGGGCGGCGGTGTGGCGCAGGCCCGTGGCGCCGATCCTGTCCATATTTGTTGACAGGGGGAGGTGACATCCGAAACGGGCGATGCGATTACCGTAAATGATGACGGCGCCGTCGTGTCCCGGGGAGTGAGGGTCGAAGATACTTTCGAGGAGTGACTGACTGATCAGACCATCCAGTTTTGTGCCGCCGCTGAGGTGTCTGTCCAGGGGGTCGTCTCCGCCTAGAACGATCAGGGCGCCGATACGATTTCTGGCGAGGTTTGCCGCTGTTGCCGCAAGCATTTCCGTTTCCTCATGTTGAAGGCCTACGGATCGTGCCTGTTTGCCGAAACGGCCGATAATGGCCAGGCGCTCGAAGAACCTGCGCAGGTCTTCCTGAAAGATAACAACCAGCACAAAAATCAGGATGGCAAAGAAACCCTGAAGAACAACCGTGGTCAGATAGAGCTGAAAGAAGCGCGCCGTGACATAAATGGCGCCGACCACGCTGATGCCGACCAGAACGAAGCGGGAGGCCCGGTCTTTAAACCAGACGAGGAGGGCATAGATCATAAAGGAGACGATGATTATGTCGAGAATATCCTGAATCCGGAGATTGTTGATGATGGAGAATATCGGCTGCATCCTGATCCCTTATTGATAGTGTAGTCAGTACATAAAGTTAAGTGCCGTGAAAGTCAAGGAAAGAGCTTCGCATAACTGCAGAAAAATGGTTCACAAGCGGTGAATCAAATGTTTTTCGCCGTTCCGAGATTAAATTTAACATCTTGTAATTAATCATAATTATATGCCAACCAACCAGAAGCGAAAAAGATTTTTGAGCCGCGGTGAAGCCATTTTTCAAAGGTCTTGGATTGCCGCCTTGATTTTTTATGAAGATAGTGTATCGTATCCGCACGATGACAAATGATTTGCCAAATGATTTAAAAGATAAGGTTTGCCAGACGGCGGAGCTGATCGCCAAGGCCGGAAGGGTTGTCGTTTTTACGGGGGCGGGGGTCAGTACGGAGTCCGGTATACCCGATTTCCGCAGTCCCGGAGGTCTATGGTCCAAGTTTGACCCTGACGACTTCACCATCGAACGTTTTCTGTACAGTCCGGAGACGCGGAAAAGGCAATGGAAGTTTCTCCTCGAGGGGGGGATCTTTTCCCAGGCCCAGCCCAACGCCGCCCACAAGGCCATCGCCTGGTTGGAAACAACTGGGAAACTGACCTGTGTGATCACCCAGAATGTGGACGACTTGCACCAGAAGGCAGGCAACAGCCCTGAAAAGGTTTATGAACTCCACGGCAACATGAAGTGGTTGAAGTGCCTGGATTGCTTTGAGCGTTATCCTCTGGATGTTCTTCTGTCAAGGTTCCGTGGGACCGACGAGGTTCCCGCCTGCAGTCGATGTCAAGGGATTCTAAAGCCGGATGTGATCTTTTTCGGAGAGTCCCTGCCAACCCAAACACTGAAGGAGGCAACTCATGCGGCGAGCAACTGTGACCTCCTTATTGTCATCGGCTCGTCCCTGGTCGTCTATCCGGCGGCCTACATACCTTTATACGCCAAGGGAGGGGGGGGTAAACTGGTTATTATCAACAAGACTGAAACCTCCTATGACGCCAATGCCGATGTGGTGATCCACGGTGGCGCGGGTGAGGTGATGAACGGCATTGTTGCCGTTCTGCAAAAAATGGACGTCTCATGTGCCTGATTATACTTTCCTGGCAGGCTCGCGCTGATTTTCCTCTGATTATGGCGGCTAACCGGGATGAGTTCTACGATCGGCCATCTCTGCCTGCCGACTTCTGGCCGGACCGTCCTGATATTCTGGGTGGCCGGGATCTTAAGGAAGGGGGAACCTGGCTGGGAATCACAAAAAAAGGACGTCTGGCTGCCCTGACCAATTATCGTGATCCCCTTTCCGTGAAGGCAAACGCACCTTCCCGAGGCTGGCTGGTCAAGGAGTTCCTCACCGGTGATGATCGGCCGGGAGATTACCTTGAGGCGCTCCAGAAGGAAGCGCCCCGGTATAACGGTTTCAACCTGATTCTGGGAGACGATTCGGGACTGTATTATTTTTCCAATCGCGGGGACGGGGGTGTTAGGCAACTTCCCCCCGGTATCCACGGCCTCAGCAACCACCTCATAGACACGCCTTGGCCCAAGGTTGAGAAGGCCAGGGAAAACTTCCGCCGTGTCTTGGAAGGGAAGGGCAGGCCCCAAAGCGAGGATTTATTCGAGCTGCTGACCGACCCCTCGCGGTCGGAAGATCGCGATCTGCCGGATACCGGCATCGGACTTGAATGGGAACGTATCCTGTCTTCAGTTTTCATCGCCAGTCCTGTTTATGGAACAAGATCTTCCACGGTTTTGATGATCGATCGTCTAGGCCGTGTCTTCTTTGAAGATCGTCAATTTAACGGGAATGCCGGTCCCTGGATGACCACCCGCTTTGCATTTCCTCTGGGAGGAAGCCATGTCGAGACGTGAGTATCCCCAAAAGCCGATCGTCGGCGTTGGGGCTATCGTCGTAAAGGAAGGAAAGGTCCTCCTTGTGAAGCGTGCCGCCCCTCCGAGCAGGGGATTGTGGGCGATTCCCGGCGGATCACTGGAGTTGGGAGAAACCCTCCAGAGAGGGGCGGAACGGGAAATTCTTGAAGAAACGGGTATCCGGATCAAGGCGGGCGCCCCGGTATATGCATTTGATTTTCTAGAATACGATGCAGAAGATAAACTTCATTATCATTTCGTTGTTGTCGATATGGATGCCGAATATGTGGCGGGAGAGGTACAGGCTGCCGATGACGCCCTCGACGCCCGCTGGGTCTCCCCGGAGGACTTGCCGGGAATGTCTGTGTCCAAAAACACCTTGAAGATTCTCAAGGCGAGAGGATTTATTTCTGCTTGAAATCCAAGGGCATTTTAATTTAAGATGGGCTCATTGAATTATTTCTTATGGGGTCGAACGCAATCAGGACAAGAAGGAGGTCGTTATGAAGAGGATGATGGGTTTTCTGGTGATGGCGATGGTTGTGGTGTCGCTGGTTATGCCTGCGGGTGCGGCGGCGAAGACAAGTCTGAAAGTGGAGGGGGAAATCAAGGCTGTCCTCAAAAAGCATGGCGAGTTTTACAAGGCTAAGGATCTCAAGGGGGTCATGTCCCTGTATGCGAAAAGCCCGGATGTAATCTCCATTGGTTTAGTGGAAGGTACAGATGCCATTGGTTACGAGCAGATAAGCGCCAAATACAAGAAGGCCTTTGCGGAGATTGATAGTTTGAAATCAATAAGTTACAGTAATTTTGATGTGTCTGCATCAGGGGACGTGGCTTGGGTTTATCTTCAGGTAAAGGCCAGCCTGAACATGGTCCAGGGAGGCAAACCGCTTGATATCAATGGCCGCTTCACGGCGGTTTTGAAAAAAGACAGCAAAGTCAAACAATGGAAGTTTGTCCAGACCCATTTCTCAGAGGCTTCCAAGACGATCGTTATCACCTTCGAGGAAATCGACGTCAACAAGGACGGCAAGATCGATTACAAAGAGATGACCATGGTGATAAAAGGAATGACGCCTGAACAGTTCAAGGCCCTGGACAAGAATAAAGACGGCTTTGTTACCAAGGATGAACACGATGGTTACATGACCGACGAGCAGATGAAGGCTGTTTGGGCCCGTCCTCATAATATCTTTTAGGTGGCGCCATGAAGGTCATCTATCACAAGGATTTCAATCTTTCTTACTGTTCCGATCCGGCGGCGGCCTTCGGCCGGATTGAAGCGGTGCACGGAGTCATCAAGGAGCGGGTAACCTTTATAAACGCCGTGCCCGCGACCGCGGAAGAAATCGATGCCGTTCACACCCCGAGTCATATCGAGATGGTCCGGCGCGAGGGTATATATGATATTGCCGCGCTGGCTGCCGGCGCGTCTATCCAGGCTGCTCAGATCGGACTAAAGGAACCCTGCTTTGCCCTGATCCGCCCGCCCGGGCATCACGCCTCGGCAGCGAGTTCCTGGGGTTTCTGTTACTTCAACAACATGGCCATTGCCCTGGAGAAGCTGAAAAGAAAGGGTCTTATCAACAAAGCACTCGTTCTCGACTTCGATCTCCATTTCGGCGACGGGACGGTGAACATCCTGGGAACAAAGGGCTATGTCAATATCTACAATCCCTCATCCTCCAGTCGCACCGATTATCTCAAGGGGGTCCAGTCCTTTCTGGAGTCGAATCCTGCGGACATTATCGGTATCTCCGCCGGATTCGACAACCACATTGAGGATTGGGGAGGCCTTTTAACCACCTCCGACTACAAGGAGATGGGAAAGATGGTCAAGGATGCCGCCCATAGCAATAAGGGCGGATATTTTGCCATCCTCGAAGGAGGATACAACCACGGAGTTCTGGGCCAGAACGTGATGGCCCTGATTGAGGGCATGGAATAGGGCTGCGGTTGGTGAAAGAAATTAAAGCCCTGCATGATTTGACCTTCAATGTCACGTCATACAGGGCTTTTTATATCTTAGGATTGAATTCCCCTCTGCTTGCAGCGGGGTAGTTCACTTGAGCGGTTTCCTCTCGACAAGCTGTCCGACTTTGATCATCCGGAGCTGTTCCGGTTTGCCTGCCTCAACCATGGCCCAGGCAACGTCCGGCTGCAACTGGTCTGATGAAATTCTTAACATGATAGGAAGTCTCTGGACGTCGCATTCCTTCTTTCCTGACATGGGGTCTTCCACCTCTTCAAAGGTAAAGACAAAGAGTTCGTTCCCCGGCTTAATCCCGATTTTCTCTCCGACGCTGACCCGGACGGCCTTCTCTTTGCCGTCGGGACTGTTCTTGATCATGGTGACATAACCCTTGAGGGGGAAATACTTGGACAACTCGGGGCGGGCAGTTGCAAGGCTCTTGCTTGCGGCCTTCTTGATGCCGCCGATAAGGGCGTCATAATTGGGGTAGGGGGTCTTGCCGATGATATGCTTGCCCATCATCTTTTTCGATAAAACCACCTCGCCGGTTTCCACATCCAGGATCCGCACGGTGACCTCGGTGCCGATGTTCCAGCCTTCCTGTGATTCCAGGCCCGCTGCCACAGCGACGCCGATAAGATCGACGGCGAAGTTGCCACTGCCGCCTTTGCCCAATCCTTTTCTCGCCGATTCGTGGGTAACCCATTTCAAATCCACATTGTTAACCGATCCGGTGATGATGTATTTCACGCCCTTGAGTTTTCCCAGGCGGATCATGGTGGCGTCGTCAACCATGCCGGATTGCTGGAACTTCTGCTCTGAAAATACCTTGTCCATCTCCTTGCGGGTATAGACCTTGGCCCCCCCCATATTGACTATTTCATCCATGACGCCGTCTTCGATGCTCTCGCTGAGTTTGGCGTTAACCTGGCGGGAAATAGTCTGGGAATTGGCCTGGAAGGAAGACCGTTCCTTGCTCCCCCAGACAACGCCGGCGGCGCCGGGCGCCACGCCCACTGCCGCTCCGCCCACAGCCGTTCGCTGGCCCGAACCCTGAATCTGGCTCTGGACGACGTTGGCGTAATCGAAGGAGGTGTTATTGGTAAAATTGGTTACCGCCACGAAGGGTAACGGTGCATCATACTTGGATTTACATGCCAGCGGAATTCGTATTTTGGGTTCCCTGTCCGGCACGAACGCCGTCAGATCGATCTTGGGCGCCGAAGCGCAACCGCTGATGAAAAGAACCATGAAGACAGATAACAGCAATCGTTTGTTCATCGTCATTTCCCCTCCTCTATTTCTGATAATTGATGGTGAGTGAGTAAGGCGTAAAGTTAGTTATGGTAAAATTGCCCTTCTGCTTGATGCTGTTTGCTAAATAAACGGAATTTTCCGGGTAGGCAACAATAAACTCGCCCATCCCCTTTTCTTCTACTTCCGAGACCCAGACGATATTCTGCAGGATGCCCTTGATTTCCATATTCGTGTCAATATCGCCGACGCCGTTGATCTGTAGCCGGATCTTCTTGACATTGCCCTGGACATAGTGGGCGACCTTATCCAGAAGCTTGGGGGTGATCTTTTCCCCCACGTCCTTGAGGGCCTCTGCCGCCGCGTCTTCGACGTTATTCCGGATGCCTTTGCCCTGTTCCGTCCCGGCGGTGAGGATTTCCATCTGTCCGGATTTGTTGTTTCTGGCTACCATCCGGTAAGTCAGCCGGACAGTGACGTTATTGAAGGGCATGGACAATCCATAACCGATATCCTCTCCCTTTTTCGTGGAGATCGTATAGTCTGTCTTGCCGATAATGATGATATTGGATAGAAATTTGTAGAACATGCTCCGGACGGCGAGGGTGCTGCCGCTCTTGACGGCCTTCTCGATTTCGACGGCATCCATGGCCTGGGTGGGGGCGACATCGACGACCTTGTAATTCTGATCCGTCAGCTTCCCGATCAGGTTTTCCGACAGGATGTTGGTCTCTTCATAAACGGCCCCCCCCTGCTCCGCCCGTGGTTTTCTGGCGGGGATGAACACGGCGATGCCATTGTTCAATGCCAGTTCCGAGGCGATGGCCTCTTGAGCCTTTTTGGGTTCCACGCAGGCGTTGATTCTCACAGTAAGGACGTCCTGCTTTTCATCCTGGCTCAGGACGGTAAAATTCTTTACCGCTCCCCCCACCTGGGTTTTCATGACATCCTCGACAAGGGCGAAATTGGAGACAAAACTCCCCGCCTTGACGTCCACTCCCACGGTCTGCTCAATAGCCTGCCATTTGGCCCGGGCGATGGCTTCCATCTTTGCCGAGGGACGATCATTGTTGACGATTGCTGCTTCCCCTTCGGCGTCAACGCATTTAACCTGACCGTAAGCCGGCGCGAAGGCAAGGAAGCTTAACAGGACAAGGAAAGATAAAATCAAAGTCTTGCGCATGGTCACATACCTCCCGATTAACAGGCGAAACCGTAGAAAAATGGCTTCGCCGCTTGCGAACCATTTTCCTACGGTTATGCAAAGATCTCCGTGTGTCAATTCCACGCTCAAATTGCCCGATACTTGTGGGGAATATACTGAAAAGGACGATCTTTGTAAAGAGTAAAAGAACAAAAGGAATGGGAGTTTTATTTTCCGATGCAGAAGGAGGAAAAAATACGTGCGAGAATCATGTCATTTGCCGTTTTTCCAATAATTTCTTCGAGAGCGTCGAGGGCGTCCCGGAGGTCGGCAGCCGTCAGTTCCGGCGATACGCCCCTTACCGCTCCTGCCGTTGCCTCGCAGAGATGGAAGACCGCCCTTTCAATGGCGAGCCTGTGGCGCAGATGGGTGATGGTATCAGCCGAGGAATCATTGCCCCGATCTTGACAGAAATGCCGGCAAATTGCCGCCCGTAGATCTTCCAGGCCATTACCGTATTTGGCGGAGATCCGGATTGCGACTTTGCCCGGCAGGATTCGGGATATTTCTTCTTCCGAGAGAATCTGGGGCAGATCTGCCTTGTTGACAACAGGAATGAGCGGTTTACCCCGGAGCTTTTCGATAATTTCCCTGTCTTCCGCCGTCATCTCTTCCGAGCCATCCAGGAGGATCAATACCGCGTCGGCCGCTGCCACACGCTGCCATACCAGGTCAATGCCCGCTTGCTCGATGGTTTCACCCGTTTTTCTGATCCCCGCCGTATCCGTCAATCTGACAATAATATCGTGGATTGTGACCGGTTCCTCAATGAAATCCCTCGTCGTGCCCGGGATCGGCGTAACAATAGCCCTTTCCTCTCCCAGGAGATGGTTCAAAAGACTGGACTTGCCGACGTTGGTCCGACCGGCGATGACGACGCTGACGCCATCCTTGAAAATCCTACCCTCCCCGTAAGACGCTACCAGTTTGTTGAGATCTTGAACAACATTCTGGAGCCGTTTCGGGATGGCTTTGTCTTCGGGAAGATCATCGATATCCTCGAAAAATTCGATGGCTGCTTCCAGAAGGGCCAGAATATCGGCAAGTTCGGCGCGCAACTTTTCGATACTTCCGGAGAGTTTGCCCTGGTATTGTGCCTGGGCAAGCTCCAGTCCCCGTTCGGTCCGGGCGGCGATCATATCCGCCACTGCCTCGGCCTGGGAGAGGTCCATCCGATTGTTGAGAAATGCCCTCTTTGTGAATTCGCCAGGTTCGGCAAGCCGCGCTCCCGCCCTGAGAACCTCCGCCAATATCTTTTGGGGGATAAGATAACCTCCATGACCGTGGATTTCCAGTACATCTTCGCCGGTGTAGGAACGAGGGGCCCGCATGAGGGCAACCATGACTTCATCGAGGATGCCTCCATCAGGGGAGAGAATGTGACCGTGGTAGAGGTGGTGGGTTTCCAGAATCGGCGGTTGGCCGTTCTTGATCCGAAAGAGGTTCAGGGCGATGGCCTCTGCCTGCGGGCCGCTGATGCGGACAATGGCAACCCCGCCCGCCCCCGGGGCGGTGGCAATGGCGGCAATGGTGTCGTCCATCTTCATGCCGTCGCTTAGTTGACCGTTGGTTTGATTACGGCCCGCTCACGTTCCCTCCGGGCCGGCATAATGATGATTTTGCGGTATTCCCCCTCGCCGCGACTCTTGGTTGTGAGCGATGAGTCCGTCTGGAGTGTCAAGTGGATGATCCGGCGGTCGTGGGCGTTCATATGGCTGACGGTGACGGCTTTTTTGGTTTTTTTGACCTTCTGTCCCAGCCTTTCCGCCAGTGATACCAAGGCGTCTTCCCTTCGTTTCCGGTAAGCCTCCGTATCGATGACGATCATTTTTCTGTCTTCCCCGGACCGGTTGGTAGCCTTGTTGACAATATATTGAAGGGCGTCAAGATTCTGCCCCCGCTTACCGATCAATAGCCCGCCGCCGTCACCCTGGATATTGAGGACAATGGCGTCTTCCTTCGCGTCGGCGGTAACGGGCGCTTCGATGTTCATACGCTCCAAAATCCCGGCGAGGAGCGTTTTGGCCTTCATGGCCAGTTCATCATCCGTTTCCTGGCTGGTTTCCCTGAGATGCTCTCTTGATGCTTCCCTCGCAGGCGCCTTAATAATGTCAGCGGCAGGTTCCCTGGTGTTTTCCCGTACAGATTCTCGGGAAATTTCCCTGGCAGGTTTTCTGGCGGTCTCCCTCACCGGTTCCTTGATGGTTTCCCTGGCATGTTCTCTTTGGGTTTCCCTTCTTGCCGGTTTCTCTTCTTTTCTTGCAGGAGGGATAACTGCATCAACCACCGGCTGGAAGGGGACTGCTTTTATCGCAGGTTTTTCAAAGGTTTCCTCCGCCATGTGAATAGACATTAAACGGGCCCGGATCTTTGCCCGCTTGGCGCCGAGCCCGAAAAACCCCGGCGATCCTTCAGAGACGATTTCGATATTGAGCTTTTCCCGGGGGACTCCAAACTCACTACAGGCCTTTTCTATGGCTTCATCAATCGTTTTACCTTCAATCTCGGTCATGTTCGTCCCTCATCTCGATTAAGCATGTCGCTTATTGATATAGTATTGCTGCCCGATACTGATCACGTTATTGAGCAACCAGTAAATAACAAGTCCGGCAGGAAAGTTCAGAAAAAGGAAAGTAAAGACAATCGGCATAAACAGCATAACCTTCTGCTGCATCGGGTCGCCGCTCATAGGTGTCATTTTCTGCTGGATCCACATTGTGCCCCCCATGATGATCGGGGTTATATAATAGGGATCCTTGTCGGAAAGATCTTGAATCCACCAGATAAAGGGTGAGTGCCGGAGTTCGATGGCATATAGAAGGGTCTTGTAAAGACCAAAGAAAACGGGAATCTGAATGAGCATCGGTAGACAGCCGCTCATGGGATTGACCTTATGGACCTTGTAGAGGGCCATCGTCTCCTGGCTGAGTTTCTGGCGGTCGCCCTTGTACTTTTCCTGAAGTTCTTTCATCTTGGGCTGAAGTTTCTGCATCTGTTTCATCGACTCGTAACTCTTGTTGCCCAAAGGCCAGAAGATGATTTTAATGAGAATGGTCAGGATGAGAATGGCGAGTCCATAATTGTGGACATACTGGTAAAGCCATTTAAGAACGATCAGCATGGGCATGGCCAGCCATTTCAGCCAGGAACCGAAATCGATGGCGTCTTCAAGATTTACTTTCTGAGCCTTGAGTATTGAATAGTCCTTCGGACCAAGAAAGAGGGTATACATGAAAGAGCCGGCCTGTTCTCCCGGGATGAGATTTTTAGGTCCCCGCAGGCTGACCGTGACCATGTCCCGGTTGTCTTTGGACATGGCAAAGCTGGTCAGGGAAGGGTTTTGGGGGATCACGGCTGCCATAAAGTATTTGCTTTCAAAACCGCCCCAGGAGACATCGGGTCCCAGAACTTTTTCCCCCTCGATTTTCTTGACCTCGATACGCTCGATAGACTTGGCGACGAAGGCCACGGGGCCGGTATGGCTCCAACTGTCCGTTTCTATCTTGGGATCGACATACTGGTTCCAGTTGAGACTGGCATTCTGGTTCAGAGGGGTGTCCGTGAGGTTATATACGCGGACTTCGAGATCGATGCCATAGCGATCGGGATAAAACGTAAATATTTTCTCGACTTTCATGATTCCGGCGATGGTCTGCTGCAGAATCAGACGCTGGCTTTCTTTGCCCTTGGTCAGATCGATGCTCTTTGTATCGCTGTCATACATCCCCTCGGCGGAGAGATCGGCGGTGGATCCGGGAAAGGATATGGTCAGGGGCCGAGGCATGCCTATGGTCACATCCACCATTTCAATCAAGTCGGTTTTTACGCCCTGTTTCTGTTGATAACCCTTGAGCTTAAAGGATTGGACAGCTCCTCCTTTGGTGGTGAACTGTGCAATGTACAGAGGTGTTTCCACGGAGATGAAACGTTCTGGTATGGATGGGGTAATTTTGGCCGCTTTCGCTGCCTTGATGGTTGTCTGGGACAGTGCGGGGATCGCTGGAGAAGGGACCGCCGTTTCCGTCTGCTTCGCTGTCTGTGAACTTTCCTTTTGCATCGCCGGGGGCTGCTTAACCGGCGGCTTCATAAAAAACATCTGGTAGATGAGAATGACCGCCACTGATAGAACAATGGCAAGAATGGTCCGCTTATCCATTCATAACCTCCCGTATTTCAATTATCTGACTGGGTCGTAACCACCGGGGTTCAGGGGGTGACAGCGACCGAGACGCTTAAGACCGGCTAAAGAGCCCTTCCATGGGCCATAACGCCGGATGGACAGAATGGCGTACTCGGAGCAGGTCGGGTAAAAACGACAGGATGGGGGCAGGATCGGGGAGACGAATAACTGATATAAACGTATAAGCAAAACAATTATGTTTGCCGGGATTTGTGAAGATATCTTTTTATTCATCCCTGGTTCTGATTAAAAGCCTTTCCAGTTCCCTCTGAACATCGTGATGCGTCGGCAACGCCGCACGGACCTTAACCATGATCACGATATCAAGAGCAGCCGGTAATCTTGGCTTATGCAAACGGTAAAATTCCCGAATGAGACGTTTGATCCTGTTTCTTGTGACTGCGTTTCCCACCTTTTTTACAATGGTGATCCCCAGCCGTCTGACTCCCGATGGGTTCGGAGATACGATACAGGTAAAGTGTTCCGAGTGTTTGCGAACCCCCCGTTGATAGATCGCCAAATACTCTCGTCTTTTGCGTATCCTTTCCAGTTTGCCAAAGGTTGAATTTTCCATGAGATATGCAGATGCAAGCGCCGGGGCGCCCAGCTCTGTCTTTGGCAAGGCTAAACAGCCAGTCTTTTCCTTCCTTTTGCCCGCCGGCGGTTGAGGACGAGCCTGCCGCCTTTCGTAGCCATCCGGACAAGGAAACCATGGGTTCTCTTCCTGCTTGTATTACTTATGGTTCTTAGTGTTTTTTTCATCTTTTCAAGCCTCAGTAAAGTAAATGACCACGCGAAGAGGCAGCTCTAATCATATACGGTTGTAATTGTCAAGACAAAACGTCCCCCTTGCATCATATCTGCAGGACGTATGTTCCGGGGGCGTCTCCTTTAAGTTTGATGCCCTTGTCCGGGGCCCCCATTTCCGGCGGCGCCGTCTGGCCGGCAGATTGGGCGGTCAGCCATTCCTCCCAGGGGAGCCACCAGGAGCCCTTGAATGAGGGCGTTTCTTCCAGCCAGCGGTCGGGATCGATGTATTTATCTCCTTCGCGGTGGGTGGACATCTGGTACGTCCGCTTGGTGTTCTGAGGTTCACTTATGATCCCGGCGTTGTGTCCGCCGCTGGTAAGGACAAAAGTCACCGAGGGGGAGTCCGAGGTCAGGTGAAACTTGTAAACGGAGCGCCAGGGGGCGACATGATCCTGGACGGTGCCGACGATGAAAACGGGGACACGGATATCGCTGATGACGATATTCCGTTCGTTGACCTTATATCTACCCTGGAAGAGGTCATTGTCCAGGAATAGCCGCCGCAGGTATTGGCTGTGCATCCGGTGGGGCATGCGGGTGGCGTCGGCATTCCAAGCCATCAGGTCATTCAGGGGCCGGCGCTCGCCCATCAGGTAATCCTGGATAATTCTGGACCAGAGGAGGTCGTTGGCCCGGAGGAGCTGGAAGGCCCCGGCCATTTCTTTAGTGTCCAGATACCCCCGATCGAACATGATATCCGTCAGGTAGTTGACCTGGTTTTCATCGATGAACAGGGTTAGTTCTCCCGCCTCCGTAAAGTCCGTCTGGGCGGCGAGGAGGGTCATGCTTTCCAGGCGATCATCACCGTCCCTGGCCATGGTTGCCGCGACGATGGCCAGCATGGTGCCTCCCAGGCAATATCCTGCCGTGTGGATCTTCTGTCCCGGCAAGATTTTCGAAATGGTGTTAATCGCTGCCATGACGCCGTCGAACTGGTAGTCTCCCATGCCGAGATTGCGGTCTTTCTCCGTGGGGTTTTTCCAGGAGATCATAAAGACGGTATGGCCCTTGTCTACCAGATATTTTACGAGGGAGTTATGCGGTGAGAGATCGAGGATGTAGTATTTCATAATCCAGGCCGGGACGATCAGGAGCGGTTCGGCGCATACCTTTTTCGTAGAGGGGGTGTACTGGATCAGTTCGATGAGATGATTACGGAAAACCACCTTTCCCGGCGTTATGGCTACCTTTTCTCCGGGTTTAAAATGCTCCGTTCCCACGGGAAGCTCCTTGTTCTGCTGGCGGCGCCAGTCATCCAGCATATTCTTCCATCCCCGGATGAGATTCTGGCCTCCCTGCTCCTCAGTGATCTTCATAAGCACCGGGTTTGTCATGAGGCTGTTGGCGGGTGAACAGATATCCATAAACTGCCGGGCCATGGTAGAAACCACATTCTGATTATGGCAGGAGACGCCGGGGATACCCGTTGTTGCGTTATGCCACCATTGTTCTGACAGGAGAAATGCCTGGTTGATAACGTTGTAGGGCCATTGGTGCCATGCTTCCGCTTTAAAACGTGAATCAACGGCAATCGGCTTTTCCGGTTCTCCATCGTTATTGATCATGGTTCGACAAACATAGTCCCAGTAGCTCTTGTTTTTTTCCACATAATCCGCAAAGATTCGGTACTGCGTTCCCGGCGAATCGGCGAGGTTGAGAAACCAGTCCAGGAAGGCAAGCAACTGGGTTACGGGCGACAGATTCATGGTGAATCTGGCCTGCCGGGCGTGGATGAAACTGTCAACACTGCTATGAGCGGCAAACATACCGGTTTCCATAGAATATCCTCCTTTAAGTGACGGTTTCTGAAACTGCAGGGCCAAAGATCTTCCTAATTATCGAAATGCTATCAGAAATCAAAAAAAAAACAAGGCAAATATTTGCCTTTGCGGGCGTTTTCCCATCGTGGTATGAAAACCATTATGACAGCTTTTCGTATTGTATCCGAATTTGAGCCCCAGGGCGATCAGCCGCAGGCCATAACAAAGCTGACCGCGGGGATCGAACAGGGTCTTCCTCATCAGGTCCTCCTCGGGGTGACCGGTTCGGGGAAAACCTTTACCGTTGCCCAGGTTATTCAGGCCGTCCAGCGCCCCGCCCTGGTAATTGCCCACAACAAGACCCTGGCGGCCCAGTTGTACGGGGAATTCAAAAGCCTTTTCCCCGATAATGCGGTGGAGTATTTTGTCAGTTATTACGACTACTACCAGCCCGAGGCCTACCTCCCCAGCACGGACACCTATATAGAGAAGGATTCTGCCATCAACGAAGAGATCGACAAGCTGCGCCATGCGGCGACACACGCCCTTCTCGAGCGTGATGATGTAATTATTGTGGCCAGCGTGTCCTGTATTTATGGTCTCGGTTCCCCGGAAGCCTACCAGGGGATGCTGCTCTATATCGAGGAAGGAATGGAAATCGGCCGGGACGTCATGCTCCGGCGTCTTGTGGAAATCCAGTACGAGCGCAACGACATCGATTTTCACCGAGGAACATTTCGGGTCCGGGGTGACGTGGTGGAAATCTTCCCCGCCTATGAAGAGGAACGGGCGGTCCGGGTGACTTTTTTTGATGATGTTATCGAAGAGATTACTATTGTCGATCCCCTGCGGGGA
>Ga0247840_10000535_pt1 | contig 78449 bp, 65 predicted proteins | sample LaCruzMarch2015__FD_192404 | JGI IMG/M metagenome (GOLD analysis project Ga0247840, IMG submission 192404) | Freshwater microbial communities from meromictic Lake La Cruz, Castile-La Mancha, Spain - LaCruzMarch2015_17m | ecosystem: Environmental > Aquatic > Freshwater > Lake | place: Spain... | reverse complement strand
TAAGTTTTTTCAACAAATACTAAAAATAATATGTAAATTTGTCTTACTTTTTCAGCACAGATTTAAATGGGTTCAAATTTGTGCATGAAGTAATCAAAAAAATGGATTTTTAGAACCCACCTTAATTTAAAAATGAAAAAAATGAAAACTTTAAAAGCTCTAATCATCAGCCTTGTTTTGTTTACAGTTTGTTTTTTACCATCATCTGTATTAGCTCAGACAAAAAGAAATGCTAGCATTGTTGAATTTAATATTAAAGTTAATTTTCAAGATGCAAAAGGCAAAGCATTAATAGAAAAAGAAATAAAAAAAGAAGCTGGCGTTTCCAATGTATTTGCAAATTTAGCAACAAAACTTGTTACTATTAACTTTGATGGCAATACAACTGATCGCGAAAAGATAAATTTAGCGATAGAAAAAATTGGTTTTACTACTGAACTTTCGTCAAAAGAGAAGAAAACAGATAAATCCTACTCAAAGGAAATTAAGAAAAAAAATAGGGAACCTAAAAAATAGGAAACTCTTAAAAAAAACGAATATCCAAAAGATATTCGTTTTTTTATGCTTTTTTCTTTCGTTTTCTGATAGGAATTTAATACTTTTGAAAAATAATAATTTAACCCTCATACAATTTCAACACAATGAAAATCTTAGTTTTAAATTGCGGCAGTTCTTCAATTAAATACCAATTGATCGACATGTCGAACAATGCAGATTTATTAGCAAAAGGACTATTAGAGAGAATCGGTATGGATAACGCCGAATTTAGTCATCAAGCAAAAAATAAAGATAAATTTAAACTTACAAAAAACATACCCGATCATCAGGTTGGTATTAATCTTATTTTAAGTACACTTAAAGATCCTGTTCATGGTGTTATTAAAGATGAAAATGAAATATTTGCAGTTGGACACAGAGTAGCACATGGTGGCGAAAACTTCAAAACCAGTGTTCGTGTTAACGATTCAGTTAAAAAAGATATTGAAAAATGTATTGAATTGGCACCGCTTCACAATCCTGCAAACTTAAAAGGAATAACCTCAATAGATGCTATTTTGCCTAAGGTTCCTCAAGTGGCAGTTTTTGATACATCTTTCCACCAAAGTATGGAACCACATGCATATTTGTATGGTATCCCTTACGAATATTACGAAAAATATCGTATCCGTAGATATGGTTTCCATGGAACAAGCCATAAATTTGTTGCTCAAAAAGCTTGTGATATTTTAGGATTAAACATTGAAAATATAAATATTATTACCTGTCACCTTGGCAATGGTGCTTCTGTAGCTGCTATCAAAAAAGGAAAATCGGTAGATACTTCCATGGGATTTACACCTATTGAAGGATTGTTAATGGGAACTCGCTGTGGTGATATTGATTTGGGCATTACCCTTTTCTTAGCAGAAAAAGAAGATTTAAGCATGAAAGAAACCAACGACCTTTTCAACAAGAAAAGTGGTATGTTGGGTGTTTCAGGCGTTTCATTTGATATGAGAGATATTGAAAATGCTGCCGAAAAAGGAAACGAAAAAGCCCAAATTGCCCTCGATATGTACGATTACAGAGTTAAAAAATATATAGGTGCTTATGCTGCAGCTATGGGTGGTGTTGATCTTGTTATTTTTACAGGTGGAATTGGAGAAAATGCATGTGTAACCAGAAAAGGTATTTGCAAAAACATGGAATTCTTAGGTATTGATTTTGATGAAGTAAAAAATAAAGGATTAAGAGGTGTTGATGCAGTTATCACAAAAGAAAACTCAAAAGTAAAAGTAATGGTCGTTACTACTAACGAAGAGTTGGTTATTGCTACTGATACTTATAATATTGTTTGTTGCACAAATTAATTTTTTTTGTTGCAATTACAAAAAAAGCGAAATACTTCTTTGCCGAGAAGTATTTCGCTTTTTTATTTTTTTTATAAGAATTATTGTAATTTAGTTGTCTGAAAATTTCTAAAGATGAATTGGAAACAATATCCTTTTATAAAACTACTGCTTCCTTTTAGTGTTGGGATTATTGCGGCTCTTAATTTTACTTATACAAGCTCTATTTCATTTCTTTGGATTGTAATACTATTTGGTATTACTACGGCTGTCATATTTCTTGCTGATAGATTTATCAGCTACAAATACAGATGGCTGCCTGGTCTGTTGATTACTGCATTCTTATTTATTTCGGGGTTTACATTATGTATTATTCACAACGAAAGTAAGCAGCCTTTGCATTTTAGCAAACTGAATTCAGATAAAGGTTTATATGTTGTTAGTATTACAGAACCAGCTGATATTAAAACAAATTCTGTAAAAGTAGTTGCAGAAGTAAAGCAAATTAAGCAACAAAATGTATGGAGGAATTGCAAAGGCAATCTGATTATTTATCTTCAAAAAGATACTGTTTCCAGCAAATTGCAATATGGCGATTTGTTACTCATTAATTCAATACCCAACGAAATAAAACCTCCGCAAAACCCTTCAGAATTTGATTACAAACGATATCTTTCCAACAAAAACGTATTTCACCAAAGTTATTTGAAACATGATAAATGGACAAAATTATCTTCTGGGAATGGCAATCCTTTGAAAGCTTTTGCTACTTCGCTCCGAGATAAACTACTGCTTATTTTTGAGGAAAATAATGTCACTGGGCAGGAATATGCTGTAATTTCTGCCATTCTGTTGGGACAAACCGATAAAATAGACCCTGAATTAATTAAAGAATATTCGGGAAGTGGTGCCATACATGTATTATCAGTTTCGGGTATGCACGTGGGATTGATATTTGTTTCTCTTTCTTTATTATTGTCGTTTTTGGATAAAATTAAACATGGCAAACTTGTCAAAGCCTTGCTCATGCTTTTTGCTATATGGTTTTATGCCATGCTTACGGGTATGTCGCCTTCGGTGATAAGAGCTGCAGCAATGATTTCGTTTATTATTATCGGGAAAAGTCTGCGTAGAGATGCTGATACGTTTAATATATTACTTGCTTCGGCTTTTTTTATTCTTATTTTTAATCCTTTTCTAATTGCTGATGTTGGTTTTCAACTTTCTTATCTAGCAGTTGGGGGCATTGTATTAATAAATGATTCAATTACGAAGCTGTTTACTCCAAAAAATTATTTAGTTGATAAACTTTGGCAAACAACCGCAGTTTCTGTTTCCGCTCAAATTATTACAACTCCCCTATCTTTACTATATTTTCATCAATTTCCCAATTATTTCCTTTTGACAAATGTAGTGGTATTTATTTTTGCCGGTGTGGTAATGTATGCTGGTATTTTTGTAATATTGGTTTCGTTTATTCCTTATGTTTCTACCTTTTCGGCCAAAATATTGGTGTATCTGGTAATGGGTATGAACAAAAGCATTGGTTTTATAGAAGGTTTGCCTTATGCTGTGAGCAGAGGTATTGATATTAATCTGCTGGAAACGGTATTGATTTACATCTTTATTTTTGCATTGATGCTGTTGTTTTTCAAAAAAGCGAAACGTTATGCTTTTGTGGCATTAACAATGTTATTGTTGTTATTTACTTCGTTTACTTTTAAATCATATAAGCATGCACGGCAAAAGAAATTTATAGTGTATGCTATTCCCAAAACTTCGGCTTACGAATTTATTAATGGCAGCAAACAGCTGATTATTGCTGATAGTAGTTTGGCAAAGGATGCGAATAAATTTGGGTTTCATATTCAGAACCATCACACTAAATGCGGGATTACAACTCAATGCTTTGCTAATGTAACAGAGAATTATAATAACGAAGATTTATTGCTGATCAAACAGCAGGGGTTTATCCAGTTTATGAACCGGCGGATGGCTGTTGTGAGCAAATGGCAGCGAAATAGCTGCATGGCTGTTAGAATAAAGCTGGATTATCTGATTCTTTCTAAAAATGTTAAGCTTAGTATTTCGGATGTTTTAAAGGTGTTTGATGCTAAAGTTATCATCTTCGATTCGTCAAACTCGGAGTGGAAAGCCAATAAATGGGAAACGGAATGTAAAATGCTGCATCGGGCGTATTACAATGTGGTGAAAAATGGGGCGTTTGAGGAGGAGGTGGAAGAAGGTTAAAGTAGAAAGTAGAATGTAGAAAGTGATGGTTGGAGGTTTTTATTGGTTTTTGAGGGAAATACATTATATTTGCAGTGAATATATACATCTAAAATATTTAAAAGTTATATAAAGCTTACTGATTTTGGATGGCTTTGTACACTCTTTTACGAAAAAGGTGTATATATAAACGTTTAGACATAATTATAAAAATAAACAAATGAGAAAAATAATTTACTTAATATTTGTATTATGGATTACTTCTTGTACAAGTAACAATAATAAAGAAAGACAACAACAATCAGACTTATCTGACTCTTTGATGGTAGATATAAAATCTACCAATTTATTTGATGTTGAAGATGCTACTATAACAGATTTCTCAAATGCTGAAAAAAAATACAACTCTAATTTCATTTCAGATACTTTAAATTATAAAAAACAAAGTAATAAATTAATTCTTCCTATTTCAAATAATAAGACTGTAATATATATTGACACTTTAAGCCCTGAATCAGAAAGCACTGATTATAGAATTTATAATTATTTGGGGCATTATCCTGAAATTGGATATTATTTAATAGAAGCTGGCTTTTATGAATATGCTTCATTTTATTTGATTGATATGAATACTGGTAAAGAAACAGAAATATTAGGATTTCCAAAATTTTCATCTCAACAAAATTACTTAATCAATATAAATGAAATGGGAGGAATGGGAGATGAACCAATTGGATATCAAATATGGAAATTTAATAAAAAGGAAAAATCATTTATTAAAATTGTAGAGTTTAATCAATTTGAATGGTATCCAATTGATTTTGTTTGGGAAAATGATAAATCTGTAATTATTAAAGTAATTAGTTTTAAAAGCAAAGATTATATTGATGGCATAAATTACAAGAATTCTAATGATTGTGTATATAAGAGACTGAAATTAAAATAACTATATCATAATAGCCACTTTGCATGCGAGGCTTTAATAACAAACCAATATAAACAACAAGTAATTAACTAATTTAGCAAGCTGATAGGAAAGTTATCGGCAATTTAAGGTTTCGCGGCAGGCGGAATCTATATTTATGTTGTCGGGGAAGTTTCGCCGCAGGCGGTAAGCATATTATTGCAATCGGGAAGGTTTCGCATCGGGCGGAATCTATTTTTCGGCTGTTGGCAAGGTTCCGCATCCGGCGGTAAGTGTTTTCTTGCTGTCGGGATAATTCCGCGGCAGGCGGTAAAGGTTTTTGATTTTTTTGGAAAAATATTTTATATTTGCGATGATTTTTAACTATTCCTAACTACATTTAATACTTTTATAGAGAATGTAAAATAAGCTGTGTCAAAATTAAAAAAATAGTATTTTTGTAAAAAATTACGATAATGGAAGCAATATTAATACAACCTAAAAATAAAACAGAATTTAATTTTATAGCTACCATGCTCAAAAAATTAAATATTAAAATCAAAACAATTACTTTGGAAGAAGAAATTGATACTACTTCATACCTTATGTCGAATCCTGCCAATAAAAAGATACTCGAACAATCTATGCTACAGGACAAGAATGAAGAATATATTGCTGTAAAAAATAAGGATTTATGAGAGATTTTCTTTTTACGCCCATTGCTTTTGAACAATACAATGACTGGCAAACAGAAAATAAACAGATTTATAATAAACTTAGAAAACTGATTAAAGAAACTGCCAAAAATCCTTATGAAGGTACAGGAAAACCAGAAGCATTAAAACACGAATATAAAGGCTATTGGTCAAGAAGAATTACGGATGAGCACCGACTTGTTTACAAAGTAGAAGATAGTTTTATAAAAATTATTGCCTGCAAATTCCATTACTAAATTTATTCCACAACTTTTTATTTTACACTCCCAATATTGGTATTCGGGGAATCCTTCCGTTAGTGTAAAATTTTGAAAATTAATTCTTTCATTAGCTCACCATCGGTAGCCGAAGCATTGTCAACGCCTTTTGATTTTAAATCATATAATCTCAACAGCGAAATTATCTGGTGCAATTGTTCTTTACTGTATTTGTGCGAGGCTTGTTCGTAGTCTTTCAAAAAAAATGGATTTACACCCAACACAGAGGCAGCATTTCGTGGCGATTTATCAGTCAACTCGAGATAAGACAGTGTTTTTACGAAAAAAGAAAACAGTATCGGCATAATTTTTACCAATGGATTATCTTTTGGGTTGGCTGCAAAATAATTGATAATCTGATTGGCTTTTACAATATCTTTATTGCCCAATGCTTTTTGCAATTCAAAAACATTAAAATCCTTGCTAATACCAATGTTTTCTTCAATAATTTCGGGTGTAATATTTGTTTTTTGAGGAACATTGATGATTAGTTTGTTAATTTCGTTTACGATTTTTTGCAAATCGGTGCCCAAAAAATCGGCAAGCAATTTGCAGGCATTGGGTGTAATTTGATATTCCTTCTTCTTTAAATAATTGGTTATCCAGTTAGGAATTTCGTTTTCGTAAAGCTTTTTAGATTCAAAAAAAACGCCTTTTTTCTCAATATTTTTCTTAAAACTGCTGCGTCCGTCAATCTTTTTATATTTGTGGCAAAGTACTAATATAGTAGAGGTTTGAATATTATCTAAATACGTATTTAAGGTTTCAATTTTATCAATTTCCTGAGCTTCTTTCACAATTACCACCTGGTAATTTGCCATCATCGGAAATCTTTTGGCATAGTTAATAATTGTAGCTACTTCAATATCTTTTCCATACAAAACACTTTGGTTAAACTCTTTTTCGTCATCGGTGAGTGTATATTTTTCAATATAATCAGCAATTTCATCAATATAAAAAGGTTCTTCGCCCGATAATAAATAGATGGGGCGAAATATTTTGTTTTTTAAATCCGCAAGAATTTGATCAAATGTCATTGATGAATGATGAATTATGAGTTAGAATGATGAATTGTGAAAAGCTTAGCACTGATATTAATATTGGTTGTTATAGTCGAAATACAGATGCTTCACGGTTTGCCCTTTATTGATTAATTGTTTTAAGGAGTCAATTCCAATTTCTAAATGGTCGGCCAAAAATGTTTCAGAAACTTTTCGGTCGAGCTCTTCAGTTTTTACGCCTTCTGATATCATGGGTTGGTCCGAAACCAACAACAAAGCTCCCGATGGAATATGATTGTAAAAACCTACAATAAAAATGGTGGCAGTTTCCATATCAATGGCCATGCTACGCATCGTACGAAGATAATTTTTAAATTCGTCGTCGTGCTCCCAAACCCTGCGGTTGGTAGTATAAACAGTTCCTGTCCAGTAATCTCTGTCGTGATCGCGGATAGTGGTCGATATAGCTTTTTGTAAGTTAAAGGCAGGTAATGCAGGCACTTCTTTAGGGAAATAATCTCTTGATGTTCCTTCGCCTCTTATAGCCGCAATTGGGAGAATTAAATCGCCTATATTGTTTTTCTTCTTCAATCCGCCGCATTTCCCCAGAAACAATACAGCCTTTGGATGTATTGCACTTAATAAGTCCATAATAGTAGCCGCATTGGCACTACCCATTCCGAAGTTGATGATGGTAATATTGTTGGCAGTGGCACTTTGCATTGCTTTTTCGTTGCCTTTTATTTCTACGTTGAATTTAGCTGCAAACATTTCAACATATTTCGAAAAGTTTACCAATAAAATATATTTGCCAAAATCTTCTAATTCTGTTCCTGTATAGCGTGGTAGCCAGTTTTCAACAATTTCTTCTTTCGTTTTCATGCCTATACTTTAAGTTAGCAATAAATAATTTACAAATTTACATATTTTTTGATAGTTACGAATTGTTCTATGAAAAAACATAAACTTAAGTCAATATATAATTTAAAATAAATAATTTAAATTAATATAAAATGCTGAACTTCCATCTTCAACATCTTTGGCTCTGGCGTAAGTAAAATTTAATACAAAATTTGAGTTTAAAACAAAATGCAAACTACTACCATAGCCAATGTGCAATTTTTCGTTATTAGAATCAATAGTATAATTTTGAGGAACGTTAGATTTATTAAAATTATATTTTTGAATAACTTCGCCCATATCGGTAAAGCCGCTTAATGCGATATAAAAGTTTTGTTTAAATAACTGTGTTCGCAAAAACTTCCAGCGAAGCTCGAAATTACTGTAAAACATTCCTTCGCCAACCAATCGATTGCGTAAAACGCCTCTTATTGTTTTGGCACCACCCAATCCATCGCGGGTAGGTTTGTTGGATGCAAATAAAAATGGCAACATATAAAAAGGCATTTCTCCGGCTATTTTACCCTGATAAGCAATGCGACAAGCAAGATTTAAAACTTCTTTTTTCAGCGTAAAATATTGACGATGACTGATTGCAAATTGAGCATAATTATAATTGTTGCCAATAAAAGAAGGTGAAAGCAACAGCAACGCCTCCGTCCAAATTCCATGCATAGGATTTGATTCATTATCACGCGTATCATAAACAATGCCGAGCTTTAAAATTTGTGTATTTCCTCCATTTTCTTGTCCTTTAGGAATTATATTCCAAGTTTTATATTTTTCAAATAAACTTGTAGATGTATCTACAACAGGCAACAATTTATCATCATCTCTACCTTCGTTTAAGCTTTTTATATCTACTTTCCCAATTTTATTATCGTACAAACCGTATCCTAAAACCCATTGTAGAGCTTTATCTTTACGTAAACTAAGAAAATCAAGCGTTAAACGAAATAATTGCCTATCGATGCGGTAATACATACGCGATAAATACATTGGGTTATTTGTATTATCATCTTCAAAACTATGGTTGTATGTGGCTTGATAACCATTAAATCCGTAAAAGTCTAGGGCTTGTTCCTGAAAATAACTGATGTCTCCTGTAAATCGGATTCCTTTAATCAGATATTTTGAATCATAAGTAATTTGATTAATTCCGCTGCCCTTGGTAGTTCTCGACCATTCTAAATAAATTGAATGACGATAATCGGGATAGATAGTTCCGTTTCCATAATCAAATAAATTAAGAACAGCTCCGTATTTAAAACCTATGTCAGAATCAAATGCAATTGCAGGAACTGCACCAAAACTCCATCCTTTGATTCGTTTTTCTTTTTTTACTAAAAAAATAGTGGAATCAAGTTTTTCTTGTCCATTAACTAACAAGCAAACTATTAAAAATGACAATGTTAATAAAGTGACTTTTTTCAAAATTAGAATTTTAAGTTATTAATTTTCGCATTTATAAGTTGATAATCAAACGAAAAATTGACAAAAACTTGGTAAAAATAAACATTCTTTTATAAGAAAATTGAAAAATGATATTTTTTGTGTAGGTTTGTAAATCATTATTTTTTTTATTTGAGTTGAATGCTTAAGCTTAATTTTCCATCCTATATTTTTAAAATTCAGGAAACTGATAAAGGCAATGAAATATTTGATAGTATCAGAAAGAAATATGTTGCTTTTACCGATGAAGAATGGGTGAGGCAACATTGTATTGCTTATTTGATAAAAGAAAAAGCATATCCTGCTTCTCTTATAGCTGTAGAAAAAGCTCTTGTTGTTAATGGACTCAGAAAAAGAACTGATATTGTAGTGTTTGGAAAAGACGGAACAGCTAAATTAATAGTAGAATGTAAAGCTTCGCATATAAAAATTACAAACGAAGTATTTGATCAGATAGCTCGTTACAATATGACATTGAAAGTAAATTATTTGATGGTAACCAATGGATTACAGCATTATTGTTGTTTAATTAATCATCAGGAAGCGAGTTATAAGTTTTTGGAAGAAGTTCCGGATTTTGGGGAGTTAGCCAATAGATAATGACCGTATTCTAAAGTGTTTTTACACCTTTTTTAAATAACTAATATGCATTAACAATTAACTAAAGAAAAATGAAAGCAATGATATTTGCAGCGGGTTTGGGCTCGCGATTAAGACCGCTTACCAATGATAAACCCAAGGCTTTGGTGGAACTAAATGGAGAACCGCTGATTACTGGTGTTATTAAAAAGCTCGTTACTGCAGGAGTTACCGAAATTGTTGTGAATTTGCATCATTTTGCCAACGAATTAAGGGATTATATAATCGGAAATAACTTTGGCGTTATCATTCATTTTTCTGACGAAAGTCAATTTTTATTTGATACAGGCGGTGGTTTAAAAAAAGCTGCCCGATTTTTCGACGATGCACAGCCTTTTTATGCTTATAATGTTGATGTTTTGTCGAATATAGACCTTAAGTGTTTGTATAATGAGCATATTGCAAACAATGCAATAGCTACACTTGCAGTAAGAAACAGGAAAAGTTCCCGCTTTCTTTTGTTTGATAAAGATAATCAATTATCGGGATGGGAGAATATTGTCAGTAACGAACAACGTTTGTTAAATACCAATAGAGAAGATTTGCAACCTTATGCTTTTAGTGGAATACAAGTAATTGACCCCAGAATTTTTGATTTGATTGCAGAAGTGGGTAAATTCTCAATAATTGATGTTTATCTGCGTATTGCAAATACCGAAAGAATTAAAGCATATATTCATGATGAAGATTATTGGTTCGATTTGGGAACTATAAAGCAATTGGATGAAGCTGCTAAATTTTTAAAATTATCTTAATCTGTCAGCATACAAACCTTAAAACATTAAATCTTTTTAAGATCCTAATGGAGAGTTTTAACAATTTATATGCAAAATGCAATTTTTAAAGCAGTTAGACAATAATATTTCTATTTATAAAAGTAAATACTATAACCTTTAATTACGTATCTTTGTGTTTTATTTCACTATTATATTGATTTAGAATAAATATCTAAAAAAGAATAGTTTGGAATTTATTTTTCCTAATAATATTTAATTTTACTCTTTCAAAAAAATGAAAAACGATAAATTAAACATCTTGGTTATTGACGACGACCCTGTTTATAGAAATCTTTTACGTTCTATTTTAAAAGAAAAATCCAATGTATTTGCTGTAGAAGCTCCTTCTTTAGGGTTTAAGGTTATTAATACTCAATCTATTGATATATTAATTTGTGATTTTCAGTTGCCAGAAATGAGTGGTCTTAAAGTGTTGGAAATAATAAAAGAAGACTATCCTGGCATAGAAGTTATAATGATAAGTTCATCTGGCGATATGGATGCAGTAATTGGAGCTTTGCGTAAAGGAGCTGTTGATTTTTTCAAGAAACCATTTACAGCACCTGAAATTTGGTTTTCTATTGAACGTACTCGTAAATATTCAGAACTTTCTGAAAAACTTACACATATAAAGACTGAAAACGTTTTGCTAAAAACTGAAGTAAATCGTGTTTTAGGCCAAGCAATTATTGGAAAATCAATTGATATAATTAGTATTAAGCAACAAATGGAAATGGTTGCTGATACACCAGATACTTCAGTATTAATTATTGGCGAAAGTGGAACAGGCAAAGAATTGGTTGCTCGTGGTATACATAATCTCAGTAATCGAAAAGATCAATTATTTGGAGCTGTTAACATGTCTGCTGTACCTGAAAGTTTATTTGAAAGTGAATTTTTCGGACACAAAAAAGGTAGTTTTACTGGTGCTATTGTTGATAGAGCTGGCTGGTTTGAAGAAACCAACAATGGTACACTATTTTTAGACGAAATTGGGGAAATGCCAATTGCTTTGCAAATAAAATTACTAAGAGTACTCGAAGACAGAAAGTTTACTAAAGTGGGATCGCAAAGAGAACAAGATTTTGATGTACGAGTAATATCAGCCACTAATAAAACAATAGATGAACTTACTGATGGAAAGAATTTTCGTTTGGATCTCTTTCACCGATTAGGAACTTTTGTTATAAATTTGCCTCCTTTAAGAGATAGAAAAGGCGATATTATTGAACTGTCAAATTATTTTTTGTATAGTTTGGCCGAAAAAATGGGCAAGAAAAAAATTACATCTATTAATACTGAAGTTTTTGAACTTTTCAATACTTATTCTTTCCCAGGAAATATCAGAGAATTAAAAAATTTAATTGAAAGAGCTGTTATTGTATGCCAAGGAAAAGAGCTTACACCTATGCACTTTACTTCTTTAAACATTCAGAAAACACAATCGCTTCAAAGTGCTAATTCATTTGATTTAAAAGAATTAGAAAAACAAACGATTCTTAAAGTATTACAAAAAGTAAATTTTAATAAAGCCGAAGCTGCCAGATTGTTGAACTTAGAATGGAATGCACTTTATCGCCGTATTCAAAAGTTTAATATCGAATTACCATCCGACTTTTCATAAGCTTTAAATTGGCTTCAAATCTGCATTAATTTTATTTAATGAAGATTTTGTATTCATTTTTGCAGATTTTAGTATTGTTTTTTATATTTTTATAAAAAACAAAATAATTAAATATCTGATTATTATAAATCATGGCACGTAAATTGATAAGTAAAGAATTGTAAATTTAAAATTATAAATAGTAAATATATAAAGAATAAACTAAAATGAAAAAAACAATTGTTATTATCGTTACAATTATTATGGCAGGTTTTTCTGCAAATGTTATGGCTCAGGCAACTAAAAATACTACAGCAGGTGCTAAAATTGTTGCACCTATTTCTATTACCGAAACTTCTTCTTTAAATTTTGGTACGATGGCTGTATTAGCATCTACTGCCGGAACATGTGTACTTTCAACACAAGGTGTACGCACTGCTACAGGTGGAGTAAATCTTTCTGCACAAACACCTATTGCTGCAAATGCTGCTTATAATGTGAGTGGTGCAATAAGCACAACTTATGCAATTACGTTGCCTTCTTCAATAACTGTTACCGATGGTGCTTCACATAACATGACTATTGATAATTTACTTGCTCGTACAACTTCAGCTGCTGCAAACGGACTTACTGGAACTTTAAGTGGAACAGGTACCGATAGTTTTACAATAGGAGGAACATTAAATGTTGCTGCTGCTCAAGTTGCTGCAGTTTATTCAGGAACTTTTAATGTAACTGTTGCATACAACTAAGTATAATTTTATTTAAAATATCTTAAGAGGCTGTCTCATATTTTGAGATAGCCTTTTTTATTAGGAAGTAAAAAGATTTAAATTACAAGTGATATGAATATATGTTGTTAATGTTTTAAATATAAATTATAAAAAACAACTGACACATTTAATTTCTAGTCTTACTTTAATCTTCAATATTATTTTATATCTATTCACTATAGTTGATTTTTGATAAAAATAAAAATATTTATTTAAATAAATAATAGAAATACAAAGGATTACAATAATTGGCACAAATATTGTATAATTAGTATTGTAAATTTGAAATATAAATAATTATACTATATAAATGAAAGAATAAACGAAAATGAAAAAAACAATAATTATTATCGCTTTAATTATAATGGCAGGTTTTTCTGCAAATATTATGGCTCAAGCAACTAAAAACACAACAGCAGGAGCTAAAATTGTTGCTCCTATTTCTATTACAGAAACATCAGCATTACATTTCGGAACTATGGCTGTATTAGCAGGAACTCCTGGTACTTGTGTGCTTTCTACACAGGGTGTACGTACCGCTACGGGTGGAGTTAATCTTTCAGCTCAAACACCGATTGCAGCTAATGCAGCTTATAATGTAGGCGGAGCAATAAGTACAACTTATGCAATTACTTTACCTTCTACTATTACAGTAAGTAATGGAACACCAGCACAAGATATGACTATTAATACTTTATTGGCTCGTACAGCTTCAGCTGGCACAAATGGTCTTACTGGCACATTAAATGGTTCAGGAGCTGATTCTTTTACAATTGGAGGTACATTAAATGTGGCAGCAGCACAACCAGCAGCTTTATATAATGGTACATTTAATGTTACTATAGCTTACAACTAAGAAATTATTTTAAAAATATACTTGAAGGAGGAAAGATTGTACAATCTTTCCTCTTTTTTATTTTAATCTCTTTGGGTTAAACCCCGGACAAAAAAAAATACAAACCTGATTTATAAATCAGTTCAATTATTAATGGTTTAATGTGGATCAGAAAGATGTTGTAGTTCTATAACGATAGTAAAATGGACTATTACTTATTTCCTTTCGGTATAAATATTCAATCAAGATTTCTGCCTTCTTGCAACCTAGAAATTAATATCTCTTTTTTAGAATAAACATAATTAAGCTTATCGTAAAAAAGTATCCATTTTGAAACAGTTTTATAAAAACATCGTTTAATACTTTGTCATTTGATCAATTATAAAAAATTTTCTTCTATTATCTTCATTTTAATTTGAAAGAACTAATATATGAATTCTTCAAAAATGAAGAAAAATTCTTCGTTTTTGAAGATAAATTCTTCGTTATTGAAGAAAATGTCTTCGTTATTGAAGATTCGATGCTTTATAATGAAGCGCAAAATAATTTAAAAGCTTGATAAATAGCTTTTTATGATATTTTTTATTAATTAGCATGTATTTTGTTAGATTGGCGACAAAGAAAAAAAACATATTTGTTCTTTATTTTCTGTAAAATGACTGAAAAATCAAGATATTTTAAAAGTCTTCGATTTTTTTTAGCAAATATCTTCAAAAAAAATAATTTCTATTCATTTTCGCAGGTGTTTTTTGGAAAAAGAAAAATATAAAATAAATTAATGTATTGATATACAGAATAAATAAAAAGTTTGGCACGGATATTGCATAATGCTTAATGTGAATGTGAAATTCAAAAAATATTAAAAATTAAAATAATTTAAACAAAACAAATTTAAAAACAATTAAAAAAACAAAAAAAAATGAAAAAATCAATTATTATTATCGCAGTTATCTTAATGGCAAGTTTTTCTTCAAATTTATTTGCTCAAAATCAAACAGCTACAGCAAATTCACCTACAGCAGCTAAAATCGTTGAAACAATTACAATTGGACCTGATGCAACTGGTTTAGATTTAAATTTTGGAACAATGTCAAAACCATCTACTATTGCAACAGTTACTGTTCCTAATAATGGAGGTATAAGAACTTCTACAGGAACAATCACTTTGTTATCTCAAAATCCAGTACATAAAGCAGCTTCTTACGCAACAACTGGTGATAATTTAGCCTATTATACTATTACTTTACCTGGAACTATTAATGTAACAAATACTGGTGCAGGAGCTGAAACAATGGTAGTTAACGGATTTACATGTTCAAAACCAGATTTAGGAAATGTTCAATTTGATGCAAGTGGTGATGATAGTTTTACAGTTGGAGCTACTCTTAATTTAGCTGCAAACCAAGCAGCAGGTTCTTATACAGGTTCATATCCTGTAACTGTAGCTTATAACTAAGATATTAATTAAAAATTTTAAAAAGAGAAAAGTTGTAAAGCTTTTCTCTTTTTTTTTAAATTCAAAAAGCATAGAAAAGATTAATAATTAAATATTTTTACAGAATTTAAAAATCAAAATAATTAAATATTTTATATCTTTACAAAATGTTTTTATTAATTTATATAAGCTGTTAATTTTCTTAAATGTAACAATAATAATGAAAATTTTGAACACAGCAATAATTAACTTCCTAATGAATACCATTAAAAGTTTTGTTTTTTTTGTTATAGTGTTTACTAATCTAACAAGTTTTGGACAGGTTACATCTATAGCAACAACTTATGCTGAGGTTGTTCCTATAATAAGTGTAACCGAAATTCAACAATTGAGTTTCGGTCAGTTTTCTCCTTTAGCCAATGGTGGTAGTGTTACCATTAGTCCTCGAGGTAGTCGTACTACCAATGGTTCAATCATTGTTACCGAAAATCCTGTTCATCAAGGTATTTTTTCTGTTTCCGGTACTCAGGATAATAAATTGAATGTATTATTACCCACCAACTATGTGTATATATATCATCAAAATGGAGTAAATTCTATGTATTTAGACAATTGGAAGGTAGAAATGCCAAACAACGGCTATTCAGAATCAAGCAAAAATTTTATTGTGAATATAGGTTCTACTATACATGTTGCTCCTATTGAATCAAACCCAGTTGGATTATATATAGGCTCTTATCCGGTAGTTTTCTTTTATAACTAATAAGAAAATAAATTTTAAATTAATAATAAAAAGACTTATTATTGTATATTTGCGTTCTTTTGAAATGAAATAGTTCTATAAACTCAGAAATAAGTTATAAACTATTCTTTGTTAGTAATTTATTATGTTTGTTTTATTTGAGAAGAAAAATTAATTGTATCTTTACAACTAATTTTTAATATCATCGTATAAACTCTTGATTTGTTTGAAAATACACATATAAATTTAATAAAATCTATTTTACTATTAATAAAAATTATGAAAATGAAAAAAATCTTATTATTAATAATGTTACCGCTGTTAGGTATTAATATGCAAGTAAAGGCTCAAGGTGATTTATTGGTTTCGCCTGTACGTGTGGTATTTGAAGGAAAAAAACAAAAAGAAGAAATCAGTTTGGTAAATACAGGAACAGATACTGCGGTTTATTCTGTTTCTTTTTTACAATATAAAATGACTGAAGACGGAGGTTTTGAAATTATAAACAAACCAGAAGAAGGACAATTGTTTGCTGATCCTTATTTGCGTATTTTTCCTCGTAAAGTTACCTTGGCACCACGCGAAGCACAAGTTATACGATTACAATTACGAAAAACACCAGATATGCTTGCAGGTGAATACCGCTCTCATTTGTATTTCAGGGCAGAAAAAGGAAAATCGCCCTTGGGAATGGAAGTAAAAGGAGCGGATACCACTTTGATGAGCGTTCAGATTACCCCTGTTTTTGGTATCAGTATTCCAATTATTATTCGTACAAGTGACGATAAAGTAACTTCAACGTTAAGCAATTTAAGAGTAGAAAAGTTAGATACCGTTAGTAATTTAAAGTTTACTATCAAAAGATTGGGTAAAATATCCAGTTATGGCGATTTAATTGCAGAATATATTCCTGTTCAGGGAAAATCAATAGAAATAGGTTTGGTAAGAGGCATAGCTGTTTATACAACCGTAGATAAACGCAATGTATCAATAAAATTAGCGAATGTAAAAGGAGTTGATCTTACAAAAGGAAAGATTAAACTTAGGTTTACTTCACCCAAAGACACTCCTTATACTGTGTATGCAGAGCAAGAATTAGTGCTTTAAAAAATGCAATGTAGTGGGTGATGTGAAATTCGAATTATAAATTTTGAGTTAGATAAAAGATGAACTTATGTTCATCTTTTATCTAATATTAGTTATAAGCAGTATTTATCATACATCATTCAAAATCTTTTCACCATGAAAAAAACGAATTTAGCATTATTTTTTTATATAACACTTTTGTTTTTTTCGTTACAAGGTTTTGCACAACCCAGTTTACCAAATCGATCGGTAAATGTAACAGCTACTCAAGCACTTTATTTTGGAGCATTCTGCCTTGAAACAGCTGGTAGTTCGGGTGGTACTATTCAACTTGACTGGCAAGGGAATCGTTCTTCAACAGGTCAGGTTGTTTTATTAAATTCCGACCCGTATTATCCTGCAGTTTTCGAAATACAACTTTGTCAGGGACGTAATGTTATAATAACCTATCCGTCAACTACAACACTTACAGGGAGTAATGGTGGTTTGCTTACATTAAATATCGGACCTACTGAAAAGGGTGGCAATGGAGCAAGTTTTGAAGTAAACAATGATTGTAACTTTGTAACCCGATTACGGGTAGGAGGAACGCTTATAGTTGGTAATAATTCAGCCAATCCGGGTGGAAATTATACAGGAAGTTTCAGTATTACCTTCAATCAACAATAATAGTGTGAATAAAATTCATTTCAACACTACAATTGCAAGTTATATGAATTTATTGAAGAGAGTCTTTTTTTTTCTGAGGCAAAAAAGGTTATTTCTATTTATTTTTTCAATACTATTTTATTCTTTTGTACTTAATGTTAATGCTCAGGAAAAACCTGAGCTAGATGAAATTTCCATCATTGTACAAATTGATGGTGTAAGTAGTACCTACAACATAGCGGCTTTATATTCATCAGATGATGGGAAGCTTTATATTGCAGTGGAAGAACTGTTTCAGGTCTTAATTATCCCTTGTATAGTTAATAACAATGGCGATTTATTGAATGGTTTTATTGAAAATGAGAAGCGGGAATACGAAATTAATTATCTTACAAAACAGATAAAGTTTGAAACTAAGATAAATACTTTAGAAAATGACATGACAAAAAATATGGGAATGATATATTTGGAATCAAATTCATTTGAAAAAATATTTGGTTTACATTTAGCCTTTAATTTCAGGAGTCTCGCAATAAAAGTAACTTCCGACTTTGAATTACCAATATTAAAAAAGCAACGCATAGAGAAATCTAGGAATTCTATTCAAGGTCAAAATGAGGATGTTGTACCAGATCTGATACTCAAACGAAATTATCATTTATTTCGTTATGGCAATATAGATTGGTCTATCATGTCTTCTCAAACACCAAACACAGCGACTGATTCCCGATTTGGACTCAATTTAGGTGCAGAATTATTATTTGGGGAAGCAGATGCTTTTTTGAATTTTTCAGCTAATACTAAACCAGACCCTAAACAACAACAATTTTATTGGCGATGGGTAGATAATGATAAAACCGTTATTCGCCAAATACAAGCAGGAAATATATCTAATAAAACCATTTCCTCAGTTAATGCTCCTGTACATGGAGTTGCGATTACCAATACACCTACTACCATTAGAAAAGCAAAAGGGGAATATGTTATCAGTGATGTTACGCAACCAGACTGGGATGTTGAACTTTATATAAACAATGTACTGATAGCTTTTACAAAGGCAGATGCTGCCGGACAGTTTACGTTTAAAGTTCCTATTGTATATGGTTATACTGTTTTGAAATTGAAGTTTTTTGGTCCCATGGGCGAAGAAAGATTAGAAGAAAAAGTGATGAATATTCCTTCTAATTTCACTCCGTCCGGAGTTTTTGAATATAAACTAAGTGCAGGACAACTGCAGGATGGGAAAAACTCAATATTTGGAAGAGGTGAAGGAAATTATGGAGTTACGCGTGGTTTTACAATAGGAGGGGGAGCTGAATATTTATCATCTATAAATAATTTAACCTATATTCCTTTTGTTAGTTTTTCAATGCTTCCTTTACGTAAGTTAATACTTAGTGGAGAATATGCGGATAAAGTTCGTTTTAAAGCCTTAATGAATTATTATATATTGCCAAATACGTTGCTTGAATTAGATTATTCCAAATATAATGAAGGGCAAAAAGCCATCCTTTTTAATTATTTGGAAGAAAGGAAAATTGGACTTTCATTACCTATGCGTTTGAAAACAATTACAGGAAGTGCACGTGTTTATTACAAACAAAATGTGTTCAAATCTTTTAGTTATAATATGGTTGAGTTAATGCTATCTGCTTTTTATCGCCAATTTACTGCTAATATATCCAACAATGCAAACTGGATTAGTGATAAACCTATTTACATGAATGCAACTGCTGCCGTTTCAGCTAGGCTTCCAAAAGGCTATTTATTCCGTCCTTCCGCTCAATTTGATGTAAGTAAAAAGGAATTATTATCTTATAAAGTTGAGTTGGAAAAAAAAGTATCAGATGCAGGTTTTTGTTCTCTTTCTTTTGAAAGAAATATGATATCAAATTTTAATAGTTTGAATTTTTCTTTTAAATACGATCTTTCATTTGCACAAACCAATATTTCTGCTCGTGCAGTGAGTCAAGATATTTCGTTATTAGAAAGTGCCAGAGGAGGTATTGCAATAGATGATAAAAATAAAAGAGTTTTTCCAAGACCACAGGGAATGGTTGCACGCGGAGGTATTGCAATAATAGCTTATGTGGATGTAAATCATAATAATAAATTTGATTCAAACGAACGAAAATCCGATTTTATTTCAGTTAAAGTAGGTGGTGGACGTTCATTTTATTGTGAAAAAGATTCGATTGTCCGAATTATGGGTTTGGAACCTTTTATATATTACAATGTTGAATTGGAAGATAATGATTTTGAATTTATTACTTGGCGTATTGACAAGAAAAATCTGAGTGTTTTAATTGATCCTAATCAGTTTAAAACCATTGAAGTGCCAATTTCTCCTGTTGCGGAAATTAGTGGAAACGTGTTCTTTAAAAGTGAATCTACGGTAGAAGGCTTAGGTAGGGTAATTGTAAATATTTTTAGTAAAGAAGGTAGTAAAGTTGCAAAAATTATTACAGAATCTGATGGTTATGTAAGCTACCTTGGTTTACTTCCAGGAGAATATTATGCCAAAATTGATTCAATACAGTTAAACCGATTGGATATGAAAGCCTCTCCTTCTCAGGTAGATTTCAAAATCAAAGCATTGTTAGAAGGAGATGTATTTACTGGTCTTAATTTTGAATTGACGAATAAGAATTCATCAACAATAGGTATGTTGATCCCAGATAGTACAAATACATTATTAAGATTGGATTCTTTAGTGTTACAACAAAAACTTATTTTAGACAGCAAGGAAGAAAGTGCAAGTATTTTATTAGAAAAAGTTACACAAAAAATCCTTTTTGATGTTGGGAAATCAAGCATAAATGCTATTTACAAACCTTATCTTAAACAGGTTGCTGATATGCTGAAAAAGAATCCAGACATTGATATACTGCTTGAGGGCTTATGTGATATAGATGGATCTGTTGAGTTTAACCAGAAACTTTCAGTAAAACGCGCAAACTCTGTACGTAATGAGCTAATAAAAATGGGTATAGATAAAAAGAGGATTGAGGTTGTTGGGTTAGGTTCGTTGAAAGCATTAAATTCAAATTCAATTGAGAAATCATTAAATCGAAGGGTGGAATTTAAAGTTAATAAAAAGATTAAAGTAGATACAACAATAAAAAATAACAAAAATACACAAAGTCTCGATTCTTCAATAAAAGCAGATAAAATAAAAATTATTGAGAAAAATAAAAAAAAAGAGAATGAAGACTTACCAATAGGCATTACATGTTCACAAATTGGTAATTATTATGTTCAGTGTGGTGTATTCAAAAATAAAAACTCAGCCATACTGTTAGCAAAAAAGATTAAGAGCAAAACTGACGCTTTTATAGGAATAGAAGAGAATAATGCTCTTTATAAGGTTCAAGTAGGGTGTTCTCCTGACAAAACAGAAGTTAATAATATAATGCAGAAATTAATTGAGAGAAAATTTTCTGAAAAAATGTTTATTGGAATTAGGAAATAAAACCAAATAAATCAAAATAATAAACTGATAAATAGTAAGATAAAAATTATCCTATGCCACTTTTAGTTTTGCAATATTTGTTTTCTCCATTTTTTCAGTAGCATACTCCAACGTAATTTTCAAATCTTTTAAATCTTTTTGCGAAGGCATATCAAACATAGCATCGGTCATTATGTTTTCAAGAATTGAACGCAAGCCACGAGCACCAAGTTTATACTCTAATGCTTTTTCTACTATAAAATCAAGAACATTATCATCAAAACTTAAATCAATTTTGTCAATTTTGAAAAGTTTAATATATTGTTTTACAAGAGCATTTTTAGGTTCAGTTAGTATACGTCTTAAAGTTTCTTTATCTAATGGATCGAGGTTAGTAAGTACAGGGAAACGACCTACAATTTCAGGAATCATCCCATAGCTTCGAATATCTTGAGGCGCAATATATTGCAATAAGTTTTTCTTGTCAATAGTATCAGTTTCTTTAGCTGCAGCATATCCAATCATATTGGCTTTCATACGACTACCAATTTTTCTTTCGATACCATCAAAAGCACCACCAGCAATAAAAAGAATATTTTGAGTATTTACCTGAATCATTTTTTGTTCAGGGTGCTTACGTCCTCCTTGAGGCGGAACGCTTACTACAGCTCCTTCAAGTAATTTAAGCAATGCTTGTTGCACACCTTCACCCGAAACATCTCGAGTTATCGATGGATTATCGCTTTTGCGGGCGATTTTATCAATTTCATCAATAAATATTATGCCTCGTTCAGCCGCTTCAACATTAAAATCAGCTGCTTGTAATAAGCGAGATAAAATACTTTCTACATCTTCACCCACATAGCCAGCCTCGGTTAAAACAGTAGCATCTACAATGCAGAAAGGCACATCCAGCATTTTAGCTATAGTACGAGCTAATAGTGTTTTTCCAGTACCTGTTTCGCCTACAATAATAATGTTTGATTTTTCAATTTCAACGTCATCCTGTTCTTTGCCTAAAATTTGAGTGATACGTTTATAATGATTGTAAACGGCTACGGATAAATATTTTTTGGCTTCTTCCTGCCCAATAACATATTCGTCGAGATGGCTTTTTATTTCGTAAGGTTTAAGAATTTTTGCTTTAGAAAATGCTTGATTTTTTTTCTTAGGTATTTCTTCATCTATAATTACTTTAGCTTGTATTACGCAATAATCACAAATTTTAGCATCTAATCCTGCTATTAGAATATTGGTATCTGCTTTATTTCTACCACAAAACGAACATTTTTCTTTTTCTTTAACCATTTTCTTTTATTTTAAAACAAAACCTAACAGTATATAAAATCTGTTAGGTTTTAAAACTTGTAATCATAGATTTACAAGCAAATGTATTTTTTTACTTTTTATTACGAATCAAAATTTCGTCAATCATACCATAGCTTTTAGCTTCTTCTGCAGTCATCCAGTAATCACGATCAGAATCTTGCCATATTTTATCGTAAGTTTGTTTTGAATGATGAGCAATGATTTCGTACAATTCTTTCTTTAATTTTTGAATTTCTCTTGCAGTAATTTCAATATCAGAAGCTTGACCTTCAGCTCCTCCCATAGGCTGATGAATCAAAATACGAGAATGTTTCAAAGCAGTTCTTTTTCCATCGGCTCCGGCACATAACAAAACTGCACCCATAGAAGCAGCCATACCTGTACAGATGGTTGCAACTTCAGGAGCAATGTATTGCATGGTGTCATATATTCCTAAACCAGCATATACAGATCCACCTGGTGTATTCAAATAAATCTGAATGTCTTTTGATGAGTCAACAGATTCAAGAAAAAGTAGTTGTGCCTGAATAATATTGGCAACGGTATCGTCAATAGCTACACCTAAAAAAATAATTCTGTCCATCATCAATCTCGAAAATACATCCATTGAAGCTACATTCAACTGACGTTCTTCTATAATAGTTGGAGATATATAGCCATTTTTTAAAACTGAATGGTACTTATCAAAGGCAAGACTATTGATTCCTCTGTGTTTTGTAGCATATTTTCTAAATTCGTTTTGCATATCTATTGAGTTAAAAGTTTATAATATTTATAATGTTCTTAAAGTTTATAAAGTATTTTAGTTTATGAACTTTCAACTTTATAAACTATTTACGTTCTACCAATTTTACAAATTCTTCAAATGTAATATTTTTAGCATTTGTAATTACCTTGTCTTTAAACAATTCAATCATCTTTTTGTCGTACATTTCATCATAAATTCTTTTTACTTCTTTTTCGTTCTTCATGATAGTATCTACAATGCTGTCTAAACGTTTATCTTGCTCTTCGTCTTCAGATTTTGGAAAATATTGACCTAAAATAAATTCTTTGATATAGGCTTTTACCTCTTCATCACTTACGTTAATATTATTTTCTGTGATTAATTTATTTTCAATTAGTTGCCATTTCAATGAACGCTCATAAGCACCAAAATCAGCTTCGAGTTGTTCAATGGTAATTTTATTGCGATTACTTTCTAACAACCATCTTTTCAAAAATTCAGTTGGTAATTCTACACTCGTTTCTTCAATAAGTTTGCCAATAACATCACCTAATAATTTTTGGTCGCTTTCTTTTACATAATAAGCTTCGGCTTCTTCTGCAATTCGGTTGCGAAATTCTTCAATCGTTTTGATTTCGTTTTGAGGGTAAACTTTTAAAAATAACTCTTCATTGAGTTCTGCTTCATGAAGATGGCTGATTTCTAATGCTTTTAATCTGTATGTTGATTTTATTGCTTCTGAATCATTTTTAATATTCATAATACGTCCAACTTCTTCTTCAGAACCAAAAGCTTTAAGCATATCAATATCAATGATGTCATCTTTTTTCAGTCCGATAATTTTTGCTTTAATATCTTTGTCAATAATTTTTTCAACTGCAAAAGAAGCTTTGGTATTAATTCCATTTTCTTTTACATTCATGTTTTCATCTAATTCTTCAGAATCAGCATGAATTATATCATTTTCCTGAGCTTCATCATGAGAATGAGCATGGCCATGACGTTTTTGGATATCAACAACAAATTGATCAATCATTTTTTCATCTGCTTTGATGTTGAATTTATCAACTTTTATTGTTTCAAGATTAATCTTTATTTCAGGTTGAATAGCGATATCAAAAAAGAATTCAAAATCGTTTTGGTTTTCCCAATCAATATTTGCATTTTTTTCTTCACTCATCAATGGACTTCCCAATGTATCAATTTTATTTTCAGAGATATACTTTTCCAATGTTTCTGACAAAACTTTATTTATTTCATCTGCTCTAACGCCTTTTCCATACATTTTCTGTACCATTCCGAAAGGCACTTTTCCTGGACGAAAACCTGGAACATTAGCTTTTTGTTGAAATTCTTTTAATTGTTTTGTAACTTTATCCTGATAATCATTTTGGTTAAGTTCAATCTTGATAGTTGCTGTTAAATTGCCGGTATTCTCCTGTGTAATATTCATCGAAAAAATATTAATTTATTGATAATTAAGTAAATTGCATATATAAAATAAGCTTGCAAAATTACATAATTTTTTCTGATTATTAGATACTAAACTCTGAAAAAAGGCTAAAATTTTTATTTAAAATAGTCTCATAAAAAAAGCTGCTTTAGTTTTTATTAAAGCAGCTTTTAAAAACCTAAAAGTTTTTTATTATTTGTCTAACATTTTTGTCCATTCTTTTTTTGTTCTGTTTTTCCAATTGCTATTATGATAAGCATAACTTATCATTATTGGCAATACAGATGTGGCTTCAGCATAAACCATTTGTTCGTAAACAGTATCAACTTTTCCCCATGAAGATGCTTCTTTTAATGTAGAACTTGAACAAGCACCATCTCTTGAATCTGCTACAGTAATTTGAACTGCATATTTATGCATAGGAACATCTTTTCCTAAAACTTCGGCACATATTACAGTATCCTGAGTAAAGTTCTTTGGAACACCACCTCCAATCATAAATAAACCTGTAACAGGAGCAGCCATTTTAATTTTGGTTAATTCTAAGAAATCTTTTACTGAGTCAATTGATAAATGTTTTTCAGGATTTTCCCATTGATGAAGAACCAATCCGAAACCAGCACTACTATCTGTAAAGGCAGGACAAAATATTGGAACGTTCATTTCATAACAAACTTGAACCAAAGAATCTTTTTTCTTAGCATGGGTTGTTAAATATTTACCCATTTCGCGAATAAATTCACGAGACGAATAAGCTCTTTTTTCTAATGAATCTGTTATTTCTTTGATAGAACGATCACAAATTTGCAACTCTTCTTCATCTATATATGTATCATATATTCTGTCGATATAGAGGTCACGTAATTTGCTATCATCTACAAAAGGAGAGCCTTTGTAATGTTTAAACCCTAATGCTTCAAAAAAATCCATATCAACAATTGATGCACCTGTTGCAACAATTGCGTCAATCATATTGGCTTTTACCATATCAACATATACTTGCATACAACCTGCTGCACTTGTGCTTCCTGCTAAAGTAATAATGATACTGCATTCATCTTCATTAATCATTTTGTTCAAAATATCAGTAGCATTTGCAGTATCTCTTGAAGTAAAAGACATATCTCTCATTGCATCAACGATAGGAGTTGAGTCAAAAGATTTTATATCTATGTGTTTTACAACTTCTTTTAATAAATCTGATTTTTTCATTTTTATTTCTTTAATGGATAATAATTTGCAAAATTAATTAAATTCTTAATATCCTAAAATTTTAAGCATTGATTTATGACTTTGTTCTTTAGCAAATAGTTTTGTTGTATATTCGCCTTCTTCGTCAATATCAATAATTATATGTTTTGGTGCTGGTGTTAAGCAATGTTGAATACCGCCATATCCTCCCAATGATTCTTGGTAAGCACCTGTATGAAAGAACCCTATATATTGTAAATTTTCAGGTTCTATTTTGGGTAAAAAAACCGCATTGGAATGTGCTTCTGCATTGTAAAAATCTTGACTGTCGCAAGTTAATCCACCTAAGAAAACTCTTTGGTATTCTTTATCCCAATTATTAATTGCCAATAAAATGTATCTTTGGTTTATAGCCCAAGTGTCTGGTAAAGTTGTCATGAAAGAACTATCGATCATGTTCCATAGTTCACGGTCGTTTTGTTGTTTTTGATCAATGATAGAGAATAAGGTTGCACCACTTTCGCCCACTGTAAACGAGCCAAACTCTGTGAAAATATTTGGTTCTTCTACTTTTTGTTGGTCACAAATATTTTTTATTTGTCCTATAATCTCTTCAGCCATATACTCATAATCATAGGTAAATCCTAAATTATTTTTAATAGGAAATCCACCACCTATGTTTAATGAATCTAATTCAGGACATATCTTTTTAAGTTCACAATACACATTAACACACTTAGATAGTTCATTCCAATAATATGCAGAGTCCTTGATGCCAGTATTTATAAAGAAATGAAGCATCTTTAATTCAAATTTAGGATTATCTTTTATATTATCAATATAAAAGGACAATATGTCATTGTAACGCATTCCTAATCGTGAAGTATAAAACTCAAACATAGGTTCTTCTTCAGCAGCTATTCTAATTCCGATTTTGCATGAACCAGTAATTTGCTCATCAAGTAAACGAATTTCATCTTTATTATCTAATACTGGTATTGTATTTACAAATCCTTGTTTTAGTAATTCTGCAATGTTTTCAACATATTGAGGACGTTTGAAGCCATTGCAAATGATAAAACGTTCTTTATTTATTTTTCCAAGAAGAAATAATTCGTTGATAATATTAATGTCAAAAGCTGAAGATGTTTCAATACTGATGTCATTTTTTAAAACCTCTTCCATTACAAATGAAAAATGTGAACTTTTCGTACAATAACAATAGTTATAGTTGCTTTGATAATCAACTTTTGCCATTGCAACATTAAACATACGTTTTGCTTTCTGAATCTGAGAACTAATTTTTGGTAAATAACTGATTTTTAATGGCGTACCGTATTGCTTAATAATATCCATTAAAGGCACTTCATTAAAATACAACTCATTATCATCTACTTTGAATTCTTCGTTTGGAAATTCAAAAGTTTGTTCAATTAAATCAATATATTTATTTTTCATTTCTAAATGTAAGTAAGTTAGATTGTCTTAAATTTTACAACCCAACTTAGTTGGATTGGTTTTTTAAGTATGCAAAATTATAATAATAATTGATAATATCATTAATTAAAATAAAAAAAAAAGCATAAATACTCTAAAAGTATTTGATGCTTCTTTTTTAAATGATATAAGAATGTAATATTCCTAAACTATATTATGATATTTTAGCACATAAATATTCCCTGTTCATTCTGGCAATATTCGATACTGATATACCTTTAGGGCATTCTGCTTCACATGCATAAGTATTGGTGCAATTACCAAAACCCAGTTCATCCATTTTGGCAACCATAGCTTTTACACGGTCTTTGGCTTCAATCTTACCCTGAGGTAACAAAGCAAACTGCGAAACTTTAGCAGCCACAAACAACATAGCCGAAGCATTTTTACAAGCAGCCACACAGGCACCACAACCAATACAGGCTGCAGCATCCATAGCCAGTTCAGCATCAGCACGGTTAACCGGAATAGAATTGGCATCAGGAACACCACCGGTAGTAACTGATACATATCCACCAGCCTGAATAATCTGATCAAATGCATTACGGTTAATCATTAAATCTTTTATTACCGGAAAAGCTTTTGAACGCCATGGTTCAATAGTAATGGTATCGCCATCTTTAAACTTACGCATGTGCAACTGACAGGTAGTTACTTCATCATCAGGTCCGTGTGGACGTCCATTAATATACAGACTACACATTCCGCAAATTCCTTCGCGGCAATCGTGGTCAAAATTTATGGGTGATTGAACTTTATCTATCAATGTTTCATTCAGAATATCAATCATTTCTAAAAAAGAACAGTCAGGTGATATATTTTGAACTTTATAGGTTTCGAATCTTCCTTTTGCTTTTGGACTTTCTTGTCTCCAAATTTCTAATGTTAAATTCATTTTATTTTGTTTTTAAATATGAAAAAAGATTAAACTTAAATTAAGTATTATAAGTAATATATACTCTTACTTATAATCCCTTTGTTTTACTTCAATAGCTTCATAAACCAAAGGTTCTTTATGTAATTCGGGAGACTGTGCTTCGCCTTTGTATTCCCATGCACCCACAAACATAAAGCCATTATCATTCCTTAAAGCCTCTCCTTCAGGCGTTTGATGTTCTTCTCTGAAATGACCACCACAAGATTCTTCTCTTTGCAATGCATCTAATGCGGTCAATTCGCCTAATTCAATAAAATCGGCAACACGGGTTGCTTTTTCAAGCTCAGTATTTACACCATTTATTTCACCTGGAATACGAACATCACTCCAGAATTCTTTTTTCAAATCTCGGATTAATATTAAAGCCATTTCCAAACCTTCTTTGGTTCGGCCCATTCCCACATGTTCCCACATGATATGTCCCAATTGCTTATGGAAATAATCAACAGATTTAGCGCCTTTAACTGAAATTAGTTTATTTAAACGGTCTTTAACCTCTTCCAGTGTTCTGTTAAACTCAGGTATATCGGTTGACATACGCGGAGTTTTTATTTCTTTTGACAAATAATTCTGAATGGTATATGGTAAAACAAAATAACCATCTGATAATCCCTGCATTAATGCAGAAGCTCCCAAACGGTTTGCACCATGATCGGAGAAATTTGCTTCACCTGCACAAAACAAGCCTTCCACTGTAGTTTGTAATTCATAATCAACCCATACTCCACCCATGGTATAATGTACTGCAGGATAAATCATCATCGGATTTTCGTAAGGATTTTCATCCACTATTTTTTCATACATCTGGAAAAGATTTCCATAACGTTCCTCAATCACATCTTTACCCAATCGTTTAATGGCAGCAGCAAAATCTAAATAAACAGCTAATCCGGTATTCCCAACACCAAAACCTGCATCACATCTTTCCTTGGCAGCCCTTGAAGCTACATCTCGAGGAACTAAATTGCCAAAAGCAGGATATCTTCTTTCGAGAAAATAATCACGATCTTCTTCTTTAATATCTTTGGCTTTAAGTTGTTTTTTGCGGATTTTTTCTGCATCTTCCTGATTCTTTGGAACCCATATTCTGCCATCATTACGTAAGCTTTCGCTCATCAGTGTAAGTTTCGACTGATAATCACCATGTACAGGAATACAGGTAGGGTGAATCTGAACATAACTCGGATTGGCAAAAAATGCTCCTCTTTTATATATTTGCCACGCTGCACTTACATTTGAATTCATAGCATTGGTTGATAAAAAATAAACATTACCATATCCACCGGTTGCAACTACAACAGCATGTCCAAAATGTTTTTCAAGCTCACCTGTTACTAAATTTCTGGAAATTATTCCTCTAGCTTTATTATCAACTGTAACAAGATCAAGCATTTCTCTTCTACTGAATAACTCAACATTTCCCAATTTAATCTGATGGCTTAAAGCACCATAAGCTCCCAAAAGCAATTGTTGTCCGGTTTGTCCACGAGCATAGAAAGTACGCGATACTTGTGCTCCGCCAAAAGAACGATTATCTAACAAACCACTATAATCGCGTGCAAATGGTACACCCTGAGCTACACATTGATCAATAATAGAACCACTTACTTCAGCCAAACGATAAACATTTGCTTCTCTGGCACGGTAATCACCACCTTTAATGGTATCGTAAAACAAACGATAAACGCTGTCGCCATCATTGGGATAATTCTTAGATGCATTTATACCACCTTGAGCAGCAATACTATGTGCTCTGCGTGGGCTATCTGATATACAGAATATTTTTACTTTAAAACCCATTGCACCCAAACTTGCAGCTGCAGAAGCTCCGGCCAAACCTGTACCTACTATTATAATATCTAATTTGGGTTTATTTGGCGGATTAACAAGATTTTGATGAGACTTATAATTTGTCCATTTATCGGCTAAATTGCCTTTTGGTATTTTTGAATTTAACTTTGTCATAATCTATTAAAATTTAAGCATTGAAAAAAAGAAAATAAACTGGAATAATATTAAACCCAACAACAATTAATATGGAATAAAATGTTCCAAAACCCTTAATACACTTAGTGTAAACAGGATGATTAATTCCTAAGGTTTGAAATGCAGCCTGAAATGCATGGTTTAAATGGAATCCTAATACTGTTATTAAAACAATATACAAAATTGAATAGGCATTATTTGCAAACAAAGCTTTTGCTACCAAATAAAAATCAGGCTCATCGCCATTCAAAGTAAATGTAGGCTCAACCCATCCCATTTTCATAAAATAGAAATTGATAAAATGAATAATAAAAAATACAAATACTACAGCACCTGTGTAAATCATATACTTAGAGAAGAATGATGTAGTTGATTTATTTCCTGATTTATATCCAACTGGACGTGACATCCAGTTTTTTACTTGCAGAATGACACCCATAATAATATGAATCAGAATTCCGGCAAATAAAAATATTTCAAAAAATTTAATAATGTAATTTGTACCCATAAAATGAGCAGCAGCATTAAACCATTCACCTCCGTCATCTCTTAGTAAACAGAGATTTATCGCCAGATGAATAACTAAAAATGTCATCAAAAAAAGACCAGCTAAAGCCATTATGTATTTTTTTGACAATGATGAATAATTTAAAATAGATTTCATATACTCCTTATTTTAAGTAATTTGAATAAATAGAAATTAATTAATAAAATTGTTTAGACACTTACATATTTTATGTAAATTTGTATTAGATAACAAATGTAACAATTTATTTCAGGTATTGTCATACCGTTTTGAAATTTAGAATAATTATAAATAACAAATGACTGATAATAAAAATAATATGAATTTATTTGAAAAAAACAGACAAAAACTTTTTTCAAAACTAGCTGAGAAATCATTAGCCATTATCAATTCTAACGATGAAATGCCACGAAATGGAGATCAGATTTTTAAATTTCGTCAGAATTCTGATTTATATTATCTTTCAGGTATAAATCAGCCTAAATCCATTTTATGTTTATGCAATAATCATCCAAACGTAAATTATAAGGAAATACTTTTTGCTACAAAACCAGATGAAAATTATGCCATTTGGTATGGACATCAGTTTGGTAAAGAAGAACTTCAGAAAATCTCTGGAATTAAAACTATATTTTGGCTTGAAGATTTTGATATGGTAATAAAAGATTTAATAATCAATTCTGAAAATATTTATTTAAGTAGTAATGAATACATTAAGTTTATCCCTGATTTTCCAGACAAGAATCATAGATTTTCATTGGAATTAAAAGAAAAATATCCGCTGCATCAGTATTTTCGATTGGCACCAATTACTTCAGATTTAAGACTAAAAAAAGAACAAGAGGAAATTGAAATTATTAAAAATGCATGTGAAATTACAGCTAAGACTTTCGATAGAATCCTGAAATTTTCAAAACCCAATATTTATGAACATGAAATAGAAGCTGAAATAACCCATGAATTTATTATAAACAGAGCAGATGCACATGCTTATCAACCCATAATTGCAAGTGGTTCTAATGCTTGTGTTTTACATTATACTGAAAATAATAAAATTTGCAAAAATGGAGATTTGATATTATTAGATTTTGGAGCAGAAATTAACAATTACGCTTCCGATTGCAGCAGGACAATTCCGGTAAATGGAAAATTCACTGAAAGGCAAAAAGCTTATTATCAAGCTGTTCTAAATGTTTATAAAGCCATTGAAAAACAATACATCATAGGTAATACCATTGACAATTTGAATAAAGAAACCGGATTACTTATTGAAAATGAATTAATTAAACTCGGTCTTTTTAGCAAAGAAGATGTAGAAAAACAAAATAATGAAAAACCTTTGTATAAAAAATTCTTTATGCACGGTGTTTCTCATTTCATGGGACTTGATGTACATGATGTTGGTTCAAGGCAGACTCTACTTGAAGAAGGAATGATATTAACTTGTGAACCTGGAATATACAACGCTGAAGAAGGAATTGGTATCCGTCTTGAAAATGACATACTAATTACAAAAGATGGGCCAATTAATTTAATGAAAAATATTCCGATTGAAATAGAAGAAATAGAAAAAATAATGCTGAAACTTTAAAAATTCTATTAATTTTGAAAATTGAAAAAATAATCACTTAATACTAAAAATATGTTTGCAAAAAATATTTATATCGACAGAAGAAATCAATTAAAAAAAGATGTAAAAACCGGTTTAATACTGATTTTAGGAAATAAAGATGTTTCTTTTAATTATCCAGCTAATACATTCACTTTCAGACAAGATAGTAATTTCCTCTATTTTTTTGGCTTGAATCATGCCGATTTGGCTGGTGTTATTGATATTGATAATAACAAAGATTATATATTTGGAAATGATGTAGATATGGATGATATCATCTGGATGGGATTTCAACCCAGTATCAAAGAACAAGCTTCAAAAGTAGGTGTTGAACACACTTCTCCCCTATTGGCTATGTTTGAAATGATTACAGATGCGATAAAAGCAGGAAGAAAAATACATTTTACTTCCCCGTATAGAGGCGAAATACAAATGCAATTAGCTGATTTACTAGGAATTAAATACACTAACGTTAAAAATTATATTTCTATTGAATTAACTAAAGCAATAATTAAACAGCGATCAATAAAATCATTAGAAGAAGTTACAGAAATTGACAAAGCAATTGCTACCGCTTATGATATGCATACTACTGCAATGAAAATGGCAAAACCAGGAATCTACGAGCGTGAAATTGCGGGTAAAATGGAAGGAATTGCTTTATCAGCAGGAGGACCGGTTTCTTTCCCTGTTATTTTAAGTATTAATGGACAAACACTTCATAATCATTATCATGGCAATAAATTGGAAGAAGGAAGAATGATGGTTGCTGATGCAGGTTGCGAAACTGAAATGAACTATTGTAGCGATATTACCCGTACCGTTCCTGTTGGTGGAAAATTTAACCAACGTCAAAAAGAAGTTTATGAAATTGTATTGAAAGCCAATATGAAAGCTATAGAAGCAATCAAACCGGGAGTTCCTTATCGTGAAATTCACCTTTTAAGTGCAAAAGTAATTGCTGATGGATTAAAGGAAATCGGTTTAATGAAAGGAAATATGGAAGAAGCTGTCAGCAAAGGAGCTCATGCCATGTTCTTCCCTCATGGCTTAGGACATATGCTAGGTTTAGATGTTCACGATATGGAAGGAATGGGTGAAAATTATGTAGGCTATGATGATGAAATTAAACGCAGTACACAATTTGGAACTGCTTTTGTTCGTCTTGGAAAACGATTACAACAAGGTTATGTACTTACAGTTGAACCCGGAATTTACTTTATTCCAGCATTGATTGATCAATGGAAAGCAGAAAATAAATTTCCGGAATTTATAAATTATGATAAAGCAGAAACTTACAAAGATTTTGGTGGTATCCGAATTGAAGATGATATTTTAGTTACCAATGATGCTTATCAGGTTTTGGGTAAACCTATACCAAAAACAATTGCTGAAATTGAAGATATAATGAGTTAATTTTTTTCATTTTTTCTGCATAAAAAAAGACGCTTTAAAGGCGTCTTTTTTTATTTATAATAATACTAAACAAATTTTATCTTAAGATCTGCAAACTACTTTTGTATTCAACATCTTTTAACAAACCCTTGGCTTTAATTGTAACATAATATACGCCATCAGGTAAACCATCTCCGCCAAAATCGTTTTTGTAGTTTATGTTTTCATATACTTTCTTGCCCCAGCGATTGTAAATTATTACCTGCATTTCAGTGTAACCGCCACCTTTAATTAATGCACCTATTTCAAATTTATCATTAACACCATCACCATTTGGAGTTAAGATATTAGGAAATACCAATAAATCATCAATAATTTTTACATTATATGAATTTGTATCAGCACATTTTACATTATTTCCATGATCACTCATAGCAATTAATGTAACAAGATATTCTTTTTCTTCTTTGTAATCACCCTCAAATTTGTAAGTTGGATTTTGCAATGTGCTATTTCCTAACAAAATACTATCTGGCATTGGCCCATAAAAAGACCATTCCCAAGTAAATGAAGAATTAATTGGAGTAGTTAAATTAGTAAAATTGAAAGTTGGATCTTGTCTTGTCGCAATTGGTGGATTCCATGTAAAATCTGCAATAGGTTGAGGGAAACTTTCTATAAAATTCGGGAAAGTCGAAATAGTTTGTGAACATCCTCCATTAATTGATGTAGCTGTTAATTTGACCTTATATGAACCAGCAGCAAAACTATGTGTTGGATTTTCATCTGTCGTAGTTTGTCCGTCGCCAAAATCCCAAAGATAGGTTGAATTTGAAGGAGCTGTAGTATTTAAGAATGAGACAGACAAAGGTTCGCAGCCAACAATATATGGATCAGATGGAACAGTTGAGAATGTTATTAGTGGAGTTGGACTCACCATTACTGAAATAGTATCCCTTCCTGTACAGCTTAGGGTATGTGTTGTATTATAACTAGTTGCTGCCAAAATATAGTTGGTAAGAGTAGGATAAGGGCTATTAATTGGATCTGTTATGATAGTCTGAGTTGTTTTTATTCCTGAGGGTGTAATCCAAGAATAAGTTGAACCTGCATTTCCTGGGTCTAATATGGTTGTATAAGGATAACATAATGCAGTATCTGAGCCTAAATTAGGATGGGGTGTTTGAACTACTTTCATTTTAGTGGTAGTATCCCAAGCACAGCCAAATTCATCAACTAAAGTAATATTATAAGTAAAATCACCACCAGATGAAGGTGTTACAATAGCAGCAGTATCATTAATAGCGTCAATAAAAGGTCCTGCAAATCCAACGGAATCAATTTTTACATCATACGTCCAGTTATTAGGCATTAAGTTGGCAGTTAATTCCAAATTCCAATTAAAAATATAACCATTATCAATACCATAATCATCTTTAATTTCGATATTCCATGTGCCATTTAATGGACAACCCACTAAACCAGATAAAGGATTTTGAGGTTTTATATAATTAGTATGAGCTACTTGATTTGTAGAATCTATTGTTCTACTTCCGTTTACCATTACTGTACCAGGACCTGCACTTGAGCTTAATTGGTCGAAAGTCATGTTATTATTTGGATAAAATTCTGACCAGCAATAGTTCCAGCCAACACCTGCAGGATTATTTGCAGGAAGACAGCCACTATCATAAGTACCATGACCTGCTCCACCAAAAGGAAGTCCCATAAAAGCACCTCCAGAATGAGTATTTGGATCTAAAGATACTATTGATCCATTAGGACAGGAAATCCTAAAACCTAAGTCACCAGCAAATGAATGTTCCATATTTACACAAATAGCAAGTATATCGTTTGCACTTTGCAGAGTTGCGCCAGGAGGAAAATTGTTAAATACAACAAAAGTATTATATATACCAGGAAGACAGGCAGGTCCATCAGGAAGGAATAATGTACTATCAAATCCTTGTTTGGATGTTTGAGTAAATCCCATTGGTTCAACTAAAATTACAGAATTAGGATTATAACCTACACTTATTAGTTTTGTTTCACCTGAACACATATCTGGTAATGGTTTAATTGTAGTTGTAGGTTTTGAAGATATTCTAACTCTTGCACCTAAAGAATTAGTGCTAACACAACCTTTGGTGTCAATAATTTTTAACATTATATCATAACCTCTTCTTGTTGTATAGATTTTAGTAATCACTTGACCAGTGTCTAAAGTTCCATCACCTAAATCCCAAATGAATAAGGATGTAGCATTACTTTGACTATAAACAAAGTTGTTTTGAGGGAAAATACCTTTTCCTGAAAAGGTTATTTCTTTGCCTAAGCATAAATCAATATAGTTACTATCATTAGGATGAGGTGTTGTTAATAATGAATCGAAGGCAGCAATTACTTTTTGGCAGGGATAGGCACAAATAATACCAGAATTCCAACCAGGAGCTTGGTTTGTTCCATTTGAAACAAATTTGAATGTTAAATTTCCAGAAGGGTTATTAATACTAGCCTGAACCATATTCTGCCCACCTGAAAGAGGATTGTTATTATTGTACTTCCCTATTAGTGGAGATGTAATATTTGGACCATCATACACATATAAAGTGTCAGATGGATGAACATTAAAATTAATAAAACTTATGCTTATATGAGTAGTAACTGTGCTTGATGAAGCAAAGGTAACAGTAAGGTTTTGATTGGGTAAATAATCACCAGATGCATTATCTAAGAAATACCCAGTACATGCTGTAACTATTTGCCCATTACTAGATACAATATCATAATTTTGCGATTTAAGATTGCTATTTAAAAACATTAAAAAAGCAATCAATAGAAAATATTTTTTCATTTTATATATATTTAATTTTATCAAAATTTATTTTTTTGCTTTTTGCAACATGTTAAAATCTTCTTTTATATATTTTTCTGGATGAAAAACAATGGCGATGCCAGCTTCTTTCCAAATATAAGTAGGAGAATCTAAGTCTCCAGTTTGGAAATTATATTTCAATACATTAAAATTCGCTTTTTTATATACTTTTTCTTTGAAGGGAAGAGAAGTTACCACACCTTTTTTAGATTTCTCAAATAAGATATTGATGTCAATACCAGTAATAGGTTTTTCAGCATTCTTCAAACTTACAACATAATAAGCATTGTCCAAATAATAATTTAGATACAGAATTTGATCTGGATTTGTTTTTACTAAATTATCTAAATAGGTTTTTTCGTAACACTGATACAAACGTGCATCAGGAGTTAAATTTTTGTTTTGACTGACGGCAGAAAAGCCAACAAATAAAACGATGATAAACAAGAATTTACCAAAAAAATTAATTGTTTTTTTCATTTCTTTATAGATTTTTAAAGGATTACAAAAGTATAAAATTATTTTTAATATATTGCAGTTATTCAGCAGACATTTAAATTTCAGTAAAAGTTGTATGGTGTTGCGTTTTTCTGTTTTAATTAACAAATTATTTTCTGCATTCATAATTACAAAATTACATTTATCAATAAATCAATGCGAAGTATCAATAATGAACTTCAAATAGCTATAAATTAATTACAACACTTTTCAAATAACCTTCTAACAAACATTTGTAGGATTTGGGATTTTTTTGTATTTTTGCGCTCAATGAAGAATATAAGAAATTTTTGTATAATTGCCCATATCGATCATGGGAAAAGCACTTTAGCTGATAGATTATTAGAGATTACACATACAGTATCTGCAAGAGATTCTCAAGCTCAGGTATTAGATGATATGGATCTTGAAAGAGAAAGAGGCATTACTATTAAAAGTCATGCTATTCAAATGGATTATTTACATGAAGGTACTCTATATAAATTAAATTTAATTGATACTCCTGGTCATGTTGATTTTTCGTATGAAGTATCGCGTTCAATTGCTGCTTGTGAGGGTGCATTATTGATAATTGATGCTACCCAAGGTATTCAAGCTCAAACTATTTCAAACTTATATTTGGCTTTAGACCATGATTTAGAAATAATTCCAGTTTTAAATAAAATAGACTTAGATGCAGCCATGCCAGAGGATGTCAAAGATCAAATTGTTGACTTAATTGGTTGTGATAGAGATGATATAATTGAAGCAAGTGGAAAAACCGGTTATGGAGTTGCTAATATATTAGAAGCAATAGTTAATAGGGTTCCTGCTCCAAGTGGTTCTATTGAAGAGCCTTTACAAGCCCTTATTTTTGATTCGGTTTATAATTCGTTTAGAGGGATAATTTCTTATTTCCGAATTATGAATGGAGAAGTAAAAAAGGGCGATTTTGTAAAATTTGTAGCTACAGGTAAAGAATATCATGCAGATGAAATAGGTGTTTTAAAATTAAAACCAGAGCCAAAAGATAAACTAAGTGCAGGTGATGTTGGCTATATTATTTCAGGCGTAAAAACTTCTAAAGAAGTTAAAGTTGGAGATACTATTACTCATGTAAACAGACCATGTTTGAAAGCTATTGATGGCTTTGAGAATGTGAAACCTATGGTTTTTGCAGGTGTATATCCAATTGATGCAGATGATTATGAGGAATTGCGTAATTCTATAGAGAGGCTTCAGCTAAATGATGCTTCATTAACTTTTGAGCCAGAGTCATCAATGGCTTTGGGTTTTGGCTTTAGGTGTGGTTTTCTGGGATTATTACACATGGAAATCATTCAAGAAAGATTAGACAGAGAGTTTAATATGGACGTAATTACTACAGTTCCGAACGTTTCTTACAAAGCATATACAACCAAAGGCGAAATGATTGAAGTACACAATCCTTCAAGTTTGCCTGATCAAAATCATTTAGAACATATTGAAGAACCTTTTATAACTGCCCATATTATTACGAAATCAGAATATTTGGGTGGTGTAATGACTTTGTGTATTGAAAAACGAGGAGTAATTAAAAATCAAGTTTACTTAACTTCAGATAGAATTGAAATAACTTTTGAATTGCCATTAGGCGAAATTGTTATTGATTTCTATGATAAATTAAAAAGTATATCAAAAGGTTATGCCTCTTTCGATTATTTTCAGTCGGGGTATAAACCAGCAAAATTGATAAGACTCGAAATTCTATTAAATGCTGAACCTGTTGATGCTTTATCTACACTTATACATCAGGATAATGCGTATAGTTTTGGGAAAAGAATTTGCGAAAAGTTAAAAGAACTAATTCCTCGGCAACAATTTGATATTGCGATACAAGCAGCTATCGGATCTAAAATTATTTCCAGAGAAACAGTTAAAGCTGTAAGGAAAGATGTAACTGCAAAATGTTATGGTGGTGATATTACACGTAAGCGTAAATTATTAGATAAACAAAAGAAAGGGAAAAAACGCATGCGACAGGTTGGAAATGTAGAAGTGCCACAATCGGCATTTTTAGCAGTACTTAAGCTAGATTAAATTGGGATGAAACATTCATGACAATACAATTTTGACACACAAGGGAATGATTATGTTGTGGAAATAATAGCAAGAAGTCTGAAGTCAGAAGACCGAAGTTGTGGTAATTGAGCGAAGTCGAAAAAAAATAGAACGCTGATGACGCAGATTCCTAAAGGAAAACACAGATAAAACGGATTTAATATCTGTGTTAATCCGCGTTTACGGAACGTATCCGGCATATCCGCGTTCCAAGTTTTAACTTTCTTAGTGTTTTGCAACAAATTTTAAATAATAGAATATCAACAAACAAATAAATATAAACACATGAAAATAAAAAAAAAGCAGTATCAAAATAATACTGCTTTTTTTGTCGGAGAGATGAGACTCGAACTCACGACCTCTTGCCCCCCAGACAAGTACGCTAGCCAACTGCGCTACTCCCCGATTTAAGTTGCAAAATTAGTTAAAAAATCAACTAATCAAAATTTTACATTCGTTTAAAAATATGTAATTTTGAAAATTATTTTAATTTCGCACTCATTCTTATTTATAATATACTAAAAAATAATGCTTTTTAAAGATATAATCGGACATAAAGAGGTTATTAATAAACTTATACAAACAGTAAGTGATAATAGAGTAAGTCATGCTCAATTGATTTTAGGACCAGAAGGTTCTGGAAAATTAGCTTTAGCTATAGCTTATAGCCAGTTTTTAAATTGCGAAGACAAGCAATATTTCGGAGGGAATCACCCTTCAGGATTAATTGGTGACAGCTGTGGAAATTGTCGGTCATGTTTGAAATTTAATAAGTTAATTCATCCTGATATTCATTTTATTTTTCCAAATGCAACTACAAAAAAGGTTTCAAAAAATAATTTTAGTGACAATTTTTTGACAGAATGGCGAGAATTTTTAATCGAAAATAGCTATTATGTTAGTTTGAATGAATGGTTTGAAAAATTAGGTGTAGAAAATAAACAAGGAACTATCAATGTTCGCGACTGTAATGAAATCAATCGTATTCTCAGTTTTAAAACATACGAATCTGAATATAAGATAATGATAATATGGATGGTTGAAAAGTTGTACCATTCTGCTGCACCTAAAATTTTAAAAATATTAGAAGAGCCACCTGAAAAAACTTTGTTTCTATTAATTTCTGAAAATCATGATCAGATATTACCAACAATTTTATCGAGAACTCAATTGATAAAACTTTTGAAAGTGAATGACCATGAAATTGTTGAAAAATTAATTCAAAATTATCAGATTGATAATGAAATCGCTCAATCTATTGCCAATCATGCTGATGGAAGTTATGCAGAAGCCTTAAAATTGATTAATAACATTGATGATGAGAAATTTAATACTGAATTATTGATAAGTTGGCTGCGAAGTAGTTTCAAAGGTAATTTAAACGAACTAATTACTAAAAATGGAAGCATAGAAGGATTAAATACTTTGGGTTCTGCATTTTCAAAAATTGGCAGAGAAAAACAAAAAAGTTTTTTAAATTATGTGCTAAAAATTTCAAGATATTGTGTATTAATTAATTTTAACCAAAGTGAATTGGTAAAGCTATCATCAGAAGAATCTATTTTTATTAGAAATTTTTATAAATTTATCAGTTCTCAAAATATTGAAGCTGTTTCTGATGAAATAAATAAAGCAATTTACCATATTGAACGCAATGTAAATGCTAATATTCTATTTATGGATTTGTCATTGAAAATGCACAAACTACTTAACAATAAATAATAAAAATGAAAGTTCATTACAATCTGGCAAATTTATTAACCATAAAAATGCTACTTTTGTACCTTGATAATTTTGAAAAATGGAAGAAATAAATAACAAAAATATAGAAGATTGTTTCCTAACTAGAGGCTGTTGTCGCCCAATAAACACCAATCAAAAAGTTGATGAGAGCACGCTTCATAAATGCAGTAAATTAAATTCTTACAATTGGTTGGAAAATATAGAACAACCAGAATCATATAAACCTTTTGATTGTATAGAAGTAAGATTTAAAAATAGCAGAAAAGATTTTTTTAGAATAACTGATGATATTGAATATTACGAAGGTGATATTATTGCAGTAGAAGGAGTTCCTGGTCACGATATTGGAATTGTTTCATTAACTGGTGAAACTGCAAGGCTCCAAATGGCTAAAAAAAATATAAATCCTGCTATTGATAATATAAAAAAAGTATATAGAAAAGCTAAAACTACAGATATTGAAAAATGGATAGTTGCAGTTGATAATGAAGGTAAAACAATGGAAAAGGCAAAAAAAATTGCCTTTGAACATAAACTTAACTTAAAGCTTAATGACGTTGAGTATCAGGGTGATAATACCAAAGCTGTTTTCTATTATACTGCCGATGATAGGGTTGATTTTAGAACCTTAATTAAAACATTAGCTGAAGAATTTAAGGTACGGATAGAAATGAAACAAATTGGCGTTCGTCAGGAAGCCAGTCGTTTGGGTGGAATTGGTGTTTGTGGAAGAGAATTATGTTGTTCTTCATGGCTTACTAATTTCAAATCGGTAAGCACCAATGCAGCAAGAGTACAGCAATTATCAATGAATCCGCAAAAATTAGCAGGTCAATGCAGTAAATTAAAATGCTGTTTAAATTTTGAAAGCGATTCTTATATTGACGCCTTAAAAGAATTTCCATCCTCCGACTTTGTATTACGAACAACTAAGGGAGATGGTGTTTTTAATAAAATGGACGTTTATAAAAAAACAATGTGGTATAATTATGCCAACGATTATTCAAGTTTTTTTGAAATTCCAATCGATAAAGTGAAAGAAATAATAAAGATAAATGAAAAAGGTGGAAAAATACCTAAATTAGATGACTATACTGTAAAAAAGGAAACAAAAAAAGACTTTGAAAACTTTATTGGACAAGATGATTTAACAAGATTTGATAATAAATAAAATATGATTCAATTATTTTATAATCGTTCAAGCTTTTTGCTGTTTGGTTTATTCATTTTTTTTGCTGTTTCATGTGGAAAACCACCACTCATTGACAAAAGCATGGAAGTTAATGAAACTTCATGGGATGTAAAAGAAAAATTAAAGGTTGATGTCCTAATTGATGATACAATTTCATCTTTTAATTTTCATATAAATATAAGGAATACTACTGATTTTAAAAACAGTAATTTCTTTTTATTTATCAAAACCACTTTTCCTAACGGACAAATAGCAATTGATACACTTGGCTTTTATTTGGCGAATAATGAAGGTAAATGGCTTGGAAAAGGAAATGGAAAAATTAAAGACAATAAAATTTTGTTTAAAAGAGCTGCTATCTTTCCAATGATTGGGAAATATACATTTGAAATTGAACATGCAATGCGAGAAAAACAAGTTTCTGGTATCAAAACAATAGGAATAAGAATTGAAAAAAATACGAATTAATAAATACTTTTACTATGCCTAAAACGTCTAAAAAGCCTTCAGGGAATTCATCTGGTTTCAATTTATATGTGAAACGTTTTTGGATTATTGTTGCTTCAACGTTTTTGTTTTTTATTTTGCTATTTTCATTGTTATCATTAGGTTGGCTTGGATTTATGCCTTCTTTTGAAGAATTGGAAAATCCCAAAAGTAATTTAGCTTCTGAAATTATTACCGCTGACCAACAAATATTAGGCAAATACTATATTGAAAATCGTAGTAATATTCATTACAATGATTTATCTCCAGCTCTTATCAATGCTTTGATTGCAACAGAAGATGCACGTTTTGAAAAACATTCGGGGGTAGATACGCGTAGTATTTTTAGAGTATTAGGAAAAACTATTATCGGACGCAATAGAAGTTCGGGAGGTGGGAGTACTATTACACAGCAATTAGCTAAAAATCTTTTCCCTCGAAATAAGAATCAGTTTAAACTTTTTATGGTTTTTACCAAATTTAAAGAATGGATAGTTGCTGCAAAGCTTGAACGTAACTACACCAAAGAAGAAATCATTGCCATGTATTTTAATACAGTTGATTTTGGAAGCAATTCGTTTGGTATTAAAACTGCTGCCAGAACTTATTTCAACAAATCGCCAGATTCTTTAAAAATTGAAGAGGCTGCACTTTTGGTTGGTATTTTAAAGGCTCCAACGTATTACAGTCCTATAAAGAACCCAGAAAATGCTTTAAAAAGACGTGAAGTGGTTTTAAATCAAATGCGAAAAAATGATTATATTACTCAGGAACAGTATGATTCGTTAAGAGTATTACCTATTGATATGTCGAAATATATTATTCAGGATCATAGTGCAGGTTATGGTACTTATTTTAGAGAGTATATACGTCAATATTTGAATGAATGGTGTACAACTCATAAAAAACCTGATGGAACACCTTATAATTTATATAAAGATGGTTTGAAGATTTATACAACCATTAATTACAAAATGCAAAAATATGCCGAAGAAGCTGTAGCTGATCATTTGGGCAAAGAGTTGCAACCTGCTTTTTATAAACACTGGAAAGGCGTGAAGAATGCACCTTTTTCTCAACTTACTGAAGAAGAAATACAGGCTAATTATACTTCGGCTATGAAAACTTCTGATCGTTATCGGAAGATGAAAGAAGCCAATGCCAGCAAGGAAGAAATCCAAAATGAATTTAAAAAACCAATTTCCATGCGTATTTTTACTTGGCAAGGTGAAAAAGATACTATAATGAGTCCTTACGATTCTTTAAAATATTATAAATGGTTTTTGCATACCGGGCTTATGTCGATGGAGCCACAAACCGGCTATGTTAGGGCTTATGTGGGCGGAATTAATTATAAGCATTTTCAGTTTGACAATGTAAAAACAGGTAAACGACAAGTAGGTTCTACCTTTAAACCTTTTGTTTACACATTGGCTATGCAAGAAGGCGAATTTTCGCCCTGTACTGAGATACCTAATTTGCCTGTAACTTTTGACATGGGCAATGGAGAATCGTGGACTCCACAAAATGCCGATGATAAACGCGAAGGAGAAATGATTACCCTTAAATGGGCACTTGCAAATTCTATCAATAATGTTTCGGCTTATTTGATGAAACGTTTTTCGCCTGCTGCGGTTATAAATATGGCAAAGAAAATGGGTATTACAAGCCCAATTGATGCAGTTCCTGCAATTTGTTTAGGTACTCCAGACCTTTCGGTATATGAAATGACCGGAGCAATGAGTACTTATGCTAATAAAGGCGTTTTTGTAGAACCTATTTTTATTACACGTATTGAAGATAAAAATGGCAATATTCTCGAAAATTTTATACCAAAACAACAGGAAGCCATGAGTGAAGTAACTGCTTATCTGATGATAGAATTGATGAAAGGTGTGGTTGAAAGTGGTACTGGTGTAAGATTGCGTTATAAATATGGCTTGGATGCTCCTATAGCTGGTAAAACGGGAACTACACAAAACAATTCCGATGGTTGGTTTATGGGGGTTACGCCAAGTTTAACCACAGGCGTTTGGGTTGGTGGTGAAGTGCGTTCCATTCACTTCCGTAGTATCAATCTGGGACAGGGTGCCAATATGGCTTTGCCTATCTGGGCATTGTATATGAAAAAAGTATGGGCTGACAAAACTTTGAATATTCCCAAGAATAATTTTGATAAGCCGGATCAGGATATATCAGATAGAATTGACTGCAAAAAATTCAATCAAGAAATCAAAAACAAAAGCAAAGAATTTGATTTTAGTGATAAGTATTAATGCATTTACTTTTTATCTAATTTATCAAAACTGTTGCATTTACTTTGCAAAAAACAATCCTACTAAGAAAGATAGTTTAGAAAAAAACACACGAAAATATTAAGCACGATAATGGCTTAATATATTACATGAATGATGTTTTTTAATGATTTGTTTTTCGGTTAGTTAATATAGAGTTTTACAATATAATTTTCGAAAGAAAAAGTAAAAAATTTTGTCATCGATAAGAATTGTCACTTATTTATTTTTATGCTTTTCAATCTCTTGTTTCAAGTCTTGTAAGGCACAACTGTTACAACTTGAAGAACACCCATCACAACCTGATTTCTGCTTAGCAAAGGTTTCGTATATTTTATAAGCAACAAACAAGGCCGTTGCTAAAAGGATGGTATATGTAATTATTTCTTGTATCATGATTTAAAATATTTTTGGAAAAAACACCCAAATTGTTTTATACGCAAAAAAAACAGAAAACCCTAACAAAATCAAAGCCCAAAAAACAACAGGTAAGTGAGTTGCTTCATTCAGATTTTTTGCATCTCCGGCAGTTTTAGGTGTTTTAATAGCTATTACCAATAAATTAATTCCCGAAATCACAGCATCCGTTAATACGATAAAAGAACACAATAACGAAAATGCATACATCAGCATTGCATCGTTGGTATAAATTACCAAAACCGCAATGGCAATAAAACTTATCAACCAAAATATTCCGTATGCATTTCTCACATAGAATATTAAATTTAAAGCCGAAATTCCGATTAATATATATACAACATAATTATCTGCCTTTTGTTCGATAAAATAAAAGCACAAATAAGCAAATAAAGCCGAAGAAGGATAGCCTGCCAAAGAAACGAAAAACCTACTAAAACCATTTTTTGTAGCAGTAAGTACACTTCCTGAAGTATCGCTAAACAAGTCAATTCGATGTACTTTCCCACTTAAAAACAATGCCATAATAGCATGACCACTTTCGTGTATCAGCGTATTTACTACACGAAAAAACTTTCCAATAAATGGCAAACGTGTAACTACTATACTCGAAGCGAGTAAAGTGTAAAATATCACCGTTTGATTTTGAAAAAATTTTTCCATAAATAGCTGCAAGATTGATTATTATTGTTAAAAATTATCGTTTTGCAGTAAGCAAAATTAATGAAAAAAAACAGATAAAAAGTCAAAATTATATTTTCGACAAAACATAACAACTTCTTTTTGCTTTAGAACCTTTATAAACTTTATAACTCATAAAAAAATTTCTACTTTTGCAGCAAAAAATATAAAAACTATAGTATAAATGAAGATTCATTATATCAGCAAAGAAACACTTGATTTCGAAACCATTGATGAAATATTAAAAAGCAAAGCTAACATTGAATTATCTGAAGAATCAAAAGATAGCATTGTTAAATGCCGCAAATACCTTGATAATAAAATGAAATCACAAACAGAACCTATTTATGGTATTAATACCGGATTTGGTTCGTTGTGTAACCACGTTATTTCAAACGATCAGCTTTCTGCTTTACAAAAAAACCTGGTAATGTCGCATGCTTGCGGTACAGGTGAAGAAGTTCCTCAGGAAATTGTAAAAATCATGTTGTTGCTCAAAGTGCAATCTCTTTCTTATGGTCATTCGGGTGTGCAATTAATTACCGTTCAGCGTTTGATAGATTTTTATAACCATGACATTATTCCAGTAGTATATCAACAAGGCTCTTTGGGTGCTTCTGGTGATTTATCGCCTTTGGCTCACGTTGCGCTGCCATTATTAGGTTTAGGAGAAGTGTATTTTCAAGGCAAAAAACAGGCTTCAGCTGATGTATTGCGCGAAATGAACTGGCAAAGTATAGAATTACAATCTAAAGAAGGTTTGGCATTGCTCAATGGCACCCAGTTTATGAGTGCTTATGGTGTATATTGCTGTCTGCGGATATTTAAACTTTCCCGATTGGCTGATGTAACGGCTGCCTTGTCGCTGGATGCTTTCGACGGTCGTATTGAACCTTTCCACGAGTTGATCCAATTAATCCGTCCGCACAAAGGACAAATTAAAACAGCTCGTCGCATTAAAAATCTTTTAAAAGGAAGTGAATTGATTGAACGCAAAAAAGAACATGTTCAGGATCCTTATTCTTTCCGTTGTATTCCACAGGTTCATGGTGCTTCTAAAGATTCTATCAATTATGTTTCTTATGTTTTTAAAAACGAAATTAATTCAGTTACTGATAATCCTACTATTTTTCCTGATGAAGATTTAATTATATCAGCCGGAAATTTCCATGGACAACCCTTAGCATTGGCATTGGATAATCTAGCAATTGCAATGGCTGAATTAGGAAATATATCCGAACGCAGAACGTATCAATTGATTTCAGGAAAACGCAACTTACCACATTTTTTGGTTGCTCATCCCGGATTAAACAGTGGCTTTATGATACCACAATATACTTCGGCTTCTATTGTTAGTCAAAACAAACAATTGTGTACACCTTGTTCTGTGGATTCTATCGAATCATCACAAGGTCAGGAAGACCACGTGAGTATGGGTGCCAATGCCGCTACCAAAACTTTTAAAGTACTCGAAAACCTTGAACGTATCATTGCTATTGAGTTGCTAAATGCAGCACAGGCTATGGAATTCCGTCGTCCGGCTAAAACCTCTGAATATTTAGAAAATTACCTTAAGGCATATCGCAAATATGTTTGTTTTATTAATGACGACGAAATTATGTACACAAATATTGCTAAATCTGTATGTTTCTTACGCGAATTTTCTTTAGATTTGCCAGAAGAAGATGTAAAGAAATATAATTTATAAGTACTTATAAGTACCTTGAGTACTTAGAGTACTTGGAGTTAATTGTTGCTCACCTATTAACCAATAACCAATAACTAATCACCAATGCTAACAACAGAAGAAAACCTCAGACCATCATCATTAAAAGACATTGCAGCTAAGATGCTAACGGCAGCTCGCACTGCTCCAAAAGCTCGTGGTATTGATAATTTGATATTGGCTGTTGCTACCGGAGATACAATACGCATCATTTCCGATAAAATGAAGGAACTTGCCTACGGTAAAGATAATTTGAAATTCTTTATTCGCGATGCTGTTAATATTTTAAATGCTGAAGCAATTGTTTTAATTGCTACTAAAATAAAATCGAATGGTTTAAATTGTGGATTGTGTGGTTTTCCTACTTGTGCTGAGAAAAACCAGATTCCTAATGCCCCATGTGCTTTCAACTCTAATGATTTGGGAATTGCTATTGGTTCGGCAGTAAGCATTGCAGCCGACAATCGTGCTGATAATCGTGTAATGTTTTCTATTGGCATTGCCGTAAGGGAACTTAAACTTTTGGGTGATGAAGCCGGCATTATCTTTGGCATTCCTTTGAGTGCTTCTGGCAAAAGCCCTTTCTTTGATAGAAATCAGTTATAAAAATGTGTGGAATAACAGCAATTGTTCGGCTAACAGATCAACAAATTCATCTACCGCAAGTCATTCAGAAAATGACAGATGCTATCAGGCATCGTGGTCCTGACGATGAGGGGTATGTGCTTTTCAATAAACAAGAACAATGCTGTGCCGGAGGAAAAGATACCCAACTTACCGCCTGGAATACCTCATTTCCCTATTCACCAAAAAAAGATATTGCAGAATTATCCGACGATTACACGCTTGCAATGGGGCATCGTCGTCTTTCAGTCATCGATTTGTCGGAAGCTGCTCACCAACCAATGTGTGTGGATGATGTTTGGATTACCCTAAATGGCGAAATCTATAATTATATTGAACTTCGCAATGAATTAACAGCCTTGGGTTACCATTTTAACAGCCAAAGCGATACTGAAGTTTTGTTGAAAGCTTATCAGGAATGGGGTATTGATTGTTTGCAAAAACTCAACGGAATGTGGAGTTTTGTAATTTACGACAAAGCCAAAGAATTACTATTTGGCTCTCGCGACCGTTTCGGCGTAAAGCCATTGTATTATTATAAAGATGAGCAAGTACTGGCTTTTGCTTCGGAACACAAAGCATTGCTGCAAATCCCCAATAACAAAATTGGCATCAACGAAAGTGCAGTGTTTGATTTTCTATTCCTAAGCCAAATAGAAATGAGTACCGAAAGCTTTTTTAAAAATGTGTTTGAATTGATGCCTTCGCATTATTTTATATACGATTTCAAACAGAAAAGCTTAACCATTGAAAGATATTATGAATTAAGTTTCAATCATAAGATTGAAGATTTTGATTCACATCAACAACTTGAATATACCCGTCAAACCCGTAAATTAATTCATCAGGCAATTGATATTAGATTGAGAGCCGATATTCCTGTTGGCTTTTGTTTGAGTGGTGGAATCGACAGTTCGAGCATCGTTTGCATGGCTTCCGAAATAAGCAAGGAACATCATTTAACCCAATTGGGTGATCATCTTAAAACATTTACGGCTGTTAACAAAGCCGATGAATTTAACGAGGCTCATTGGGCAGAAATGGTGGTAAACCAAACCGGTACCGACTGGATAAAAGCTCATTGTACTGCCGAAGATATGATGCAGGAACTCGAAAAAATTATTTATCATCAGGATATTCCGCTCCTGCACAGCAGTACGTATGCACAATACAAAGTAATGCAAGCCGCTGCTACAAATGGAATTCATATTCTTATTGATGGACAGGGCGGCGATGAACTTTTTGCAGGTTATCCTCCTTTTTATAGTGCTCATTATTCCGACTTAATTTGTAAGCTAAAATGGAAAACCCTATTGGCTGAGTTTAAAAATATTGATAAATCGCCTACTTCTCTGGCTATTTATGGCAGATCATTGGTAAAATATGCATTAGATAAAATCCTTCCCGGAAAAGCCCGATTGCAATTGGCTAAGCTTATAAAACCAGAAGTAAAATATCTGAATGCTGACTTTGTTGCCAGCAATACTGCCAACATAAGTTTTGCGGGTGAATACCAGCTGATAGGTTGCAATCCGTTGTTGCATCATTATTTTGCAAAACACTACCTTAAAAATCTCTTACGCTGGGAAGATCGTTGTTCTATGACCTTTGCAGTGGAATCGCGAACCCCATTTTCGGATGATATAGCGCTGATAGAATATATTTTCAGTATATCTTCTACATATAAAATTAAGAATGGATGGAGTAAAAGCCTTTTGCGTAATGCCATGCAGGGCATATTGCCCGATGCCATTAAAAATCGCACTGATAAAATGGGATTTTCTACACCTCAGCAATTATGGTTGCACGAAATAAACCATGAAATGAAAGCTAAGATTACTGCTTTGCATCATACTGACCACTTTGTAAACGCCGAACGTTTGCTCAACGATTGGGATGCTATCTTTAGCGGCAATGACACCAAAACACAGGACTTCGCCTGGCGGTATATGAATTATCTGATGTGGAAAGAGATATTTGGGAAATAAATTTTAACTTTTGCTAACATTTCTCTTACTTTTTAGTACTATTAGTTTATTTTTGTCGTTTTATAATAAAAAAGCAATATGCGAATCCCAAGTAAGCTATTATCCAAAGCCGCATTTTATTATTACAATCTACTGGCATTTATTACCAAAGGCAATAAACGGTTTGTAGATAAAAAGCTATTATTTGGTGCTTTGCTTATAGGTTTAAGTAGTCAATATGGATGCAAAACAAAGAATCAGGATAATAATACGTTGGTAGAAGATAAAAAAGATAGTATCCGACAACAAAGAACAACTTGTTATGAAAATGTAGCTGTTGATATTAAAGATTCATCAAATTCCCAGACAAAGAAACTGCAACCTAATAAAAAAATGCAAAAAGTTATTACAATTTCATCTTGTTATGATGTTGTTGAAAAGCCTGAACCACCTGCTACGTGTTATTATACTGTTCAAAGTGAAATTGATAACGACTCACTCAAACCATTCATGTTCGTTGAGCAAATGCCGGAATTTCCTGGTGGAAATGATTCTTTAAAAGGTTTTATAAATAGAACAATCAAATATCCGGAACTTGCTAAAGAAAGTGATCCAGAAGGTACTATTTATGTAAATTTTGTTGTTGAAAGTGATGGAAGTATTACAAATCCTATAATATTAAGGGGTATTGGAAGTGGTTGTGACGAAGAAGCATTAAGAGTGATAAAACTAATGCCAAAATGGATTCCAGGCAAACAAAATGGAAAAGTTGTGAGGGTTCAATATAATCTGCCTATTAAATTTAAGCTTGATGAATAAAAGAAATAAACTATTATCCAAAGTAGGGTTTTATTATTATAATTTGTTGGCTTTTATTACCAAAGGAAATAAGCGGTTTGTAGATAAAAAATTGTTATTTGGTGCGTTGATTATAGGTTTAAGTAGCCAATATGCATGCAAAACAAAGAATCAGGATAATAATATTTTATCAAAAGATAAAGATACAATACGAGATGAATCAACATTGTGCTATAAATCAATTGAAAAAACTGATACTTCAAATACTAAGACAAAAAACCAACATACTCGTTTTTATAAAAATAATATTTCAGATACAATAATTAGAAAAGATATTCAGGAATTTGAATTAATAGATAATATAATGTGTTATTTAATTAGTAAGGAACCCATAAGAAAGCCTGTACCTCAAATTGAAATTACAAAACTGCAAAAAACAATAATTGAAGATACTTCGTCAGTAATCCTTTGTTATGCTGTAACTGAAAGTGAACCCGAGTTTCCTGGTGGCGAAGAAAAGCGAATTCAGTTTTTAAGAGATAATTTAAATTATCCTCAAATTGCCAGAGATAACAATATACAGGGAACTGTTTATGTTACTTTTGTTGTAACGAAAGATGGTAAAATAAGTGATGTTAAAGTTTTAAGAGGAATAAGTAAAGAGTGTGATGAAGAGGCTGTAAGAGTAATTAAACTTATGCCAAAATGGAAACCGGGTGAACAAATGGGAAAACCTGTGAATGTTCTTTTCAATATGCCAATAAAATTTTCATTAGATAAACAATAAAGATGAAGCTTGCATTAAATCATATTGCTTTTGAAATTACCAGTAACTGCAATCTTAATTGTCAGTATTGCTATAATATCTGGAAAATGCCCGATAGCAAACTTACACATTACAATTCCTATAAGCAATCATTGAAAACACTAAAGAAATTATTTAAAATTGCAGATATTAAGAATATTGCATTTACTGGTGGCGAACCTTTAATGGCAGAGCGTTTTTTGGAAATCGTATTGTATTGCAGAATGCAAGGCAAAAGCATTACTATTATTTCTAATGGAACGTATGGAAAATTAGAAGATTATCAACATTTAATCAACATGGGTGTTGGATTGTTTGAAATCCCAATACATTCTCCAACAGAGCGTATTCACGATGAAATGACACAACTTTCCGGTTCATGGAAAAAGTCGCAAGAAACCATTAAATACATTGTAGAAAATGGAGGATATGTAGTTCCTGTAATTGTACTTACAAAATTTAATGCTTCTGTATTGGGAGAAACTTTGTCTTTTATCGCTTCATTGGGTTTAAATCGTATTATGCTCAACAGATATAATATCGGCGGTTATGGATTAACGAATCCTATGAATATTTCGTTGTCTCAAAATGAATTGAAATCAGCTTTTGATGTAGCCAATGTTATGTCGTCAAAGCATAATCTGGTAATTTCTTCAAATGTATGTACGCCCCGTTGTGTATTAAATCCAGCCGATTACCCTGCCATTGCCTTTGGAAATTGCTCTACAAATGTATTAAATCGTCCACTTACGTTGGACATTGAAGGGAATATACGTTTATGCAATCATTCTCCGATAGTTGCAGGTAACATTTATAAGCAAAACTTGAACGAAATTTTATTTTCTGAATATACTGATAAATGGGAAACAGATATTCCTGAATATTGTAGCAAATGTGATTTATGGAATCTGTGTTTAGGAGGTTGTAGAGCAGCATCAGAACAAATGGGAAATACTTTGCTTAAGGAAGATCCTGTAATTTCACTCTATTCTTAAAAATAATAATATAAAAGCATTTATAGATTACCAATATATAAACCATAACAATACTTTTACCCATGTCAAACCTCAAAAACTCAAAATTCTCAGGACTTGCCTTTGGAATATTTATGGGAATATTTTTTGCAATAAGCAATGGTATTCATTATGCTATATTTATAGGACCTTTTTCGGGGCTGTTTTTTGGATTAGGCATTTATTTCTTCATTACTTCAAAAACAATAAAGCAACAAACCGAAATTGCAAACCTTGATGAGCAAGCTATTATTTATGCCGATAGTGCCAATCATTTTAAAAACAGAGAAAGTGTAGGCGGTAAGCTCTATTTGCTGTCGAACAGGCTCCAGTTCAAATCTCACCGTTTTAACAGGCAAAACCACGAGCTCATACTTCTTATAGAAGATATTAAAGATGTAGATTTTTATAATACTATGGGGCTTATTCCCAATGGGCTGAAAATTACATTGCAAAACGGACAATGCGAAAAGTTTGTGGTAAACAACAGACGGATATGGCGGGAAAAAATCGAGAAACTCAAAAATCAAATTCTTTAGTGCTGAAAAGTTCTTTTGCACTACCCATTTCATCAGAGTACAGCAAAAGGAGGTTCTTTTATACTACCCATTTCATCAGAGTATAGCAAAAGGAGGTTCTTTTATACTACAAATTTCATCAGAGTATAGCAAAAGGAAGTTCTTTTATATTAGTCATAATGTTGGACTATAGTAAAAGAAGATTCTATTATACTAGTCATAATGTTGGAGTACAACAAAAGGATGTTCTTTTATGCTAGTCATTTCATCAAAGTGTAGGTAAACATAGCTATTTTAAAACAATGAAAACAAATCTGATTAAGCTTGCAATTAAATAATTAGTAAAAAGTTATTAATGTTGTCTTTTAAATTTTAGACATTATGTAATAAAAAATTAGAACGCTGATGAAACGGATACGTTCCGTAAACGCGGATATTCGCAAATTTTATATATGTATATGATTTGTTGTTGTTTAAAATCCGTTTAAATTCGCGCTTCCCTTTAGGGATCCGCGTTATCCGCGTCAAAAAAACAAATCAGAAAATTCAATACTTTAGTTTAAATGTAACAATAAATTATTCTAATTACTTAAGTGTATAAAAAAAGAGACTGTTTAAATACTAAACAGCCTCTTTTTTTTATATCAAAAACAATTGTTATTTCAATCCTCTTTTTTTCAATAAAGGTTCAAGAGAAGGATCTTGTCCTCGGAATTTCTTATATTGAACCATACCTTCGTCTTCACCCACATTCTGCAAGCAATGATTACGGAATTTAGCAGCTAAATCCTTGTTGTAGATGTCGCCTGAAGATTTGAATGCATTAAATGCATCTGCATCTAAAACAGCAGCCCACAAATAAACATAATATCCTGCCCAATAGCCACCATCCCATATGTGTGAAAAATAAGTGGAACGGTAACGAGGAATAAATTCAGGAATAATACCGATTTTAGTCATGTATTGTTTTTCAAACTCCTGTACGTTGATGTCTTTTAAATCAGTAATAGTGTGGTATGCCATATCCAGCATCGAAGCAGCAATATATTCGCCGGTTTCAAAACCCTGGTTAAACTGGCCACTTTTCTGTATTTTTTCTATCAAAGCTTCTGGAATAACTTCACCGGTTTTATAATGTTTAGCATAAATACGAAGCACTTCAGGTTCGCTTGCCCAATTTTCCATTATTTGTGAAGGCATTTCAACATAATCTTGAGGAACATTACCACAGGTACGGTTGTATTTGCCTTCGCTGAATAAAGCATGTAAACCATGTCCAAATTCGTGAAAAAGAGTAGTAGTTTCATCCCAGTTTATCAATGCAGGAATATCACCGTTTGGTTTGGTAAAATTGCAACAGATTGATACAATAGGATCCACTTTTTTGCCATTTTCCCAACCTGCACTTTGGAAGCTGGTACACCAAGCACCACCGCGTTTAGAATCGCGTGGATAATAATCAAAATAAAGTATTCCTAAATGTTTGCCGTCAGCTTCTTTCACTTCAAAAGTTTCTACATCAGGGAAATAAATCGGAAGATCTTTTTTCATTTCAAATGTAATTCCATAAAGTTTATTGGCAACATGAAACATACCGTCTCTTACATTGGAAAGGCTGAAATAAGGTTTCATCACACTTTCTTCCATATCGTATTTTTCTTTGCGTACTTTTTCAGCATAATACCACCAATCCCAAGATTGAAGTTTGAATTTTCCACCTTCTTTATCAATGATTTTCTGCATTTCTTTTACTTCATCTTTTGCTTTCAATAAAGTTGCTTTCCAAAGATTGCCTAAGAATGCATCAACAGCTTCTGGTGTTTTAGCCATATTATTGTCAATTACATAAGCAGCAAAGTTTTTAAAGCCCAATAATTGTGCTTTCTGAAGACGAAGTTTTACCAATTTCTTGATAATTTCATTGTTATCAGCCTTATTGCCATTGTTACACCTCATAAACCAGGCACGGTAAATCTTTTCGCGCAAATCACGTTTATCAGAATATTGTAAGAAAGGTATCCAGCTTGATTTGGCTAAAGTAAATACCCATTTGCCGTCCATCTTGGCTTCTTTGGCATCAGTTGCAGCAGCATCAATACTGCTTTGTGGCAATCCGGCAAGATCTTCTTTTTTATCTATAACCAGTTTAAAATCTTTATTTTCTGCCAATAAGTTATTTGAAAAGTTTATTTGCTCAACAGTCAGTTCTGAATTTATTTTCTTCAGTTCTTCCTGTTTGTCTTTTGGCAAATTGGCTCCGTTGCGTTCAAAATCCTTGTAGTATTTTTCAACCACCCTGATTTGTTGTGTATCCAAATTCATCGCATTGCGTTTGTCATAAATGGTTTTAATACGTTTGAACAACTTCTCATTCATACCAATTTCGTCACCGTGTTTTGATAACAATGGGCTTATTTCCATTTCGATAGCTTGCATTCTTTCATTCTTATTGGTTCCATTAAGATTAAAAAATACATTGCTTACTTTGGTAAGTAATTTACCTGATTTGTCTAGTTTTAAAATAGTGTTTTCAAACGTAGGTTCTGCAGTATTGTTGACAATAGAATCAATTTCTGCATTGTGTTGTTTCATGCCTTCAGTAAAAGCAGGCATATAATGAGAAGTGTCAATTTTGTCGAAAGGTGGAACCTGAAAAGGAGTTGTGTAATCCGACAAAAAAGGATTATCGCCCGTAGCGGGCTTTTTGTTGTTTTTGCATGCAGCAAACAATAAGATCATTGCAGCCATAAAAAGAAATGATTTGTTTTTCATACGTGATTATTTATTAAATGAATAGGATAATTAAAAGAAGTGGTAAAAGTATTAATTTCTTGGAATATAATCTTCATAAGTTCTTAATAAAATTTGTTTTTTGTTAAACAGTAGTTTTTAATAGACAAAACAAACTTTTTGAACGACATAAGGTAAAATTATCAGTTATATTAAATTCATCATACCACACAATTTCACAGCTTCCACAGCTTCTTTCACATCATGTACTCGCAGTATCTTAGCTCCTTTGAGCAAAGCAATGGTATTTAGTACCGTTGTTCCATTCAATGCTCCAGCAGGAGATGTATTGAGCACTTTATTAATCATTGATTTTCTGGAAACCCCAACCAAAATAGGCAATTCATGAAACTTAAATAAATCAAGTGTTTGTAATAACTGGTAATTATGCTCAAGTGTTTTCCCAAAACCAAAACCGGGATCGAGAATAATATCGTTTACACCCAATAATCTTAGTTTGTTTACTTTTTCAGCAAAGTAAAGCATCATTTCCTCTATCAGATTTTCGTATATCGGATTTTGTTGCATGTTCTCAGGAGCACCTTTGATATGCATCAGCACATAAGGAACTTTTAGGCGGGCTATTGTTGCAAACATTGCCTTATCAAACTCTCCACCAGATATGTCGTTGATAATATCTATACCATTGTCCACAGCCATTTCGGCTACTGTTGCATGGTAAGTATCAAGTGAAAGAAGAATTTCAGGATATTCACGACGTATAGAACGAATAACAGGAAGTAAAATATTAGCTTCCTCATTAGCTGTCACCAATTTTGCACCAGGGCGAGTAGAAGCAGCACCAATATCAATAATATCAGCTCCATCCAAAAGCATTTTGCTTGCATGAGCCATCCATTGAGCTTCGGCTATATAGTTTCCGCCATCAAAAAAAGAATCATCAGTAATGTTTAAAATACCCATTACCAAAGCATTGTTAAAATTTATTAATTTCCCTCTACAATTTATGGTTTGATTTGACGAAAAAATTGTATTTTTATCACTTGAAATTTGCATGTTTAATTGCGTAAAAAATTGATTAAAAATAGGCCGCTAAAATACTAATAATAAATGAATAGAACGTCACAAGAATTTGAAGTTGTTATAAAAAAATGTCGTGAAGTTTTCGAAGCCAAGATGAAAGATTACGGAAGTGCATGGCGTGTATTACGTACTCCATCGCTCACCGACCAGATTTATATCAAAGCCAGTCGCATCCGTAGTATTGATGATAAAGGCACCCAAAGAGTTAATGAAGGCATCATTCCCGAGTTTATTGGAATGGTGAATTATTCCGTAATTGCCCTCATACAATTAGAACTTGGAAATGAACAAAATCTTGATTTATCGGTAGAAGAAGCAATGAAGTATTTTGAAAACTACATCTATACCGCAAAAAGCTTGATGGAAAACAAAAATCACGATTATGGTGAAGCTTGGCGAAATATGCGGGTTAGTTCACTGACCGATATTATTTTAATGAAATTATTAAGAATTAAGCAAATTGAAGACAACAAAGGCATGACTTTTGTGTCAGAAGGTGTTGATGCCAATTATATGGATATTATAAATTATTCGATTTTTGCATTGATAAAGTTAGAAGAAAGTGATAATGGTTAATCAAAATAATATAATTACTAAAAATATAATAGCTTAGAAAAATGAAAACAGTTAGAATTATTAGCCGCATATTAGTAGGCTTGGTATTTATTTTTTCAGGATTTGTTAAGGGTGTTGATCCACTAGGAACTGCTTACAGAATTACCGATTATTTTCAGGCTTATCACATGGACTGGGCCATACCTCTTTCATTAACTTTATCCATTATCTTGTGCTCTTTCGAATTTGTATTAGGAATACTATTGGTTTTAAATGTAAAAATGAAACAAACTTCATGGTTGGTTTTATTAATGATGTCCTTTTTTACAATTGTCACTTTTGTTGATGCTATACACAATCTTGTACCTGACTGTGGTTGTTTTGGAGATGCTGTTAAATTAACAAATTGGCAAACTTTTTATAAAAATGTATTTCTAATGGTATTTGTGTTTATTCTTTTTTTCGGAAGAAAGAAAGATATACCTTGGTTTACAAATACCAGAGAAAGGCTTATAATTGCTACCTTTTCTTTTCTCTTTATATGGTTCAGTGTTTACAATTACAGAAATTTACCTATAATTAATTTCCGTCCATGGAAAGTTGGAAATAAAATGTTATCAGATAATCCACAACCAATAAAAAACTATCTTATTTATAAAAACAAGCAAACAGGCGAAACCAAAGAATATCTTTCAAGTGAATTACCATGGCAGGATACAGTTTGGATGGCTAATTGGGAATACGATACCATCCGCGTAGAAAATCCTAACAAATCAAGCTTAGGTTCATTCTCCATTGTTGATTCTTCTGGTTCTGATTATACTGAGCATTTTGTTCGAAATCCAGAATTTCAATTCTTTGTAGCTGCTAATGATTTAAGAACAGCTGATAAAGAAGTATTTAAAAAAATAAGTATTTTCAATGAAAAAGCCAAAGCCAAAGGGATTTCATTAATTGTACTTACAGGTAATTCACCTGATGAAATTGATAAATTCAAAAAAGAAGTAAACATTACTGATTTAGAATTTTATAGTTCCGATGACATATCTTTAAAAGCAATGATACGCTCTAATCCTGGTTTAGTATTATTAAAAAAAGCAGTAGTATTAGGTCAATGGCATTATCGAAATTTCCCTGAATTTGATGAAAATAAATGGAAGCAATTAGAGAAAGAATACATTAAGTAAACTCATTTCTCATTTTCTTACAGATTAAAAAACAAATATCCATTAAATATGCTTACAAACAAGTAGAATACACTACTTTTGCATAGTTTTAAAAAATAAATATGAATTACAAATCAGACGTAGAAGCATTAGATGCATTTGTTGAAAAATACAATTTACTTAAAACTGAAATTTCAAAAGTCATCGTCGGGCAAGACGATGTTGTTAAAAATATATTGATTTCTATTTTTAGTCGTGGCCACTGTTTGTTGGTAGGCGTACCGGGCTTAGCTAAAACACTTATGGTAAATACAGTATCACAAGTTTTAGGACTTACCTATAATCGAATTCAGTTTACTCCAGACCTTATGCCTTCTGATATTGTTGGTACTGAAATATTAGACGAAACCCGCAAATTTAAATTCATAAAAGGACCTGTATTTGCAAATATAATACTTGCCGATGAAATTAATCGTACGCCACCTAAAACACAATCAGCATTATTAGAGGCTATGCAGGAAAAAGCTGTTACAGTTGCAGGAACTTCATATAAAATTGGAGAACCTTTTTTTGTATTGGCAACACAAAATCCAATTGAGCAAGAAGGAACTTATCCCCTACCTGAAGCTCAACTCGACCGTTTTATGTTTAATGTATGGTTAGATTATCCTTCGTTTGAAGAAGAAATAAACATTGTAAAAAGCACAACTGTTGATAAAGAAGCTAAACCACAAATAGTGCTAACAGCTGAAGAAATTTTGTTTTTCCAACATTTAATACGCAAAATTCCGGTTACTGACAATGTGTATAATTATGCAGTAAAATTAGTCTCGCAAACAAGGCCCAATACCCCAAATGCGCATACAATGGTAAACAACTACCTATCATGGGGTGCAGGTCCACGTGCTTCTCAATATTTAATTATTGGTGCAAAAACACATGCTGCTATTATGGGTAAATATGCTCCGGATATTGAAGATGTAAAAGCTGTTGCAGCAAATATTCTTCGTCACCGTATTGTTAAAAACTACAAAGCCGAAGCCGAAGGTATTACGATTGAGGATATATTAGGGAAACTGCTTTAGATAATTAGGAATGATATTTTTGTCATTCTATCATAATAATTCGCTTTCTTAACCTTTAAGAATAAGAAAATCATTCAATAACATTATCTGAATTAAAAGGTATTTCTATTCCTTTGGAAATAGCATCTGCTAATAATATGGCACTCTCAATGTTGTAAAAGTATTTTAGAAAATGAAATTGATTGTTTTTTAAAAAGAAGGCTACATAAAACCCATTCTTTTTTATTGTAGTATAAGAGCCAGAATTAGTTCTAACAGAGTTGTGAGATAATATATTATATGAAATTTTCTTAACTTTGATAGAAATAATTTTTCCCGGCAAGTTATATTTTGAATATGGTATAATAATAAGTCCAAATGACAAAAATTTAGTTATTTGTAATTTTTGAGAATTAATAATAAATCCTTTTTTTATAAAATTCAAAATAAATCCTAAAATAACTATTAATATTGGGAAAAAAGAGAATCCATTTTTCATTAAGAAAATAATTGCAAACAAAATACTTAAAACCCCAATTAATCTAAATTGGAAAGAAAAATGTTTTTTATATGTGAATTCTGTTTTAATATTAAATTGGGTTTAATTATTTCATCAAAATAATACATTATAGGCTTAATTTTTCCTCCTATAAATCTATCTAAAAAGTCTAATCGTAGAACCTCCAAATAATTCCTATTTTTAAAGCTCCTGATTGCTGTGGATAATGTGGTATTAAATAATAATTGTAATCTTTCCAACCACTGTTCAGATGTTGATATTTTACAAAAACATTTGCACGTTTAATTTGCATATTTACAAAAACATCAGTGTATAAGTAGTTACCAATCTTTTTATTATCTTGAGTATAAAACATTCTTAATGCAGGCATATAATTATCAGCATAATACACTGTATTATAAAAGAAACTAAAACCTGGTTGTAAATAAAGAAATTTCTTAAATAAGTGCAAATTAAAATACCACGATTGCATAGCACTTATTTCTGGGATTTTAATTATGCTTTTATCGGGAGTGTATTGATATACAAAATCATTATCTATTTGTAAGATTCCCCAAGTAATATCTTTTTTGAGTTTTACTGATAAAACATGTATCATTTTATCGTGCCATTCAGGTAAAGCATTGTCGTTTAAATAAACATAGTTATTTATTTGATGCAAAGTAACGCCCATTTTGAAACTTCCTGTTTGATATTCCAAAAAAGAAGTCAAAAAGTTTTGCTTGTCAAAATCATAGCTCCATTTAAAATAGTTTGAATAATACCATGAATAAATCCAGTCAGCTTGTTTTTGAGTATAATATACACCTGCTATCAATGTCTTTTTTCCTGGGTTATTCTTTACAAAATCAAATTTTGCAACGCCTTTTAGGTTAAAATCACCACCGTTATAATCGCCAATTACATATTCTCCATTCAAATTCAAATGAAATTTTCCAAAAGCAAAAACTGATAGAGCAGCATAAGGTGTTAGTTGGTTGAAAGAAAAGTTTTTAGCGGTATCTTCTATTTCAATATATTTCTGCCTGATTCCAAAAACCAAATTGAGCGCTTGAGGTGAAAGAGGATTTTCGCTTACACCGTTGGTCCATGCAAAATTATTCTCAAATGAGCGAAAATAAATAGAGTCGTGTGTATTGATGCTATCAAAATATATATTATTGTAGTATCCGCTTTTACCATCCTGATCAATATATGTTTGTTTTTGAGTTATATATTGAAATGAATGTGAAATTGTTCCTGGATTAAATGTGCGATGAATAACACTATCGTTTTTTATAGTTTTAAAATTATAAAATTGTTTTACAATAATTCCGGTTTCTTTCCATTGATTATTTGCCGATTGAAGATTAACAGGAACTGATAAGGTTTGTTTTGAAATCTGATTTTCAAAAATAGAATCCATCGAGATGCCTCCATTTTCCTGAATTTCAATACTATTGTGATAATATGCAGCCATTACGCGATATTTTCCTAAAGGTGATGAGTAATTGGTATTCAATAGAAGTTGACGATTATCACAAGCTTGCCATTGATAAGATCCCCAAGAGTCCATTACCCTAAAGTTTAATCCAACATTCCATGTTTTAGTGATATTTTGGCTGTGAATCACTTGCAAAACATCCTCTTTCTCTGGCCCTGAAACATAAAAAATTGAGGTATAAGGCTTTTTTACTTGAAAATAAGGTAGCGTAAAATTTGTAAAAATTAAATCATCAAAAACATGTACACCAAAATCAAAACCAGTTTTATGTATTGGCTTAAATATCATTGATTTATTTTGCCTACCAATATTCCCACTCCATTCAGAGAAATTATTTCGATTGAAACTAGGGTTATATTGCTCAAAACCTTTTAAAACGGTATCAATTTTCAGCAAACTCTGTAATTCAAAGGAATTGATTTTGTCATAAAAATACATGGTTTTATTACGAGCTAAAGCAACAGAATCAACTTTCTGTGCATAACCATATATTGCATTAAAGAGCAATAGAATAAATACAATGTATTTTTTTAATTTTATCATAGATCTAATAAGAAACGTTGTTTGCAACGTTCATCCATTCAACAAACCATTAAATTATCAATTCAATCTATTAATCTACCAGATACTCATTCAAATATTCATATTCATGTGTAAATTTACCTTTAAGAAGTATCAATGCTTTTTTTAATGATTTTGGCAAATCCAAATCGTCAAAAGTTAAATCATAGTCGGCAAATGCAATAGGTTTAATAAAATTTGACAATGCGTCTGCAAAACCATCGGATGAATCACGTGGCAATTCGCTTGGTAAAATATCAACAGCCATGTCAAGAATACCTTCTCCTTCAAAACCCATTTTATATTTATCGGTTAAAGGATTGTAAACAAAAATCGGATCCTCAATTTCTGTACCGTGATGTGTACATTCTATAGAACCATCAGGATCACATGTTATGTCACCAATTACAGTCAGTTTGGGGTTTCCATTGCTATAAAGTTTTTTGAGATAATCTTTGCTTATGATTCTTGGATAACGAGTATCCCAATACATACAATTCACAAGCACAGTAAGATGTGGGATATATTGCTCAAATTTACTTTGATAATTCTGTGGATTGCGATAATAATCATACAAATCGAAGTCAGTATTTTTGTCGATATGCTCTGAAATATGTTTTTCTTTAAAAACAACTTTAAAGATTATGTTATTGGGTAATTCTTTTCGGTTTTTTAATTCTAATAATTTTTCTGTAGAAATTTCTTTAACAGGTAACAAGCCACAAATTTCCTGTGCACCCATTGATACGTTTCCATATCCTGTAAATCCAATTACCAATGGTTGTATTTCTTTTGGCAAGCCTTTTTCTGCAATTTCCTGACCAACAAAGCTAACCGCATCTTTTGCTTCTTTTAATGAATTGTACAAATGAGCTTGTTTAAGATGTAAAAAAGGAGTATCAAATCCAAAGTACTTCAATCGTAAACCTAGAGACCAAAATGAATTAATCATACCAGCTAAGCCTGCATATTTACCAAAAAAGATAAGACGTTTGTTTTGTTCGTCAACAATTTTTTCGTAATCAATAAGATTGCAACCAAGCTCCATCATTCTTTTGAGCATTGGCATATTATAAGATTGACCTTTAATAACATGTGAGAAAAAAACATAAGTTTTATTAGGTTCGAAAAAATCAATGGGCATTTCTTTTACACCTAAAATCACATTGCATTTCGATAAGTCATTCTCAATCAATGCTCCTGCATTAATATATTCTTGGTCTGCAAAAATCCTTTTTGGAGAAGTTTGAACTATAAAATCAAGTTTTTGATGTTCAATTAGCCGTTTAATGTGTTTTGGAGTTAATGGAGCCCTACGTTCCATAGCATACTTATCTTCATGTCTGATTCCTATAAAGTTGCTCATTTTAAATAATTTATATTTATTTCTTGTAATTATTTTTTAGAATATGCAAATTTATAAAATTACTTACAACTAATACTTATATTTATGATAATTTAATGATTTACTTATTTTTCGGAAACAATCTACTTTAAATTGAAAAAACGGCATAAAATTTGGTATTAAATGTGATTTAAAGCATAAAATTAACTACCTTTGAATTAAATTTAAAAACAAGAAATATGATTAAGAATTCCATTTTATTAAGCCTTTCGCTTTTTATTTTCAGTTTTGCTTTTTCTCAAAAATCTAATTTGGTTTTTTTTACTGAGCAAGGAGAACCTTTTTATGTTGTTTTAAATGGGATAAAACAAAATGCAGATGCCAGAACAAATGTCAAAATTAGCGATTTAACTTCTCCTTCCTACAAATGCAAAATTATTTTTAAAAATACTGAGTTAGGGCAATTAGACAAAACTGTTTACATGAAGGAAGGTACTGAATTTACTTATGTTATAAGAAAAAATGACAAAAATAAGTGGATAATTCGCTGGATGAACGAAATACCAATTACCAGCACACTTTCATCAAATACAGATAACAACTATAATTTATCCAATTCTGAACCTTATCCTGAGAATAAAGTTGCTGATGATGTTTCTACAGAAACTACTACCACTACTACTACAAGAATTGAGAATCCTGTTGTTCCAAGTAATGGAAATATTGGTGTAAATATTACAGACCCTGTTACTGGTACAAATATGAATATGAATATAAACATGAATGCTAATAATGGTTCAACGCAAGCAACTACAACACAAAAAAATACAACCACTACAATAAAACAAACTGAAGTTGTAAAAAAACCAAATCATATTTCTAACAATCAACATCAGGTAACCAACGCAGTTCCTGGATACTATGGTCCTTATGGTTGCAATCATCCCATGACTTCACAAATGTTTGCTGATGTTAAAACTTCCATATCTTCAAAATCGTTTGAGAATTCTAAATTAACTATTGCTAAGCAAGTTATTTCCAATAATTGTTTAACTTCAGCACAAGTTAAAGAAATTTTAAGCCTATTTGATTTTGAAACAACTAAGCTTGAAGTTGCTAAATTTGCTTATGGATATACTTATGATAAAGGGAATTATTATCAATTAAATGATGCTTTTAATTTTGAATCTTCAATTGATGATTTGAACAATTACATTAAAACAAAAAAATAGTTAATAGCCTGAAAATGTATATAATATTATATTGCTAAAAAAAATATTTCAAAATGAGACAATAATTTTTATTAATAACTTTAATATTATGGAATATCCATGAGAGATAAATGGCACACCAACCGAGAAAGATTAAGAATGCAGATAACCGCTTAGCGGTTTTTAATGGAACCTGTTAATCATAAATTCTTAAATTTTTAAACGCTTAGCGGTTTTCTTACACCATTAAGTATCTATTAATTAATAAATTTAAAACACATGAAAAAGATTCTTGTTGCTATCGATTTTTCTGAACATACATTCATTTCCTGTAATTATGCTTTAGAAATTGCAAAAAAAAATAAAGCTGAAATTTGTTTATTTCACACTAGTTTTGATAATATCGTAATAACTAATTCAAGCATTCCTGATGCTTATACTGTTAATTCTTTTGTATATCCTGAATTAAATTCAGAGATTAAACAAAATACGAATACACAAATGCTTGACTTGCAAAATGAAATGATTTCAAAGCTACAAAATGAAAATATTAAAGGAATTACAATTAATACTATTATTACAAATAACGATTTTGAGACAGACCTTATTAATTTTTGCGACGATTATCATCCATCTATAGTTATTATTGGCACCAAAGGGAAAGGTGAAAGTTTAAAAGTTTTTGGCACTATTGCAAGTAAAGTTATTGACAACTTGAGATTTCCAGTTTTAGCAGTTCCAGAAATTGATACTTTTTTAGGTGTTAAAAATGTAATGTATGCTACTGATCTAAATCTTTCAGATAGTGTATTAATTAGGAAAACATATAACCTGTTAGAGAACTTTGATGTTAATATGTTTTGCGTTCACATAGTTGAAAAAAATGATTATTTGCAAGCGTATTCCAAAATGGATGATCTTAAACAAATTTATTCCAAGGAAGTGGACGATAAAAAGTTTAATTGTGATGTTCTTGAAGGTAACAATATTCATGCTGAAATTGACAAATTTATTACATCAAACAAAATTGATTTAATAATCTTTTTACCACACAAAACAAATTTTTTCCAGCGTTTATTCGGACAACATTTTTCGAAAAAGTATCTTTTTGAAACAAATTTACCATTATTGGCTGTTAGGTTATAGTTACTGCCATGTGTAAAAATTAAAAATAGACAGACATTAATTGAGAAGCAAACATTTAATTGTCAGTTAAATAATTCAAAATCTTCAATATATGTTAATCAAAATACTCGACATCATCAGAATAGCATTGGTAGGAATAGCCTTCTTCTTTGGTTACTCCATAGGTTTTGGCGAAATTTACGACCCTATTGCCCAGTTGCATTTTATGACACCTATTGTTATAATAGCTATAGCAGGCATTTCAGGAATTGAGGGCTTGTTTTTTGGAGAAAAAGCAGCTTTGGAAAAGGGTTACGAAACAGGTAGTAATTATCAGAAACAATCTGCATTTGCATTGTTATCTTATGCTTTCGGTGCAATTGTAGTTTATATTTCAAACTGGGGTATTAAAGCCGAACTTACTATTTTATTTGTTTTCTTCTTTTTCTTTACACTTTCAGCAATTAATCATGGACTTGAAGCAATACGTCATAAAAACTACAAATGGCAAAACATCAACCGCCCTTTTCTCCTTGTTTTATTATTAACCGGATTTATTTATCCTATTTTAATGTTATATAAATAAATTTTCGCATAGGGGATTTCGGTTATACGACTGATTGTAAGTATGTGCTTAATTTATTCAATTCTTTTTAGTATTTACATTTGAAAAGCTGTTTTTGCGTCCGTGAAACAACTATATTGTCTCGATATTGCTTCACGGCGACCGTGAAGGCTTAACAAGTTCCCAATATTTGCTCACGGCGAGCTTAAACTCAAAGAATTCTTTGGAAGTGGAATTGGATAAAAAAAGGAAAATGATGCTCGGTTTAATAATATTCAATTTTACGAACAACTGAGCTTTCAGGATTACGCTCTTTAAAACTGGTTCTTTTAATCCAGTTGTCGTTATTATCATATTTATATTCGAAATAATAATTTGTTTTACTACCATCATTATTGGTAGTAATTTCCTGAATGATGTTCTTTTTATCATCATAAATATAATTAATCTTTTTATTCAACTTGCCGTCTGCCGAATACCTGAGATTTTCAACTCTGTTGCCGTTAATATCGTATGTATAGGTAAATCTTTTCTGTAATTTATTTTCAGCATTAAAACTCATATCCTCCATAAGATTTCCTTCGGCATCGTACTTATAAGTGTATTTCTTTTCTAATTGCCCCTCCTGATTATAACTAATATCTTCCGAAACATTACCCTTTTCGTTGTATTGATATATTATTTTCCTGTTAAGCTTTCCATCAGAAAAGTATTGGTCTTGCTCAGTCCTTTTGCCTTGTTCGTCGCAGATATATACATATTTTTTATCAATTTTCCCCGCAGAATCGTACTTTATATCTTCTATCTTATTACCTTGTTTATCAAAGGTATTAAAATATGACAAATCAAGTACTTCACTCTGGGCTTTGCCTTTTTCCTGCATTATCTGATAGTAAGATTCGTGAATACTCTTAATATTACCTTTGAGATTGAGTTTTGTTAAATCATTTTTTTGACCGTACAAATATGCAGATAAAAGAAATGCTAAAACGACAGTTAATTTTGTTTTCATGAGTTATTTTTATTGATTATTATTTTTTTTTAATGGTTGCAATTATAGGTTTGACAGTATGAAAAGTTGCTGTTTTCTGAGCGATTACCTATCAAACCAAAAAGAACTTGATGAGGACTACATGCATTGAATAATCTAATGAACCACAATTTTTAATACCATATTTTGCGAGCCGTTAATCTTTGTAATCTAATCCTTCAAGTCGATATACATTATATCGTTTTTCATAAAATCCATAAATTAGATTTATCGTAAATACGTTTCCACTTAAATCGGTTCCCATATTATTTTTAAAGTCCACTATATTGTATTTAAAATCTACACCAATATAATTCCATTTATTTATATTATACTTATACCCTAATCCAATATTAAGATTCAACGAACTTATTGATTTGGAAATATCAGTATTTGAATTTGGGTCATCTACTTTTATCGCATCAAATCCGTCAAATGCCACTCCACCAATTAAATCGAAGCTATTATTTTTTATTCTAAACATTTCAAGTCCTAAATCTAATCCAATGTAACCTCCAAAAAAATGGTCAGTATCCCAAATAGAATCATTTTTATATACTTTATAAACATTAGGTGATTTACCAAATTTAAATCCGATTGTTGCATCAGCTACTAATCGCTTATATTTATAGCCTCCACGTAAACCAATAAATGGATGATTACCTAAAATTTCCAAATTATATTGAGGTACCCATAACCCAAGAATAAAATCACCATGGAAAATAATTTGTCGATTATTCCGCTGAATCTCACTAAAATAATATTTATGGATTTTAGTTTCTTTAAAATCATCCGATTGCAACATTGCAAAAGTGCCCTCAAAATCATTTGAATACATTTTAAGAAAAAACCTTTCGATTGGCTGTAAATCATTTCTTGCTAATATTACTTTAGCTAAATTTACTGTGAAACTTTTCAAAGTATCTGGTTGGGATGTGTTGGAATACCAATTATAATAGATATACATTTCCCTATATTTATTTCTTAAACCCCATGTAGAGTTCTTGTATGAGATTAAATAATTAAGGATGGTTGAATCGTAGGTATTTTCGTCAAATTCACGGTTATCAATCGCGAATAGAATCCTACAACGAATTATTTCCTCAGATAATCCACAATATTTTTCCCAATAATCGATTATTGCATTAAGTGTATCTTTTGAATCCTTTTTATAAAACTCTGGAATCAAGAATTGTGCATTAAATCGAATATCTTGACATGATAAATATTTCCGTGTCATTAAGCTTTCAATACCATCAATTTGTCCGTAAACATTTGATGTAAGAAATAGAATGGCCAGTATTCTAAGAATATGTTTCATGTGATGTCGCTAAGTTTAATGACACAATGAATAAATATCTACAATTGCATACATTTCAACTTTATAAAATGCATTTAGTTATTTATTTTGTTTAACTATTTTATTTGTAAACAAAAATATAACATTTATTGATATAAATCATTCTATTATGATTTTATTTAACGAAAACGTATTAATACAAAAAATCCTGTCAGCTTATGAAAAGCTGACAGGATTTGTATTTATACTTTTACTATCGAATAGTTTTAGAAAGAATGATCGTCGCAAATATAATCATACATTTCTTGAGCATTGTTATTATAAGGATCCAGCTGAAGAACTTTTTTAAATTCTTCTTTTGCCAAATCGTACTTAAAAGTACGCATATAGGTACGTCCTAAATGGTAATGAGCCGAAACATGTGGATTATTAGCTTTAACTAATTTTTCGAAATGAGGCAATGCTTCATCATACCTTCCGGTAGCTTTTAATGCAATGCCCATGTAATAATTAGCCATAATAGTATCGGGACATAATTCCAATAGTTTTCTGTAGCTTTCAATACTATCTTCTTCTTTTCCCATGTGATAATAACACAAGCCCATCCAGATATAGGTCATAGGCATATATTTTCCTGATTCAATTATTTTTGTAAATGCTTCAATAGCTTGGGTAAAAAGAGTTGCACGATACATAGCAACACCCATTCTATAGTAAACAAAGATACTTTCAGGACGAAGTTTCAACACTCTTTTATAAGAACAAATACATTTGTTCATTTCGCCAAGTATATAATATAAGCTTGCTACTTCCATCAATAAATGGGTACTATCAGGAAATTCTTCCAATTTAGCTTCAAAAACAGTAACAGCTTCTCTAATATCGCCGTTTAACACATGGATATAGGCTTCTTCCAAACGATTATCTCCAAACTCTTTCATTTTATTAGTTTTTTAAATTTAATGCGGTAAAATTAATAAATATTATTATAAACGATCCATAATTGGAATATAATCTTGCAATGGATAAACATTTTTATACGAAGGACGAATAATACGTTTAGCAGAGAAAGTTAATTCCTCAATGCGATGCGTACACCATCCTGCAACTCTAGCCATTGCAAATAAAGGTGTAAATAATTCTTTAGGAATTGCAATACATGAATACACAAAACCTGAATAAAAATCTACATTGATACAAACTTGTTTTTCGGGGCCGTTGCCTTTAAAAACGGCAATAGCAGCCGGAGCTAAGCGTTCAACTAATTCATACAATTCAAACTCTTCAGTTTTCCCTTTTTCAATAGCCAGATCCCTTGCTCTTTCTCTTAAGAGTATAGCTCTTGGATCGGAAATAGTATAAACAGCATGACCAATACCATAGATTTTTCCACTATAGTCGTTCACTTTTTTGTTCAACATCTTGATGAGGTATTCTTCAACTTCTTTTTCGTCTTTCCAGTCAGTAAGATTACGTTTCATATCTTCCATCATATCGAGTACTTTCAGGTTGGCACCACCATGCAAAGGCCCTTTTAATGAACCAATAGCTGCAGTAATTGATGAATAAATATCGGTTTCAGTTGAACTTGTAACACGCATTGTAAAAGTTGAATTATTTCCACCACCATGTTCGGCATGCAAAACCAATGCAAGGTCAAGCAAATCGGTTTCAAGTTTTGTATATCTTCCATTTCCGCCTTTTACAAGGTAAAGAAAATTTTCCGCAGTACTCATCGTAGTACTCGGATAACGGATAGATAATGTTTTACCTTGATAAGCGTGACTCATAGCTTGATAAGCATACGCAATAATGGTTGGAAACTTAGCAATAATATTCAAAGTTTGCTCAATCATATTTTGTAAAGTTATCTCATCAGCTCTTGGGTCTAAGGTATAAAGACCAAGTATAGAGCGAGCAAGCATATTTAGAACATCCCTTCCTTTCATTGATAAAATCATATTCTTTATAAAAGAATCGGGCAATTTTCTTAATTGTGCCATGTGTTCGGTAAACTTTTCCAATTCTTCTTTTGCAGGTTGCTTACCAGTAAGCAATAAATAAACAGTTTCATCAAAACCATGACGCTGATCATTTTTAAAACCATTCGCCAAATCTTCAATTTCAATTCCCCTGTACAATAATCTACCGGGAACAGCAACAACTTTGTCGTTTTCTTTTTTATAACCTACAACATCGCCAATATTAGTTAAACCAGCTAAAACTCCGGTTTTGTCCTTATTTCGCAAACCCTTTTTAACATCAAACTTTTCATAAAATTCGTTGTCGATAACACAGGCTTTTTTAACTGATTCTTCTAATTTTACAATAAAACTATTGGTTTCCATAATAATCTTGTTTTTAAAATTTACATATTTGAAATTATCGCATCAGCAAATTCTGATGTCTTTAACAATATTGCAGCTTCCATCAAACGATGAAAATCATACGTTACTTTCTTTTGCTGAATAGTTTGTTCCATACCTGCATAAATAAGGTTAGCAACATCAAACCAGCCCATGTATTCGAACATTAATGCACCCGATAGTATTACCGAACCAGGATTTACTTTGTCTAAACCTGCATATTTTGGAGCTGTTCCATGAGTAGCTTCAAAAATAGCATGACCCGTTTCATAATTAATATTAGCTCCAGGAGCTATTCCAATACCACCTACAATAGCAGCCAAGGCATCAGAAATATAATCACCATTCAGATTTAAAGTAGCAATTACTGAATATTCAGCCGGACGAGTAAGGATTTGTTGTAAGAAAGCATCGGCAATGCAGTCTTTTACAATTACCTTACCTGCTTTTTCTGCATCTGATTGAGCAGCATTAGCAGCATCTTCGCCTTTTTCTTTTTTAATGATATCATATTGTTTCCAGGTAAATACTTCGTTGGCAAATTCACGTTCAGCTAATTCGTAACCCCATTTCATAAATGCACCTTCGGTAAATTTCATGATATTACCCTTATGAACCAAGGTAACAGAAGGGAGTTTCCTTTCGATTGCCAATTTGATAGCTTGTCTGATTAATCTTTCAGAACCTTCTTTAGATACAGGTTTTATCCCTATTGAAGCTGTTTCTGGAAATCTGATTGATTTCACATTCATTTCATCAATTAAAAACCTTTTTATTTTTTCATCTTCAGGTGTACCATACATAAATTCGATACCAGCATAAATATCTTCAGTGTTTTCTCTGAAGATAATCATGTTAACTTTTTCAGGTTGTTTTACCGGGCTGGGAACTCCTTTGAAATAACGCACCGGACGATAGCAGGTATAAAGATCTAATTCCTGACGCAAAGCAACATTTAAAGAACGCATACCACCACCAATAGGTGTAGTTAATGGACCTTTGATACCAACAAGATATTCTCTGAAATCAGACAATGTTTCTTCGGGCAACCAATTACCAAGTTTATTAAAAGCTTTTTCGCCTGCAAGAACTTCTTTCCAGATTATTTTCTTTTTCCCACCATAAGCTTTTTCAACTGCATTATCAAACACCCTGATGGATGCTTTCCAGATATCAGCACCAATTCCATCACCCTCAATAAAAGGTATAATAGGAAAGTCAGGAACTGTTAATTTACCATTTTTAATCGTTATCTTTTCTGCTGTCATAGTTTATTATTTAGATGTTTTTCAATGCTTTTTCAATCGGGAAAAATACGCCTACTTTTTCACCTTCTTTAATTAAATCGTCCACTATAGGCTTGATAAGTGGAACTCCATGAATGTTGTTATATGACTGATATTCAAATTCTTTTTGACCAGCAACCTTTATTTCATCGCTTCCAACAGCCAACGGAGAGTTTTTTAATAAATGAATCATATCATCCAATTGTAATTTAAAATCAACTAATGGTCGGAATGCTTCAATATTAATTGCCATAAAGAAGTGAGCAACACCTGTAGGCTCAGGTTTTGAAGGAGAACCTACCTGTGTAAGGTAATTTCCACCTGAAAGAATTGAACAAAGAATTTCTACTAACAATGAAAGTCCAAAACCTTTATAACCTGCTGTAATATCCATACCTCCTAATGGAAGCAAAGCACCATGGCCACCCGGTTTTATTTTTGTAGGATCATCTGTTACCTGTCCTTCTTCATCAATACCCCAGCCAATAGGTATTTTTTCGTTTTTCTTTTCATACAATTGTATTTTTCCATAAGCTACAGCACTTGTTGCCATATCCAATACATAAGGAAATTCTTTGTGTGAAGGAGCTGCAACACTTATAGGATTTGTACCCATAACTGCTGTTCTTCCGTAAGTAGGAGCTACCAATGGCTGCGAATTGGTCATACATATACCTATCATTCCTTGTTCGAGAGCCATCATTGAGTAGAAGCCTGCTATTCCAAAATGATTGCTATTGTTTACTGTTATTGCTGCCAAGCCTGATTTCTTAGCTTTTTCAATAGTCATTTGCATGGCTTTGTAAGATACTACCTGACCACAACCATTACCACCATCAATTAATGCAGTGGTTGGAGTTTCTGATATAATCTTAAATGGAGTTGTTGGATCAATAAAACCTTTACTAATTCGGTTACCATAATAAGAGCCTAAGCGTAACAATCCGTGAGATTCAACACCACGTAAATCTGCAGATATCAAAACATCACCAACTATCTTTGCGTCTTTTTCGGGTACGCCTAATTTTGACATGTAGCGAACCACAAAGTCCATTAAATCTTCCTTTTTGAATCTAAGTTCTTTTTCCATAACCGCCAATTAATTTATTGTTTTATTATTTTTGATTTGATTTTCTTATTAAATTTAATGCACCACCAGCTTTAAACCATTCTATTTGTGCTGCATTATAAGTATGATTAGCCATAATCTTATCGGAAGTTCCGTCGGCATGATTTATTACAACAATAAGTTGCTTTCCTTCAGAAAAATCTTTAAGTCCTGTAACACTAATTTTATCGCCTTCCAGAATTTTATTATAATCTTCTTTATCAGCGAAAGTAAGTGCAAGTATTCCTTGTTTTTTCAAATTGGTTTCGTGTATGCGGGCATAAGATTTAACCAAAACTGTTTTCACATTCAGAAATCTTGGCTCCATAGCTGCATGTTCGCGTGAAGAACCTTCTCCAAAATTTTCTTCTCCAACTACAATAGAACCTAATCCCTGATTTTTGTAATATTTACCAACCTCAGGAACTGTATTGTATTTTGCAGTAATTTGATTTAGGATGTTATTGGTTTCATTATTAAAAGCATTTACAGCACCTATCATATAATTATTCGAAATATTTTCGAGATGACCACGATATTTCAACCATATACCAGCCATAGAAATATGATCGGTAGTACATTTCCCCTTTGCTTTTATTAATAGTTGAAGATTGTTGAAATCCTTACCATTCCATTCTTCAAATGAGGTTAAATTTTGTAAACGGTCTGATTTAGGGTCAATAATAACTTGAGTGGAACTATTTTTATCTGATTTCTGATAACCATTTTCTACTTTACCAAATCCTTGTGGTGGCAAATCATATCCTTTTGGTTCATTCAGCTTTACCTCAACACCATCAGCATTAATTAATTTATCGGTTAAAGGATTAAAACGCAAATCACCTGCAATTGCCAATGCCGATACAATTTCAGGAGAAGCTACAAATGCATAAGTATTTGGATTTCCATCAGCACGTTTGGCAAAGTTTCGGTTAAAGGAATGTATTATTGTATTCACCTCTGCCTTTTCGGCTCCTGCCCTACTCCACTGACCAATACATGAACCACAGGCGTTGGCAAATATTGTTCCGCCTATTTTTTTGAATATATCAAAATAACCATCTCTTTCGGCAATGGCACGTATTTGTTCTGAACCAGGTGTGATGGTAAATTCTGATTTTGCAGTTAGTTTCTTTTCTACTGCATCTTTAACTACCGATGCAGCTCTCGAAATATCTTCGTAAGATGAATTGGTACAAGAACCTATTAAACCAACTTCTATTTTAAGCGGCCAGCCATTTTTAACGGCTTCTTCTTTCATTTTCGAAATAGGAGTTGCTAAGTCGGGTGTAAAAGGTCCGTTAATATAAGGTTCTAATTCTGATAAGTTAATTTCAATCAATTGATCATAATATTTTTCAGGATTAGCATAAACTTCCTGATCTGATCTTAAATTTTCTTTGTTTTTAGTTGCCAAAATTGCTACTTCTTCCCTGGCTGTTGCTTTCAAGTATTTTTCCATAGCTTCGTCATAAGCAAATACCGAGCAAGTTGCACCTATTTCGGCACCCATATTACAGATAGTTGCTTTTCCTGTACAAGAAAGCGATTCGGCACCTTCACCAAAATATTCAACTATGCAACCAGTACCACCTTTAACAGTGAGTATGCCTGCTATTTTTAAAATAATATCTTTGGCCGAAGCCCATCCACTGAGCTTGCCTGTAAGTTTTATACCTATCAGTTTAGGAAATTTTAATTCCCAACCCATGCCCGACATTACATCCACAGCATCAGCTCCACCAACACCAATGGCTATCATCCCCATACCTCCGGCATTGGGTGTATGCGAATCGGTGCCTATCATCATCCCACCGGGAAATGCATAGTTTTCCAACACAATCTGATGAATAATTCCGGCTCCGGGTTTCCAAAAACCGATATCATATTTATTACAAACAGAACTCAGGAAATCATATACTTCTTTATTGGTAACATTGGCTGTAGCCAAATCTTCAACATTACCCGATTTTGCCATAATTAAATGATCGCAATGAACCGATGAAGGAACTGCCGTAGTATTTTTGCCTGCCATCATAAATTGCAACAATGCCATTTGGGCTGTAGCATCCTGCATGGCAACCCTGTCGGGTGCAAACTCAACATAATCAATACCTCTTTGCAAAGAAGCTTGAAGCCTATTCTGATATAAATGGCTATACAATAATTTTTCGCTCAATGTTAAAGGGCGATTAAGAACATTTTTTACATTACCTATTTTAGCAGGTAGTTCTTCATAAAATTTCCTGATCATTTCGAAGTCAAACAGCATATTTTTTATTATTTAGAATAACATTGCAGCAATGTGAATATTAGTGTTATTAAATAACAAACAAACTACTAAAAAAGTTCTATTGATTTTTATCATTAAATATTTGAGATTTATTTAATGAGGCGTTTGATTTATTGGTAAGCAACACTTTTTTCAGTAGGAGAATAAACCTATCGCTTTATGTGCAAAAAGGCTTGTGCTGTGGAAGCTAGTTTATAATTTGGTGATTTAGTGAATTAAAAATCCCATTAGCTTTCTCAACTATTGGGATTTTTCGTGAAGGGGATTTCGGCTATACGACTGAATGTTAGGGGCAGAATTATTTATTTAATTTTTTATAGGCCAAATATTCTGACAGATTCCAAGATAAAAAACTTTTTGACTGCCATTCCTTTTTAAAAGCTATCTTTCTTCCTTCAATGATCTGGTGATACTTTTCTGGTGTCATAAACTTCTGTTCAAAAGGAAATTTTGCTTTTTGAATTGTATCAATTCTAGAAAGTTCGGAAAGAGGTTTATCTAAATATGGTAAAGATTTGTCTGAAAGAGTAGACAAGTAATCCAAATGTAAAAAAGATCTTTCTGAATGTTTAAAATTATATTTTGCAATTAATGTATCCCAATTAATAATTGAACTAACTACCAAAACCACATATAATGCAAGTGAATTAGATTTAAAAAGATAGAAAGAAGATTTCCTTCTATTCACTTTCACAAATACAGTATATAAGCCGTAAATTGTCAAAACTAAAAAAATAATAACACCAATCCTTTTATATGCAAGTGAAAAATAATTAATATACCAGAAATTACGAACAGCCACAGATATTGCAAGAATTCCATTTTGTGCTAACCAAGTATAACTCAATAATCTTAAAAACTTATTATTCTTTAAATAATTCAGATTACCTCTGAAGAAGAACAAAACAATTATTATAGAAATGATTATTGACAAAATTAATAAGTAAGTTCCTTCATGAACAAATTGTTTAAGATATTGACCTTCCCATTTAAAATCAAACCACACCCAGTTAATATCAATTACATTTACAATTAGTAAAATTGCATTAAGAATACATAGAAGGAAAATTCCAGCTTTGTATTCATTTTTTAAAGCATACGTTTTATAATTCTTATATTTTTTTCTTCTAATTCTTTTTAATTCATCACTTGATTCTATATCGTTTTTAATAACATTCCCATTATAAGTTCTTAAAAAGAAGAAATTACTAAGAATAAGACCAATAATAAATGTAATAACTATTACAAAATCAAAGTTCTTAAAAATTGAGTTAAATCCCTTTTGAATATATTCATTTACATGTTCTACAAAATCATCAAAAATTGGATTTGAATTTCTATAAATAACGATGAATACAACAATAATAATCAATGGGATTAAGAATATTCTTGACTTCCAAATATAACTTCCAATATTTCTTCCTTTAAACTTTGAACTGAATAATTCATTAAGGAATTTTTTTTGAGAACCAATAAGCGCAGACAACGATAACTCCATTGTATTAACTAGAGACTTCATATTGGGATAAATAATTATCCCAATGAATACAAATAATGCCAAAAAATTAATAAAATAAGAAAAACTTGAATGTGTAATAACTGTAAAAAGAGAAGTAATCATTAATCCAATACCATAAATTAATTGATTTCTACTTTTTAATTCTAATTGTTTGGTGATTATTAGCCATATAAATAAAAGTGATTCATAAATCAATAAGTTTATTCCTAATGACTGTTTATAAAAGAAACATGTAATTATTAACGCACTAATAGATACAATTAAAACTTCATTTTTTTTGTTCATATAAATCAAAATATTTATTTAAACGAATCAAACTATCAATTATTGTAAGATTATGGCGAGCGATATTTTTGTCCCTAACGTCAGTTCGTCTAATAACCTCCGTTTTTATCAAATTTTCATCAAAAATAATGCTTTTTAGCAAACCCTGATAAATATATTGTTATAATTTGTAAAATATATAGCAAGCT